>Ga0315906_10006080_pt1 | contig 15010 bp, 12 predicted proteins | sample LakEriMetagenome_4_FD_203526 | JGI IMG/M metagenome (GOLD analysis project Ga0315906, IMG submission 203526) | Freshwater fungal communities from buoy surface, Lake Erie, Ohio, United States - Buoy 2 MA122 | ecosystem: Environmental > Aquatic > Freshwater > Lake > Lake biofilm | place: USA...
GAACCACGGCCGCACGCTCCAGCTCACGGTGGAGCCCACGCGGGTGGCGCCGGGAGGCACGCTGCGCATCGGCGTGAAGGGCGCCGGCATCGACGGCGCGATCGTGTTCGCGATGGGCCGCGTGCTCGGCCGCACGGCGGCGGCCGAAGCCGTGATCGAGGTGCCCGCGGATCTGCTCGGCCGCGGCACGGTCGCCATCCGGGCCACGGGCCGGGCCGGGCCGGAGCCGGCCGACTGCGTCAACGCGGAGCCGGTGACGGTGCTGGTGACGGACGGCCGCTGAGCGGGTCCGGGGCGCCGTGGGCGGCGGCGATCCGCTCGACGACTCCGCGGCTCGAATCCCTGAGCACGAACACCTCGCTCGCATCTTCGGCGGCGCCGTGGGGCCGCACGATGCAGATCACCTCGGCGCGGCCGCCGTGGCTGCGGACGTGATCGACGAGCGCCTGCTCGCCGGACGACAGGCCGGCCGGCGCGGGTGCGGCCGACAGAGGTGCGGCCGGCGCCGCGGCGCCCGGCGGCGCGGTCGATGCGGTGGGCAGCGCGTCGGAGCGGCTGCGGCGGTCGAACGACACGTCGGGCATCTCCGTCGGCAGCACGGGCAGCGGCGGGCCGCCGCCCGTGACCGCCGCCACCGCCCCGTCTTCGAGTCCGCCGCTGGGATAGACGGCGCGGTAGACGAAGGCGAGGCCCGCCTCCTCGAGCTGCTCGTGGATCGCCGGCAGCGCGGCGAACAGCCCCTCGTTGTCGGCGGGGTCGGCCGCGTTGCACACGCCGACGAGCGTGCCGTCGACCGCGAACAGCCCGCCGCCGCTGCGGCCCTGCACCGGCTGCCCGGCCACCTGCACGTTCGGGGGACCGAGATACTTGTCGACGGCGGTGACCCGACTGTGGTGGATCGTGGGGTCGGCACCCCCGTTGCAGCCCACCGTGACGACGGCGTCGCCGGGCGCGACCCGGCAGTCGCCACCGCCCACCCGCACGGGATCGAGCCGCGCCTCGGTGAACACGCTCACGAGCGCGAGATCGCGCTTCAGATCCCACGACACCACCTGCCCCGCCACGCCGCGGCCGGCCCCGGGGGCGAACAGGTCGACCGCCACGCGGCCCTTGCCGGCGGAGTCGCGGAAGATGTGGCCGCAGGTGAGGATCAGCGCCTCGCCCTGCCGGCAGTCGATCACGGTGCCGGTGCCCCACGACACGCCGGAGGCATCCTCCACCCGCAGCCGCGCGGTGGCGTTGAGCAGTCGGCGCTCGAGCTCGCCCCGCGACGCCGCGGGGCCGGTGGGAACGTGCGGTGCGGGGCCGGCATCCGCCGCGAAATGCTCCGGCGCCGGCATCGTCGGGGCCGCCGGGAGCGGTGGGTGGATGGGCATCCGCGGGGCCTGCTCGAGCGCCGGGGTCGACGGCGGCGGATCCGTGGCCAGCGGCCCGGCGGGCACGACGGGCAGCGGAATCCCGGCGGCGGCCGGCGCGACGGCGGCGGGTGGCGCCGACGGAGCGGCGTTGCCGAGGGCCGGCCCGCTCTTGGCGAGCAGTTGTTCGAGGGCGGTGCGGGTCGTGGCGCCGTCGATGCGGCCCACTTCGTGCCCCTTGACGAGTAGCACGTAGCAGGGAACCCCGGTCACGCCGAACCGCCGCACGAGATCCGGTTCGCGATCGACGTCCACGTGCCGCACCGGCCAGCCGGCCGCGGCGACTTCACCCACGAGCCCCGCCATCTGCCGGCAGGGACCACACCACGACGCGGCGAAGTCGAGCAGGAGCACGTCGCCGGAGGCGGCGGCCGCCGGGGGATCGCTCGCGGCGGCGACCGGAAGCAGCGCGAGGCAGGCGATCGCCGTCACGGCGGCGCGGAAGGCGTGGCGGATCTCGGGCATCGTCGGCGGGCTCCGGTATCGTCGTGCTCGGGTGCCCGCCGCCCCGCGAGCGGGCGGATACTGCCGCCGCCGACCCCCGACGGCAAGGCCACTTTCACCGTCCGAGGCTTGCCCACCTCGCCCCCGTTCCGCTGCCGTTCCACGTCCCGCGGGTCACCCCTACAATCCGCGGCGTCCCTCCCACGTGACTCCGCATGGCAGCATCCCGCGACCGCCGCATCCTCGTCACGTCGGCCCTGCCCTACGCCAACGGCCACATCCACCTCGGCCACCTCGTCGAATACGTCCAGACCGACGTGTTCGTCCGCTTCCAGCGGCTCCGCGGCCACCGCGCGATCTACCTCTGCGCCGACGACACGCACGGCACCGCGATCATGATCCGCGCCCGCGCCGAGGGCCGCGGCGAGCGCGAGCTCGTGGCGGCGATGCGGGAGGCGCACCTGGCTGACTTCGCGGGCTTCCAGATCGCCTTCGACCACTACGGCTCCACCGACAGCGACTCGAACCGCCGGCTGTGCGGCGAGATCTGGAGCCGGCTGCGGGCCCGCGGGCTCGTCGTGGCCCGCGACGTCGAGCAGCTCTACGACCCCGCGGCCGGCGTGTTCCTCGCCGACCGGTTCGTGAAGGGCACCTGCCCGAAGTGCGGCGCCGCCGACCAATACGGCGACTCCTGCGAAGCCTGCGGCGCGGCCTACACGCCGGCCGACCTCGTCGACCCGGTGAGCACGCTGTCGGGCGCGCGGCCCGAGCTGCGGTCGGCCGCGCACCTGTTCGTCGCCCTCGAGCCGCTCCACGACTTCCTCGCCACCTGGACCCGCTCCAGCGGCGCGATCGACCCCCGGATCGCCAACTACCTCGCCGGCCACTTCCTCGGCGAGCCGCTCCGCGACTGGGACGTGTCGCGGCCGGCCCCCTACTTCGGCTTCGAGATCCCCGACGCGCCGGGGAACTACTGGTATGTCTGGTTCGACGCGCCGGTGGGCTACCTCGCGGCCACCGACGAGTGGTGCGCGCGGCACGGCGAGCCGCTCGCCGCCTGGTGGGGCCGGGGCGCGCCGAACGACCCGCCGGCCGAGATCCACCACTTCATCGGCAAGGACATCACCTACTTCCACACGCTGTTCTGGCCGGCGATGCTCGAGGCGGCGAACCTGAGCCTGCCGACGAAGGTGCGGATCCACGGCTTCCTCACCGTCAACGGCCAGAAGATGTCGAAGAGCCGCGGCACGTTCCTGCTCGCGCGGACCTACCTCGACCACCTCGACCCCGGCATGCTCCGCTACTTCTACGCGGCCAAGCTCTCCGGCGGCATCGACGACATCGACCTCGATCTCGACGAGTTCGCGGCGAAGGTCAACGCCGACCTCGTGGGCAAGGTGGTGAACCTCGCCAGCCGCACGGCGCGATGGCTCGGATCCACGGGCCTGGCGGCCCGCTATCCGGACGACGGCGGCCTGTTCACCCGCGCCGCGGCCGACGGCGCCGAGATCGCCGCGGCCTACGAAGACTGCGACACCGCCCGCGCGATGCGACTGATCATGCTCGCGGCCGACCGGGCCAATGCCTACGTCGATGCCGAACAGCCCTGGAAGCTGGCCAAGGCGGGGCCCGATTCGGCCGCGCGGCTGCAGGACGTGGCGAGCGTCGCACTCAATCTCTTCCGGCAGATCTGCGTCTACCTCGCCCCCGTGCTGCCCGCGCTCGCCGAGCAGGCCGGCGCGCTCGTCGGCGGCCCGATCCGCTCCTGGGACGAGTCGCAGACGCCGCTCGCGGGCCTGCCCGTGGCGGCCTTCCAGCCGCTCATGCAGCGGGTCGAGAAGCAGCAGCTCGACGCCCTGCTCGCCGCGGCGCGGGCCGAGGCGGACAAGGATGCCGCGAAGTCGCCCCCGAGACCACCAGCCACCCGAGGAGCCCCACCCATGGAACACACCCCCGCCGCCGGTGCCGACTCGGCCGAGCCGCTCGCCGCCGAGCCGCTCGCGCCGCAATGCACCATCGACGACTTCACGAAGATCGACCTCCGCGTGGCCCGGATCGTGGCGGCCGAGGAGGTGCCCGAGGCCAAGAAGCTCCTCAAGCTCACGGTCAGCCTCGGCGGCGACGCGACCCGCACCGTGTTCGCCGGCATCAAGGGGTTTCACGAGCCTGCCGCGCTCGTGGGCCGGCTCGTCGTGGTGGTCGCGAACCTCGCCCCCCGGCAGATGAAGTTCGGCCTGAGCGAGGGCATGGTGGTGGCCGCCAGCGGCGCGGGCGCCCCAGGTGTCTACCTGCTTTCGCCTGACTCGGGCGCCCTGCCGGGCATGCGGCTGCGGTGAGGCGCCGGCTCGAGGACGGCACCACCCTCGTCGCTGTGGGCCGCTGCTGCGTCCCAAGGCTCCTCGGGTGTCGCCGATCCCCGAGCCTCCCCGGCGCCGACGACCAGCCGCAGCGGAGCATGTCCGGTCAGGATTGCGTGTGATGATGGCACCCCTGGCCCTTGCCGCTGGTCTAAGATGGGGGTGAACCGGGAGATCGAACCATGCCCACGAAGACGATCCTCTTTCCCACCGACTTCTCCACGGCCAGCGACGCGGCGCTCGAACACGCCGCGGCGCTCGCCAAGTCGTCGAACGCGCGGCTCCTCATCGTGCACGTCGAGGAGCCGCCCCTGGCCTACGGCGGCGGCGAGCTCTACTACGGACTGCCCGAGCCCGACAGCGAGCGGATCCTGAAGATGCTCGAGGACGTGCGGCCCAAGGATCCGGCGGTGCCCTTCACCCACCGGCTGACGATGGGCGATCCGGCCGGCGAGATCGTGCGGATCGCGACCGAGGAGGGGGCCGAGATGGTTGTGCTCGGCACGCACGGCCGCACCGGCATGGTGCGGCTGCTCATGGGCAGCGTGGCCGAGGCGGTCGTGCGGCGGGCGCCCTGCCCGGTGCTCGTCTACCGCGAGGCGGCCGAGAAACTCGCCCGGAAACGGGAGCCGGCGCGGGCCTGAGCCGGGATGGGCGCACGGGACGTGCTCGAGCTGCGGCAGCGGGTGCGGCGAACGCTCCGTGAGGTGTTCGACGGGCTCGGCTTCCTCGAGGTCGACACGCCCGTGCTCGCCACGGAGGTGCTGCCGGAGGCGCACATCGACCCGGTCGCCGTCGCCGTCGACGGCGGCGGGCGGACCACCCACTACCTCCAGGCCAGCCCCGAGGCGCTCATGAAGCGGCTCCTGGCCGCCGGGTCGGGGGCCATCTATCAGTTCGCCCGGTCGTTCCGGGCCGGCGAGATCGGCCAGCAGCACGACGTCGAGTTCGTGCTCCTCGAATGGTATGCGCCCGGCGCCACGCTCGACGACACGGCCGCACTCGTCGACCGGCTCTGCGGGGCCGTGCTGGGCACGACGGGCGTGGAGCGGACGACCTGCGCCGAGGCGTTCCTCGCGCATGCGGGCGTCGACCCCCTCGCAGCCAGCGCGGCCGAGTTGCTCGCGGCCGCGCGGCGTGCGGGCATCGCGGTGCCCGAGTCGTTCGCGACGCTCCCCGCGGCGGAGCTCGAAGACCGGGCCTTCGAGATGCTGCTGGCGGAGGTGGTGCAGCCGCGGCTCGGCCACGCGCGGCCGACCATGCTGGAAGACTGGCCCGTGTCTCAGGCGGCGTTCGCCCGCCTCGATGCGGCCGGCGTGGCCCGCCGCTTCGAATTGTTCGTCGCCGGCGTCGAACTCGCCAACGGCTGGGAGGAGGAGACCGACCGCGCGGCGCTCGCCGCGCGGATCGACGCGGCCAACCGCATCCGCGTCGCCGCCGGCCGCGGCGCGCTGCCGGTGCCCGAGCGGCTGCTCGCGGCCCACGGGCCGGCGATGCCCGCCGGCGTCGGGGCGGCACTCGGCTTCGAGCGGCTGGCGATGCTCGCGGCCGGCGCCGACTCGATCGACGCCGTCCGCTGCTTCACGTCGCGGACGGCGTGACGGCGTCGCAGCGCACGAGCGAGTAGCGCTCGGGATCACCGGGCCGTCGCGGCGGAATCGCCTCGAGCCAGACCTCGAACACGGTGCCATCGACCTCCACCCTCACGATCCGGCAGCCGGTCGCCTCGTCGCGGCCCTGACAGCGCACCGCCGCGGCCCGTCCGTCGCCGCGGGCGGCCGCGCGACTCACGGCATCGACCGCAGCGACCGCGTCGGGTCCGCACATGCTCCGGGCGTCGTCGAGCCTGCCGGCGGCGACCGTGTCGAGCCAGAACCGTGCCGCCGCCTCGGCGCGGCCGCGGGCCAGCCACTCGGCCGTCGCCGTCGTCGCCACGGCCTGCACACCGAACCCCAGCGCGAGCGCCAGGCCCGCGAGCGCCGCCAGCCTGCCGGCCTGCGGCGCGTCGCGCCGGCCGACGCGGGCGAGCGCCGCCCATGACACGGCCACGCCCACGATCGGCACGATCCAGAACACCGGCCCCACGAGCGCCAGGGTCGACGCGGCGCCGAGCGCGGCCGCGGCCACCGCCAACGGGCTGACGGGGCGATACCCGGCGGCGGCTCCGGAAGCGTCGCCACGCTCTTCGACGGTCGCCACCATGGACCCGGCCCTCAGCCCTTGCGGAACACCCGCTGGACTTCCTCCACCGACGTCTCGCCACGCGCGGCCTTGGCGATCGCGTCGCGAACGAGCGCGACCATGCCGTCCTTGATCGCGGCCTTCCGCAGCACGTCCGCGTCGGCCGCCTTGGCCACATAGGCCCTCAGCGTGGGGCCCGCCGCCACCTCATACGCGCCGGTGCGGCCGAGGTGGCCGGTGCCCGTGCAGGCGGCGCACCCGGCGGCGGCCGCCCGGAACAGCGTCACGTCGGCCCCGAGGTCGATCTTGAACTTCGCGAGCAGGTCGAGGGCCGGGAAATACTCCTCGCGGCACTGCGGGCAGAGTTTCCGCACGAGCTGACAGCCCACCGCGCCGAGCAGCACGCGCGCGATCGCCTGTGGATCGACCCCCAGCGCGGCGAGCCGCGCGATGCCGTCGGCCGCATCGGCGCCGCGGAGGCCTACGATCACGAGCCGGCCCTCGCCCGCCTGGGCGACGAGCTGCCGCGCGAGCTCCTTGTCCTCCAAGTCGCACGTCGCGAGCACGTTAGGGTATTCCCGCAGCACCCCCTCGAGGGCGGCGACCGGCGTGCCGCCGGTCCGCGAATCCCAACGCACCGGCCTGACGTTCTGGATCTCGGGCCGGGGAGCCGCGGCATCCTCGAGCAGCACGAAGTCCCGCAGCAGGCGGTCGGCGGCCGTGAGCATGCCGGTGAACAGCGTGGACAGGCCGCCGCGCCGCGGCGCCGTCACGATGAGCAACCCGCTTTCGAGCGCGAGAAACTCCTGCATCCGCGCGGCGACGTCGGGCGACGCGCCGAGATCCGCGAGCGTCTTGAAGGTCGGCCGACGCTTGTCGATGGCGACCTCGATCCGGACGCTGGAACTGCCATACCGCGCGACAACGCTGCAGGGCCACGGCTTGTCGTCGACCAGGGCGGTGATCGTCGCGGACTGCGGGGCACGCACCTTGGGATCGAACCCGGCGAGGGCCTGGAGGACGCCGACCACCCCCTTCACCGCCGCAGCCGGCGGCACGGGGGCCGGCGTCACGACCCCATCGACGTCGAACTCCACCTTCGCCGCCTGCGGAGCGGCCTCGAGCAGGATCGCCCCCGCCCGCTCCTGAACCGCCGCGGCGACCATCTCGCATGCGGGACCATAGCCTGCAGACTCAAGGAGGGCGTCTCGGCGGGCCGCGGCTTCTGGGCCCGTCGGCTCGAGGGTCACCCGCGGCAGACCGCCCGCCGCGTGAACCGCCGCCTTCCGTCGACCGAACCCCGGCACGAGCCCGCCGAGCGTGGCCGCGAGCCGCCCGCCGATCCCCGTTCGCTCGTCCTGCGGTCGCTCCGCGCCGACGAGCACGAGCAGATCCTCGCCCGCCGCCCCATGCCGCGCCGCCATGCGACACGCCCGCGCGGCGATCGAGCGGGCCGAGATCTCGTATTCCGGCTCCTGCTGCCCGGACGCCGCCGACACCACCAGTTTCTTGAGGGCGGCGACCGCCGCGGCCGCGTCATCGCCACCGAGCGGCTCGGGCTGCTGCCAGGCGCCGTCGATCCGCCTGCGCACCGCCACGGCCTGACCCCGGGACTCGAGGAGCAATGCCGAGTTTCCCGCGACGAGCGCGCTGCCGAGCAGCGTGCACGCGGCCCGCCAGCCCGGCAGCGACTTGGCCGCCGCCAGGGCCTCCCGCGCGGCCGCCGTGCCCGCCCTGACGACCGCGGCGGGTCCCCGGGCGGCCTGTGGCTTGGCCTGGCCCTGATGCGTCGCGGTCTTCGCCGACGTCGGGGGCTGTGGGGATCCGGTCTTGGAGGAGGCCATGGCGTCAGCTCACTCCGATGCCCTTGAGCGCCATCTCCAGCGCCTCCCGGTTGGGGGCCACCTCGAGCGCGTCGTGCCGGTCGATGAGTTCCTGGTCCACGAGGCTCTTGAGACTCATCGTGAAGTCCTGCATCCCGTCGCGGAACGACTTCTTGATGTGGTCGCCGAGCAGGTGATCCTGCTCCTCGAGCACGTACTTCCGCACGAGCACGTCGAAGAACATGAGTTCCACGACGGGCACCCGGCTGACGCCGGGCCGGATCGACTTGAGCAGCTTCTGGGCCACGATCCCCTTCATGTTGAGCGCCATGGCACTGCGGATCGCGGCATGCTCCTCCTGCGGGAAGAGGTCGAGGATCCGCGTGATCGTGCTCGGGGCGCTCGCCGCATGGATCGTGCCGAACACGAGGTGCCCCGTCTCGGCCGCATGGATCGCGGTGCGGAAGGTCTCCACGTCACGCATCTCGCCCACCACGATGATGTCGGGATCCTCGCGGACGGCGTGCTTCATGCCGACCTCGAAGCTCTTGACGTCGGTGCCGATCTCCCGCTGGTTGATCAGACACTTGTCCTCGGTGTAGACGAACTCGATCGGGTCCTCGAGCGTGAGGATGTGTTTGCGGTAGTTCTGGTTGATGTAGTTGAGCATCGACCCGATGGTCGTGCTCTTGCCGGAGCCCGTCACGCCCGCGAGCAGCACCATGCCCTGGTCGAGCTGGCAGAGCCGCTCGATGGCCGGCGGCAGGAACAGCCCCTTGAAGTCGGGGATCGTGTTGTTGACGCGCCGGGCGACGAGCCCGAGCGAGCCCTGCTGGTAGAGCAGGTTCACGCGAAACCGCCACTTCGTGCCGTCGACGTCGCAGGTGTGGGCGAAGTCGGCCCCGCCGTCGGTGTCGAGAATCTTCTTCTGCCGCTCGTCGAGCAGCGGCAGGCAGAGCCGCCGCATCTGCTCGTCGTCGAGCTTCGGCGCCTTGAGCGGCTGGAGCGCGCCCTTCACCCGCAGGTACGGCGGCTGCCCCACCTTGAGGTGCAGGTCGCTGCCATTGAGCTTGACGAGCGCCTCGAAGAGCTTGTCCACCTCGAGGGGGCCGCGGGGGCCCTGGGCGGCGCGCACGCCGACCGGTGCGCCGGTTTCCGGGGACGTTGCGGTCGAGGCCATGGCGGGACGGGGAGGGATGGGGGGCGGAGGGAGAGGTCAGCGGACCGCGGGTCGGACGGGGATCCCCCGGGCCACGAGCAGCCGCTTCACCTCGGAAATCGTACACGCACCGAAGTGGAAGATGCCAGCGGCCAGCGCCGCGTCGGCCCCGCCGATCGTGACCGCGTCGGCGAGGTGCTCGGGACGGCCCGCGCCGCCGCTGGCCACGACCGGGATGCCCACGGCACCGCTGACAGCCGCCGTGATCTCGAGGTCGTAGCCGTCGCGGGTGCCGTCGCGGTCCATGCACGTCAGCACGATCTCGCCGGCGCCGAGTTCCTCCACGCGACGGGCCCAGGCCACCGCCTCGAGCCCCGTGGGCACGCGGCCGCCGTTGACGAACACCTCCCACGTCTCGCGGCCATCGCGGACGACCCGCTTGGGGTCGATGTTGACCACCGTGGCGCAGCTGCCGAGCCGGTCGGCGACCGCCGTCACGAGTTCGGGCGTGCGGACCGCCGCCGAATTGATGCTCACCTTCTCGGCGCCGGCCTGCACGAGCCGCGCAGCGTCGTCGAGCGTGCGGATACCGCCGCCGACCGTGAACGGCATGTAGATCGCCTCGGCCACGCGGCGGACCATGTCGAGCACGATGTCGCGGCCCTCATGGCTGGCGGTGATGTCGAGAAACACGAGTTCGTCCGCCCCCTCGGCCTCGTAGCGGGCCGCCACCTCCACCGGGTCGCCGGCGTCGGCGAGCTCGAGGAACCTCGTGCCCTTCACGACCCGGCCCCGGTCGACGTCGAGGCAGGGGATGATCCGCTTGGCGAGACTCATCGGGGCCGCGAGATCCTGCCCTCGTCGGGGCTCGATGCGGTGGCGTAGAGCCGCCGCGGCATGCGGCCGGCGAGAAACGCCTGCCGGCCCGCGATGCACGCCGCCCGCATGGCATGCGCCATCCGCAGGGGCTCGGCCGCGTGGGCGATGGCCGTGTTCAGGAGCACGCCGTCCACGCCCAGCTCCATCGCGGCCGCCACGTCGCTCGCCGTGCCCACGCCGGCGTCCACGATCACTGGATAGCCCGGGTCGCCCTCCTTGAGATACTCGAGACAGATCCGCAGGTTGTTGGCGTTGAGGATGCCCTGCCCCGAGCCGATCGGGCTGCCCGCCGGCATCACACTGGCCGCGCCGAGATCCTTGAGCCGCCGGGCCACGATGGGGTCGTCGCTCGTGTAGACGAGCACGGTGAAGCCGTCGGCCACGAGCTCCGCGGTGGCCTCGAGCGTGCCGACGGGATCGGGCAGGAGCGTCTTCGTGTCGCCGAGCACCTCGAGCTTCACCCACTCGGAGCCCGGGTTCCCGAGGTCGCGGAGGAGCTCGCGGCCCAGCCGCGCCACCCGCACCGCGTCGGCCGCCGTGAAGCAGCCGGCCGTGTTGGGCAGGAGCGTGTACCGCCCGGGGTCGAGGTGGTCGAGGATGTTCTCGCCGGCCGCGTTGACGAGCCGCTCACGGCGGACGGCCACCGTCACGCAGTCGGCGCCCGACGCCTCGAGACAGCGGGCCATCTCGGCGTAACTCGCGTACTTGCCCGTGCCCACCACGAGCCGGCTCGCGAGCGACACGCCGCCCACCCGCAGGGGAGCCTCGTCGGCCTGCTCAATCGCGTCGCCCGCGCCGGTCGCCCGCGCCGTCGAGGATGTCATCCGTCTGCTCCCGAATCATCCGCCGCCCACGAGCGTCACGATCTCGAGACGGTCGCCGTCACCGAGCATACACCCGGCGAGATCCCGTCGCGGCACCACCCGCTCGTTCACTTCGACGGCCACCGGCCGTCCGGCCAGGCCGAGTTCCGCGACGAGGTCGAGCGCCGACGCCCCGGCCTCGACGGCCCGGGGCTCGCCGTTGACGGTGATGGCGACGGACGCCCCGCTCACGGCGCCTTCCCGCCGCGGGGCTGCGCCTTGTCGAGCGGCACGAGGGCCGCGCCGACCTGCGGCTGCTGGGCGCTCCAGGGGATGCCGTAGGCCACCGTGACGCCCGTCGCCACGTCCGTGACGTAGAGCACGGAGGCCGCCATGCCCGCGGCGGTGTTGCCCACGAACTCCACGAGCCCGGTGGTGAGGAGAAACTTCGGCCCCTTCACCTTGCCGGCCTTGAAGCCGAGATCCTTGAGCACGTTGTGGCGGTAGCTGGCCGCGAACTTCGCGGTGGATCCGTTGAGCACGCCTCCGGTCAGGTCCCCCGTCTCGAAGTCGAGCAGAAACAGCCCTTCGGTGACGTTGCCGATCGGCACCGTGCAGACCGCGAACGCGTCGTCGGAGGCGGCCGTGGCGGCGAACACCGGCGTCGCGTCCGGGCCGCGGTACCACGTGCCGACGGCGACACCGGCGGCGAACACGACGACGCCGGCCACGACCAGGGTGAGGCGACGGAACGAACATGAACGCGTCATCAAACCGACCTCCTCGGGGATCGGGCCGGAGCCACGGCCTCTCGAACGAAGAGTCTACTGTTTCGCCGGCTTTGGTTGCGCGGCGGGCGGTTCCGGCTTGGGCGGCTCGGCCGGTTTCGCCGGCGTGGCCGGCGCCGCCGGCTGCGGGGGCTCGGACGCCGGCGCCTGCACCACGGCCAGCTTGAACTTTCCGATGGTGTGCGTGCCGCCGGCGAACTGCTGGTCGAGCGTGATCACGAGCGTGCCGCCGGCGGGCGGCACGGTGTCGGGAGCCACGTCGAACGTGATCGCCTGCGGCTTGCCAATACCGCCGCTGATGGCCCAGCCGGTGTCGGCGTTGTCGTCGATCGCCTTGCCCGCGGCGTAATCCGCCTGCTCGAAGGTGGCCTTCGCACCGGCAAACTTCAGCGGCGTCGGCGCCTCCTTCGACCCGGCCGGTCCGACGTGCGCACGGAACGTCGAGAGCACGAAGTTGCCGTTGTCCGCCCGTCCCGGGCCCTGCTCCGGCAGGCTCGGGTCGGTCAGGGTCTCGAGCGTGATGGCCTGCACCGCCGTGCCGCCGGGAACTGCCGTCACCAGCGTGTAGGTGTCCTTGCCGCGGGCGCCCGTGACGGTCACGACGCCGTCGGCCGCGATCGTCCCGGTGGCGCCGGCCGCGCTCTTGAACTCGGTCGGCACGAGCACAGCGACCGTCGGCGCCGGAGGCGGCGGCGGGGGGGGCGGCGGGGGCGGCAACAGCTTCGGCGCCGGCGTGGCCATCGTCTTCGCGCCGGCGTGCGTGCCCACGAACATCGTCTTGGCGTCCGGCGCGAAGGCCACGGCCCACACGCTCGACTTCTCCGCCGGCGGACCCTCCTGCTCCCCCTTGGCCGCCACGTCCCAGAGCTTCACGGACCCGTCGAGGCCGCCGGACACGAGCCGGCTTCCGTCGCTCGTGAACGCGACCGACGTCACCCAGCCCTTGTGTCCGGTCAGCGTCGCGAACTCCTTCGAGTCGGCGGTCGTCCAGAGTCGGATCGTCCGATCGGCTCCGGCCGAGGCGAGCCGTTTGCCGTCGGGCGAATAGGCCACCGACCAGAGCGTGTCGCCATGGCCCTCGAGCTTGCCCTTCTCGGCGCCGTCGGCGGCATTCCAGAGCTTCACGAGCTTGTCGCTGCCGCCGGTGGCGAGCGTGCCGCCGTCGGGCGAGAAGGCGACGCAGGTCGCGGCGCCCGTATGCGCGGCGACCGTCTTGACCTCGGCGCCGCTCGTGGTGTCCCAGATCACGACCGTGCCGTCCTCGCCCGCCGTGGCCAGCCGCTTGCCGTCGGGCGAGAACGCCACCGCGCGGACCCAGCCCTTGTGCTTCTTGAGGTCGTGCCGGAGCTTGCGGTCGGGCAGATCCCAGAGCTTGACGAGGCCGTCATAGCCGGCCGTCGCGGCGAGCGTGCCGTCGGCACTCGCCCGCACCGCCCACACCGCCGTGGGATGCCCCTCGAGATCGCCCACGCGGCTGCCGTCGGCCGCCTTCCACACCACCACGTCGCCCGGCCGGTAGAGCAGGCTCTCGCCGCCCGCCGTGAGCAGCAGGCTGCCGTCCTTCGTGTAGTCGGCGGCGATCACCCAGCGCGCGAAATCGGCGAGCTTCGTCGCCGGCGCGGGCGTGGCCGGCGGCTGGTCCGCAGGCTTGGGGTCGTCGGCCCGCGCGAAGCCGACCGCCAGCGCCGCAACGGCGAGACATCCCATCGTCCACCGTGAACCCGCCTGCCTTCCCATATGCACTGCTCCTCGTGTCTGACGGATCGAGCCTGCCTCCCGCGGGAGTCGAACGGTCGACACCCCGCGGCGGGCGGTAGTATAGGGTCCGCACGTCGACCATTCCCGATCCCTCGGCCCCGCGGGGCAGTCGCGATGCCCACCCACCGCAGTCGCCCGGCCGCCGCTCCCCGCGCCGTCCTCGTCGCCAGCGGCGACCTCCGGGAAGAGGCCAACCGGGTCTGCTGGCCCGCGCAGAAGTCGCTCGAGGCCGACCTCGCGGCCGCGTTCGCCCGGGCCGGCTGGCAGCTCGACCGCGGCCACCGCGTGTCGCGGTCGCGGGGCCACGGCTTCATCGCCGGCGCCCGCGAGGGCCTCGAGGTCTTCGCCGGAATCGACCCCGACGTGCCGCTCGTCGTGGCGGAGGCGGTCTGGCAGTATTCGAGCCATGTCCTGCCCGGCCTCACCACGCACCGGGGTCCGATCCTCACCGTGGCCAACTGGTCGGGCCGGTGGCCGGGGCTCGTGGGCATGCTCAACCTCAACGGCTCGCTCACCAAGGCGGGCGTGCCCTACGCCACGCTCTGGGCCGACGACTTCTCGAACCCCAGCTTCGACCGCCACCTGCGGGCCTGGCTCGACCGCCGTGCCGTGCACCACGACGCGAGCCACGTCGTGCCGATCGACCGCGTGCGGATCCCGCGGGCCGTCGCCCAGGCCGCCGAGGCGCTCGCCGCCGACCTCCGCCGCACGAAGGCCCTGCTCGGCGTGTTCGACGAGGGCTGCATGGGGATGGAGAACGCGATCATCCCCGACCGCCTCCTCCACGCCACGGGCGTGTTCAAGGAGCGGCTCAGCCAGAGCGCGCTCTATCACGAGACCACGCTCGTCTCCGACGCCGAGGCCCGGGGCGTATTCCGCTGGCTCGAGCAGGCGGGCATGCGGTTCCACTTCGGCCGCGACGAGGCCACGGAGCTCACGCGGGCCCAGGTGCTCGCCCAGTGCCGGATGTACGTGGCCGCCCTGCGGATCGCCGACCGCCACGGCTGCGAAGCGATCGGCATCCAGTATCAACAGGGCCTCAAGGATCTCCTGCCGGCGAGCGACCTGGTCGAAGGCATGCTCAACGACTCGAAGCGTCCCCCCGTCACGGCCGCGGACTCGTCCCGGGTGCTCTGGAAAGGCAAACCGCTCGTGCACTTCAACGAGGTGGACGAGTGCGCCGGCCTCGACGGCCTGCTCACGAACCGCGTTCACGCGGCGCTCGGCGAGCCGGTGGAGACCACGCTCCACGACGTCCGCTGGGGCGACTGGGACCGCTCGGGCACGACCGACCAGTGGGTGTGGGTGTTCGAGATCTCTGGGGGCGCGCCGCCGGCGCACTTCATCGACGGCTGGAAAGGCGCGGAGGGCTTCCGGCAGCCGCCGATGTATTTCCGGCTCGG
>Ga0315906_10006084_pt1 | contig 15003 bp, 3 predicted proteins | sample LakEriMetagenome_4_FD_203526 | JGI IMG/M metagenome (GOLD analysis project Ga0315906, IMG submission 203526) | Freshwater fungal communities from buoy surface, Lake Erie, Ohio, United States - Buoy 2 MA122 | ecosystem: Environmental > Aquatic > Freshwater > Lake > Lake biofilm | place: USA: Lake...
CATAGTTGATGGCTACTTCAATGGCAGGTTTGATGGCCGTAGGGAAAGGAGTCGGGCTGGCGATGGCGCTAAACAGAGCATCCTTCATGGATGTCTTAAATTTAGCGGCGTCTTGGTATCCCTTCTCTGCCAACAAGAGATAGGTGTGTTCCGCAATAATTTTGGGGAACAGGAAAAAGTCAGGCCGCAGAGGAATCCGTACCCCACCAGAGCCAGGGATCGTAAGAGTACGGTCCCGAATATTGGCGGGCGTCTCCATGTAATCCTCGTCGTCGCCGTTTGCCATCGCGTAGAGCATTGACAGCGTAGCTACAGCAGCGGAGGTCATGGCAAGCGTCTTACCAGCTTCTGCCCTGTCAGTCGGAGAAATCCCAACGCCGGTCAAAACTTTGTACGCCACTCGCTGAGCGGAGAGGTAAGCATAGAAGAACGGGACGGTTTGGCCCATCACGTTCAGCATCTTGCTGGTTCCACGGCGGCGGAAGTTGATGATCTCAAACGCCTTCTCAAGAGCCTCAGACTTGTTCAGTCCTTGCTGCATGGATGCCTCATACACCGCTTGACGCACGGCGTTGTCAGCAGACATGGCGATGTGCTCCAAGAACTCCTTGGTCTTACCCCATCCACCCTTCGGAGGTCTCAATCCTGCGTAGATTTCAGCGTCATCGCGGATCACCGTAGCGGAGAAATCTCTCACACCCACAACACCAAACCGCTTCAGTTCGTTGTGAGTCTGGCTGGTCTTGGAAAGAGTCTTAATGAACTCCTTCACCGCAAGGTAAGGAATCTTCAGGGCATGTTGCGTCTTCAGGCCAGACGAGAACATCGCTGCGAAGGAATCCTGCGGAACCTGAGCAACAGAGAACAGTGGGTACAGAACCACTGACTGCCGCAGCACGTTCGCCAGCTTGGACATGAACGTCAGCGTAGGAATGGAGACGTTCTGGATAGCCGAGAAAGCCGGTACGAACAAGGGGTCAGCCATGTCGTACAACTCTTGCTTGCCATCCCGGAACGCCCGCACGATGTTCATGCCGCGCTTTTGCTCCGTGACTTTGGTTGCCATCGGCTTTCCGTCAACATCAATCTTCAGCGCCGCGTCAATCATCTGCGTGGCCTTGTGCGCCCGTATCGCCCGGTTCATGGCGTACTGGCTCCAGCGGATCATGTTGTCAAAGACATCATTCACCGCCGCACCGGAGCCCTTCAGTTGGAACTCCTTGGACTTAACCTGAAGGCCACGGATAAATTCTTGCGGGCCTGCGCCTTCCTCAAGCTGTTCCTCGCGGTAGTACGGAACGTAATCCATGTTGTCCCACATGGCATTCGCGTACTCAGGCGACCAAAGCCCGCTGTTCACCATCACATCAATGTTGTTCTTGCGGATGCCCTGCCAGATGTCAACCACTTCCTTGAGTTCAGGAATGGTCTTCACCAGAGACAACCCCGGCTCCATCATCGCCAGTTGCTCATCAGAGACGAAAACCTTCAGGGATTCCCACTCTTCAATCTGCTTGCGGTCGGGCTTGGCCGTTGCACGCTCTGCCTTGATCTCTGCGTCTAACTCTTCGTTGCGCTTGATGATCCCCGGCAGTCGCTTGGCTACGAAGTACGTGTGAGCAATACGCTCCATCTCGTCCTTCGTCACGTTGTACTTCTTGGCTAGGTCTTCGATCTTCTTAGCCAAGGCAACAAAATTGTCGTCCTTCTTGACGGATTCCCACTTCTTCAGATCGTCGTTGTACTGAAGCCCGCCGTCAATCATGAACTGGCTGGCAAGCGCGTCAGCGTGAACAGTCTGAGACTGACTAGCCTCAAGCAGCATCCCCAAAACTTCAGGGTTCTGCTTGAAGTCACTGATGATGCCGCGCCTAATTTTGTTGTTGAACGCAGAATCGCTTGAGAACACAGTAGTCTCAAACCAGTCCAGCCACTTGGTCAGCGTCTTCTTGGCTGACTCCTTCGTGAGAGACGGGTTCTCTTCAGCGTCCTTCAGCATCTTCTTGGCCTTCTCAAACCGCCCAGGCTCGGGCGGCTTCACTCCCATGCCAAGAGAGTTCACGATGGAGATAGCCTGCTCTCCGGGGTTGCGCCCACCTATGCTCTTACGGATGTCAGCATTTGTAAGGCTGTAGTCTCCGTTGTTTCCGATGGCGGATTTGATCTGAGTGGGCTCAAAAACCATGTAGATACGGTTTCCAACCTCGCTACCTGCGATCAATCCATCACCACCAAATCCTGGGTTTGTAATACGCAGATACACCGGCATCACGTTCTTGCCGTAAGCTTTTGCCCGCTCCGGCGTGTCGGCAAAATAAAAGCGCTTGCCATACCGGCCCTCGCGCATTTTCTTTTTGTCAAAAACCGTGAACTCTTCGTCCGTCCCGTGGTACACAACCAGCGGCTCACCCTTCTCATCCACAACTTTGCTATCACCAAACCAGCGGCGGAAGTTAGCAGTGGCACGGTCTCTCACGCTTTTGCGCTCACCCGATTCCGCCTTCTCACCGGGCTTGAGCTTTCCTTCTTCAACCTTGCCGAAAATTTGATCGACCGATTCAACCTTTGTAAGCGCAGATTTGATGGACTGGAACAGATCCTTCATCCGCTTTAGCAAAGCCTGAAGCAAACCAGCCGGGGGCTTTGAAGCATCGAAGTCAGCAAAGGCATCTGCCACCGCTTCTTCGGTAATCTTCTCCATGTCCCCGTTGTACTCACGCATGTAGGCGTCATAGCGGGATTCTTCGCCTGCTTTCAGAGGCTTGCCGTCTATGTTCCTTTGCTTGAGGTACTGGTCAATCCACTTGTCCTTCGCCATCTTGGACAAGGACTTCCACTGTGCATCTGTGAAGAAGCCAAGTTCTCTCAGGGCGTGAATAGCCTCATGCCGCAGGGTACGGACAGGATTGTCCGCCCGGTCAGCAATGCGGATCAGTTGCTGGGCATATGAGCCAGCATCTTGCATCCCTTCAATGATGCTTAGGCCCACATCCTTCAGGCCAAATTTGTTAAGAAGGGTACGAAGGGTTTGCTCAAAATTAGACTGCTGCGCTTGTGCGCTGCCGAGGCTCTTTTTATCTTGTGCAGGCTTTGCTGCGGGTTCTGATCCCAACACCTCGTTGGCCTTTTGGTTCAGGTACGCCAGTGCAGCATCCGCCTCGCGCTTCGTCTTCCAGCCGCGATTGCCCATCGTTGCGCTGCCAGCCAGCGGGCCTTCCCTGCCGGGGTACACACCCGGTGGGCCGCTCATCACTTCGCCATCAGGACCAATGATTTGCCACACCATCGCGCTGTTAGCGTTGGTGCGCTTCACAGTTGCCTTGCGCACGTTTTCAGCGGCAGTTCGGCGGCGGTCGTTGGTTGGCTGTGCGGGCGCTTCTGCGGCGGGTGCAGGCGCTTCTACTGCGGGTGCTTCTGCTTTGGGTGCGGCAGGCGCTGCTGACGTTCTTTCTTTTATACCAAGATCAAAGTCATTTAGATTCAGCGCTTTGATTAATGGCGCTATATCTTGCTTGCTGCTAATCCCCAACAAAAATGATCCAAGCGAATCTGCAATTATTTCATCTGGTTTATTTGCATGACGCCTAAACTTTGGCAGCTTATGGGTATGAATCTCAGGACGAAATGCTTTGGAGATTGCTTTAATCCCATCCCACCCGTCGATCCATTTTGCAACCTCTGCATTTGGCATGCCGTTAAACGACATGGAGCGGTTCTGCAAAATAGCATGACCTAGTTCGTGGGCAAAAACATGCTCAGGGCTTTGAGCGCCTTCTACTTGTTTATCTTCTGTTGGAATGTTTACAACTCCATTGCCAGAAGAATACTTGTCACCAGTTTCAAAGACCAACACGCCAAGGTTTTTGGCTATTGCTTTTAGCCTATTCCTTATTGTTGGTTCCGCAATATCTTTTGCTTCTTCTGTTGGTGTTGTTTGTTCTTCTACATTTGCTACTGGCGTAACAGGAGCGTCTGCTTTGGGTGCGGCCTTTTGAGTAACGTCTACAAGGCGTGACAATTCTTGGATGGTTTCATTGCGCAAAGTTTGCAACGCATCTTCATCCCATCCTTGGTCATTGAGCTTCTTGATTCGTGCTTGCGCAGCCTTTTTCTCGGCGGCAGTTCTTGCTGACTTCAGTGCCTGCTTCGCGCCGTAAAACTCAGTGGCAAATTGCTTCTCAAGATCAAGCGCCCGATCCAGCGCTCGTTGTGCCGCATCAGAATCCTTAACCTTGATCGGAATCAAGTTACGCAGTACGGGCGGGCCATCAAACAACGGGTGCCCAGCAACCTCCATTGAATATGTTTCGCCCTCGCTAATGGTTTCGCCACGAAGTTGCGCGGACAGATCGGCCAACTTCTTGATCCATGCCTCTGGCACAGCCTCACGGTTGGCTTTCTTTGTCTCTATCATGTCAGCAACCATCTGGCGCTTTTCTTCTAGCGCTTTCTGATCGCTTTCTGGCGCGGGCGGTGCTACGGGCGTTTCAGCAGGCGCTTCCGCTACGGGCGCAGCCGCCTCTACCACAGGTGCAGGCTCTACGGGAGGAGCGGGAGGCTCTGCCGGGGGCGCGACGGGTGGAGCCGGTGGTTCTACGGCCTCTGCTACGGGTTCTACTGAAGGCGCGGGCAGCGTGACGGTGGGGGCGACTGGTTCTGCCGGAGGTGCTTCGCTTACAGGCGGTGCGGGCGGCTCTACCGGCTGGCGCAGTTGCTCCACAAACGCCAGTACGCTCTGCTGAACTTCAGGCGCAACATTCTTGTTGGCAGCAAACTTTTCCAGTTGCTCAATCACATACGGATCGTCGTAAGCCTTGCCGTTAATTCTTTTGATGATCGGCGCAGTCGGCTTGATACCCAACTCTGTTAGCGCATCAGGCGTAATAGTGAACGGAGACTTCCCGCTAGGCGTCAGTCTTTGCGCCGTCTCAATGTTCATCCGGTCTTGAATCTCTTGGATGAACGTCAGTTCTTTCTTGATGTCTTCTGTCTGCGGCTCAGCAAGCAACCTTTGCTTCTGCTGTTCCAGCAAGCCATAGCCGTTCTGCTGCGAGGCCATGTTCATGACCCGCGTGATCATCGGCTTTTCTGGCTCTACCTCTGGCGCTACAGAAGGAGGGGCTACAGGCGGGGCTTCTGGAGCAGGCGCTTCCGGCGTAGGTTTACCTCCACCCAGCGCAGCACCAAGCCCAGCGCCAGCAATAGCTTCCAGCGTGGCAGAACTTACTGCCCCACGGAAGGTCGGTACATCAAAGCCTTCGCGTTGCAGTGCAATATTTTGTGCAACCTGCTCTTGCCCTGCCTGCACCGCTTCCGGCACAGCTTCCAGCAGACCGGCCTCTGCACGGCGGCGTAGCGCACCCTTGGCCGCTTGCCCCGCTACAGTCTCAGCACCTTCGGTCTTGCCAAGAATCCTGCGGGCCAAGATACCAGCCGCGCCCTTCTCCAAAGGACCGACAGCAGCAGCGCCACCCAGCACCGTGCCCAACAAAATTTGGTCGAGGTTCTTGCCGCCGTACTCTTGTGCAAGTTTTGCACGAGCCTCTGCATCCTGTTCAGAAGCACCCGCTTCCTTCAGTGTGCGTTTTGTCTCTTCGTAGATGGAGCCCTTGACCACACCAGCGCCCATACCGGCACCAGTCAGGGCACTTACGCCGGTCGATACAAGCGCACCGGCACCGAGAACTTTCGCCCCCAGAGCGCCAACAATGACCGGAGCAGCAGTACCCAAAGCACTGGACAACGTATCCACAGGGGCAATGGTGAACGCCTTAACCGCAGCTTTAACTTGATCAAGAACACCCTTGTCCTCGGCATCCTTCATGATGCGCGAGATCTCCTGCTGGTCGTTCTTTGACTGAGCAGACATCAGATCAGCAAGGTAAGTCTCTGCTGACTTGATGGTGTTGGATGTATCAGACCCCGCACCGAAGGCATCCGCGATCATGCGGACACCTTGGACAGCACCCTTAGCTATGCCAAGAGGAACGTCGGCAACCTGACGGAAGGCGCTTTGTTTTTCAGGCGGGGCTTGCTCAAGCACAAAGCCTTGCGGCAAGTTGACACGAGGTTCCTCAAGAACAAACCCAGGTGGAAGCGCCATAATTTATTGCACCGGTTTCCAAGTTTGACCGCCATCTGTGGACATGATACGCGCCCCAGTGGATGGATTACGAGCATACATAGGTTGCCCACCAGATGCAGGCGCTGCACCAGCGGGGGTTCTGCCTCCGCCTTCCATCTCTCTACGGATAAGAATGTCACGAATTTCCGCCATGCTAGGCACAGGCTGCCCAGCATCTTTAGCTCTCTTCCGAATGGCAGCAATCTCTTGCATGCCTGGAATTGAATCCATGAACTTTGTCACGTTGTCAGCAGCTTGGTCGTAAGTAATCACCGACCTATCGGCTGGCGCAGCACGGCCAATATTTTTGTACCACTCAACCGCATCAGAGTATGACTTGCCAGGATTCTTGTTCAGCCAATCATTGATGGCTCTTTCTGCCATCATTTGTTCAGCAGGGGCCATGCTCTTCAGTTCGCGCTGAGCCTGCATGTCCTGACCGCGCAAACTCACAAGACCACTGAACTCGTTGGTAGCCATCTGAGTAGCGATTTGCTTAGCCCTAAGTTCAAAGTCGTTCGCCTTGTTTTCCAACTCAGCGGCTTCTTTCTCAAAGCCAAGAGCACGGTCAAACTGACCCAACTGCTTAGCTTGCTGAGCCTCACGCAACTTAAGTACCGCCTGACGATGCAAAAGATCTGCTTGTACTGCGGCCTGATCACGCGCTTGCTGCGCTGCAACAGTTCGGTTATAGGCATCCCGATCTCTGCCACCAAGTTCCCTATACAGCCCCATGCGCCGATTAAATTTGTCATCGGATCTTTGCTTGGCAAGCATCTCTTCACGAGCACGGTTTGTCGCCTCAAGAGCAGCGATGCCTTCCGCATTTAGGTCAGGCATACCCTTAGCCATCTCAGAACGCTGACGCTCAATCTCTTGCATGCGTTTAATACGATCTGCAGTTTGAGCCCCGTACTGAGTGCCAGCAGAAGCAACGCTTGCTCTGTCCAAAGCAGGACGCCCCGGCAAAGCTGCCGCGATGCCAGAAGCAGCCACAGGTTGTGATACTTGTGCTGACTCCAACTCAGCAATCTTGCTTAGCAGTGCTTGTTGCTCAACGCCAGTAGCTGACATCGCCGCTCGGCGCAAAGCATTCAACGCCTGAGGATTGTTTGGATCGATGTCAAACTGAGGCGGAGCATTTTGAGCAGGTGCCTGCACTTCAGGTTCCGCCTCCATGCGAGGCGCGGCAACTCTGCTCTGAGGAACGTCAAGCATCCTGCGCTCTTGTGCAGCAGGAGAAAATGCTTGTGCCAGAGCACGTTCATTAGCTTGACTGGCCTCTGTAGGAATTTCTCCAAAGCTCTGACGCTGCTTCTCAAACTCGCGCATCTTTTGCAGACGCTCAAGTTTTTCCTTGCGCACTGCAGGAGGGTCATAGGGACTTAGGGTAATGCCAAGTCGCCTTGCCTCTTCATAAGTTGGCGTTACTCCAACAAACGATCCTTCTGTCCCCGCATATCCAACCACTCCACCGTCAGCAAACGACATATTGGCAGCAGGCAACCCAGCTACCCCTTGTCCTTGCGGGCCACGAGCTTGTTGGATAGCCTGCTGCAATTGAGGCGGCAGTTGACCCATCGTCACAGGCTGCTGGGCTTGAGCCATGTTCATGGCTTGCTGCTGTACCCCCGGCATGACAGCTTCAATGCCTGCCGGTGATTGCTGCTGAGCAATACTTGCCGCGACGGTTGGAACTGGCTGACCGCCAGGGCCAGGGGCGGTAGGTCTTGCGCCCATGCTCATAAGAGCTTCAAGCGCGGGCGGTACTTGTGCGGTTTGCATCATGTTCATCACCTCAACCAATCCCCAATTCTTTCAAGGCTTTTTCCAAACTTTCTAGCCCACCAGTAATTTGTCCCATAGTACTGGTGTTCGGCGTAGTAGATTGAACGGAAACAGGCAACCCACTCAGCATTTCTCGCTGGAACCTCAAGTCGGTGTACGGCTTCAATTGTTCAGCCTCAAACTGCTTACGCGCTTCAGTAATACCTTGCTGCTCAATGTCACGCTGCTGTCCGCCAGCAGAAGCAATCATGTCAGCCAGCGTCTTGGCTTGGCCTTGCTCAGTATTGAACTGCCCCATCGCCCGGTCATAGGCGTTGGCGTACCCGGCGCCGATAGCCTTGTTTTGTTCCTGCAGAAGATTGCGCTGCGTCTCAGAATCCATGATGGCTTGACGCGACCCGCCAAATGCGCCGGCCTGGGCCAGCTTTCCGGCTGTACCCATTTGCGTGATCTGGCTTTGCCGACGCATCTCCTCTAGTTGCGGAGTCAGCACTGCGCTCAAGTACGGATTCATGTACTGAGCGGCAATCCCGGTCGGCCCGGTGGGCGGCGCACCAGGGGCTCCCATAGTAGGAAGCTGATATGCGCCTTCTGATGTAAACGATTTTCCCAGTTGGCCTGGGAAGGACAAAGACTCCAGACCCGTAAACGCTTTCTGCTGAAGCGGAGAGTACCCAGCAGATAGCGGGCCCGTGTATGCCTGATACGGAGCGTTGGTAACCGCCATAGTTTTACTAAGCATGTCACCAACATACGGTCCTGCCCATTCCGCTATGTTTGATTCTGTAGATGTACCAAGCCCTGTTGCGCCGCCTGCCCCACCTGCTGCTCCGCCTGCAGCGCCTCCAGTTTGGAAAGCTACTGCACCGCCACCAGCGTATCCTGCGATACCACCCGGCGTGAACTTTTCTGGCTCAATCTCCCTGCCCTGCTTCTTAGTCCCAGTACGCGCCTGACGGACGCGGTCCATCATCTTGTAAAGAACTTTGGCTCCAGCATCGGAGTTTCCGTTACCAAGATGAGATACGACATCAGCGGGGATCACGAACTCTCCGTGACTTAGTTTGGCAGGCTGCACATCATCAATAGAGGTGTCCAATTCATCGGCCATGCCGTCTGTTTTTCCTCGCAAGTAACGCGGAGCATTAGCTTCACCCCCTCGCGCCAGCGACAGCAGCCCGCCTGTAGCTAGGGCAGCACCGCCAACGCCAGATTTAGTCGGATCATCAACTGGCGGAATCATTTTTGCATCACCACTTCCACCACCTGCGCCGCCAGCAGCAGCAGGAGGAGCGCCATAGAACGAGTTGAAGTACCGCTGCCCCATGACAGGCTGGCCGGAGTACGGCTTGTAATCCGTGGCTGGGTTGACAACAGGCGTTCGCGTGAACTGCTTGTTCATGTCAATTGAGCCTTTCCATCCTGCCGTCTTAGGAGCAGACAAAGATGGCATCAAAAGATTGAGCAGCGCAAGACCCGCTTGGAGGTCGTTGGAAGTGGAAGTACCTGACTTAAATCGGCCCCAGATGTCTTTGAACGCATCAAGGATGCCACCAGAACTAGTTAAAGGCTGGTTGTAAGAAGCGGATGGGTCATATCCTTCTGGATTGGTGTCTGACCTTGGGTAGCTTGCGGGGTCATCAACATCATAGTAATCGGACATGATTTAAGCCTTTCTTGACTTCAAAAGGTTTGCGATGCCGTCTTGACCTGCACGCAATCCACGTTGTTTCTGCTTAAGTTCACGTTCTTCAAGCAGTTCTGCAAACATCTGAAGAAGGTCTGCTTCAGGCGCTTGGTAAATTTCTTGCAACAGGTCTTGCACTGCTCTTCTTTGTGCTGCAGGCAATTGTGCCAGCGCCGTTTGCGAAGGGCTAGGTGCTGGGCTTGGTGTTGGCGCTCTTGTTGCTGGTGATGGAGTAGGCGCTGGAGTTGCGGGGGCTGGCGGCGGAGCAGAAACAATCGTGCGCACCTCTTCCTCTGTCGCGGGCGGCAGAACGTCTTCCCCGGAAGGAAGCTCCATTCCCGAAGATGGAGGAGGTGTTTCGCCTGGACCGGTGGCGGTCTCTGCAGTTGGAGGTTTAGACGGAGGAGGCCCTGGAGGTTGAGTTGTTGGCGCGGGTGCTTCCGTTTTAGTTTCAGTTGTCGCCGGAGCAGGGGCGGGGCTAGGCGCGGTAGCGGGGGCCTCCGCTGGTGCAGGAGCAAGTGCTGAGGTAGTAACTTCTGCAGGAGCTGGTGCAGGAGCTGGTGCCTCGGTCTTAGTTTCCGTTGTGCTTGGCGCAGGTGCAGGAGCTTCTGTTTTAGTCTCCGTAGTCGTCGGAGCAGGCGCAGGAGCTGGTGCCGGGGCGGGACTTGGAGCGGGTGCTGCGGTAGTTACTTCTGCAGGTGCGGGAGCCGCAGCCTCACTTGGTGCGGGTGCGGCAACTTCAGTAGGCGCAGGACTTGGTGCTGGTGCAGGTGCTTCTGCTGTACTTGGGGCAGGCGCAGGAGCAGGAGCTTCACTTGGTGCAGGCGCTTCGCTAGGAGTTGGTGCAAGACTAGGCGCACTTACTTCCGCAGGTGCCGGGGCTGGGATCGGCGCAGGGCTTGGAGCGGGGGCCTCACTCGGCGCGGGTGCAGGTGCCAGCGCGGGACTTGGCGCGGGCGAGGGAGCGGGACTCGGTGCGAGAGCAGGCGATGATGCCGGGGCGGGACTTGGAGCGGGGGCCGGAGAAGGCACTACATCTCCCAATCGAATTACTTCACCAGTAGCCGGGTCGGTAGCAACAGGAGTCGAAAGATCCTGCGATGGAGCGTTAATATTTACGGTATCCCCAGGCTTTGAGTCAGGTGAAACATCAACAACCTTGGTATCCCCGTTGGAATCTACCACCAACGCTGTGCCCTGCGTGGGATCTGTGGAAAGGATTGTCCCGGCGGCAGGAGTAGAGGGGGCCGGTGGAGTTGGCGCTTGAGCAGGTGGTTGTTCCCCTGTGCCACCGTAAACGGCTTGGTTGATTGCCTGTTGATACGCCGACAAATCTTGTGCTGCCGTTGTCAATGCAGGGGCAGGTGCTAGATCAATAACATCTTGTTGAACGGGTGCGGCAGCAAGTGCCGGAGTCGGTGCTGCAGTTGGCGCAGTAGTAGGTGCTGCTGCAACTGGATAATTTTGCTGCTGATACACCTCTTCAAAAAGACGGTTGATCTCATCCATCTGCGGCTCAGCAAATATTGCATCTGTTGCTGGCTGTGCCTGAGTAGCGGGCTGCGCTGCTGGCGCTACAGCGGGTGGTACTGGGGCCGCAAAACCCAGATCAGCATACGTGACGATCCCGCCATCCTCATCAATAAACGCCACCATTTCTGGCGTAATGCCGGTGGTATCTGATGGGACCGATGGTGCCGGGGAGGGACTTGGAGCGGGGGCCTCATAAACACCCGAAAGCGCTTCTTCAATTTGCTGCTGGGCAGTTGGCCTTACGCCTTCTTCAAAACCAAGCTGCGACTCGGGACCAAAGACTTCAGGCGTAGGAGCAGTAGGCGCAGGGCCTGGAATTTGTACTTGCGATGGCGGAGGCGCGGGCGGCTGATAGGGCAATTGCTGGGGCAGACCTTCGGTTGGAACAATCTGCGTTGCAGGCGTAGAACCAAGGAACTCAACTGGAGTAATACCAGCCTTTTCTTGATCTGCTTGAGTAGTTACTGTGCGTAGACCAGGGGTTCCGTAAAAAGTTCCTATTGCACTCGTTCCACCGAATGAGGCAGTTGTAGCAATAATTGTTTCACCAAGTGCCTTGCCAAAATTAGTAGCTTGACTTGGAATACCAAACTCAGCAAATTTGTCTACAGCAAATTGCCCAGCAGTCGTTAAATTTTCAGTAAACTGCTCCCCACCAAATGCTTTTAACTTTGTTGCCAACCAATCCGTTAGGGCATCTTTTGAACCCGTCATCGGCGCTTCTTTAAAAAGCACCTTTAGGAATGGCACACCAGCAGCTTCGCCAACTGCCTCAACTCCTGCCATAAAAGCAGCACGTTTGGCATTATCTTCTGGCTTTAGCCCAGCTTCTTTACCTTGCATCCAGGCAAGGTTTCCAGTATTTGCTGCAGCATTTGCCACAGTTGCCCAAGGCCCGCCAAGAGCATATGAAGCAACTGTATTTACAGTAGAGGCAATACCTGATGCAAATGCCCTTTGTGCATCGGTCGGCAGCGCAGCTAATTGCGCTTTTTGATAGTCATACAGTTCTTTTTGAACATCACGCACCGCAGCGTCTGGTGATAATGGCTCACCTTGCATGGCTGTCAAAGGATCAACTTCGCCTGTCGGTGTTGCAAATTCAGAAGGTGCAGTGCCAAACCCAGAGCCAATAATTTCTGCAGCACGCAGCCCCGTACCAGCAAGTTGAGAAAACCCTAAACGGCCCCCCGTATTGGCGGCCTCTCTAATGTTTTCTCGCACATCTCGCAAGTTTTGCCCGATGTCCGCCAGCGTAGTTGTTGGTCTGTAGTTTGGGTCTAGCGCATTAACCCCCATCGCCGTCGCAGCATCTGTGTAATCAACTGACGGGTTTACAAAAGGCTCAACGGATGCAGCGGGCGCGGTAGGCTCTTGGCGCAATGGGATGCGTGACAACGCTGCAGCATCTGCTGCCGTAGCACCCGGTGATATACCTCTACCTGCACCTGCGCTGACTTGTGCAACTTGAGCGGGGGCAAGATCAGTAGTGTAGGTTTGGGTTTTGCCGGTAACAGGATTGGTCCACGTAAACTGTTGACCCCCCCCAAGTTCGTTTCGCGCAGCCCGAAATGCTTCTCCAAAGTTGACGTACTTGTCATACGGCCCTTGGGTTGGCGCTGTGGTCGTTGCCGCCCCTTTTTCTCCGGCAACAATTCTTTCAAGCTCCCTTACGGGGTCAGTAGTACCAAGTGTGTACTCGCTACCACCAAACTTGAACGAGCCGTAACCCCTGTTAACTGCCAACGAAGCAGCTTCTTCTAGTGTGTCGGCCTCATCATTACCAATTTGCAAAACGGACATGGAGCGCGTTTGTTCCGACAACGCCGCATCATCTGCCCGAAGTACATCAATGACATCTCTCTCAGTAGGCGCAGCAGAAGGAATGCTGTACTCTCGTCCACCCCATGTAAAGTTTTTGTAGCCAGCATTATTGGCTAGCCTTGCAGCGGTGTTTACCGTATCGGCATCGTTTGCACCTTGGTAAACCAGCGACTGCTGCAGTTGTTCCGTTGCGGCGCGATCTGCGGCTTGATCAGCAGTGCCAAATCGGTTTTGAAGGCGGGCAGTCTCGTCGCCTGTGTCTGTCTTGCTGTTGTACTGAGATTGCCTAAAGTTGTACCCGTCAAGCTCACGCCCGAATGCTTGCCCCGCAGACAAAATTCTTGATGGGTCACCAGACTCAATGGCCTGCACCAGACGAACAGCTTTTGAGGCAACCTCTATGTCTGGGTTATCCGTAAACGATGCCGCGCTGGACAGCATCTTTGCGTAGTCACCAGAAGCAGCGCCCTGGGCAAAGTTAACGGCGGCGTTTATGTCTTTGGTGGAAAGTCCGGTCAGGTTAGACACACCTGACGTAATTCCAGATGTCGCTCCCGCAGTAAGCGCTGAGGTCAGGACATTGCCAAAGTCACCAGAGATGACTGCTTGAGGCAAAGCACCCGCACCCGCACGCACTGCTGCACTACCCGCCGTAGCCAGCCATTCTGGAGCGCCAGCCTTTAGTAATTCAACACCTGTTGTATTTGCGAATGATGCTATTTGAGGAGCCAAAACAATTGGTATGCCTGCGGCCACCATTGACTGCAGAACATCTTCAAAACTGCCGCCTTGAAGTGCAGTATTTGCCCCTCCCGCTATTGCGGTGCCAAGCGCTGCTGTTTGCGCGGCACTTAATCCAGTAATACCTAAAGCATTTGCCGCTGCGCCACCAATAGACGCGCCCAAAGGTCCGGCACCAACTGCCATCATCCACAAAGGGGCGGTCTCTACTGCCGCATGCTTTGCAAGATCAAAAATATCCTCAAAGAACCCGCCTCTGCCAAAATCCTCATCAACAAATTGTTCTCTGCCAATTAAATTACCCGTAATGTCATACACTTCATAATAACCACCGGGCCTTTTATCTGCTTCGTTGTATTTAGCGTACGTTGATAAGGGGCCCTGCACATAGTTGGCCGCTTCTCCTTCTCCTTGCATCAACCTAACAGGCAGTCCATACTCATCTAAAACAGAATTTCCAAATTCGTCTTTGAGCGTAGCAATATCAAATCGTGGAGCGTAAATAGTCCCTTCAATATTTTGTACCCCTTTTGACCAATCAAACCCAACAGGGTTAAAAGGAGCGGGGGCAGGAGCAGGGGTAGGTGCTGGAGTGGGAGCAGGTGTGGTCGGAGGCAACAACCCCCTTTCCCTACGAATGGCATCAAGGTCCTGCTGCGTAAGCCTGCCTGAATTTATTGCCCAGTCTGCAACTTCACCCGGAGCAAATTCATACCCAGAACTTCCAAGGTCCTTACCAATTTCGTATTGATAACCTATAAAGTTACGAAGACTATAAGGATCAGCGGTCTCCCACTGAGCAAATTTATTAGGAGTCGCAGTAGGGGAAGGAGCGGGGGCGGGGGCTGGATCGGAAACGCCACCGACAATACCTAACAGATCGTCGTAGCTAAGACCGTCTTCGTACTGCTGTTCTGTTTGTAGATTGCGGTATACCATTACGTCAGATCCCAGAATGACAATGCGCCGATGGCAGTGTGTGTGCCCGAGAGCCCCCGAATGGCCAGCGTGTAGATGTCCGAAGTACCCGCAAGATCAGCGCCCAGTTGCAGGTCCCAGTTGTAGTCTCCGCCACCGGCAGTAATGCCGCTGGACTGGGTTGAGGCCAAAACAAACTGCTGCTGCACGATGGTCCCGCCTGTGTACGATGTGGCAGAGAGGTCAGCATCGACGTTGGTTGAAGTGGTCGAGGCCCAGGACGCGCCAGTCAGCGTGGGGTTCTTCACCAGCACAACCTCAAAGGTTACCGACGAAGCCGCTGTGGGTAGCACGGAGTATCCATCAGGAATCACAACAGCGCCAGTCC
>Ga0315906_10006085_pt1 | contig 15001 bp, 20 predicted proteins | sample LakEriMetagenome_4_FD_203526 | JGI IMG/M metagenome (GOLD analysis project Ga0315906, IMG submission 203526) | Freshwater fungal communities from buoy surface, Lake Erie, Ohio, United States - Buoy 2 MA122 | ecosystem: Environmental > Aquatic > Freshwater > Lake > Lake biofilm | place: USA...
CAATGCCCGACAACATGGCAATGTAACTAGGTATGGTAGCACTGTGCAACAATACCAAAGCAGCTATGCCAAGTGCATTGGCACTGATGTGTCTGATATGATTAGACAGCACCGTCCATAGTTCTATAACAAAAGTTTTGACTGTTTCGGCTATTAAAGCTAAAAAGTTATTGATCTTTTCTAACATGTTATGCTCGGCCCTTTGGTTCGTAGAAGATGTGTCGTCCTATTTTGGCAACCTTGTGGAATTGCCATTGTGGGCTGACATAGTCTGCATGATAATACAGTGCGCCCCTGAGGCTGGGCAACCTGAATTTCTCCAAATATACTTTTTTGGCCACTTCCATGCTTTCATTGTACAGAGGTGCATATTTGGGTCTGGTCTTGTAGGTGTTCTCACACAGCCAACTAAACTGGCAGACCAGACGATTAGCAATTATGCTTTTTTGTTGTACTACGCCGCAGACTGTTTTGGGGAAGTCTGGATGGGCCACGCGGTTCATGACCACCTGAGCCACAGCAATTTTACCTTCAACTGGTTCGCTAGCAGCTTCCCAATAAATGTTGTCAGCCATGCATTTGAGCTGACGATCCAGCTCGGCCATAGTGATGCCGGCGTGGGACTGTTTGACTTTGTCAATGGAGTCCATCTTGTACTGTATTACCGACGATACAATCAAAGTGGCAAGGGCTACAGTGGCCATGGCCAGTACCGCGTGAACAGTGTGTTTCATAAGGTTTCTCCTTTCCTTACAGCATCTGAATTAACAGATGGGTGTTTTATATAACTTTGGATTTGGGTAGAAAACGACTTCGTTAACCCAATTATATAGGTACTTTAATTAGTAATCTACCTAGATTTTTACCTAAAATGACGTTTGAGTAGGTACCGTAATGGTATTTGAATCGGTTACCGTGATTGAGGTCCGCCCTTCGCTGGCCAGTCGTTCTTGATTACGACTTTCTGCCATACTGGCTAGCATACACTGCCCGGTAAATGTGCTAGTGTTTGCCAAAAGTGTTATTAAAGTGTTAGCTCCTCCTGTGGTATCATCTAACGCAAACTGCGTCAATTGTCCGCTCCAGCTCATAATTGAAGTATCCGGACCCTTAAGAACGTTACCAACATTTATGGTAGCGTTGCCCAATAGGGTAATTTCTTGTTCGATACGATTGACCATGTTGTTGTAGGCAGTTACCGCATTGGTATAGCTGCTGCCTGCAGCCACAATCAATTGATCACGATAAGTGGTAATCTGAGGCAGAATACCATTGACCACAGCCAATTGGATAGCAGCATTGCTGTTACCATAGTTGCCCGCAGCCGGACCGCTGGGTATGACCACGTTGGCACCTAACACTCCAGGCACCCCATAAAGGCCCTGAAGAGTGGCACCTAGCGTGTTACCAAGATCACAAAGAGTACCATAGGCCGACTTGTTGTTAATGCCATTATAGGCATTGGCATAGTTGTTAATGAACAAAGGCACATTGCCAAGTCCGGCACAACTGCCCATTAGGTCAGCCAGCACATAGGTACCGTCTGGACCAGATCCACCCGGCGCCAAATTAGCGTAGAAATTGACCACACTTTGTGGCACAGGTTGTGTCAGGTTGTTGACCAGGGTCAGACTGGGATTCACTTCCAGTGTAGATATTACATCAGCTACCTGTCCGGTGTCTTTGGTCGCAATTCCGGTAATTTGCAGTATGCTGTCTTTGAAAGCAGCGTTGCTGGAACCCAATGCACCATTGGTGCAGGCCTGTAAACTCGGACCCAACTTGGAAAAAATGTCATTGACGCTGGTGCCACCGGTATTGAAAATATTGCGTAGGCCATTGGCAGTTGGAGCTAACAGTGTGCTGTAACTGTTGGGCAATAATTTAGTTAGATCTAGCAGTTGATCAAGCGTGGCTATGTTTTTTGTAGTACAGCCCAACACACTGAGAATCTGTAACAGCTGATCTGATTTGACCAACTGCATGGCTCTAAATATCAGTTTTTCCTGTGCTAGATCCGGTGTGTAACCGGCATTGCCTATGTTGTTCAATACCTGTTGGTCAACACCAAACACTCTAAGTTGTTCTTCGAAGCCGATAAAACCATTGCCCAATGATTTGATTGTAGCTACCAAGTTACTAGGCAGTCCATAACTGTCAATGGTTTTGAAATTGATCACGTTGCCCGATGCCTTGAGATCAAGACCAAATGTGCGCATGTTTGTGGTCACACTGCTCCAGCCACCTGTGGTCAGTTCGTTCATGTTGGTAAACGTAGGACCAAGATATGTAGCACCTTTTTTGCTGCCTTTGATAAAGGTATTCAGTTGATCTGTGTAACCGTATGCACTGGTAAAGATCTGCACAAACTTGGTATAGTCGTATTGTCCGGCAATCTTGGCACCCAGCAGTCCATAGACAAATAACTGCACATATCTGCTGGTAGGAAAGTAACCAACCTGTATGGTATTATTGAATGCCGGTGCGGTTTTGAAAATCAACTTGTTGTTGTCTACCACCCAACTGTTGCCTAGATTGGAAGGTATGTTCAGTGGTTGTGTGACAGTGGTGAATAGATAACTGGGGCCTCTGGGATCAGGTCTGAACACCTGATTGTTTACTGTAACTGTGAGATTGCCCATGCCCAGTTCTGGTATAGGCAAATAAAACGCAGTTTTATTTCCATCGCCTACAAAGTAATCATTGGGACCATAGTTGTAGAGTGCTGGAAAAGCATTGGCTATCTCTAACACGCTACGTGCTGTGTTGTTGTCTACCCAACTTTTTTCCAAGGCAGTGCCCAGTCCGGCAACGGCATTGGTCCAGCTGCTGACAATTCTTGTTGTGGCTGTGGTAAGATTACTGATGCCGCTGACCACAGAAGGTGCCACACGCAGACCACCATCGTTGGCTATAAGTCCAGCGGCTACATTGATTTGCAATGGACTTAGACCGGCCATGATTAACCTGCGAACACGTTAGGACTGCCTTGTGCCACACTGGTGCAGCCGCTGACAGCGTCACCAACACGACCACAACCTTTGCCATTGACAAACACTGTGCTGGATCCTGTTGCTATGGGTGCTTGATGTGCCGGGCACGGACTACCGGGCAGAACATGAACAGTGTTCAAGTCGCCCTGTCTGCTGACAGGTATGCCATTGGCCACCACATTAGGACTGCCCTGCGCTCTGTACGGAGTAGAGCAGTGTGTTACGTCTGCGTCACCGATTCTTGTTACTGCTGGCACGTTCTCTCCTCATTAATGCTTGTAAACGCCCGTTCCACTCGTGTATTTCCTGGTGCTGCTCGTCAGTATGCGGTCCAGGAGGCACATAGGGCCTGAATTCGATCACGTGATCAAACTCTTCGGGTATATCATTATAGTTATCAAAAATAAAAAGCTGGTCTTTATCTCTGATCACAAAACGATGTTTCATCCCATTAAAATTGAGTTGCGTACTGGTTGGATTCCGGTTGTAGCTTCAATGTAGCTGTCTTTGATTTCCGGACGGGTGGGCGATAACATGATAACCATGTTGGCATTCAGTTCTACTTCGGCTTTGGGGTCGCCGGTAAAAAGTCCCTGCATCATTTGTAGTCCTTGTGGACCAGGTATTACTAACAGTGGTTTTTCAATTACTACCACGTTATCTACAAAGCCGACTACTTTGGCTACTAGTTCATCGCCGTTGCTGATTTTGATAGTGTATACTTCGCCTGATTTGAATTGAATCATTGTTGTCCTTGAGTTGAGTTAGAGATCTTTTGTTGTATTTCATCGGGAGATAATGCGCTTAGACCCTGCCACCCGCCGGCAACAAAGCACTGATCACCAAGATATATCTGTGGCACAGTGCGATGCCCTTGACTCATGATAAATTCTCTGGCTGCTGAGTCTTGGCTGATGTCAATGACATCATAGTCAAAGTTATTTTTAGTAAGATAATTTTTGGCCATGTCGCAGTAGGGGCAGGACGGCTTGCTATAAACAGTCAACTTCATAGTTTGATATCTCCAAAGGTTGATTCAGTGATATCTTGTTTAGTGCCGCCAACAACATAGCTGGCAATTTCTGTTTCCTGCGGTGCTACCTGTACTTCTGCGCCTGCAATCCATTTTTGTGTCCAAGGCAGCGGATTAGTGCCACCTTTGTACTTGCCGGGAATACCTATAGCAGTCATGCGCTTGTGTGCAATCCATTCAATATAGTCACATAGTAGCTGCTGATTCAATCCAATCATGCTGCCATCTTTGAACAGATATCGTGCCCATTCTTTTTCTTGTTGCACTGCTTCATCAAACATGCTTTCCACTTCAGTACGTGTTTGCTCTTTGATTTCCACATAGTCAGGATCATCCTGTGGCAAGAGTTTTAGCAAAGTCTGTGTGCTGCCAAGATGTACGTTTTCATCTCTGGCAATAAATTTGATAATTTTAGCATTGCCTTCCATTTTCTTTAGTTCGGCAAATGCCCAACTACAAGCAAAGCTCACATAGAAACGAATGCCTTCTAGTGCGTTGACACTGCTGATAGCCAACCAAAGTTTGCGTTTTAGTTCTTTGAGGTCAACTGTGATTTTGCGACCATTGACCTGATGCTCCCCAACGCCTAGCATTTGATACCACATGCTGTACTCGGCCAGATCGTCATAGTACTTGGTAATGTCCTTGCCACAGGCCACAATTTCCTCAACGTCTAGCATTTCATCAAACACTGCTGCCGGATCAGGATAGACATTGCGTATGATATGTGTGTAGCTGCGACTGTGAATTGTTTCACTAAAGGTCCAGGTCTGAATCCAAGTTTCCAGTTCAGGTAAACTGACAATGGGACCAAACACCAGACTGGGCGCACGACCTTGAACACTGTCTAGTAAAATTTGACGTTTGAGATTGGCAGTAAAAATATGCTGTTCGTGATCGGTTAAATCTTTGAAATCTTTGGCATCACGCAATACATCCACTTCTTCAGGACGCCAGAAAAAACCCAGCTGCTTGTCTGTGAGTTTGTCAAAGCTACGATACTTCAGTGTGTCATAACGCTGCATGCCGACACCACCCAGTGGATCCAAAAACGCCAGACTGGTCGTATGATTACGATTTTTTCTTAGATTAAGTACGGTCATTGTTGGCCTCAATTAAATTTTGCAACTGTCGCAGTCGGCGTCATCGGCAATGGCTTCTAGTTTGGTTGTGGTATTTTGAGCTTGCAGACTGTCAATGTCTAGTTCGCCCGAACCATCATAGGTATTGAAATAGTAGAGCTGTTTACCGCCATAGCGATAAAACATCAACACATGTTTTAGCATGTCGCTCATGCTGATTTTTTCATCTTCATAGAACTGAGGATTGTAACTGGTGTTTACGCTGATCCCTTGATCGATATATTTTTGCAACACTGCCATGATCTTTAGATACCCTTCTGGGCTAGACTGATTCCATAGCAGTTCGTATTTGTTTTTCAAACGACGATACTCAGGCACTACCTGTTTGAGTACACCGTCTTTGCTTTGTTTGACACTGACAAAACTGCGTGGCGGTTCAACTCCGTTGGTGCTATTGCTGATCTGAGCTGAAGTTTCAGCAGGCATCAAGGCCATTAGTGTGCTGTTACGAATACCGTGGGTGCGCAGTTGTTCACGCAGGCTGTCCCAGTCTACTGCCTGATTTGGTGCTACCAGTTCGTCAACTTCGGTCTTGTAAGTGTCAACTGGCAAGATACCGGTGTGATATTTGGTATCTTCGCTGCCAGGACATGCGCCAAATTCCTGCGCCAAGTCGGCTGATGCTTTGATCAAGTAATAACTCCAGTGCTGTGCCCAAGTATCAATCAAGGACAGGTTGGGTTCACTGTAGCTCATGTCATTTTTGGCCATCCAGTAGGCCAAATTGATTATGCCAACTCCTAATGGTCGACGACGCTCTGTGGCCAGCTGCGCGGCCAAGATTGGATAGTTCTGATAGCTCAACAAACTGTCTAGACCACGCACTGCCAAAGTACAAGCACGTTCCATTTCGTGTGGCTCTTTGAATGCACCCCAGTTGATGGCACTCAGAGTACACAGTGCTATTTCCCCATTGGGATCGTTGACATCATTGAGGGGTTTGGTTGGTAGAGTGATTTCGCAGCAGAGATTGCTCATGCGTACCGGCGCACGTTCAGGTATAAAGCTGCCGTGACTGTTGGCATGATCTACATTTTGTAGATACACACGACCGGTGTCCTTACGCTCCTGCATAAAGCGAGAGAATAATTCAACTGCTTTGATTTTCTTTTTTCTCAGTTTGCTGTTGCGTTCGGCTGTTTCGTACAGTTCGCGGAAACGATCCACATCAGTAAAAAATGCTTCATACATTTCGGGCACGTCATGAGGACTAAACAAGGTTATATCCCCACCGTTGATCAGTCGCTCATACATGACCTTGTTGAATTGTACACCATAGTCCATGTGACGCACACGATTGTCGTCGGTACCCTTGTTGTTTTTGAGCACCAGTAGGTCTTCCACTTCCAGGTGCCAGATAGGATAATACAACGTGGCTGCGCCATTACGCACACCGCCTTGACTGCATGAACGTGTGGCTGACTGAAACAGTTTGTAGAAAGGCACTACACCAGTATGATAAGCATCACCATTTCTGATCGGGCTGTTTAGTGCGCGAATACGCCCGGCACCAATGCCAATTCCGGCTTTTTGACTGACATATTTCACAATGCTGCTGCTGGTGGCATTGATGCTGTCAAGGCTGTCATCTGTTTCGATCAACACACAACTACTGAATTGCCGCTGTGGCGTGCGCACACCGGCCATGACCGGCGTGGGTAAACTGAGTTCATGTGTGCTAACAGCATCGTAGTAGTCTTTGACCCAACGCAGTCTGGTCTCACGTGGATAGTGACTGAACAGTGTGGCTGCTATCAACACATAGGCCATCTGCGGTGTTTCGTAAATTTCTTTGGTTACACGATTCTGCACCAGGTACTTGCCACGCCATTGCTCCATGGCTGCATAGGTCATATTCTCGTCGCGATCGTGTCTGACAAAACTGTTGATACGTGCCCACTCGTCATCGTCGTAGGCCAACAGCAGGTCAGCATCATAGAATCCACGTTCAACGTTGCGCTTGACCAGTTCATGTACACTGCACGGATCAAATTGACCGTACACCTGCTTGCGCAAATGATAACAGATCAATCGACCTGCCACGTACTGATAGTTGGGAGTTTCTTCGCTGATCAGATCAGCGGCACTTTTGATCAAGGTTTCTTGGATGTCGGTGGTTTTTATACCGTTGTAAAACTGTAGATGACTTTTGATTTCTACTTCACTGGCACTTACGCCTGTGATTCCTTCTGTGGCCCAGAACACCACACGGTGCAGTTTTTCTAGGTCTAATACTTCTTTGCTGAGGTTTCTTTTTTGTACAAATATTTGGTTCATAGTTATTATCGAAGTCTTTTGGCTAAATCTTGACCAGTTATACAACGCTGGATGAGTAGTTGGTGCTGGTGGGTATTTACAACGGTACCCGGGGACCAATTCAATACATATTTCCCCTCGTTGATCAAGACTAAATTAGTTGTTTTTGTCTGGACAAGATGTATTTCTTCTATTTCTTTACGCTCTACTAACAGCAAAGTATACACGATTCCTAACGATCTAGCAAGATCGCAGAACGCCGGTTTATTCAATAAGTCCCAAGGACCGGGCCAATCAGGATAATCTTGCCACATAATGACTCGATCGCGCATGGGTGTTCGCCACCACCAATCGTTACAGTCTAACAGGCACTGATCAAAACTTTGATCAGCAAGAACGGACCTTAGATACCGCCATTGTGCCAGGCGATCTTCATAGGAATCAGACAACATTTAGGCTAGATAATGTAGACTGTAGGTCAAAGAAGCTGAACTTCCTGCGGTTGTAGTGTACACTACATTTACCTGCGATCCGGCCTGGTTCACAGATAAAGTTACTCCCACAGGACTGTTTTCACTGTACTCGTCGTCGTAACTGAGAGTGAGACTGGAGCCGTCACTTTGTGCTGCGGCCACTGTCAATTGTCCAGTGCGAATACTGGTGTTTCGAACAATTGTGTAGTCCATTCGAAAAGCCTTGGTATAGGTACTGTTCATACTCAAGATAGTTTGAGTAAAGCTAGGTGCCAAGGTAAATGTTTTACCAAGTTCTCTAGCATACCTACCGTGTTGTAGCTGACTAGACGTGGTACTGGTACCACCAACAACAATGATGCGTGGAATAACAATAGCGTCGTTGTCAGGACGTTGAAAACTGTCATAGGCACTCACATTGTTGTCGTTACCAATACGTACGATTGGATTACTGGGACTGCCAACACCGTTGAGAGAATTGGCCACATCATAGAATGTGTTCTGCGCACTGATACACATTTCAACATCATTAAACCAAACACCTTCGGCATAGATGTTGTCAAAAACCGAACTTAAAACTCTAAAACCAGTGGCGCCAGTGCCTGAACTAGGATTGCCTAATTCAATACCTCTGCTGAGAGTGTTGAATTCTGTGTTAGATATTGTTACACTGCTGATAGTTTCACCGGTGTTGACTGCATAGTTCAACCCAAAGAATTGGCAGCTATCTAAATAGATTTGTTCACATATAATGCTAGCGACACTGTTAAAATCTACACCAGCAATTTCATGTGAAGTGTCGTTGAGATCTAGTGCAGTCAGACTGCCGGTAAAATTAACACCTTCGAAACTGACGTTATTGGCCTGATCTAACAGAAAGCAGGTAGCACCAACACCAGATGTAATGGTCTGATTGAAGCTCATGTCTCTGATAGTGATATACTGCGGTGCTATCGCATTGTCGTTGGTAATGTCGTTGCCAATTTGAAACTTGCTGTCACAGGTTCTAGCCACGTAGCGGTTGCTATCAGTTAGCGTTGTGCCTGTCATTTGAATTATGACACTGTCAGGACCTTCGCCCCAAAGCAGTGCATAAGGCGGTATACGTATGCTGCTGGTAATTTTATAAACACCTGCTGGAAAGTACAAGCTACGACGAATCTGCGGGTTGATTTCGCGACAGAACAACTGCTGCATGGCACGATTGATCGCTGCGGTATCATCGGTGGTACCATCGCCCACTGCTCCAAAGTCTCGTACACTGGCTATGTCGTCAAACTTGCTTTGAATACTGCGAACAGTAGGGTTGTTGGCTGTAGGGCCTGTTTGTACAGTATAACCTGCGGCTTCGCCTTTGTACACATAGCCTGTGGCAAAACCCAATAGGTCGCTGTATTCAGTAAGAATTTCAGTGTTACCAATTACAGGCGCACCGTCGGCCACTGTACCATTACCTATAAACAGCTGACGTGTGTCTGTTGCCCAGCCCAGCTCTGCGCCGTCCAACTGCGGTAAGTTTTCTCTAAGTCCCTTGCGGTGTGTTATACGCGAAATCTGTACAATAGCCATCTATTTTGTCTCCGATTGCGTATTTAGCTGGTCAAGTAGTAGAGCTCCAAGCGTTTCCACCACTCGTTACAGTAGTGATCAAACTCTGCGCCTTCCAGTACAAATTCCTGATACTCGGGCGGTTTTGTAATGGCTAAATTTTCATTTTGTTCGGGTTTTACGCACATCAAAATTACACCTTTGCGTATGGAGCTGCCATACACTTCATTGTGTGCTAGGGCATAAGCTGCTAGCTGTAAAAAATAGTCATCAATCCACGCGCGTCGCTTTGGCTTGTTGGTCTGCTTGTAGTCTAAAATAGCTTCTTGGTTGTTGTGCATGCCCACGCCGTCTGAAGTGCCAGCATACAGACTGGGAAAGTACAAAGGCACTTCAACTCCGTAAACTTCGCTCACACGCTCTAGTCCTTGATCAATAATGGTCTGCGCCATGGCCGCAGAAGCCCAACTGTAGGGATTGGTTGTCGCGCTGGGCACAATGCCTTGTTTGATGTAGTTTTCTAGAAAAGTATGCATGCGGGTGCCACGGTTGGCTGCTTCTGTGGTTATTTGTTGAGCACGTTGGTGACCCACACGATCTTTCCACTCTTGTAGTTTTTGCCGGGCTTCTTTGGGTTTGGTACGATCTAAAACCGTGGTCACACTAGGCACACGACCGCCATCTGGTGTTTGATAAACACGACGCCCATCTTCAACATGCCGACTGAAACTTTGATATTGAAACTTGTTTGGATTATACATTAAGTTGTTCAACTGTAATATTGCTGGCCGATAAAAAGTCAATGCCTTTGGTGCTTCTATATTCGTTTTTGTAGTAAACGTGTGCTATGCCGCTTTGATAAATCAACTTGGCACATTCAAGGCAAGGAGCGTGAGTAATAAAAATGCTAGCACCTTGGCCAGAGCTGGAGCCTTTGGCCAGCTTGGCTATCGCGTTAGATTCAGCATGTAGCACTTCTTCTCGAGTTTCTAAAAATCTAATTTCGCCGTTGGGCCATTTTATTTCGTGTTCACAGTTGTTGTCCCAACCAGCTGGCATGCCATTGTAACCATAGCTGATCACTGAATCATCTTTGACAATTACCGCTCCAACTTGTAGCCTGCGAGCATAACTCAGTTTGCCGGCACGCTCGGCCCAGTCCATGTACAGTGCTTTGAACTTGTCTTTCATACCCGGAAGCTTTCGCCGCAGCCGCAGCGGTCGCGTTCTCGAGGATTTATAAAATCAAAACCTTCATTTAGTCCTTGCCGTTTCCAGTCCATGGTCAGCCCATCTACATAAACCAAATCTTTACCGTTCACGTAGATCTGTACACCATTGCTGGTATAGCTCATCCAGTCGCGAGTGACCGGAGCATGATCTACATATTCCAGCGTATAGGCCAGTCCAGAACATCCTGTGGTACGTACACCAATTGCTATGCCCAATCCTTTTCCTCGGCGCTCGATGTGCTTTTTGACTTTGTCAGCGGCCAGTTGAGTTAGATTTACCATAATGGATTCCTAGTAGTTAGGTAGTAAACTGTATTTATTTTAACAAAGTTTATAGATATTGTCAACGATACAGGCCTTAAATAACTCATGTTAGAAATTATAATCACTCTGCTGTTTACGCATATTACCATATTGTGTGTGACTCTTTATCTGCATCGCAGTCAAGCACACCGTGGAGTGCAATTCCATCCTGCCATAAACCATTTCATGAGATTTTGGTTATGGTTGACCACTGGTATGGTCACCCGGCAATGGGTTGCAGTACATCGTAAACACCATAGATTCTGCGAAGAAGCCGATGATCCACACAGTCCGGTACACTACGGAATCTGGCGTGTGCTACTTAAAGGAGCATTGCTGTATAATGAAGCTAGCAAAGATACAAAAATGGTCAGCACTTACGGTCATGGTTGTCCTGATGATTGGATTGAGCGCAAGTTATACACGCCTCACAGCAGACTTGGCATTGGTATTCTCCTTGTGCTCAACCTCGCCGTCTTCGGCTGGGTGGGCGCCATAATGTGGCTAGTACAAATGCTTTGGATTCCGCTATGGGCGGCCGGCGTTATCAACGGTATAGGACACTGGTGGGGGTATAGAAATGGAGAAACAAGGGATTGTTCCAGAAATATTTTTCCTATTGGCATTTGGATTGGTGGCGAAGAGCTTCACAATAATCATCATCTATCGCCTGGTAACCCAAGGCTATCTATGAAGCCTTGGGAGTTTGACATTGGTTGGTTTTGGATCAAGCTGCTAGAGCGTCTTGGTCTTGCGCAGGTTCGCGCTGTTTGCTAGCATAGTCGGCTAGTGCAGCCTTAATGGCGTCTTCTGCGAGAATCGAACAGTGTATTTTGACTGGAGGTAGCGCGAGTTCTTGCGCAATGTCAGTATTCTTAATTTGATCAGCTTCCTGAATCGTTTTACCCTTGAGCCATTCCGTGACAAGCGACGAGCTAGCAATCGCAGAGCCACACCCGTAAGTTTTGAATTTCGCGTCGGTGATAATTTCATTTTCAACCTTGATCTGTAATTGAAGCACATCACCGCAGGCAGGTGCTCCCACTAAACCAGTACCCACTGCGGGATCAGACTTGTCTAGTTTTCCCACATTTCTTGGATTTTCATAATGATCAACTACTTGTTCACTGTAGGCCATGTCAACTCCTTTAATGAATAGTACTAGGGTTGTAGATTTTTTGCAACTTCTTTGGCAGCGCGATCTGCCATTTTTTCAACCGTTTTGTCTGCTTGTGTTTGATCCATTGGCATCTGATCAGAGTCAGCACCTTTGAACACAATGGTATCTTGTTCTATGTTTGATATGATTTGGTTTAACGGTGGACGTTGTGCCATGTCCAACAGTTGTTCTTTGGTCAGCGGTATGCCCAAATGGCCAGCCATTTTGTTAAATGCATCAACACTGATTTTTTTCTGCGCACTGGTATCAGTGGCACGACCCAGTAAGAACTGGGCCAGTGCCAATACCTTGGTAGCATAGTCAGGAGCGACTACTTCGGTGACGTTCACTTTCTTTTTGACCTACCAATAACTGAATCTGGTTTGGCTGGTTCTTCGATATCTAAATCAAGTTCGCCAACTTCTTCACCAGGCATTGGTGCTGGTGCTGGTGCAGCAAGGTCACCTGCTGGGGGCATCATGCCCATGTCTTCGCCGGGCACTGTCATTCCGCCGGCGCCAGTGGCTGCACTAACTGCTGTTTCTAGTTGTTGCTTGGTACCTTGCAGACTGGTAATCAATCCCTGCATGCTAGAACTGACTGTGGCATTGAATGCGTTGGCCTGATCCATGCCCACTTGATTTCTGATGCTGTCAACCAGGGCTGGTAGATCTTTGAACTGCATCTCACTGGCATCTTCGATCATTTCCTGCACACGATCAACCAAATCCTGTGCAGCCAACACTACCTGTGCTTCCTGCACTTCGCTTTCTGACAGAGATGTACGTGTTTCCATCATGGTTGGATTGTTCATGGCCTTTTGCAGCTCTTGAATTTCTTTTTGCTTGGCCTTGATTTGATCCTGAATGACTTTTTTCTTTTGAGCCACTTGTGCAGACTGTGTAGCTGCGGTCTGTGCTGGAGTGGCTGCAATGCTGCCTGCTGCGGTTGCACCGGCAGTAGCACCGGCTACAGGAGCTGTACCTGCTACAGCAGGAGCCACTTCGTCAATTCTGTTTCTGAGAGCCTTGGCCATCATTAACAGCTTGAGATAAGCTGGATCTTGATGACTGTCGTAACGATTGTTACTGGTGCGATAGCTTTCTAGCAAGCGATTTACCTTATGGCTAAGGTAGGTAGCCTTGGGTGCGCTCAGACTGTCAAAGTCAATTTCCGCACTTAAACGCTGTTCTAGCACAGCCATGGCTTTTTTGTTTTCAACTACATAGGTAATATCATTGAGTTTCATTTGAGGGTCCTCAGTTCCAAATATTTAGTTCGATTTAGATATTTTTCAAGCCACTTGGCATAATGTATGCGTCTAGCTTGTAAATCGCTGTATCTTGCTGACAACAGTTCTTTGCGCCAAGCATCCTTGGTCCTGCTCAGCACACTCAGCGTGTTTTCTATATCGCTTTCCACAAAGCCCAACTGCCGGTCTAGTTCACGTATTTGAGTGGTGGAATCTGACCCAGGTCGGCGATCGGCCAAACACCAGGCCCAGGCACTGGTGCCTCGGAAAAAATAGCCCTGATCTATGCCGGTTTTTAGTACCTGCCAGCCCTGGTCAGAACGCTTCAAGATGTATTTGCTGAACAACTCATAACCGTCCTGGAAACGCCGAATCGAATTCTTGCGCAGCCATTCTTGATCTTTGAGTAGGAATTGACGTAGTTTTGTAAAAGCTTGATCTATTACTAGTTGATCACGAAGGTCTTTAGTAGATAACCGATGATGGCGCCCAGTGTGACGATGATTCCGATCCCCCAGTTTATTAGCTGGTTGTTTCTTTTGTCCTTTAGATCGAATACGGCGTCGTGGATTTCGTGTATCACTCCCTCCATGGTCGTGACTTTGTTTTCCAAGCTCTCCAGTTTTTGTTCCAGAAACAGATACCTCTGAGCGCAGAGTTCCACGTGTGTTTCCAGACTCTTTTTTTCGATTTCTGTTGGCTGAGCCATTGTTTTTTTTCCTTATCATGTATTTACCTATAGTTCAGTAAACCATATGTTGCCATTTATAACAAACATAGAACCTGCATTGGCAGTCTCAGTCAAATTGTGCATAATAGGCACGCCCTCAAAATCCTGTTTTAGCAATGCCAATTTGTCATTGCCTAGCAAAAGCACATCCGGCGTTTCAACTTCAAAAGTGGTGGTCCACACTTTATCTAGTTGCGCATCAACACACGACGGTAATGCTAGATTTATAGGTTGTGTACGCAGTCCTAGCAGTTGCACAACTGTTTCCCAATTGCGTTGTTGATTACGACTGCGACCCCAGGACTCAGCACTGTTGATATGCTGTCCGGCATGATCGGTATACTCTATATCCTGCCACTTGCGATGTGTAGTACCAGTGGCTGTGATATCAACTGTGGTTTTCAATTGAATTTTCATGCCAATATTTAAGCCAATAAAAAACCCCGGAGATCAATCCGGGGTTGAGGTGCAAGCTCGAAATTACGATGTTGCTAGTTTGAAACCAACATTGGTGCAGCTATCTAGCTGATAACCAGTTGCGCTGACGTTCGCAGTGCTTAGGAAGGTAGCGGTGTTAGCAAATGCACCGGTTGGGTACACTGCAAACGACAGTTGAACGCCATCTACTTGATACATTGCTACAGTAGCTACGGTCTGGATAGCCTGGATAACGTTACCAACATACTCGTTAACACCTTGCTGCGATACTACAGTGGTGTTAGCAGTTACTTGGAAAAAGTCCAGCTTAGGACCCTGTGGTTGAACTGGTGAGCCAGCGGTGGATGCCGAAGGCGACACTGGACCGGTTAGAACGTCTAACGCGAATACTGGTTGTGAATCACCATTGGTACGTGCGAAAATTGCCATTTTGAAATCTCCT
>Ga0315906_10006089_pt1 | contig 14996 bp, 9 predicted proteins | sample LakEriMetagenome_4_FD_203526 | JGI IMG/M metagenome (GOLD analysis project Ga0315906, IMG submission 203526) | Freshwater fungal communities from buoy surface, Lake Erie, Ohio, United States - Buoy 2 MA122 | ecosystem: Environmental > Aquatic > Freshwater > Lake > Lake biofilm | place: USA: Lake...
ATCCGGCCCGGACCGTCACCGCGGCCACTGCCGGGCGGCCGAGCCACGATGCGCCTGGAGACATGGCGCAAACGGACCGCAGAACTGGCCAGCCTTTCACGAAAGCGTGGCCGGGGCCGTGTCGGCGCCGCCCCGAGGACGACGAAGGCGTCCGCTCACCGCCGTGGCGAAACCGCCGCCGACGGGGTGACGCCCGTCTCGGGTCGCCCTGCCGCGAACACCTCGGCGTTGGTCCGGCCGTGGAGCCTGACGTTCCCTTCGCCTCCAGCGGTGAGGATCGACCGGCCGTCGGGGCTGAAAACGACCCCGGCCACGCGCCGGACATGGCACTTCCTGACCAAGAGTTCCGACCCGTCACGTGCGTCCCACAGACGCAGCGTGCCGTCGAGGCAACCGAGGGCCACGCGCGCGCCGTCGGGTGAGAAGGCGAGGGCTCCGGTGCGCACGTCGGGGGCCGCAAGCGACGCGACCTGCCGCCAGTTCCCGGTATCCCAGAGCGTGACCGAAAGGACGGGATGAAGGGCCGCCATGAGACGCCCGTCGGGGCTGAAGACGATGTGCCGTGCCAGCCCTGCCGGGGGCTCGAGGGTCGCAAGACGCTCGCGCCGTAAGGGATCCCACACGGCCATCGTGCCGGCGGAGGTCGCGATCACGAGCGTGCCCAACGGGCCGAAGCCAACAGCCTCGATGTCGCCTTCCGCTTCGAGTCTGGCGAGGAAACCCCCATCCGCGCTCGTCCACAGGCCGACTCCCCCGTCGGAGTGCTCGGCGGCGACGAGCGTCCCGTCGGGGCTGATCGCCACCCCGGCCCGTCCTCCCGACGAACCGGCGAGCGTGGCCACGCGCATCCCGGAATCGGCGTCCCAGAGACACGCCACGCCATCGCGGGCGGCACTGGCCATGCGGGAGCCGTCGGGAGTGATCGCCACGGAGGCGACCGCACCGGTGTGGGCACCCCTGATCGTCCGCTCGTGGTCCGGATCCCTGTCCACGATCCGGAGCGTTCCGCGTTCACTCCCGCCGACGATTCGATCGAGGCGCGGCGTCGCTGCGAAGGCGTTCCAGTCGCCGCCGGGCGTCGCGATGGCCCGTGAGCCCCCCAGCTGAAGCATGTCGGTCGAGGCGATGGCACCGTCACGCCAGGCGACCAGTGCCTCGCGGCCGCCCGGCTCGCAGGCTGCGAAGACGGCGGGAGTCGTACCTGATGCGACGAGCGTGCCGGAATCCTCGCCGGCGGCAGGCCACAGGCGGACGGTGCCGTCGGCGCCGGCACTCGCAAACCGCCCATGCCCGGGAACGGCGGCCAGTGCCGTGACCGCTTCGCGGTGGCCCAGCGAGCAACGCATCTGCCGGCCGGTACCGGGATTCCAATGGCAGATCGCGCCACTGGCGGTGGCGGTGACGAGTGCTGCAGCCCCGTCCACGAAGAGCATGGCGTTGACTGGAGCTTCGTGAGTCAGGGGTGCACTCATCGGCTCGCCAGTCTCCAAATCGAAGAGGCGCGCCGTGTGGTCGTGGGCTCCCGTCGCCACCTGACGCCCGTCGGCACTGAACGCCAGGCAACGGATCCGCGCTTCATGGGCCTCGACGATGCGCCCCGGCGTCCCGGTGCGGATCGGCCAGAGGAGCAGCCGTCCGTCACGGCCGCCTGCGACCAACGTCGCCGAGTCGGGGCTGAAGCCGATCGCCATCACGGTGGTGTCGAAGGATCGCTCCGTCGCGAGCCATGTGCCGTCGGCGACGTTCCAGGCGCGCAGCACGCGGTCCTCTCCGGCCGTCACCAGCGTCGCGCCGTCAGGGCTCCACGCGAGGGCGATGGCGGGATGGCGATGCCCGACCATTTCGGCAGTAACCGCCCCGGATTCGACCTCCCACAAACGGCATGAGCCGTCGGAAGCCCCCACGGCAAGCCGGCTTGAGTCGGGGCTGAAGGCGACGGCGACCCCGGAACGCGCCTGGACGCCCGGCGGCGTTCGCGGATTCCAGGATGCGGTGTCCCAAAGGCGAATCATCCCCCGGTTTCCCACCGTGACGAGTGCCCGTCCGTCAGAAGCGAAGCGAACCGTCCGCAGCGGCTCACCCTGGTCTGGAAGGGTCGCCACCGCGACACCGGTGTGCGCGTCCCACAGGCGTGTCGTGCCGTCGCTGCCCGCCGAGGCGACGAGCCTGCCGTCCGGGGAGCAGGCGACATCGGTGACCCGACCTTCGTGACCGGTGAAGGAGACGAGCGACAAGTCCGCCTCGGCCGCCGCGAGACGCAATTCGATCGGCTCACTGTCCGCCCCGGCCCCGTCGCTCGCTCCGACCTCCGCGGCGAGGGACTCGGCCTCGTCGCACAAGGCTTGGGCGCGAGGGGAGTCGCCGCGTTCGACCGCCGCGGCGATCCGGTGCAGGGTGCTCGCATAAAGCCGGCGGCGGGCGACATCTCGCTGTGACGTCGCCTCCTCCCGCTCGCGTCGGGTCTCGGCGAGCGCTTTTTCCACGGCTTCGCGTGCCCGAGCGGAGACGGACGACGATCGTGCCAGCCCTCCCAACGCCACCAGGACGCCAAAGGAGATGCCGAGCAGGATCGCGCTGCCCAGGGGGTACCGGCGGCCAAGGCTGAGAATCGCCGCAGCGAACGACGGGCCTCTGGCCCGAACCTCCTCCCCGGCGAGGAGACGGGCCAGATCGGCGGCGAGCTCGCCCGCCGAGCCGTACCGAGCGGCCGGCGATCGCTGCAGACACTTGTCCACGATCCGGGCCAGTGGCTTGGGGATCCCCGGGGTGACGGCCGTGAGGAGCGGAGGATCCGCGGTCCGCACGATGGCCGCGATCGCCGGGAGCGGCCTGCCGCGCAGGTCGTGGGGCGGTCGGCCGGCGAACAATTCCCAGGCCACGACACCCAGCGACCAGACGTCCGACGCGGCGGTCGCTGGGCTCCCGTCCGGCGCGAACTGCTCCGGGCTCATGTACTGCCAGGTACCGACGATTTGGCCAGGCGCGGTGAGTGTCGTGGCCCGCGTCACGTCGGCCTCGAGCGCGCAGGCCCACCCGAAGTCGATCACCTTCGGGACCCCCGACGCGTCGACGAGGATGTTGCCCGGCTTGAGATCGCGGTGCACGATGCCGCGTGCATGGGCGTGTCCCACCGCCTCGCACACCTGGCGGAGAAGTTCCACCCGCGCGGGCAGGTCGAGCCTGGCGGTGCGGGCATGATCGGTAAGGCGAACGGCACCTTCCACGTATTCGGTGACGAGGTACGCGGTCCCCTCCGCGGTGCGCCCGGCGGCGAACACCGCCGCGATGCCAGGATGGCCGAGCCGCGCGAGGACCCGCGCTTCCCGCCCCAGCCGGGCGATGGCGTCCGGCGAGGTCAGTTCCTCCCGGAGCACCTTCACGGCGACCCGCCTCCGCGCGGCCTGTTGCCAGCCCTCGTAGACGCGTCCGAAGCCGCCACTGCCGACGAGTCGGAGGGTCGTGATCCCTTCGATCTGCCAGTCGGGTAAACGCTCGATCGGCGTGAGGCCCCCCCCGGTCCAAGGCTCCACCGGATCGCCCCGCACCGGCCGGTCGAACAGCGGCGGCCCCGCCTCGTGGATGGCGAGCAATCGCTCGACCCCGCGCCGCAGGCCGTCGTCCCCGCCACAGGCGTCGGCGAGGAATCGGGACCGAGCCGCAGGGTCCTCGATGTCGAGCGCCGCCTCGAAGATCTCGTCCTCACGCATGGTGCCCGGCCCCTCCTTTCAGGAGGCGTCGGCGTCGAGGTAGCGGCGGTGGAGCCACGCCCGGGCGAACGCCCAGCGGCGGCCGACCGTCCGCTCCGGGATGCCGAGGAGCCGCGCCGTCTCCGCGAGCGTAAAGCCGCCGAAGTAGCGGAGACGCACCACGTCGGCCGCCACGGGACTCTCCGCGGCGAGCGCGTCGAGGACGTCGTCGACGAGCAGCATCTCCGCATCGACGTCCCGTGCGGCGACGGCGAGGGTGAGAACGTCTTTCCTCGCGACGGCACCACCCCGCTTGAGCGCCTTGCGCCGCCGGGCCGAGTCGACGAGAACGCGACGCATCGCTTCAGCCGCGGCGGCGAAGAACTGACCGGGAGTGTCCCAGGCATCACCGCCGACGTTGGTGACCAACCTGACGAACGCCTCGTGGGCCAGCGCCGTCGGCTGAAGGGAATGCGGAGCCCATTCATCGGCCAGGGTCGCGGCCGCGAGCCCGCGCAGTTCAGCGTAGAGCGACTGGGCGAGGACCCTGGTCGCGAGGGGCTCTTCAGTCCGCCGGCGCGGATCACCGCCTCGACCAGAAGTCGCGATCTCGCGATCACAGCCCTCGGGCTCCGAGCCCGCCGGCGCGGGTGGAGAGGCGACGACGGGAGTTGCCATCAGGGAATACCCCGCTCGGTCGTCGGCACGCCACGACGCGTTCGCTCGACCGCTCTGGTGATGCGGCGAGCGGCCACAGACGGATGCCATGGTCTCGGAGTCTAGCCGAGATTCCCTGCGATCCAATGATGGCCCGCCGGTCCCCGCCGGGGCGATCCGCGACGAGCGATGACATCGGACGGAGGATCCGGCTAGATCGTGGCGGATCGAGGCAACCTTCTCTCCGGCCTGTTTCCAAAGGCGGATTGGACGCACGGCACGTGGCTGGGGGGACGCGAGTCGGGGTCGGGTCATGCCCGCCTCCCGCGCCGACGCTCCAGCAGTCCGAGGGAGCCGGTGACGAGGGCGAGGACGGAGCCCATGCCTGCCGGGTCGATCTCGGGGACGGGCGACGTGCTCCCGACGGCGAACGTATAGCCGATACCGTTACTCTGAATTCCATCGAGGAATTGCACGCGGACCGATTGAATTGCCCCTACCATCTCCAGAATCGCGTCTCCTTCGCCATCGAAGCCGGCGTTCGATGTCGTGAGCCGTCCTGATGATCCTGAGAGCAACGACCAAGAAACGCTCGGACTTGCTGCCGCGAGTCTGATCACCGTGGCACCGGAGGCGGTGACGATCGCATCGGACCGGGAATCGAAGTTCTCGACGTAGAAACGCAGAAGGGCCATCGAAGCCGAGAACGTGAAGATCTGCTCGGCTCCGGCGTTCACCGGTATCAAAGAGATGCCCTTTGCTGCCGATGGCAATGGGTCCGATGCCTGCCAGACCGGAGGCGCGAATCCAGCATCGATGCTGACGATCGGTCCCCCTTGAACAACCGTCGCCGTGACGTTTACCCCGTCCAAGGTTCCGGTAGCGCCGGATGGCGTGTAGGCCGTCCAGTTCGCCGGAATGACTTCGGCAGATGCGGGGAGGAAGGTCAGGACGGCAAAAAGAAATCCAGCGATGACAATCCTGCTCGCGTGATCGATCGATCGCATGACGTTGGCTCCAAACGATTGGTTCGAGGTTGAAGTGCGGTGCTGTTCCAGACAGAGAACAGCGCCCGGAGACATGGCGCAATCGAGGCGCAGAACTGGCCACGGTTTCATAAAAAGGCCCATCCGGGTTTTTTTAGGTGAGCCCGCGAGGGAGAATGCCTCCACCCGCTGGAGGCCCGGCCTGAAAGGCGCAACGCGGAAGGTGCCCGTGGGTGGCTACTCGCGGCGGGCGTTGGTCGCGCAGTGAAGGTTGCCGCCGCGGCGGTGATACGGCGCGTCGTCGAGGAACACGGCCGCCCCCGCGCCGGCGGCGAGGAATCGTTCGTGGCAGACTTCCCGAACGGCCCCCGGCATGTCGCAGGCGCCAGAGATCACGGTGCCGTTGACGAAAATCGCGTTCACAGGGCTGCTCCAGAGCGGGGCCGCCCCCGTGACGCCGCCATCCGCGGCCAGGCCCGACTCCGGCACGCGAAACACGATCGGCACGCGCACGACGCGGTCGCGGCCCCAGCCCAGGGCGGCGAGCAGGCCCTGTGAGGCGCCGTCGCCGTCGAGAATGTCGTCGATGAGCCGCGCGATCCGTCGATTGGCCTCCGCGTAGTCGGCTGTCCCGTCGGTTGCTGCAAGCGACCCTGCGAGCCGCAGGCCTTCCTCGGGGTCGGGCACGACGACGACGCCGCGGCCATCGGACCCCGGCAGGAAGGCCACGATCTCGTCGACATGCTTGATCGCCAGCCACGAAGTGTCGATCCAGAGCGGAGCCTGGGCGCCCTGGGCCTCCAAAAACCGCACGACGTCCGGATGAAACGTGGCCCCGCTGCGGGTGTTTTTTCCATACACAACCCGCCCCTCGGGATGCCCTGGAACCGGGGGCGAAACCTCGAGGTTGCCGTACCAGTCGGCCCAGGCGTCGCCGCCCGCGAGGCTGCGCCGCTCCGCCACGGTTGCCACGGCCGTATCGGGGCCGAGGAGAGTCGGCGGAAACGAGTCGGCTCCGCGGAGCCCGGCGAGCACGACGGCCATGTTGGCGCCCGGGATCGAGGCTGTCGCCACTTCCATCGTGTCCTGCATCCACATCTCGCGCCAGTCGGCCGCCTCGTGGAGCACGAGCGGTACGCCCAGCGGTTCGAGCGCCGCGCGCAGCGCGGTCACGAACGGCCCGTTGTCGTACCGACCCGTTGCGAGAAACATCTCCTTGGCCCGGGCCGTCGCCGGCCGCAGCACGACGGGGGCCACCCGGCACGTCGCCCGCACCGTGCCGAGCCCTGCGCCTGCGGCATCGAGGGCCTGGACGTCGACCTGCGCGACGCCGTTCCATGCCGCCGGCAGGCCCGCCCAGGCACACGACTCGACGTGCAGCGTCGCGACCCCCGGGCCCCCCGGCTCGCGGACGATCGGCACGTCGGCGTCGCGGAGCCCCGCATGGCGCCAGCGGCTGCCATCGCGAATGAAAAACCGCAGCGGCGCGTCGCCGCTCGACACCCGCAGCGTCGCCACCCGTTCATCGCCCACCCTCACCGCGAGGGGCGCGAGATCCCGCTCGTCGGCGGGGCCGTTGACGAGTTCGTCGTCGGAGTCGGGACGGCCGTCGCGGTCGTCGTCGTCTCGATTGGCAAGGACGGCGACGCAGGCATTCGCGAACGCAGCGGGGGCGGCAGGCTCCGCCGCGGCACTCGTGCCGCAGGTCGCCCATGCGGCACGAGTGCCGCGGTGCACGTCCGCAGCATGATCCCGGCTCGAACAACGCACTTTGCCTGCCGCATGCCCACCGTTCTATCATCGCGTCCATGGCCGAGTCACCCGTGGCGTTCGCAACGCTGGCGCTGTTCCTCGCCGGCATCTTTCCGGTGCTGGCGGTCAGGATGCCGGCGCGGATCGCCGCGGTGCTGCCGCCGATCGTGCTCTCCTACGTGGCCGCCACCGCTCTGGCGGTCGCCGGGCTCTGGCCCGCGGGTGAGGGCGTCGAGCGGCTGCGCGGGCTCCTCACGCAGTATCTGCTGCCCGCGCTCATCTTCCTGTTGCTCGTGCGCTGCGACCTGCGGGCGGTCGCGGGGCTCGGGCCCCGCGTGCTCGTCGCGTTCGCCTCGGCGACGGCGTCGATCTGCCTCGGCTTCGTGGCGGCCTGGGCGCTGTGGCGGATCGTACTCCCTTCCGCCGGCTGGCAGGTGCTGGCGAGCGTCGGCGCCGGCTGGGTCGGCGGAGCGGCAAACCTGCTCGCCGTGAGCCGGGCGATCGGGGCCACGTCGGAGACGGTGTCGCTCTCGCTCGTCACGGACACGGCCTGCTATGCCGTGTGGGTGACGCTGCTGTTCGCCACGGTGCCATTCGCGGGACGGTTCAACCGCTGGGCCCGGGCGACGGAAGCCGACACCGCCGCGCCGGCTGCCACGACGACTACGGCGGTCACGACACCGGGGAGCGTGCTCGTGTGGCTGGCCGTCGCGTTTGCCGCCGCCATGACGGCACAGGCCGTCGCTGCGCGGCTGCCGGCATCGGGCGTGTTCAACGCCTCGTCGTGGAGCCTCCTCGTGGCCACGGTGCTCGGGCTCGGCGTCGCCCTCACGCCGCTGGGCCGGCTGCCGGGCGGGGAGGCGACCGCGTCGGCCCTGCTGGCGCTCGTCGTGGTGGCGATGGGATCTCAGGGGAGCTTCGCGGGGCTCGCCTCCGCGCCGGCCTTCATCCTTGCGGGCGCGACGGTGCTTGCCATCCACGCCGCGGCGATGCTGGCGGCGGCGAGGCTCTTCCGCCTCGACCTCGCCCTGTGCGGCGTCGCATCGCTGGCCAACATCGGCGGGATTGCGTCGGCACCGGTGCTCGCCGCCGCCCATCGGCCAGCGCTCGCGCCGGTCGGCGTGCTGCTCGCGCTCGTCGGCTATCTCGTGGGCACGGGTGCCGGCCTCGGATTGGCGTGGGCCCTGCCGCGGGTGGGGCCGGGGCTCGCCGAGCCGGCAGCGCGGGCGGTCAACGTGGCGGAGCCCCCAGCCGATGCGGACCCCCGGCTGCGGGCGACGCATTGGATCGCACGCTGCCGCGATGCGGCGCGGGCGCTCTTGTCGGCCGAGGAGGTCGCCGCAGCGAATCGCCGTCTGCTCGCTGCCGACGGATCAGTGCGGGACCTGGCCGCACTCCCGGAAGCGATGCCACAGGGGGATGTTCTCACGCGCATCAAGAGCCTGGCGTCGCTGCCCGAGGGGGAACTCGTGGCCGACCGCCGGCCCGCCACCGCCGCCGATCGCGACCGCTGGACGGCGGCGCTCGCCACCGATGCGATTCCCGCGACCGTCGCGCCGAGGTTCGCACTCGTCACCCGGCGCGCGCCGCTCCGAGCGTTCCCCACCATGGAGCGGGTGCGGCGGCCCGACGGTGCAGCCGACATCGATCGCTTTCAGGAGTCGGCGTTTTTTCCCGGCACGCCGGTGGTCGCCGTGCATGCTTCGGCCGATGGCCGCTGGTCGTTCGTGCTCGGCACGACGTATGCCGGCTGGGTTGAGACGAAACTCCTGGCCTTCGGCCCCCGGGACATGGTGCTCGGCTATGCGGAGCGCAGCACCTGGATCGTCGTCGCTGCCCGGGCGGCGGCCGCCCCGATTCCGGGCCACGGGGCGGGCGAAGCCGTGGCTCTCGACATGGGTGCGGCGCTGCCTGCGGCCGCCGGTCGATCGGCTGGCGTCGTCGAGCTGCCCGTGCCCGGCCGCGGGGGCGAACTCACGGTCGTGCAGGCGGCGGTCGAGCCGCCGGAGGCGATACGCGACGGCCCGCTGCCTGCCAGCCGGCAATGCGTTCTCGAGCAGGCCTTTCGGTTTCTGGGGGAGCGGTATGGCTGGGGCCACGATCACGACGCCCGCGACTGCAGCGGGCTCGTGTGCGAGGTCTACCGTAGCCTTGGAATAGTGCTGCCGCGCAACACCCGCGACCAGGCCGTGTCGCCCGCGCTCGACCGCACCGTCGTCGGCTCCGACTGGTCTCGCGAGCGCCGCTTGGCCGCCCTCGGCACGCTCCTGCCCGGAGACCTCGTCTATGCACCCCGCCACGTGATGATGATCGTCGGCCACGACGACGAAGGGCCGTGGGTGATTCACGATACGCACGAGGGCCGCCTCGCGGGCGTGCCGCCCGAGCAGTCGGTCTCGGGTGTCGTCGTCGCACCGCTCGCCCGCATCCTGGCCTCCGGTGGCGGGCCGATCGTGGATGCGGTCACGGTGCTCGTGCGGGTGCTCGCCCCTCCGGCGGGCGATGGCGGGTGACCGGGCACGCGCCCGGTCACGGCACGCCGAGGGTGCGCCAGGCGTGGCGGAACAGGTTTCGCGTGTCGGCATACCGTGACTCCGTCGAGGTGGAGCCGAGCACGACCACGATGATCCCGCGGCCGCCGCGCTCGCCGTGGGCCGCGAGGCAGCAGCCGGCGGCGTGCGTCGTGCCGGTCTTCACGCCCGCGTATCCCTCGATGCCGAGCAGGCGGTTGGTGTTTCTCCACGTCACCTCGCGGCTGTAGCCCGCCACGTTGGCGAGCGTGGCCGTCTTCTGGCGTGTGGCCACGATCTCGCGGAACAGGTCCAGCCGCAGCGCCTCGCGCACGAGCAGGGCCGTGTCGCGGGCGGTCGAGCCGGCCCCGGGGGCGGTCTTGCCGTGGGGATTGCCGTAGGTGGTGGCGCCGAGGCCGAGCGCGGCGGCCCTGCGGTTCATTGCCGCCACGAACTCCGTCAGCGGGTCGCCGGGACCGAGCCCGCGGCCCACGTGCTCCGCGAGGGCCACCGCGGCGTCGTTGCCGGAGGGGAGCATGAGGCCGTAGAGCAGGGCGCGGACAGGAGCCGAGTCACCCGGCCGCAGCCCGGCCGACGACCCCGTTTCCGTGCCGGCCCGGTCGGAGACGATGACCGTTTGGTCGAGCCTGTCGGGGCGGTCGGTGGCGGACTCGAGCACGAGGAGCGCCGTCATCACCTTGACGATGCTGGCCGGCGATCGCGGCGCATCGGCCTCGTGGGCCATCAGGATCTCCCCCGTGGCGGCATCGGCCACGGCCCAGGCCGCGCAGGTCACCGCCGGCGGCGCGGCGGGATCGTCCGGGGCGGCGCGGGGCGGCAAATCCGCCTCGCGTTCGCCGGTCACGAGCGGCCCGAGCGCCCGCCAGGTGGCGGCGTCCACCGAGCCCGTCTCCGGAAGCCGCGCCTGCCCCTGAAACCGCCGCACGGCCGCGGCCGTGGCGGGGCCAAACTCGCCGTCGGGGGCGAGCGCCGAGCCCTCGAGCCGCGTGTTGAGCGTGCGCTGCAACTCGGCGACGAGGTCGCCCGCTGCGCCCTCGGCAAGGGGCTCCTGTCCGCGGGCCTCCGCCCGCGCCGCCGCGAAGTAGTCGACCACCCCCCCGGCGAACCGCGCCGCCAGGTCGTCGGCGGGGCCGCCCGGGGCGCGACGGTCGCGATTGTCGGCGGTGAGCACGCAGAACGCGATCGGCCCCGCAGGCCCCAGGATCAGTCCGGCGTCGGTGCGGGTGCCCGAGACGAGGCCGGTCTTGTGGGCGACGCGGTATCCCGCGGGCAGGTCGCGGGGCGACATGCCGCGATCCTCGCAGGCCAGCAGGTGGTCGATCATGGCCTGGCTGTCGCCGGCGGCGACGAGCCCACGCCGCTCGAGGTCCCCCGAGTGGATGAGCGCGAGCAACTCCACGAATTCGGCCGCCGTGCCGCAGCCGAGGCCGCAGGCTCGGGAAAGCCCTGGGTCGGGGGCGGTGTCGCGGCGGTAGACGAACGAGTTGAGCCGGATGCCGGGGAGCGTGAGCTGGTCGAGCAGGGCGTTGGTCGCGGGCAGGCCGATCCGCGCGAGCACGATGTTCGTGGCCGTGTTGTCGGAGGCGGCAATCATCATCCGCACCGCGTCGCGGAGCGTGAACTCGGCGCCGGGCGAGAGCTTGTCGAGCACCACCGATCCCGGTACGAGGTCGGCGGCGGCGAGGGTGATGCGGTCGTCGAGCCGCGCTTTCCCGGCGTGCACGGCCGCGTAGGTGGCCACCATCACCGGCAGTTTGACGAGGCTCGCCGTGGGCATGCGGTCGTCGGCCCTGTATGTGAACCCGATGCCCGACTCGAGGTGCCGCACGGCAGCCGCCACCCGGCCCTCGTGTGGCTCGAGGAGCGGCAGGAGCACGTCGTCGAGCGAATCGGCCGACTCGGCGGCGAGGCACGTGACGGCCACCAGCGCGATCGCGCCGCAGGCCAGGATTCTCAAACCGATGCTCGGCTTGGCCATGCTCCGCCTCCTGCCACCCGATCAGCCGTCGACCGCCGCCAGGCCGAGCGGCAGCGGCCCGCCGAGCAGTTCGACGCCGGTGCCGGGCCGATGTGGATACTTTCTGCGGCCCGCCTCCACCACGACGCCGGTGGCGATGTCGGCCGCGAGCAGCGCGGCGCCGTCGATGTCGACGAAGTCGAGCGTGGGCACGATCTGCGCGAGCGCGGAGATGCCCACGGTCGATTCCGTCATGCAGCCGCACATCACCTTGAGGCCGAGGGCCCGGGCCCGGGCGATCATCCGCCGCGCGGGCGCGAGGCCGCCGCACTTCACGAGCTTGATGTTGATCCCGTGGAACAGGTCGGCGCAGCGGTCGACGTCGCCTTCGGCGGCGCAGCTTTCGTCGGCGATCACGGGCAGCGCGCTCGAGCGGCGTACCTCTGCCATGCCCGGATCCCCTGGTGGGAGCGGCTGCTCGATGAACTCGACGCCGAGGTCGGCCAGCGCGCCCGAAAGCTCGATCGCCTGCCTGGCCGTCCAGCCGCAGTTGGCGTCGACGCGAAACGGGCGGTCGGTATGCCGGCGGAGTTCGCGGATGATCGCCAGATCGTCGGGGGTGCCGAGCTTGATCTTGTAGATCGGCCAGTCGGGCACCTCGGCGAGCTTCCGCACCATCACGGCCGGCTCGTCGATGCCGATCGTGAAGTTGGAGAGCGGCCCGGATCCGGCATCGAGGCCCCAGCAGGCGTGGAGCGGCTGGCCGCGACGACGGGCCCAGAGGTCGTGGAGGGCCATGTCGAAGGCTGAGAGCGCGAACGGGTCGTCGCTGAGCGTGGCGGCGGCCCGTGTGAGGAGCGGCTCGGGATCATCGGCCGAGGCGTCGTGCAGCAGCGGCCCGAGGCGGGCGAGTGCCCGCGCCATGCCCGCGATCGTGGCGCCGTAGAACGGGTTGGTGGTCGCCTCGCCGTAGCCGAACTCGCCCCCTTCGTGCAGCTGCACGACGAGTGTGTCCTGCACGTCCACGGTACCACGGGCGATCGTGAACGGATGCTTGAGCGGCAAGGCGAAGGGCCGCATGGCGAGGTCGATCATGGCGCGCTCCCGGCGGGAGACCCGGCCTGCCGGCGCCGGAGCGATTCGACGGCGTCGAGCAGCTCGTCGCACCCGTCGCGGACGGGATCGGCCACTGGCAGCCCGAGGTCGCCGCGCACTCGCTTCCGCTCCGCGGCCGCCTCGGCCGCCGACACCCGGCGCGAGTTCATCGCCACGCCGATCACGCGGCCCCCGCCGCCGAACCCGGCCATGTGCTCGTAGGCGGCGATCACGCGCGCGAGCGTGGGGAGCGGCACGTGCGGCATCCCCATGTGATGGGTGCGGCCCACCTCGTAGACGAGGATCATGCCGTGGGGCACGCACCCGTGGAGCAGGCCGAGCGATACGGCGGAGTAGCGCGGGTGGGTGATCGAGGCCTGTCCTTCGACCACGAGCACGTCGTGGTGTTGGTGGGCGAGCACCTGCTTCTCGACCGCGCCGTTGACGAAGTCGGAGATCACGCGGTCGATCGGGCAGCCTTCGCCCGCGATCATGATGCCGGTCTGGCCGGTCGCCACAAACCGCGCGGCGACGCCGCGGCGAACGAGGCCCAGGGCCAGTTCTTTCGCCGCCACCATCTTGCCCACCGAGCAGTCGTGGCCGATCGTGAGCAGCCGCAGGCACTCGTCGCGCAGGCCGAGCCGTGTCGAGACGTCGCGCTCGGCGTTGCGGCGCACGTCGCGGATCTCGACGCCGCGGGCCGCCGCGGCGGCCGCCAGCTCCGGTTCGTCGCCGAGAAAGTCGTGGAGGCCGGAGACGATCCGCAGCCCGCGCTCGATGGCCTCGAGCAGGATGGGCCGCCATGTGGCGGGCACCTGTCCGCCGGGGGGCGCGATGCCGATCACGAGCTCGTTTGCCCCGGCCGCGTCGGCGAGGCGGCCCACGACCGGGATCGAGCCGCCCACCCCGAACAGGTCGTGGGCCGTTCTGCCGGCCTGGGTCGAATCGAGCAGGGCCACGACCTCGTCGCCGCAATACCGGAGCAGGCACGACGCGGTCTTGCCGGTGAGCGGCTCGCTGTGTCCCTCCGTGAGGAGCACGATCCTGCGGCGGGCGGGGGGTCGGTCGGTCATTTCGCGGCCTGGCACATCCGGTGCGGTGGCTGGGGACGCGGTCGCGAGCCGCGAGCCGCACCAGTGTACCGCCGAACCGGATGGCGCAGCAGCGGCCGTCGGGAGACCTCGACCGGACCGGGCCGCAAGGTTACAAACTCGCGTCCGAGATTGGATCCGCGGGAGGCAGCATGTCGCGGCGACGAGACCGTCCTCGACCGGCGATCGCGGTACTCATGGCGTTCGTCTCCATGTGTGCGTCTGCACCGAGTGGCCGCGGCAACGCCCCGACGATTACGGCGGCCACGACGCAGGTGGTGCTCGTCGTCGCGCCCGGCTGGGATGCCACGGAGGCCACGCTCTCCGCCTTCGAGCGTGACGCTGCCGGGCGTTGGCAGCAGCGGGGCACGAGCCATCCGGTGACGATCGGCAGGCACGGCTGCGGCTGGGGCCGGGGACTTCATCCGCAGCGGGCCGACGGGCCGCAGAAGCGGGAGGGGGACGGCCGCTCGCCGGCGGGCGTGTTCACGATCGGCCCTGCGTTCGGCGCGGCGGCCACCTGCGACACGGGCCTCGACTACCGGCCCCTGACCGGCGACGACTGGTGCATCGACGTGCCCGACTCCCCCCTCTACAACCGGATCGTCAGCACCCGGGAGGTCGGCACGGCGGCGGTGGCCGGGAGCACCGAGCCGATGCGCCGCGACCTGCATCACGACGACGACACGTACGCGATCGGCTTCGTGATCGGCCACAACGCCGGCTGCGAGCGGGGCGCGGGGAGTTGCATCTTCGCGCACCTCGTCGGCAACCCGCCGCTGCCCACCGCCGGCTGCACCGCCATGTCGGAAGAGCACCTGCGGACGCTCCTGCGCTGGCTGCGTGCGGATGCCGACCCGCGGTTCGTGCTGCTGCCCGCTGGGGTGGCCGGGGAGGTCGCCGGCGCCTGGGGGCTTCCGCGGCCGCCGGGGAACGAACGGCCATGACCGACACGCGGCGCATGTTCGGAGAGCTCCTGGGTGGCGCAGTCGCCGGCGTGGCGCTGGCCCGCTTCGCGCCCGCCGTGGCAGACCGCGTGGTTGCCGTGGTCGAGCCGTTGGGCACGCTGTGGCTCAACGCCCTGCAGATGACGGTGCTGCCGCTCATTGTGTCGCTGCTCGTCGTGGGCGTGGCGCAGGCGGCCGACATCGCCGCCACCGGCCGGATCGCGCGGCGGGCGCTCGCGTGGATCCTCGGCCTCTCGACGGGGGCCGCCATCCTGGCGTCGGTGCTCGCGCCGC
>Ga0315906_10006090_pt1 | contig 14991 bp, 10 predicted proteins | sample LakEriMetagenome_4_FD_203526 | JGI IMG/M metagenome (GOLD analysis project Ga0315906, IMG submission 203526) | Freshwater fungal communities from buoy surface, Lake Erie, Ohio, United States - Buoy 2 MA122 | ecosystem: Environmental > Aquatic > Freshwater > Lake > Lake biofilm | place: USA...
CCGAACCCGGAGCTTGCAGCATGTCGACGTTGGCCGGGTTCACGGTGTTGGCCGGGTTCGCGCCGGTGGACGTGAATGCGTATTCCATGTAGATGTTGCCGTACAGTTGCACGGTGCTCTGTGCCAGCGCAGCAGCGGGGGCGGCCAGCGCGCCAGCTACGGCAACTGCGATGAGTTTCTTCTGCATTGTATTGTTCTCCTCTAAATTGAAGGACGCCCGGTATTGCATGATCAGGCGTTATGTCTCCACGCTTGCGCAGCGGATACGCGTAAATTATCAGCTACATTTGTCACCCGACAAAGAAAATGGTTTGGAAACAGCTCTTGTTGATGACGTCTGTCTCTTATTTGCAACATCCGGTCGATATCAAAAATGATTCAGAAAAACAGATGGTTGGCGCAGTTTTGAGACTGCACGAGTATAATTTTCGATAATGAACACACAAAACGATCTGAAATTAAACATATAAAAACAATGGGTTATGTAGTTGGCTAACGACGCGTTACTCCATCAGGCACTGCATGCCGGATCTGCTGCTTTTCAACGGGGGGATTGGACTCGCGCCCTTGAGTGCGGCCGCACCGCTGTCGCCCTTGCACCAGGGCACGCCGGCGGGCGCAGCCTGCTTGGCCTCGCCTTGCTGCAAATGGGCGAGATTGCACAAGCGGTTACTGAACTGGAAGCCGCCGCAAGCCAGGACAAAAACAATGCCGGACTGATCGGCAATCTGGCGCAGGCCTATGCCATGGCCGGGCGCCATGCCGACGCCCACCAGACTTTTCGGCGCGCGCAACGACTCGCGCCTGCACACTGGCACTACGCGCAGGGTGCGGCTGTCGCGCTCGCCCAACAGGGCAAACCGGCAGAAGCCGAATTGCTGCTGAGCAGACTCGTCGAACGCCATCCACAACAAGCCGTTCTGCTCTACAACCTCGGCAATGTGCAGCTTGAAATGGGCAAGGCCATGGATGCCGAGAAAAATTTTCAGGCGGCCCTGCGCTTTTCACCGGACGATTTCGACATTCGTCTGAGTCTCGGTACCGCGCTGCACCGGCAATCGCAATTCGCTGCCGCCGCAACGGTTTACCGTGACTGCATCAACGCACAACCGGATTGGATTCCGCCGCGATTGAACCTGGTATCGGTATTGATTGATGACGGCCGCTTCGGTGAAGCCGAGGAGGCCTGTCAACAGTTGATCGGGCGTGCCCCCGACCTGGCCGAAGCGCACCGGTTTCTGGGAGCAGCACACGGACATCAGGGAAAACAGCTGCAGGCCCTTGCGGCTTACCGGCGTGCTGCGGAATGCGCGCCCGTTGATGTGCTCTCGTTGCGCAGTTGCGGCGGCGCCCTCGCCGAGTGCGGGCAATTGCACGCCGCATTGCGCATGCTGGCGCGGGCGGAGGCACTGGAACCCCATGCCATCGCCATGCAGCAGTTGCGCGGCATGTTTGATCTGACTCACGGCATGTTCAGCGATGGCTGGTCCGCCTATCGCCAACGTCCGGCATTTCTGCTGCTGGCGAAGAAATGGGCGGATCCCCGGCTGACACAGGAACTGCCGGGCAATCTCGACGGCAAACATGTGCTGGTGCGTCGCGAACAGGGTTTGGGGGACGAACTGTTTTTCCTGCGTCAGCTGCCGCTGCTCAAAACACGTGGCGCGAAAATTACGGTTCAGGCCAGCCGCAAAATCGCCGCATTGATCGCACGCACCGGCATCGCCGATGTGATCATGCCCGACCCTGATAAGCCCCCCGTTGACACCGACATCCACATGTTCTGCGGCGACCTGCCGCATGCATTACATGCCAGCCCGGCCTCACCATACCCGTGGCGTGATCTGCCCTGTACGCTGCGTGATTACCCGATGTGCATCCGCGCGTATTTCCCGCAGCCTGCGCCGTCACTGCGCATTCACGCATTACCCGAAGCCGTGGCGCGCATGCGCGAACAACTGGGCAGAATCGGGCCCCCGCCCTATATCGGCATCACCTGGCGCGCCGGTACTGCTGCCGGCGATCAGCGCGGCGCCGACTGGGTCCTCAGCAAGGAAGTCCCCCTGACCGTGCTCGGCGCAAGCCTTCGACATAGCCGCGGCAGCTTGATTGCGCTGCAGCGCAACCCCGCCGCAGGTGAAATCGCCGCGATCACCGGGGCCTGCGGACGACCGGTCGCCGACTTCACCGCGCTCAATGAACAACTCGAAGACATGCACGCACTGCTTGAGCTGCTCGACGAATACATTGGCGTCAGCAACACCAATATGCATTTGCGCGCGGCGGCAGGTCGTGCCGCACGGGTGCTGGTGCCGAACCCCTCGGAATGGCGCTGGATGCAGCACAACGAGCATTCGCCGTGGTTTCCGGATTTCAGGCTTTATCGCCAGTCGTTGCGCGGAAACTGGTCACTGGCGCTGGCGCGACTGGCGCGTGATCTGGCCCCTCCGGCCTGAGTGCATCGGTGAAAATACTTCACGTCATAGCCATTTCAATTCTGATCCGCGATCTGTGTTTTGGGGTACGCTTCAGCCTGCACGCAACCGCTACGGGTAACACTTCTTGAGCAAACAGAAACCACGGGAATGCCAGCCCTGCACCGCATGCTGCGACGGCTGGCTGCAAATTGTCGTTGAAGGACAGCCCGTCTATCCCGGAAAACCCTGCCACCACAGCACGGGCTCCGGCTGTAACGATTACGCCAACCGGCCGGTCGACCCTTGCGTACACTTCATCTGCGGATGGCGCATGGACAACAGTCCGCTGCCCGAATGGATGAAGCCGAGCAATGCCAAGGTCGTGGTGCTGTTCAATCAGACACAATGGCGCGGCATGCCCGTTGATGTCGCGGTGCCGGTCGGCCGGCGCATCCCGCCACGGGCGCTTAACTGGCTGCAGCAGTTCGCACAAACCCACCAACGCGGGCTGCTGTATTCCGAACAGATTGTCGAGAACGGCAAGTTCAGCAACCAGCAATCCGCAAATGTGTTCGGCCCTCCTGAATTCCAGCAGGAAATGGCGCAACGCATGCAGAGCGGCCAACCGCTCTGGTGATCAGGAAAACGGCCTGGACTTGTCGCGGATCCACTGCGACAACAACCATTTCTCGCCTTGTGTCGGCGCGCTGCCCTGATGCGCAGTATTCAGGTCACCGCCGCCCTGCGCATCAACGTTGTCAAATATCAGCGCATCTCCCGCCCCGCCCCGGAAACTGACACCGAGCCGGGGAAAAGCCGTTTCGCCGCCGACATAGTTGTCATTCAGATAAACCAGTGCAGTCTTGACGCGCTGTCCGTGGATCTGCACATGCTTGGCCAAACGCGGGCTTGCGACATGAAAATAATCGACGTGCAGCCTGTATTGCTGACCGACTTCGTAATGCAGCACCTCGGGAGACTCGAGCATTTCCACAGCAACTCCGGCGGCACCGGCAAGACGCGCACGTATCAATTGCACGACAAGATCAATGTCCGCCACGGAATGCGGCGCACGCCGGTTGGTGCGCATCGGATCAATTTTGGTCACGCCCGTAGCCACGTCGTAGACATCAGCCCGCACCAGTCTGGGTTGTGCTGCGCGGATCAGGTATTCACATAAAACAGCAGGCAGGAAATTTCGAAACACCAGCATGCGTGGCGCCGCATGAAAAACTTCAGCGTCTGCGCAAACCAGCCAGTCTTCAATGCTTTGTTCAGTATCAAGATGCAGAGTACGCAATAACTGTTGCTGTTGCCGGGCCAGTTGATCGCCCAGGGTCGCAGCGCGCTCCAGGGCTGCGCAGGCATTTCCCCAACTCTGCTGCTGCGCCAGACCCTGCGCCGCGAAACCCGCCATCAAACGCCAGGCTTGCGCATCATTGTGCCCGGCGGCAACCGCAATCACGGCCGCACCGTTGACAGGCGAATGCGGTGCCTGGTCTCCGGTGAGCAGGCGCATCCCCAATTGCAACAATGCCTTTGTATCGTCGCCATGCCGCGCCATCACCTGCGATAAAAATGCGGCGTCGACCGGAAATGCCGTGGTCATCGCTCCTCCTGAGACGATTGTCATTATTTCGAGACATTAGTCTTTTTAGGAGGACGTCGTCCATACTAAACAGCTGTATTTTTCAGGTGTCGTGCCTGTGCGCGGCAATACGCACATTCAAGCGCTCTGCAGAACGGCCTGACAATGACAAACCGGGCCGCGAGAGCATAAAAAAACGGGCGCCGAGGCGCCCGTTTCGAGTTCCGCTGAACGCGGAGGTAATGCTTGAAACTTCTTAGAATTTGTGCTGGATGCTCAGTGCAACAGCGCTCGACTTCGCGCCGGTGCCCGTGCCGCTCACACCCATCAGGTCATACGTGCCGGAAACGTCGTTCTTCAGATTGACGTAACCGATCGAGCCGACCGTGCGCTTCGAGAAGTCGTGCAGGTAACGGATCTGCCAGAGCTTGGCGCCGTTGGCAGCTGCGCCAACTGCCGGACGGCCGGTCATTGTCGCACCCTGCGTGCCTTCGGACGAATCCGCAACGGTGTAACCGAAATGCACGTTATGCGGACCGGAGATCTTCCACTCCAGACCCAGCTGGTACGCGGTGTTCTCCGCGTTCGCGCCAGGTGCCGTGTCAGCTTCCTGCTTGGTGTAGGTCGCACCCAGTTTCAGGCCATTTTTCAGCGTGTAAGCGCCGCTGATGTGCCAGCCGGACTCGTCACCTGCGAAGGTGGCATTGGAACCGACCGTGCCTGCAACAGCTGCACCTGCCGTGCTCACAGTGCCGGCAGCGGCGGCTACGCCGTTGCCGTAGGCCTTGGTGTGCTGTTCCCAGCCAGCCGACACTTCCAGCGGGCCGGCCTTGTAAACACCAGCCAGAGACCAGATGCGCGGCTTGGCAGCAGCGTCAGACGTGGTCAGCGAGCTCGAGCTGTTGGTCGACGAGAACGCAGCCATCACCTGGAAGCCGCCGAAGTTCGGGCTGTCATAGTTGAAGGAGTTGCGTTGACGACGCTTGAACACGCCGGCGCTAGCGCCGTCGCTGGTCGAGGTCGAGTTGTTGGTCAGCAGGTCGGCGGTGCCGTAGACGCCGGTGTCGCGACCGCCAACGTTGCCGATGCTGCGCTTGAACGGGGTATCCCAGATGCCGATGAAGAAGTTACCGAAGCCGCCTTTGAGGCCGACTGCGCTGTTACGGGTACAGAAACCGTCACCGTTGGTGCCGCGGTAGTCAGCCGAGGATTCGCACTGGAACCAGGCAGTCATGCCGCCGCCCAGCTTCTCTTCGCCGCGGAAGCCGATGGCCGAACCCGGAGCTTGCAGCATGTCGACGTTGGCCGGGTTCACGGTGTTGGCCGGGTTCGCGCCGGTGGACGTGAATGCGTATTCCATGTAGATGTTGCCGTACAGTTGCACGGTGCTCTGTGCCAGTGCAGCAGCGGGGGCGGCCAGCGCGCCGGCAACAGCAACTGCCATCAGTTTCTTGTTCATGCGTTAGGTTCTCCTGAATAGTTAGTACTACTTGACGCTGCGCCTGCATGTATTTTGTTTCCAGTGCAGGCTCATGCGAACATTGCCTCCTCCGAGTAGCGAGGCTGGGAGAATTGTCTGGGTTCGGCATAAGTACAACAAGAAATTACTTAAAATAATCACAGACTAACGATGTTCTTGTTGCACGAAAGAATCATCAATTTATTTACTGTTGTCACACATAAAATACATTTCCTGCGCATTCCCGAAACAGAAAACTTGATACCGCGCAAACGACTCTTTGCGCGAATCATGCTAAGCTTGCGCTGAGTTCAAATCTAACCCAATAAAATCAAAGACTTATGATAAAAATATTCATTGGTTATGACGGCCGCGAAGCGGCAGCCTTCAATGTACTGGCATACAGCATTCATCGCCGCGCCTCCGCACCCGTGACCATTGCTCCGGTCATGCAGTCGCAGTTGAAGGGCGTGTTCCATCGCGAACGCCATCCCTTGCAATCCACGGATTTTTCATTCTCGCGCTTTCTGACGCCGCATCTGTCCGATTACGCCGACTGGTCCATCTTCATGGACTGCGACATGCTGGTGCTGGATGACATCGCCAAGTTATGGGCGCTGCGCGACGATCGATATGCAGTGATGGTGGTTAAACATGATCATGTGCCCGTCGAGGAGCGCAAGTTTCTCAACGAACCGCAGACCAAGTATGAAAAGAAAAACTGGTCAAGCGTGATGCTGTTCAACAATGCGCGCTGTCGCGCCTTGACGCCGGACTACGTGAACACTGCGTCGGGTCTTGAATTGCACCAGTTCAAGTGGCTGGGTAACGACAATCTGATCGGCGCCCTGCCGGAGCAGTGGAATCACCTCGTCGCCTACAATCCCCCGCGCAAGGACGCCTCCCTGGTGCACTACACGCTGGGCGGGCCGTACTTCGATGCCTATCGCGATTGCGAATATGCAAAGGAATGGCTTGCCGAACGCGATGCCATGCTGCATGCCGGTACCACGGCGCTGGCTTAGCCGCCCCGCCAAACGTCATAACCGCAACAGATGAAACACGCGCCGCGCTCGTCCCGGTCAATTGCTGAATTATTTCAGCAGGGGCAATTGCATCACCGGCAGGGACAGTTCGATCTCGCCGCGGCGCATTACCGCGACATCATCGAGCGTCAGCCGAGAAGCTTCGACGCCTTGCATTTGCTTGGACTGCTCACTCTGCAGCGTGGCGACGCGACCGCTGCGTTGTCGTTGTTGAAACGCGCGGCCAAAGTCAATCCGGCCGATGCGGGAACACAATCGCTGATCGGCGTTTCGTTGCAGGGTAGCGGCCAAGCCGGGGACTCCATCGCATTTTTTGATCGTGCCGTACGCCTGCAGCCGACGAATGCGGAGTTTCACTACAACCTCGGCAAGGCTCTGCGCAGCATCGAACGCTTGGCTGAAGCGCGTGCCTGCTACGAAGCCACGCTTAAGCTAAAACCGGATTATCCAGAAGCGCTTAACAATCTCAGCGAAACCCTGATGTCACTGGAACTACCGGATGACGCACTGAAGACCGCCGACCTCGCGCTTCGATTGAAGCCGGAATATGCCGAGGCGTGGAGCAATCGCGGCGCAGCGCTGATAGGACTCCGCAAACCGCATGAAGCGCTCGATGCTCTGAACAATGCCTTGGCACTAAGTCCAAATCTGCAAAAAGCTCTGGCCAACCGCGGCTCAGTTTTGTTGAGTCTCAATCGTTTTGCCGAGGCCCACGCAGATTTCAAGAACGCACTTGCCATGGCACCTAATGAGCCGCTGATGCAGTGGAATCTCGCGATGTGCCAATTACTGATTGGTGATTTTGCTGAGGGTTGGTCCCGCTATGGCGCACGCTGGAGCATGACCCTCAAGGACCTGCATCCGCAATTCTGTCAACCGGAGTGGGACGGCATACCAACCGAAAGGCGGGTGCTGGTATGGGGCGAACAGGGCCTCGGCGACCAGATCCTTTTCATCTCTATGTTCGCTGAGACGGCACAGCGCACGCGCTTTGTGCGCTTCGCCGTGGCGCCCCGCCTGCTGACGCTGCTCCGGCGCTCATTCAATGGATTACAGTTTTGCACTCCCGAGGAGGCAGCTTCAGACCAAGCCTTTGATGCCTATATCTGCATGGGCGACCTAGGTAAGATTTTCCGGCTCAGCACCGAGGATTTTCTCGCCCATCGAACAGCCTATCTGCGCGCCGATGAATCCCGCACTCGCGAACTCAGGCAGAAGATCGCACAACCAGGCAAACTGGTATGCGGCCTTTCCTGGTACAGCAACAACAAGGAAGTCGGGCGTGAAAAAAGCATATCGCTGGCAGAACTCTCGCGCGCATTTTCTGGACTCGACATTTCTTATGTCGACTTGCAGTATGGTGATACCGATACGGAACGCGCCGAAGTGCTGAAACATGGCGGCATCGCGGTTGATCGCTTGCCTTCCATCGACACCTTCAACGATATCGACAGTTTGGCTGCACTGGTCAATGCCTGCGAGGTCATCGTCACCATCAGCAACACCACCGCGCACCTCGCCGGCGCCCTCGGTAAGACGGTGTTCCTGATGCTGCCGTATTCGGTCGGGCGATTCTGGTGCTGGCAAGCAGAACGCAGCGACGCATTGTGGTATCCGAATGTACGGATTTTCCGGCAAGCGGTTGACGGAGACTGGACTGACGTGATCAGGCAAGTGCGCGATGCGCTTGCCGGACTGCCGGCACCCGCGGGTGCGTGACACGCTGCGCAGCGCGGTCATGCGTGCAAACGCCGACCGCTGTTTTGCAGCGCTGCCGGGCAAGCCGCTGTGCGCGCCTAGATTCCCAATCCCTTTTAGATTCCCAATCCCTTTAACTGCTTTTCCGGATAGCGCGTTCCGGCAGTAACCCCCGGCGGAAATGCTGCGGTCAGTTGCGCCAGTTCGGCAGCGCTGAGCATCAGTTTGGCTGCAGCAAGATTTTCTTCCAGATATGTGCGTCGCTTGGTGCCGGGGATCGGGACGATATCCGTGCCGCGGCTCAGCAGCCAGGCCAGCGCCACCTGCGCCGGAGTCACTTTGTGAGCGCTTGCTATCGCTTCGATGGATTCGATTAACTCATTGTTTTTAATAATATTTTCTGGCAGAAATCGGGGGTGTTCACGGCGCCGGTCTTTGGCAATCAAAGCATCGACACTTTTGATGGTGGCGGTCAGGAAGCCGCGGCCGAGGGGTGCATAAGCCATAAAACCGATGCCCAGCTCGCGGCAGGTCGGCAGGATCCCGGTTTCGACGTCGCGACTCCACAGCGAATATTCCGTCTCCACGGCAATAATCGGATGCACGGCATGTGCCCGGCGTATGGTTTGTGCGCCAGCCTCCGACAATCCGAGAAACCGCGCCTTGCCCTGCTCGACCAGCCGTTTCATCGCGCCCACGGTGTCTTCTATCGGCACCACCGGATCAACCCGATGCAAACCGTAGATGTCGATGCAGTCCACAGCGAGTCGCTGCAGGCTGCGCTCGCAGGCCAGCTTCACGTATTCGGGATGGCCGCCGGAGAGTCCTTCCGGTACGCCGCCGCCGAGACCGACATTGCCGAACTTGGTCGCCAGCAATACCTGATCGCGTCGGCCTTTAATCGCCTGTGCAATCAGCGATTCGTTGACACCGCTGCCGTAAGCGTCAGAGGTGACCAGCAGGTTGCAACCAAGCTCAAAGGCGCGGTGCATGGTCGCGATTGATTCAACGTCATCGGGTTCGCCATAACTGATCGACATGCCCATGCACCCGAGACCGAGCGCCGGCACTTCGGGCCCGTTGCGGCCGAGTCTGCGTTTCTGCATTGTCATTGTGTTTTCTCCTCGCGATTCGCGATGACCGGCGTCGCGCCGGCGCGGTACTGCCCGGGGCAACGCGCCTTGCGCGCGCCGCCCCGTACTACTTTTGTTTTTACTTGGCGTACGTCAGGGTCAGGTCGCCGACACCATCGACATGGCCTTCGAGCTTGTCACCCGCCTTGACCGGACCGACACCCGCCGGCGTGCCTGACATGATGATGTCGCCGGGGCGCAGCGTGATCAGCTTGGACAGGTAGGAGATCGTTTCCGGAACATTCCAGATCAGTTCTGACAGATCACCCTTTTGCTTCACTTCGCCGTTGACCTTGAGCCAGATTGCGCCCTTCGCCGGATGACCCACCATCGCCACCGTTTTCAGCGCGGTGCACGGTGCGGAATCGTCAAACGCCTTGCCCATCTCCCACGGACGGCCCATTTTTTTGGCTTCGCCCTGCAGGTCGCGGCGCGTCATGTCGAGACCAACGCCGTAACCGAACACGTGATCCAGCGCTTTTTCGACCGGAATGTTGGAACCGCCTTTGCCGATCGCAACGATCATCTCGATCTCGTGATGCAGATCCTTGGTCGCCTGCGGATACGGAATGGTTGCGCCGTTGGGCACGATCGCATCGGCCGGCTTCATGAAGAAAAACGGCGGCTCGCGATCCGGATCGTGACCCATTTCGCGCGCGTGCTCGGCGTAGTTACGGCCCACACAATAGATGCGGCCGACAGGAAAAGGCTTGTTGCCTTCAACAACCGGCAGCGTGGTAACACCGGGAAAATCGATTGCGTAACTCATTTAGTGCCTTCCAGTAAGTGAATCGTTAAGTCAAAACCCAATACATTTTTCATGGTCCGGACCAGCATGCTTACGGCCCGGGCGCGCGCGGCTTCGCTTCCACGGCGACCCAGAAACCCTGCGGCATGCGCTGGAACACGACCAGATCAAAGCGGCTCAGAAACTTCGGCAGCCACCACGCCGGCGGCTCCTGGATCAGGTGTGCATTTCTGCCATCGGCCAGCACCTTGATTGCGGGTCCGGTATGCACGGTAAAAAATCCGACGCCGACAGTGACCCGCCACAGATCATCCAGCACGTTATCGAGTAATTCCGGCTCGATGTGTTCGAGCACATCAATGCAGGTCACAAACGGCGCCGGCTGCGGCGTCGCCGACCATTCAGGTCGCGCCGGATCGTAATGGCGGATTCTGGGAGGATTCGGCATCAGTGTTTTCAGGGTTTCACCGAGCCTTCCCTTGCCCGCACCGTAGTCCAGTAATTCCGGAGCGCCAGTCTGCTTGAGAATGTCAGCCACTGTCGGCGCATACTGCACGGAAGCCACACCGTAGTTCGGGTTTTCGTGCAGCGTTTCCTGCATCTTGCGGTATTCTTCGGAAATCAGCGTACTCATGTCGGTCAGCATTCCATGTGGACCGGCAACCCGGTCTGGGAGAACCCGGGAGTTTAAAGAACCGCGGCCCCCAGTTCAAATCATTGCAACACCCTTCTTCGCCCCATTTTGGATGCTCCAGTTACCCTAGGCGCCCTGTTCGCCAGCAGCTTTCTTGCCGCAACCCTGCTGCCGGGAGGGTCGGAGGCGGTATTGTTCGGCGTGCTGAAGCTGCATCCAGACCAGTTCTGGACGGCCCTGGCGGTTGCCACACTCGGCAATACTCTGGGCGGATTGTCGTCATACCTGCTGGGGCGACTGCTGCCGCAGACCAAGCCGCTTAAAGGACTGGCTACCGTACAGCGCTGGGGCACCCCTGCCCTTCTTTTGTCATGGGTGCCATTGCTGGGTGATCCACTGTGTGTCGCCGCGGGCTGGTTGCGTCTGAATCCTTGGTGGTCAACGTTGTTCATTGCAGTCGGCAAATTCGGACGTTACTGGGCCATCGCCACACTCGCAACATGAAGGCAGTGCCGCATTAGGCTAATATGCTGTTTTAGTGCACATTCCATTCATCATGTGGGGCGGGCCACCGCCGCACATTGATCACCCCGCGCCCCTGATACAGAACTCTCGCTCCGTACCATCGCAATGACCGCCCGTCTCAGAGAAATCCCGTATAACTACACCTCGTTCTCGGACCGCGAGATCGTAATCCGGCTGCTCGGCTCCACGCGCTGGGATCTGCTCAACGAACTGCGGGCGCAACGTCGCACCGGCCGTTCGGCAAAAATGCTCTACGAGGTGCTGGGCGACATGTGGGTCGTCAAGCGCAATCCGTATATTGAAGACGACCTGCTGGGCAATCGTAAACGCCGTGCGGCACTGATCGAGGGCATGCGCAAACGGCTCAACAGCATTGAGTCGCGGCGCGACAATGATGACCGGCGTGTGGCCGAACTGCTGGCCGCAGCAAGCGTGGCGGTCAACGACTTCGAGGCCGGGTTCGAGGAAACGCTGGCGCTGCGCCGGCGCGCGCTGGCGCGGCTGACCCGCACCACCCGGCGGGACAACGTGCAATTTGATGGACTGGCCCGCGTATCCCATGTCACCGATGCCACAGACTGGCGCGTCGAATATCCTTTTGTCGTCATCAACCCGGACACTGAAGAGGAAGTCCTCGAAGTTGTTCGCGCATGCATCGAACTGGGGCTGACCATCATCCCGCGGGGCGGCGGCACCGGCTACACCGGTGGCGCCATTCCGCTGACCCGTCTGTCGGCGGTGATCAATACCGAAAAACTCGACTCACTGACGTCCATCCGTGCGGTTGCCCTGCCCGGAGTAGCGCAACCCGTACAGGTCCTGCGTTGCGGCGCCGGCGTAGTCACCCGCCGCGCCATGGAAGCTGCAGAATCGGCAGGGCTTGTTTTTGCCTGCGACCCGACCTCGGCCGACGCATCCTGCATCGGGGGAAACGTCGCCATGAATGCCGGCGGCAAAAAAGCCGTGCTTTGGGGCACTGCACTCGACAATCTTGTGTCATGGAAAATGGTCACCCCGGATGCGCAATGGATGTTGGTCGAGAGACTCGACCACAATCTCGGCAAGATTCACGATCTGGCGACAGCACGCTTCCGGGTTACGCGTTACGCCCGTGACGGAAAAACGCCCGACGGTGAACCGGAAATCCTCGAAATTCCCGGCTCCACATTTCGCAAACGCGGCCTCGGCAAGGATGTTACCGACAAGGTCCTCGGCGGCCTGCCCGGAATCCAGAAGGAAGGCTGCGACGGCATCATCACGCAGGCGACTTTCGTACTTCATCGCATGCCGCCGGCAATACGTACTGTATGCCTCGAATTTTTCAGTCCAGTCCGTGAAGCCGTGCCTTCCATCGTTGAAATCAAACGCTATCTTGATGGCAACCCTGAGGCCATCCTAGCAGGACTTGAACACCTCGACGAACGTTACGTAAAGGCTGTCGGTTACGCGACCAAGTCACGGCGTGCAGGTCGGCCGAAAATGGTGCTTGTCGGCGACGTCGTCGGTGAAAACGAAGACGCCGTGGCTGCAGCGGCTTCACAGGTGGTTCGAATTGCCAATGCCCGCGGCGCCGAGGGCTTCATCGCAGTATCTGCAGAAGCACGAAAGACGTTCTGGCTCGACCGCGCCCGCACTGCAGCAATCGCACGCCACACCAACGCCTTCAAGATCAATGAAGACGTCGTCATTCCGCTGGAACGTCTGGGCGACTACTCAGACGGAATCGAACGCATCAATATCGAATTTTCGATCCGCAACAAGCTGCGCATTCTTGATGCCGTATCGACGGTCATCGCCAGCGAGTTGCCGGTTGTGCAGCAGGAATCCGGGGTCTCTCCGGCAGAAGTCATCGGCGACCGCACCGAACGCGCGCAAACGCTGATCGCCTCGACGCGCACGCGCTGGCAATGGCTGCTTGACCACATCAACGAGCCTCTCGACAGCATGCTGCAGCCTCAGGAGGCGCTTCCCGATGCCGTATTCAGGATGCATGCCGGCGGCACGCTGTTCCACGTCCTGCAGGATCACACCGTGCGGGTATCCTGGAAAGAAGAAGTGCGCTCACACCTCGCCGACATCTTCAGCGGCAGACCGTTCGTCAAAGTGCTGAAAGCCATCGATACCGCCCACCGCCAGGCGCTGCGTGGCCGCGTTTTCGTCGCACTGCACATGCACGCCGGCGACGGCAATGTGCACACCAACATTCCGGTCAACTCCGACAACTACGAGATGCTGCAGGAAGCCGCCGAGGCGGTTGCCCGAATCATGCGTCTGGCGGAATCGCTGGATGGCGTGATCTCCGGTGAACACGGCATCGGCATCACCAAGATGGAGTTCCTGCCGCAGGAGCGGATTGCCGCGTTCCAGGCCTACAAGCAGCAGGTTGATCCGGAAGGCCGCTTCAACAAGGGCAAGCTGCTTCCGGGCGCGGATCTCGGCAACGCCTACACGCCGAGCTTTTCGTTGCTCGGGGCGGAGAGCCTGATTCTCGAGCATTCCGACGTCGGATCGATTGCGAATTCGGTCAAGGACTGCCTGCGCTGCGGCAAGTGCAAACCAGTTTGTGCCACGCATGTGCCGCGCGCCAACCTTCTCTACAGTCCGCGCAACAAGATTCTTGCCACCAGCCTGTTGATCGAAGCTTTCCTCTACGAGGAACAGACGCGCCGCGGCATCTCGCTGGAACATTTCGACGAATTCGGCGATGTTGCCGACCACTGCACGGTCTGCCACAAGTGCGCGAACCCCTGCCCCGTGGACATCGACTTCGGTGATGTATCTATGGCGATGCGCAATTTCCTCAGGCAGCACGGCAAACGTCGTTTCAACGCTGGCGCCAGGGCCTCGATGTTTTTCCTCAACGCCACCGACCCGCGCACCATCAATGTCGCCCGCAAGCTGATGATCGAATGGGGCTACCGCGCGCAGCGGCTGGCCTACCGGGCAGCAAAAACGCTCGGGCTGAGCGGTCAACAAACCCGGCAGCCGCCTGCGACCACCGGAAAACCGGCACTGCGCGCGCAGGTCATACATTTCATCAACAAACCGATGCCCGGCGGGTTGCCCAAAAAAGCCTCCCGCGCGCTGCTCGATATCGAAGACGCGCGCATGGTACCGGTGATCCGCGATCCGGCCAAAGTCAACGAGGATTCGGACGCGGTGTTTTATTTCCCGGGCTGCGGTTCCGAGCGCCTGTTCAGCCAGGTCGGGCTGGCCACACAAGCAATGCTGTTTGACCTCGGCGTACAGACCGTACTGCCGCCGGGTTACCTGTGTTGCGGCTACCCGCAAACTGCCGCGGGAGAAGAAGCCAAGGGGCAGGCGATCACCACCGCCAATCGCGTACTTTTTCATCGTGTCGCGCACACGCTGAACTACCTCGATATCAAAACAGTGATCGTGTCCTGCGGCACCTGCATGGATCAACTGCAAAAATATGAATTCGAAAAAATATTCCCCGGCTGCCGTCTGCTCGATATCCACGAATATCTGCTTGAACGTGGCGTGAAGCTTGAAGGCATCACGGGTACGCGATACATGTATCACGACCCCTGCCACTCGCCGATGAAAACGCATGCGCCGCTGAAGGTGGTCAACACACTGATGGCTGCGCCAGTTGCACTGAATGAACGCTGCTGCGGCGAATCGGGAACGCTTTCAGTAACGCGGCCTGACATCTCGACGCAGGTGCGTTTCCGCAAGGAAGAAGAGATGCGGCGGGGCGCAGCAAAACTGCGCGAAGG
>Ga0315906_10006095_pt1 | contig 14981 bp, 12 predicted proteins | sample LakEriMetagenome_4_FD_203526 | JGI IMG/M metagenome (GOLD analysis project Ga0315906, IMG submission 203526) | Freshwater fungal communities from buoy surface, Lake Erie, Ohio, United States - Buoy 2 MA122 | ecosystem: Environmental > Aquatic > Freshwater > Lake > Lake biofilm | place: USA...
GCGGATTCTTGAGGCAAGCTTTCGTACAGAGACGCCAAAGATGTTTGCCGCACTGGCATTGTTGGTATTAACAGGTGTGCTGGTATTTGTGTTGTTTAATATCCTTTCATTTTTTTTACTCAGGAGCTGGCACAGTTCTGAGCAAATTGACGAGCTCGATCAGAGCTCCTAGGAGTGTTTTATGACCTTACGACTTGTGCACTCTCTTTTTTTATCGCTCTTGCTGCTCCCCGCGGCACAAGCACAACAAGCAGTCACCTTTGCTACCAACTGGAAAGCGCAGGCAGCGCATGGTGGTTTCTATCAAGCGGTTGCCGACGGGACTTATAAGAAGCACGGCCTAGACGTGACGATTCGCCAAGGTGGCCCTCAGGTAAACAACCGTCCGCTACTACCAGCGAAACGCATTGATTTCCTAATGACCGGCAATCTGCTGCACAGCTTTGATAATGTCAAGAACGGCGTACCGGTTGTTGTGGTAGCGGCCATGTTTCAGAAGGACCCGCAAGCCTTGATGGCTCATCCGGGTCAGGGCTACGAGAACTTCGCTTCCCTGAAGAACGCCCCTACCGCATTCATTGCGAAAGATGGACAGTTCACTTGGTGGCAATGGCTAAAAGTCGTGCATGGTTTCAAAGATGAGGCGCTCAAGCCCTACAACTACAATCTCGGCCCATTCCTTGCACAGCCCAAAACCATTCAGCAAGGCTACTCCGTCGCTGAGCCTATCTACATCAAGGAACAAGGGAAGTTTGCGCCCATCGTGCATCTATTGGCGGATCACGGCTTCTCAACTTACAGCACACTCATTGAAACGCGCACCGAAACGGTAAAAAATAATCCTGAGCTCGTCCAGCGCTTCGTAGATGCGTCGATCATCGGTTGGGTGAATTTTATGTACGGGGATCGTTCCGCTGCGAATGCCCTGATGATGAAAGACAACCCAGAAATCTCCCTCGCGGAAATAGAGGCCTCAGTGGTCCTCATGAAGCAGCAGGGCATTGTGGATTCTGGAGAGGCACAAAACCAAGGAATCGGGGCAATGTCATCCGCGCGTATTCAGGATTTTTATCAGCAGATGGTTAAGGCCGGGCTCTACAAGGCCAATGAAGTCGATCTAGCTAAAGTCGCGACGACCGAGTTTGTGAACAAGCAGACTGGCGTGGCGCTGAAGAAAACTCTGACAACCAAATAAAAAATGCCGGATTAGGCTTGTGGGGCCATCCGGCATACACCTGATGCACTCCTGGTTGCTCTAGGCCGGCGTATCGCCTTTCAAGGTGATGCGATAGAGCAAACGCTTGTGCCCGTGGTAGTCGTTCACGGGGTTGTGCATCACGCAACGGTTATCCCAAAGAGCGATCGACTTCGGTGCCCAAGAAAAGCGGCAGGTGAATTCTGGCTTGACTTGATGCTCAAACAGAAAGTCGAGCAAGGACGCGCTTTCTTCCTCAGTCCAGCCTGCAAAGCGCATCGTATGCCCAGGGTTAACATAGAGCGCCTTTCGGCCTGTCTCGGGATGTGTGCGCACAACGGGATGTTCTGAAACAAGCTCCTTGCGCACATTCTCTTCTTTAGCAGAATCGCCGACACGATCCTCACGTGTTTTAGTCACGGTTGCTTTAGCGGATGAGTTCACACCGCGCAAGCCCTGAAGCACACGTTGCAAGTCGGGTGACAGGGCCTCATAGGCGGCATAGTTGCTCGAGAACAAGGTATCACCCCCATAAGGTGGTAGCTCCTCTGCGATTAACATCGTAGCCATAGGAGGCGTCTGTAGATAAGTTGTATCTGTGTGCCAAATGCCACCAAAGTTATGTTTTTCGTGGGGTAGTTTCAATACCGGAATAATAAAAGGGTGGTCAGGAAGGCCTTTGACAAAGGGATATTCAACGATTTCGCCAAAGCGCTGCGCAAAGTGTTGGAACTGGTCCATCGACATGTTCTGGTCGCGAAAGAACACAACGCCATGTTCCAACCACACCTTACGGATATCTGCGATTAAGGCGTCTGAAATCTTTCCTACAAGATTCACACCAAGAATCTCAGCGCCCACTGCACCGGATAGTCGTTTGATCTGCATGCTATGTCCCAAATATTCTAGATTTTTTGAATACTAACTTGGATAATCATAAGCCAAAATTGGTAGTTGCTTACGCCAGAAAACCGTCTGTTAGCGTATTGAGCGCCACCGCTTTGTGATAAATTGAGAAAAATCAAATCAAAATAAATCCTTAGCAGACTAAGCCCGCCGTCATTATTCCTGCAGGCGATGCTACCAGCGGAGACACACCATGCCCAGCCTTCACCAAAGGTGCCTTGCCTTAGCGATACTGACCACCGTAGGACTTGTATCGGGGGCCTCCGCGCACGCACAAAATGCCTACCCACAGAAGCCTATAAAAATAATCGTACCTGTCGCTGCCGGAGGTGGCACAGACTTTGTCGCGCGCGTCGTAGGGCAAAAGCTTGGCGAAGCGCTATCGACCCCAGTCATTATTGAGAACAAACCCGGGGGAGGCGGTAATGTTGGGGTAGATATTGCCGCGAAATCCGAGCCAGACGGCTACACCTTGGTCATGCCTATTACCTCCTTTCCCGTCAACCCTGGCCTGTATCGCAAACTGCCCTTTGATACACAAAAAGATTTTGCCCCAATCACGCTCGTCGCGTCAGCACCTCTGCTGCTAGTCATCAATGCGCAGCTCCCGGTTCAATCGCTCGCAGACTTAATCAAGCTTGCGAAAGACAAACCTGGCGCATTGAACTATGCAACGTCTGGCGTAGGGACCACTTCGCATCTTGCCGCAGAGCTTTTCAAATTTACGTCAGGGTTGGATATTGTTAACGTGCCTTATAAGGGCGGCGGTCCAGCCGTGACAGATTTAATTGCAGGAAGTGTGCAACTGTATTTTTCGACTGTCCCTGCAGCCTTGCCACAAGTCAAAGCAGGAAAAATTCGCTCCCTGGCGGTCACCAGCGCAAAACGTGTTCCCAGCCTAGGCGATGTGCCCACCGTAGCCGAAGCAGGTCTTCCCGGTTATGAAGTGGTGGGCTGGTTTGGACTATTCGCTCCGGCCAAAACACCCGCTGCAATTGTCGAACGACTCAACACCGAAGTCGTGAAAATTCTAAAAATGCCCGATGTCCGAGAAAAAATCGAAGCGCATGGGCTGTTGCCCGGCGGTGGCAGTTCTAAAGAACTAGAGGTGTTTTTAGATACTGAGATTAAAAAATGGAGCGCATTAATCAAAGCAGCCAATATCACCCAACAGTAGCTCTCTGCCTCTTTATACATTTAAGCGTCAATACCGTTCAAACGCGTTGATGTCTTACCTTTAAAGCCTGTGCTCGATCTCTTCTCGAGCCAGTAGCCATAATTCGGTGCGATGTTCGAGAAGATATTTTCTTCATCGAGCTTATCGGCTGCATCAAGCACCCAGTTCGGGTTGTGTAAGAGCTCACGGCCAATGGCAACTAAATCTGCCTGTCCTTTTTGTAGAATGGACTCCGCTTGGTCGGCATGAATGATTAAACCCACCGCCATGGTGAGAAGCTCAGCATCACGCCGCACCTGTTCCGCATAAGGCACTTGATACCCATATCCGGGCCGAGTGACACCGCTCGCGATAGAGTGCTCAGACATGCCACCCGTTGAGCAATCAATCACATCAACACCGGCAATTTTTAGCGCGCGGCAAAGTGCTACCGTGTCCTCAATCGTCAGGCCCGCCTCGTCTACTGCGGAGGCACGATAGAACAATGGTTTACCAGTCGGCCATACAGAGCGCACTTGTTCTGCAACTTCGATTGCGAAGCGCATACGATTTTGGAGTGAACCACCATATTGATCTTTGCGCTGATTAGCTGCCGCAGATAAGAACTGATGTAATAAGTATCCATGCGCACCGTGGATTTCCAGTACGTCAAAGCCGGCTGCGTCGGCACGTGCAGCGGCCTTACCCCACAGCTCAATCTGGTCTTGAATGTCTTTAAGGCTCATCTCTCGTGGAACACTCGCCTTAGAGCCAGCCGCAACCGCACTGGGAGCAATTAACTCCCACTCCTCGTCATGATCGACGCCTTTTTGTTCAGGACCGAGCGGAAGACGGCCTTCCCATGGCAAAGAGTTTCTTGCCTTGCGGCCCGAGTGACCAAGCTGAATACCAATTGCTGAGCCCTGCGCCTTCACAAACGAAGTGATGCGCGCCATCGGCGCAATAAAGTCGTCTTTCCACAGGCCAAGATCGTTTGGTGTTGTGCAACCTCGGGGATCCACTTTTGTTGATTCGACGAACACTAGCCCAACCCCACCCACTGCATACTTTGCGTAGTGCGCAAGATGCCAATCAGTTAAGTGGCCATGATCAGCACAATAGGTCAGCATGGGCGAGAGCGCGATGCGATTCTTCAACGTGAGATCACGAATCTGTAGCGGTGAAAATAATTTTGTCTTCATGATATCCCCAGTTTTTTTCTATAGAGAGTGTCACAAATATAAGGCTCGATTGCAACACTCATGTTGACTTAACCTCCCATAAAAAACTCTGAGGGTCCTTACACAGGTCTTGCTTTGAACGCCATACAGTGTTCGAATGGACTAATAACAAAGGGAGACAAAATGAAATTCACCATGCTAAAAGTTTTGGTTGCCTCACTATTTATGTTGAGTTCGCTTTCAGTGCAAGCACAAGGCGGTGCTGCAGCGTACCCAAGTGGTAGCGTCAAACTGGTCGTTCCATATACACCGGGCGGTATCACCGATGTAGTAGGTCGAGCGCTCGCGAACCGCTTAGAGCAAACCTGGGGAAAGCCCGTGATCGTGGAGAACAAGCCCGGTGCCTCAGAGGCCGTAGGTGCGAGCTATGTCACGAAGAGCAAACCTGACGGACTCACCCTTTTCATGGGCAGCGACGCAGCATTTCTTGTCAATGGCTTGCTCAAGAAAAGTCTGACCTACAACCCAGAAAAAGATTTCGAACCCATCATCCGGATCGCTGAGGGGTTTGCTTTTCTAGTTGTCCGCCCCGGAGTTCAAGCACGCACCCTGAAAGAGCTGTTATCACTGGCGCAACAGAACCCTGGCAAAGTCACTTTCGGCTCAGAAGCTGTGGGAAGCCCCTCGGAATTCCGGATGCGTATTTTAGGTGGGCTGACGGGTGGCTACAAAATGAATCACATCCCTTATAACGGTATGAACCCCATTATTGCCGACATGCTTGGCGGACGAGTCGATAGCGCATGGCTCCCCCCTCACCTTGCAAAGCCACAAATTGAGGCCAAAGCGCTGATCCCAATTGCAACAAACGGATCTAAGCGTAATTGGATGTTCCCAGAGGTACCCACGATGATTGAGCAAGGCTTAGCAGGGGGTGATCTGAGTTTCAAAATGATGCTCGCCGCACCTGCCGGAACCCCAAAAGCAATCATCGATAAGATCGCGAAGGACGTTGAAGCGATACTCAAAGATCCCGAGTTCGACAAGAAGTCGATCCACAGCAACGGGTATACCGTCTTGGGAGGCACAAGCAAAGACTTCCAAGATTATTTAAATAATACGCGTCCTGTTTTAGCGCGCATCGTGAAAGAAGCCGGCTTTACACCTCAGTAATTCTGCGGGCTTTTCGAGCGGGGTGTATTAGAGCGGTGTCCGTAACGGCTTACCCGCTAGATGCAAGTTTGCGTTATCAATAAAACACTCGACCGAGGCCAGCATTGCCTCGGGCGATAAGCCCGCCACGTGTGGCGTGATGATCGCGTTTTCAAACTCTAGCAATGCCAACGGCGGCTTTGGTTCGCTTTCATACACATCAAGCGCCGCCGCTGCGATGACATTATTTCGTAAAGCCGTCGCTAACGCCTCAGTATCCACCAAACTACCTCGTGCGATATTGACCAGCACGCCCTGCGGGCCAAGCGCCGTTAAGACTGCCGCGTTGATAATGTGAAATGTCTCCTTCCCGCCAGGCGCTGCAATAACGAGAAAATCACACCACATTGCTAGCGACAGTAAGTCAGGGAAAAACTCAAACCCAGTCTCCTCACGGCGTGTTCGACTGTAGTATCCGATCTGCATCTCAAACGCCAGCGCACGCTTTGCAATCTTCTTTGCAATACCACCCATACCGAGAAGTCCGAGACGTTTGTTTGATACATTCGGTGGCCTGGGAATCGCATCACGCCAAATCCCTTTGCGCACAGCACTATTTAAGGCTGGAATACCGCGAATTGCAGAGAGCAAAAGTCCCATCGCGTGATCGGCGACACAATCTTCATTCGTACCAGCTGCGTTACACACTCTAATGCCGCGCTGTTTTAAGTACTCAAGTGGAACAGTCTCATAGCCAACGCCTAAGGTGCACAAGATTTCCAATTTAGGCAATGCATTGATCTCATCGGTCGTGATGCCGGTCGCACCATTAGTCAAAACGATTCGGATATTGTCAGCGTGTGCAGCGATGTGCGCAGCACTGTTACTACGATCTGCGCTTGTGCCTTCATTCGGCGCATAAATTAATTCGAAATTTTGCGCGACTAACTCTCGGTGCGCTTCGGTTAAAAACACCATTACAAGTGCATACGCCTTCATATTCCTTATCCCACCTAGTCAAGCGACATCGATAACAACCGCAGAATACAACGAACTATTCCAAATGATCATTGCACAGTACACTTCCCCTAGCCTTAAATAATGAAGTAATCCTTGGGAAGTATGCATGCCGGCATCGCACTAAGTGCGACTCAATATCCGCAACGATACTTTTCAACAACCGACGGCGGGGGTAGCCCCCGATGATCGTCGGATGACTAGATTTTTTTTGAGAACCCTATGAATCTACTTTTTGATCTGATACACAACAATACAGTAACCAAAATACAGACAAACATTGAACAAATGATTATCGCGGGTTGGGCTGGCCGTGATCATGCTGCGATTGAACACCACATCGAAGAGCTTGCAGCCATTGGCGTGCCACGCCCGAGCTCAGTGCCTTTGTTTTATCGCGTATCGAAGCAGCTGCTTACCCAAGACTCGACCGTGCAAATGGTTGGCAACGAGGGCTCGGGCGAGGTCGAAGTGTTTGTGTTTATGCACAACGATCAATTATTGATTTCGCTCACCTCCGACCATACTGATCGCGGCCTGGAAACAGTAAGTGTGGCACTTTCTAAGCAGGTTTGTAGCAAACCCGTTGGGCGACAGGCTTGGCTATTTTCAGATGTCGCAGCACACTGGGATCAGTTAATTATCGAATCCTACGTACATGAAAACGGCACACAGGTGCTGTATCAGTCTGGACCGTTATCTGCCCTGCTACCACCCTTGGATCTTATTTCTCGCTATACAAACAAGGGGACGCTCCCCAAAGGTACAGCAATGAGTTGTGGGACGGTCGGGACCCGAGGCGCCATCCGTCCATCACCTCTATTTGAAATGCGCCTAATCGACCCCGTACGCAAATGTGCGTTAACACATCGCTACGAGGTCGAGCTACTCGATAAAGTGTCTTAACCCAACTGACACCGAGCGGCCTAGGCTTACTCCGGCAGCCCAATTGCTTTTAGGGCTGCCTCAGCACATTCCATATCCTGAGAATAATGGCCGCCACTCAAGCCAATGCCCCCAATCATCTGGCCATTCTCCATGATCGGATAGCCACCACCAAAAATAATGAACCTAGGTGTGTGAACGAGGCCATGAATCAATGGCGCATCGTCTTTGATGTACTCGTGCCATTTATGCGTTGGTAAACCACCCGATATCGCCGTATGTGCCTTATCTTGTGCGATTTGGAGCGAGATTAGGGAAGCGCCGTCCATGCGAACAAAGGCTTTAAGGTGTCCGGCCGTATCACATACGGCGATGGACATGTTTACTTTTAATGCACTCGCTTTCTCTCGTGCCGCTTTGATTGCTTTGAGTGCAGTATCTACATCAATATTACGTACAGTCGTGCTAGACATTGGCGTCTCCTTTCTAAAGTTAATGTACCTACCAACAGATTCACCCGCTTTGTGACCATCGCGTGTCGCGCCCATCAAGCCTCGCGCCACGCGACAATCGCCTACAAGATAAAGTTCAAGGTCATACGCTTTGAGTGGTTCGACGAGATCAACATTCGCCGCACGAGGCGTCGCATAGGACAAGAAGGAAATATCCTCGATCCGACCGAGATCCCCGTTATAAACGTTCTTATACTCAAGTACCCCATCTTCAAACTGCTCAGACCAAACCGGTTCACTGAGCAATAACATCTCAACTCGCGCCATCGACAGTCGGCGCAAAATTCCTTGTCTAGTGACTATTGACTCATCTTGTGCGATCAGCGCACGAGGTGTCATCAGGACAACGCGTTCGAAGCGCTGCGCCAAGAGTTCTACCGCGGCGTAAGTACCTTCAGTATGATCCATATCAAAGACCACAGCAGTACCCGCTTGACGAGACGAAAGCTTGACAACGTCATGCATGGCACTCGGGAGATTGGTGACCCAACCCTCGCGCGCGATTTCCTCAGGAACCCACTCAGGGCGATGCATCGTTCCCCCTGTTGCCAGAATCACAGAGTCAGGATTCAACGACAGAATGTCTTGAAGTTCAGCGCGTTTGCCAAGCCGGATATCTACACCAGCTCTCTGTGCACAAACCATCTGATAGTCATAAATACTGGTAATCGTTTCCCCACCTGGGAGCTGAGCACGCAATCGTGCCTTACCGCCAACCTCCGATCCCGTCCCTAATAAAGTGACTGAGTGCCCGCGCGCAGCAGCAACCCAAGCAGCTTCCATCCCCGCAATACCCGCGCCCACCACGACAACGCGATACTTGCGCTTTGCAGGCTTTGGCCACCAATCGACCTCTCTCTTCTCGGCAACACGGGGGTTGTTGACGCAAGCTAAGGGCTCACCATAGGTAATGATCGTGTCCCAACAGGTGTTGCAAGAAATACAGTAACGAATATCGTTCGTTCGACCTTGCATGGCCTTGTTGTACCAAGCGGGATCGGCCAAGAGCGTGCGGCCCATTCCTATCAGGTCCGCGTCGCCTCGAGTTAGTATGCCCTCAGCTTCGGCTGGATCCGTAATTCGGCCAAGCGCCATCACGGCAACATCATTACACGAAGCCTTAAGTTTTCGAATGAGTCCAATGTAAGGAACGTTTGGACCATTTCGGTCGGGGACGTGCGTCTCAAGCGAGCGCGCATGCGCGCCTTGAGCAAAACAAACGTAGTCGACCTCTTTAGAACGGGTAAAGAGATCAGCCAGAACCGCAGCCTCCTCCGGACCAATACTTTTCGGAATGCCGTCGTTACTCGGTAACTTCAAACCAATAATAAATTGACGTCCGCATAAATCACGTATGCTTGAAACCAACTCGCGTACAAAACGCGTACGATTTTCCCAGTCACCCCCATACTCGTCGGTACGTCGGTTCGACCACGGCGACATAAACTGACTAAACAAATGTCCATGCGCGCCAGACAATTCAACGCCACTAAAGCCGCAGCGTTGCAAACGCGCGGACGACAAGGCAAAGTCAGCGATTAAATTTTTAATCTCAGTGAGCGTCAGTGCATGAGGCATCGTCCAACTTAAATCGTCGGGGAGCGCCGAAGGCGCAAGTGCGCTGTAGTTCCGGCCTGCATCGTGATGACCTCTTCCTGGATCCTGAATCTGCCCAAGGAGTCGGCAATCATGTTTTTCTACTGCGTCGGCCCAACGTTTGAGTCCACCCAAATTATCATCATTCCAAACCCTGATACGCGCAGGATTTGTCTGATGGGGAGCCATCAATAAGGGCTCTGTCACAATGAGTGCCGCACCACCTTTCGCACGATTTTCGTAATACTGAATCTGTCGATCACTCACCTGAGATTGATATCCCATGTGAGTCGTCATCGATGCGTGTGCGACGCGATTACGTAACCGCTTGCCAGCCAGGACAAGCGGTTCGGAAAGCAGTGCAGCCGTCATATCAAGGTTACTTCAGTCGACCTGTTTTGACGTAGAACGCGCGCTCGGCCTGAGCCATCTTATCAAGCTCAGCTGCCGCCGTTGCAGGATTGGTCAAGAGTGGATCGGCGTATGCACCAAGCTTTGCAAATTCTGCAGACAAAGCGGGTGTACGGACAGCAGCGTTAATCATTGCTGCCAAATAGGCTTTGCGATCTGCTGGCGTACCTTTAGGCACAACAGCCAAACGAATGATGTTCCACACGATGTCTTTAGTTCCGAAGATCTCGTTGAAGGTTGCAACATCCTTCATATTGCCAAGACGACGGCTGCTTGCAACAGCAATTGGCTTGACCTGATTAGCCTGAAGATAGCTTTCAAACTCGCCGTAAAAACCCTGTGCGATATCGACGTTACCGCCTAACAAGGCAACAATGCCGGGCTTCCCGCCCTGAAAGGGTACGCGAAGAAACTTTGCACCAGTTGCAGCTTCGATCTGATCAATCAGATACTCCCACATACTGCCTGGGACAATCGCAACGCGCACGGTGCCTGGCTTATCCTTAGCTGTCTGTACGATCTCTTTAGCCGACTTGCCAGCGAACGGTCCCTTTGTTGCAGACACCCAGGCTAGCGCATCGCTATTGATATAGGCGATAGTCTCTAGATTCGACAAAGACCATTTTTCCTTGCCGCGCAACATAGCGTCACCCCAAACAAGGTTAGCCAGAATGCCAACGGTATACCCGTCTGGTTTGGCTTGTGTCGCTAGGTAAGTGTGTCCAACCATACCTGCTCCACCGGTCCGGTTGTTCACCAAGATCTTGTCGCCGCTCACCTGTTCAGCATATTTTGCTAGCTGCCGCGCTGTGAGGTCCATCCCTCCACCAGCTGGATAGACCACGGTGTACTCAATTGACTGAGTGGGAAAGTCTTTTGGCTTTAATTTCGCGACCTCAGGTGATACTTGTGCCATGGCGGTTGCCGAGGCGGCTGCAGCCAGCAAACTAACAAAAGAGTGGATCAGTTTCATTTATATGTCTCCTCCGGGTTGATTCAACTTTCGTTGACGAAAAACTAGTACTACTAAAATCAAACTTATACCAATCAAACAGGCCGCAATCGGCCTTTCAGCAAAAATCAACATACCATGCGGCGACATCACTAAGGACTGCCGCAGCGATTGCTCAAGCATTTGGGCCAGAACAAACGCGATCAAGAATGGTGAAAACTCGTACTGCAGTTTACGCAGGACATAGCCCACGACACCGAAACCAAGCATGACCCACAAATCGAAAACGTTTTTATTAGCGGAGTATGTTCCGACAACGGCCAACAGCAGGATCAACGGAAACAATACCCGATATGGCACCCTAAGACACTGTACCCACAAGCCGATCAGGGGTAAATTGAGCAGCAGCAAAAAAACATTGCCTACGTACATACTTGCGACAACACCCCAGAACAAATCGGGTCGCTGTGTAATGAATGTTGGGCCTGGCTGTACACCTTGTATCACCAGCGCACCCAACAGTAACGCCGTCACGGCATTACCTGGGATACCCAAAGTAAATAATGGAATCATGCCGCCGGAGACAGCCGCATTATTAGCAGCCTCAGGCCCCGCAACGCCTTCGATTGCACCCTTGCCAAAACGCTCAGGATTTTTGGCTAAGCGCTTCTCGAGCGTGTAAGACACAAAGGAGGCCGTAACCGGTCCACCACCTGGAACGAGACCAAGAAAAAATCCTAAGAAACTGCCGCGCATCATCGGTTTCCAGGATGTCTTCCAATCTTTGAAAGAGGGCCAGAGTCCACGAACTTTTTCCGCGAGCAACTGATTTTTTACGATGGTCTCACAGTTAGTGAGAATTTCCGAAACGCCATACAGACCGATCACCACCGATAGGATCTCAATCCCTCCAGCAAGATTGACGTTGTTTAGCGTGAACCGATCTTGGCCGTTAACGATATCCATCCCAACGGTTGCGGCAAGGAATCCAAGGGCAATCATCAGAACGCCCTTCACTTTAGACCCTCCGATCATATACAGCGTCGATACAAGCCCAAGCACCATCAACCCAAAGTTTTCAGGCGGGCCGAAACTAATCGCCACGGAGGCCAACAAGGGCGAAAAGAAAGTCAACGCGACGAGTGAGATGGTGCCAGCGATAAACGAGCCAATCGCTGCGATCCCAAGTGCAGAGCCTGCACGGCCTTGTCTGGCCATCGCATGCCCGTCTAAGGCGGTAACCACTGAGGCTGCCTCACCAGGAATATTGACCAAGATGGAGGTCGTCGATCCGCCATACATCGCACCATAGAAGATCGCGCATAGCATCCCCAATCCCGCGACTGGGGCTAACTGAAAAGTGACGGGCAATAAAAGCGCTAAGGCAGCAAGAGGTCCAATTCCTGGCAATACGCCAACCAAGGTGCCAACCAGACTCCCGAGAAAGCAGAAGTACAAATTTTCAGGTGTAAACAACACCGAAAATCCCATCGCTAAACCGTTGATTGCGTCCATCACCAACCCCAGGGGCCACGAGGCAAAGACATGCCGAGCAAATGGCCAAACACGTACACAATCACTGACACCGACACGAGCGTCAACACCACTGACTCTAGTACACGCGAACGCTCAATTGTTTGTAGTAAAACGAACGTTGTCAGCGCGCTTGAGATCGCAAAGCCTAAGTAAGGCAGCGTCACGGTCAAGCCAACGAGTCCACCCAACACACCCAGTATGCGGCGGCGACCCGTGGAGGCCGGCCAATCGGGCTTGACCACACGCGTAGAGCGATTGATCATCAGCATTAGGCCACATACTGTAATGATGACACCGCAGATCATCGGGAACAGACCGCTGTCGGGTCCCATGGAGCCGAATAGTCCCAGCGTCCAGGCGTTGGCCATCGTCGCCAAACCTAGAACAACCCAGAACATATTTAATCCGCGCTCAACCACGCACGATCTCCGAAGAACCTACGATGAATATCACTCGCCTGCAAGCAAGCGGCCATAACCGGGTATAACAGGCTGCACGCCCGCAATACGCAGACAGTTCCACATCATTGCGGCCACACTTGAGATCACTGGCTTGCCAAGATCCTTTTCAAGAGCATCCAAGACCTCGACTGTTGGCATGCCAACACCACTCAAAAAAATCACCTCGGCGTCCGGGGTGTTTGCTGCCTTTGCTAAGGCATACGCGCGCGCTGGCGTCTCTTCGTATATGTTGCGCACATTCTCTAGCCGGTGATAATTCACTACCTTCAAACCGTAGCTTTCTAGCGTGGCCTTGCCAGCTAATGTTTGAGCTTCAGCGTAGGGCGTGCCCAGCGCGATTTTGTTCACGCCTAACTCTTGCATCGCAGCGACGACACTAACAAACGCTGAGGTGAAGCGAATATCGTATTGTTTTTCTAGACGCGCAGTCAGCGCGAGTTCACCATCGCGACCTAACATGTAACTCGATGCAGTGTGAGCCATGGCAATTACGTGCGGGCGCAAGTGCGCCAACATTTCCGTTGGCTCATCGATATGGTCCAACTGACAACGCGTACGCGCGTCCTGCCCATCGTGGGCACCTGGCACCCCACGCGCGATCATCCGACCAAAATGCACGGAGACACCTTTGGGCGCCATCGAAATCAACTCAGGCTCCACATTTGGATTTCCAGGTGGCAATAAGAACCCTAGCCTTGCTCTCCAACCGTCCACGGTCGCTCTCCTCGAGTAAGTCTAGTTGCTAGCGGTTAAGGCTTGGGCGCTGCGTTTAAAAGCTTGTCTCATTATGTTTCCATTCTTTTTATCTGTCTTTGGCTGGTCAATTACCGCCTAAAGAGCGCCACATGATAATTGAACATCAACGCACTAGGCAAAGAACCTGAGCAGATTTAAAAGCCTACCTAAACAATTCTTTTCATCGATTATGACATCAAAACGACCTCTGACCCTGTTACCATTTCGCTGTATCTATCCGCGCTCAATGCGCAAATCTATTGCACAATTACCCAGAGGCCAATATGCAATCTAGCGCTTTCCGCTTAAGTTTCGCCGCCCTTTCGCTTGCCTTGATCTCGCCTTGTCTTGTTCACGCAGAGACCATTTCGGTTGTCACATCCTTCCCCAAGGAGCTGACCGCAGCATATAAGAAGGCGTACGAGGCCAAATACCCCTCAGATACCGTTGAAATTCTTAACAAAAACACTGCCGCCGGTATCGCCTACGTGCGCGAACAAGCTCCTGGCTCACGCGCGGAGATTTTCTGGGCATCCGCACCGGACGCCTTTGAGGTCCTATCCCAACAGAAGTTACTGGTAAACATTGGTCCCGGAAATCCGGATATCCCTGCCAAAATTGGCAACTATCCCGTTAATGACCCCAAGGGCTTCTATCGCGGCCAAGCCCTTGCGGGGTACGGCTTAATGTGGAACACGCGCTACATGAAAGCAAACAAGCTGCCTGCCCCAAAGGAATGGGCGGACTTGGTTAAGCCCATTTACTTCAGCCATGTTGCTACCTCAAGCCCCTCTCGCTCTGGAACGACACATCTAACCGTTGAAACCATCCTCCAGGGAGAGGGTTGGACAAAAGGTTGGGCACAAATCATGGCCATCAGCGGCAACTGTGCCGCGATTACCGAGCGCAGCTTCGGCGTCCCTGATGGAGTATCGAACGGTCAGTTCGGCATCGGCTTGGTCATCGACTTCTTTGGTTTGGCGGCAAAAAATTCAGGTATGCCTGTTGATTTTGTATACCCAACTGTCACCTCAATTGTTCCAGCGAATATCGCATTGATTGAGGGTGCAAAATCTCCCGGTGCAGGCAAGCGTTTTATTGAATTCACTCTGTCGCCCGAAGGGCAGCAACTACTGCTAGACAAACAAATTAGTCGTCTACCCGTATTGCCAGCCACCTACAAAAAAGCACCGCCAGACTATCCCAACCCGTTTAGCGGCACAATACAAGCCAAGGTTAATTTTGATTCTCAGTTGTCGGAAACAAGATACATGGTTGTACGATCG
>Ga0315906_10006096_pt1 | contig 14980 bp, 15 predicted proteins | sample LakEriMetagenome_4_FD_203526 | JGI IMG/M metagenome (GOLD analysis project Ga0315906, IMG submission 203526) | Freshwater fungal communities from buoy surface, Lake Erie, Ohio, United States - Buoy 2 MA122 | ecosystem: Environmental > Aquatic > Freshwater > Lake > Lake biofilm | place: USA...
TGCTCACGGCCATCCTCGCCCTCCGCAATCGCGGGCGGCGCGTGGAATCCATTCCCGCCTTGCTCTCCGCGGTGCAAACCGCAGGCCGGGCCGGGAGCGGTGAGCGCGAGGCGCTCGCGCGTCAGCTTGGAGACGCCGTGAGCCTCGACGTGCAGGACGTGGCGATGGTGTTGCGTGTCGCCGAACCGCGGTACGCCACCCCCGCGCAGCTCGTGGCGGTCTTGCACCGCAACGGTGACGGTACGGTCGAGGTGGGGGCCCGCCGATGGTAGCCTCGCGCCGGTGTGGCCTCGCCATCTCCGCGAATGCGTTGGTCGCTGTCGCCGTCGATGGCAACGCCGCCCCGTGGCGACGTACGCTGCGCCCGCTGGATGGAGCTTCCTGGCCAGGGCTCGCGCAGGCACTGCGTGAAGGCGTGGAGGCGGGCGTGGTGTCGTCGCCCGTTCGCCTGGCGCTCCTCCCCTCGCTGGTCGAAGTGCGCACCGTGTCCATTCCTCCGGTGGGCGACGATGACGCGCGTCGCCTGCTCACCCGGGCGGCCAGCCGGCACTTCGTCAGCGCGCGCGAACCGATGGACGTGAGCGTGGCAGCGTCGCCGTCCGGCACGACGCGCCTCGCTGCGGCCGTGCCCGCAAGGGTATTGCGCGCCGTGCTCGATGCCGCACGGGAGGCCCAGTTGCAGGTCGAGGTAGTCGTGCCGGCGCAGGTCGCGCTGACGACAGCCGCCCGGGGCCCACGAGCGACGCGGCGGGCTGTGCTTGCCGGGTTCGATGACGCCTTCGAACTCCTTGTGGCTGATCAGGGGACGCTCGCCGATGTCCGGAGGTTCCGCCGCACCGGCGACGACAGCGCGATGGCCGACGCGGCCCGCTCGCTTGGCGAGGTCACGCGGGTCGAGGATCCGATGACCGCCAGTGCCACGGCGATGGCGACCACGGCGATCGATCGCTGGCCGCTGGCCTTCACCGGGGCGTTACCGCAGTCGATCAGTGGATCAGGTGGCGCGACGAGTTGGTGGTTGTTCGGCGCTGCTGCGCTGCTCGCGCTCGCCACGGTGGCGCTGCAGGAACTCGATGTCCGCCGTGAACTCGCCGCCGTTCAGGCAGAACGCGCGGGGCTCGCCCCGCAGTTGGCCGCCGGCGGTGCGCCGGACGCCGAGCGTCGGGCGCGCCTCGACGCGCAACTCGCGGCACCGCGGTGGTCGGGGATTCTGGCGGCCGTCAGTGACGCCTTACCCGCCGAAGCGTACGTCACGCACGTTCGCGCGCAGGCCGACAGCGTGATCATCGAGGGGAATGCCTCTCGCGCCACGACCGCGTTCGACGCCCTCTCCGCCGTCCCCTGGGTGCGAACGATCACGGCCTCCGCGCCGATTCGCCGCGAAACCAGCGACGACGGCACGGTGACGGAGAAGTTCGAATTCACCCTCACGCTGAGGGCCCCCTGATGCCGTTCACTGCGCTGAGCGTCCGTGACCGGCGTGCCTTGCAGCGAGGCGCCATCGTGCTCGTGGCGGCGCTGGTGTACGCCCTTGGCGTGCGCCCGTCGCGTGAGCGCCGGGCCCAGCTGCTCGAGCAGCTCGAGGCCGAACGCGCCGTGCTGTCACGCGAGCGCGCTGTCGTCGGTGCGCGCGGTCCGAGCGACACGGCGACATCGGTGGCGGGCACCCCATCGCTGTTCAGCGGTGTCGATGCCACGATCGCGTCGGCATCGCTGGTGGATTACCTGGCGGGTGAAGCCGAGCGGCACGAGGTGTGGCTCCAACAGGCGGTGACGACGCCCCCGAAAAGCGCGAGCGGGGCGCTTGTGGACCTCGAGGTGAAGGTGCGTGCCGAAAGCGACATGCGCGGGCTGCTCCGCTGGCTTGCGGCACTCGAGCGGGGCCCGATGCTCTCACACGTGCAATCGCTCGACGTGCGGTCCGCTCAAGTCGACGAGGAGAACGGTATGGCACCGCTCGCCATCTCAGCGACCATACGCAGCATGGCCACGCGTGCAGGTGGTGCCCCGTGAACAGGTCGAGCACCACCGCCCCACTCACGCGCATGGCGCAGACGGCGCTCCTCGTTGCCGGCATGGTGTGTGTATGGGCGGCGATTTCGGCCGTGCGTCTCACTCCCACGCCGACCATTGAAGCCGGCGCGCGCGGGAGCGATGGGTCGGCCACGGTGGCGGCCGTACCATCGGTGTCCGACACCGGTATCGTGCGCGCCGTGGAACACGACATGTTTGCGGAATCGCGCGAGGCGCCGGCGCGGGCGTATACACTCGCCGATGCCGCATCGGTCGAACCGCTCGAGGTCGCCGGTGATGCCGTCAACGTCGAGGCCCCGATCGAATGGCCCACGGTACAAGGCACCGCGGTCAACGCGAGCGGCGACGGTTTCGCCATGTGCGCCGCCCCGGGTGGCCCGGTAGTCGTCGTGCGCCCCGGTGACATGGTGGGATCGTTCACCGTGGTCCAGATCGAACGCACCCGCGTCGTCTTTCGCGACGCGGCCGGCCGTCGTCAGACAGTCGAAGCTGTTGCCTCCCCCTCCGGAGACGAATCATGAAGGGCCTCAGAGTAGTCGTCTCATCGCGCCAGCGTCTGGTGCGCGTCCGTGTGCTCGCCCTTGCGGTTTCCACGCTGGCGCCACTTTCGCTTGCGGCTCAGCGTCCGACTACGCGCGACACGAGTGCGCTGCGACGCGCGCCCGATGGTCTCGTCCTCGACTTCGTGCAGCAGGATGTCGCGGTGGTGCTGCGGGCCATCGCCGAAGCCGGTGGGTTGAGCGTGTCGCTTTCCAACATGCCCGAGGCCCGCGTCACGCTGCGGCTGCAGACGCCGCTCACACGCGATGCGGCCCTCGACGCCCTGCGTGCGGTGGCGGCCGGCCACGACATCGACGTGCAGGTCGGTCCGTCGATGATCGGTCTCGTGGGTCCCGCGCGTGTCGCCCCGGGCGCGCGGAGCAGCGAGCGGACGCTCAACCTGTACACGCTGCGCCTCAAGCACACCACGGCGGCGGCCATCGCGCCCATGCTGATGAACGTGCTCACGGGAACCGGCAGTGTTGGCGGCGCGATGCGCGGCAGCGCGTCACCGATCGGGCGCATTCAGGGCGTGCAGCGCGGCGGGGTCACGCCGGCGGCACCGGCCGATGCCACCGCCGCTGGAAGCATGCCGCCGGGTACGATGGGTGCCGAACCGCTGGTCGTGCGTGATGCCATGGGTGGCATACTCGGGCAGCAGGTCTCCACCATCGCCAATGGTGCCTCGTTCTCCGATATCCGCATCGTCCCCGACGACGCGACCAACTCACTCATCGTGCGGGCCACGGCCGAGGACTATCAGGCAGTGCAGCAGCTGGTGCAGACGCTGGATCTGCGCCCGCTGCAGGTGCTCATCGAGGTCACGATTGCGCAGGTGGAGCGGAGCGGCGATCTCACGTTCGGTGTCTCCGGTACCGCGTCCAAGCGCGGCGGCACCGCGGCGCGCGACACGGTGGGGCGTTTGCCCGGCGTGGGGACTTCGCGGGATTTCGTGACGCTGCTCACCGGCGGACGTGGCACCGTCGACTTCAACCTCGCCATCAACGCCTTGCAGACCCGCGGCAACGTGCGCCTGCTCGCGCTTCCCGTGCTCATCGCCCAGAACAACAAGGAAGCGGTACTCAACGTGGGATCGAGCGTGCCGTTCGTGCAGGTCTCACAGCAGGGCGGTTTCGACCCGCGCGCGCTCGTGCAGACCGTGCAGTACCTGCCGGTCGGCAAGCAGCTCACCATCACGCCCACGATCAACGCCGATGGGTACGTGAACATGGACGTCGTGCAGACCAACGACGACGTCACGAGCAACCTGCTCTTCAACGCGCCCATCATCAATCAGCGGCAGGCGCAAACGTCGGTGTTCGTGCGCAATGGCCAGACCACCGTGATCGGCGGCCTGTCCGACAACACCGAAGACGTCTCCCGCACGGGGATTCCGTACCTCAGTCGCCTCCCGTTCGTGGGCGGACTCTTCGGCAACACCAAGCGCAGCACGCGCACGACGGAGCTGTTCCTGTTCCTCACACCGCACATCGTGTCGAGCGACGAGGATATCGACCGGTTGCGGGAGCAGGTGCGCAGCGGCACCCCGCTGCTGAAAAACGTGCCGGTGGAAGGACGGCTGGGCCCCAAGGCGGATACCACGAAGGTCCGCCGTGATTCCGTGCGTACACCGGGCGCATGACCTCGCCTGTGGCTGACCTCGGCGCTGTGCGTCGGCTGAGCGACACGCTCGCCGCCGAGTGGCTGGAGCATCATGCGGTGCTGCCGCTGCGGCTCGAGCACGGGACGCTCGTGGTGGCCACGTGGCTCGATGTGCCCTCACCGCTGGCGCTGGACGAACTGCGCATTGCGCTGGGCGCTCCCGTCACCCTCGTGCGCGAGGCGGAGCCGGCGCTGCGGAGTGCCATCCGTCGCGTCTACGCACGCGATTCGAGCACGGCCGAAGGGGTGATTGCCGGGCTCACGGAAACGGACAGCGGGTTGCTCCCCGGGGAACTGCCGCTCGACGATCTCGTGCATCTGGCCAACGAGGCGCCGGTCGTTCGGCTGGTGAATCTGCTCATTCTCGAGGCGCTGGAAGCGCGCGCCTCCGACGTGCACCTCGAAGCGTTCACCGACGGGCTTCGTGTGCGCTATCGCATCGATGGGGTGCTGCAGCCCGCGCCGTCGCCGCCCGCCCAGCTCACCGCCGCCATCGTGAGCCGTCTCAAGATCATGGCCGATCTCGACATCGCCGAGCGTCGACTGCCGCAGGACGGGCGCATTCGCTTGCGCCTGCAGGATCGGGCGGTCGATGTGCGCGTGGCCACGGCCCCCACGCTGCACGGCGAGAGCGTGGTGCTGCGGCTGCTCGACCGTGAACGCGGCCGTCGCTCGCTCACCGACATGGGGATGGGCGCGCACGTGCTCGCGCAATTCACCGAGGTGATCGGTCGCAGTCATGGTATCGTGTTGGTCACCGGCCCCACCGGGTCGGGCAAGACGACCACGCTGTACGGCGCCATCGATCAACTGCGCACCGGGCGCGAGAAGATTCTCACCGTCGAAGATCCGGTGGAGTACGAACTCGCCGGGGTGCCGCAGGTGCCGGTGAACGAGAAGGCCGGCGTGACGTTCGCCTCGGCCTTGCGCGCGCTGCTCCGCCAGGATCCCGACATCCTGCTCGTCGGCGAAATTCGCGACGAGGAAACCGCGCAGGTGGCGACGCAGGCCGCCCTCACCGGCCATCTCGTGCTCAGCACGCTGCATACGAACGACGCCGCGAGCGCAGTGACCCGCCTACTCGATCTGGGGGTGGCGCCGTATCTCGTGAGCAGCACGGTGGAGGCGGTGCTCGCGCAGCGGCTTGTGCGCGTGCTGTGCACGACATGCCGTGAGATGGGCACGACCGACGCGCGCACGCTGCAGCGCGTGGGTACGCTCGAGCAACCGCTCACCACCGTATGGCGCGCCGTGGGGTGCGCGAAGTGCCGCAATACCGGGTATCGCGGCCGTCAGGGGATCTTCGAGCTACTCGTGATGAGCGAAGCGCTGCGCGAACTCACACACGCCCGGTCGAGTGGTGAACGGCTACGGGCCTGCGCCATGCAGGAAGGCATGCAGCCGTTGCGGGCCGATGGACTGCGTCTGGTGCGCGAGGGCGTCACCACGATCGACGAGATCCTGCGCGTTACCGGGAGCTGAGCACGGTTTCCTCGAGGAACTGCGCAATGCGCGACGGCAGGATCTGATGAAACGCCTCGCGGTCGAAGCCCGGCGGGTCGACTGACGGCGGAAGTTCCGGCCGGCGCATCTCCACGGGAAAGGGCGTGATGAACGCGAAGTGCCCGGCGCCGGGTACTACCTCGAACGTGAGCGCCGCCGCCGGCGGTAGCGCGCGGAACAGGTCCTGCATGAGCACGGCAGGCGTGATGGGGTCATGCTCACCGACCATGGTCAGCAACGGGATGCGCACGCCATCGAGTGCCCCCGGTGCGCTGAACCATTCGAAGGCCGGGGCGAGCAACACCGCCGCCCGCACTCGCGCATCGGCGATCGTTCCCAGCGGTATTCTCGTCATGGACCACGGCTGCCCACCACCAAGCGCCAGCGCAGCGAATCCACCCATGGAATGACCGATCACGGCAACGCGGTTGGCGTCGCCGTGCGAGCCCCACCGATCGTCTGCAAGCACGGCGCTGATGGTGTGCGCAATGTGCAACGGCCGATCGCGAGCGGCCTCATCGGTGCCCACACGCGACCGGTCGTTGCGATTGTCGTATGGATGCTCCGGACACACCACGATCCATCCGCGCTCAGCGAGGTGCGAGGCGATGGAGCGATACAGCAGATGCGAGCCACCGCCGCCGTGTGAAACAACGCACAGCGGATGGCGCCCCGGCGCTATCGATGCGTTGAGGGTGGCGGCAAACGTGTATGGCCCCATGGTGACGGTGCCGTCCGTGACCGGCGACGGATACACCACGATGGCAGGAAACGAGGGCAGCGTATCCGTTGCTGGAACCTGCCAGTGGACCAGCCCAGCGCCGTGTGACGCGACCGGTGTCGAACCGATCGGCACGTTCATTCCCCGCGCATCGCGTCTCCCACACCATCCACGAACATCTCCACCTTACCGCACTGCGGGCACATGTATACGTCGTACTGTTCGCGATTCTCGAACAGTTCGGCGAGGTCGCCGAACACACTCCAGCGAGTCCCCTCGTGGAATTTCTTCGTGCCCATGTATTGCAGCGGTGTACGGCAACGGAGACAGTCGAGTGAGCGGGGCATGATTGTCGATGAGCAGGGAAAGTTTCGTCGCGAACTGGCGCCTCTCGGGCCGTCGCTGCATGGTGAAGCTAACCCGCATTCCGTTTCTCTCCAGCACTGCGAGTCATCCGTCCGTATGCCGTTCCCCCTGCACCGTCCCCTGCTTCGTACGTCGTTCATGGTGGCGGCGGCCATGTTGCCGCTCAGCACACAGAAGCCACCGGTGGCGTTTCGCGCCGTGCAGCCGGAACTGTTCGCCGCACAGAACTCGCTCGTGAACGCGGCGGCGGATATCGACGGCGATGCCGATCTCGACCTGTTCGTGGGATTCAACGGCACACCGAACCGGCTCTATCGCAACGACCGCGGTGTGTTCACCGACGTGGCGGCAGCGGCGGGCGTAGGCGATGCGCGCGCGACCCGTGCAGCGGCGTTCGGCGACTGGGACGGCGATGGCGACGCCGATTTGCTCGTGGGGTTCGCGCCCGGTGGCGGCCCGGTGATCAAGCTGTACCGCAACGACAAGGGCGTGTTCTCCGACGCGACAGCCGCCGCGAAGCTCGCGATGGACAGTGGAGCGGTGCGTCAGCCCGTGTGGGTCGATTACGACGCCGATGGTGACATGGACCTGTTCTTGGCGTTTCGCGATCGCGCCAACGCGCTCTTCCGGAACGACGCGGGTGTGCTCACCGATGTCGCTTCGCAGATCGGACTCGCCGACACGCGGCGCAGTGTGGGCGCGGTATGGGCCGACCTCGATGCCGACGGTGATCTCGATGTGGTGGTGGGCAACATGGATGGCGATGCGAACGCCGTGTACCGCAACGACGGCGGGCGCTTCACCGACGTTGCCGCGTCATGGGGGCTCGCGTGGGGGGGCCGTACGCCACGTGATGCGGCCAATGGCACCGTACGCCCCTGCGTGGCCGATGTGAACGCCGATGGTCGCCTCGACATCATCACGGCGAACTACGGCACGCCCGGCCTGTCACTCAACACCGCCAACGGATGGCGCGACGCCGGCGCCGAGTGGGGGATGGCCGTCGATGGCCGTTACGACAGCTGCGTCCTCGGCGACGTGAATCACGACGGGGGGCTGGACCTGTATCTCAATGGCACGGTCACCCAGGGGAAGAACTGGCCCGACTACTTCTATCTGCAGGCGACCAACCGATTCGCCGACGCCACCCCGCCGAGTGTGGCGGCGATCACCGCCGACCACGGCGCCCTCCTGCACGACTTCGATGGTGACGGCGCGCTCGATCTCGCACTGACGGGTCAAGGTCCGCACGCGCTGCTGCAGAACACGATCGAACCGGTGGCGGCCCGTCAGTCGGTACGCGTGCAGGTGCTCGATGCACGAGGCCGCGCCACGAAGGCTGGCGCAGAGGTCCGTGTGTACCGCCCCGGCACGCGCCGCCTGCTCGGCCTGGCGCTCGTGGATGCGGGATCGGGGTACGACTCGCAGTCGGTCGCGCCGGTGCACATCGGGCTCACTTCGATGGAGCGGGTCGATATCGAAGTCACATGGCCAGCCGCCGGGACGCGGCAGGTCACGACGCGCCGCGGCATTCAGGTGGACGGCCGCCGGCTCACGGTCATACGCCTGCGTTAACGCGCGCTCGACGACGTGTCGGTACGGGTCGTCATTCGTCGAGCACGTCGTCGACCGGCGCTCGCATTAACATCACCAGGCCGTCCGCGTCGTCCACACATAGTGCGATGGTGTTCAACGGGCGGGTGATCGAGCGCACCAGCCGTACCGGGGCCGCCGGGTCACACCGGATGATGATGTTGGGCGCGGCCGGCTTGGTGATGTCGGCGAAACCCGGCCGCGCGCCGTCGGGGATGTCGCGCCACGAGGCATGCGAGACGCTCGCCAGTTGCGACCGCGGGATACTCGCCTGCGCGCGCCACCCGATGACAAGGTGCAGCGCCTCGCGATCGACGCGCACGCACGCCTGCAGCAGCGCGCGATAGTCGCCGATAAGCCACGCGGCACTGAGCGCACTGAGAATGGTGAGCGACCACGCCACGACCGGATGCGTGGTGGCGAGCCAGAGATGCAGCACCACCGTCTCCACGAGCATGATGGCCAGCAGCGCCGTGAACAGCGCCGGTGACCGGGCGCCGCGACAGCTGAATTCGATGCGTGGTGGCATGAGCGAAATATCGCAGGGGCCGGTGGCGAACAGGGAAGAGTATCGCGCACATATGGACACGGCCCTCGATTGTCTGGCAGAATACCTGGCTACCGTACAGGCCGCGCAGCACGCCACCACGGACATGCCCAGCAGCACTCCCCCCGAACCCCGCCCATGACTGCCCCCACCGATCGCGACATCCGCATCACGCGCATTTACGATGCGCCAATCCAACTCGTGTGGGACGCCTGGACCGATGCGTCGCAGGTGGGCCAATGGTGGGGCCCCCGCGGCTTCACCATCACCACGCACAGCCGTGATCTTTGGCCCGGTGGTTCGTGGGTGTACACCATGCACGGCCCTGACGGAAAAGACTGGCCGAACTTCACACGCTACCACGTGGTGGAGCCGTGCGCGCGGCTCGAGTACGATCACGGCGCCACGAGCGAAGATGCGAAGCCGATGTTTCATGTCACCGCGCTTTTCCGCGACCTCGGTGGGCGCACGGAACTCGAGATGACGATGACATTGGCGACCGCCGAGGAGGCGCAACAGACGCGGGCCTTCGTCAAGGCGGCCGGTGGCAACGCCACATGGGATCGCCTGGCCGAATACCTCGAGAAGTCGTCCACCGGCAACGAAGTATTCGTCATCAATCGCACGTTCGACGCGCCCATCGATCTCATGTTCGACATGTGGACGCAACCGGAGCATTTCGCGAAGTGGCTCGCGCCCATTGGATTCAGCATGCACTTCGCGCGCGCCGATATCCGCGCCGGCGGTGATTCGTTCTACTCGATGACCAACGGCGCCTTCACCATGTACGGGCGCGCCGAATACTTCGCCGTCGAACGCCCGCATTACATCGAATACACGCAGGTGTTCACTGACGCTGAGGAGCACATCGCTCGGCATCCGGCCGCGCCCACGTGGCCGGAGAAGATGCGCACGCGGGTCACGCTCACGGCCGAGGGACCCACGCAGACGCGCGTGACGGTGCGCTGGGCTGTGGATGGTGCGGCAACGCCGGAAGAGATGCGCACCTTCACCGACGGCCGCGCCGGCATGACGATGGGCTGGACGGGCTCGTTCGACAAGTTGGAAGCGGTGCTCGCCGCACCGCCTGCAGCGTAAAGGCTGCTGCCCTCACGAACGAAGGATCTTCTCCATCGCTCTGCCCTTCGCGAGTTCGTCCACGAGTTTGTCGAGCCAGCGGATCTTCTGCATGAGCGGATCCGTTACGTCCTCGACACGAACCCCGCACACCACGCCAGTTATGAGCGCAGTGTGCGGGGTCATGGCCGGCGCCTCGTCGAAGAACGTGCGGAAATCACAACCGTCGTCGAGGCGCTGCTGCAGCTGGCTCTGGGTATAGCCGGTGAGCCAGCAGATGATGCGATCGAGCTCCTCGCGCGTGCGCCCCTTCTTCTCCGCCTTGGCCACGTAGTGCGGGTACACGCTGGCGACGCGCGTGGTGAAGATGCGGTGTTCGGACATAGCGGCCATTCTGCGTCGCAGGCACCGTCATGGCAAGATTCTACGTCGACCCTACTCCGTCTCGCGCAGCCAGCGCCATGTCTCCGCCCACGTAGGCTCCTTTCCATGCATGAGGATGCCCACGGCGAAGATCGTGCCGGCTACGCGACGGAAGCTCCACGCCGCACCGGCGAGCAGCGTGATCGCCAACACGGGCTCCCACCACGGCACGCTCGTGAGCAGCAGGCGAATGGGGAGCACCGCCATCGAGGTGAGCGGGAACACCGACAGCACCTGCGCCACCACCGTGTCGGGGCGTGACATCAGCGTGAAGGCGAGGCCGAGCGGGAGCATCGGGATGAGGAGCAGCGAGGACCGCGGCGATGAATTGGGATCATCGATGGTGGCCGCGATGGCCGCCATGAATGAGAACCACATCACGATGCCCAGGATCGTGATCACCGCCACGAGCAGCAGTGGCAGGATCTCCGCCGGCATCCCTGGCATGGTGAAGCTGCTGTTTCCCAGCACCTTGGGCAGCACCGAGAAGAGGGCGAGTGCCGTGGCGGAGAAGAGGAGTGTCCCCGCCAACGCGGCGCCGGCGAGACCGAGGATCTTGCCATCCATCCACGTTTGCGGTGTCACGATGGCAATGATCTGTTCGGTGATGCGCTGCTGTTTCTCCCCGGTGATGCCGGTAAAGAGCGAGGCGAACCCATTGACCAGCACCAGAATGCCGAACATCAGGATGCCACCGGTGATGAGCCGCGTGGAGGCGTCGGTGCCGCCGTTCTTGAGCGTGACCGTGCTCACGCTCACCGCAAATGGCGCAAGCAACGTGGCGCGCTCCGTTGCGCCAATGGGAAGCGTCGCGAACGCGTGCGCCTGACGCGCCTGCGTCAGCGCACGTTCCACGTCGGCCGCCCACGCGGCCCGCTTTCGCACCACGACCTCGGCCGTGGCTGGCCCTCGCACCAGGAGTGCGCCTCCGACCGAATCGTCGGCCACAGCCTCGCGCGCACGGGCGTCCGTAGCGTAGGCGTCAGGGAGCCATTTCACGCCCTCCACCACCGGCAGCGGAAAACCCAGTTGCGAGGCGCCCACCACCGCCACCCGCACCTCTTTGCCTCGGGCGTTCTTCACGAGCTTGGTGAGGCTACCGGAGACGGCACCTACGACGATCATCACCACGATGCCGATCGCCTGCTGTCGCCACTTCACGAATCGATTGAACTCCCACGACGCGATGCGGCGTACTTGCGCCCATCGGGACTGCGGGACACGTGGCTGATCGGTCATGCGGCCTCCTGCGTGGACGGCGCGATCGCGGCGCCGACCGTATTGATGTACACCTCGTGCAATGACGGCTGCTCGGTGCGGATATCAACGATGGTGAACAACTGCGCGCAGCGGGCCAGCACCTCACCCATGGGAGCCGACCCGGCCAGCGTGACCTCGATGGCGCCATTTTCGAGCATGGCCACGCGACTGACCGCGGCATGCGCACGCACTTCGTCGAGTGCCAGCGCACTGCTCTGCTCGACGTGCAGCACCAGTCGTCGTCCCCCGCCCCACTGCGCGCGCACGTCTGGTATGGTGCCGTACAGCACTTCGCGGCCGTGCTGCATGACGAAGAGACGATCGGCGAGACGCTCCACCAATGCCATCTGGTGCGCGCTGAACAGCACGGTCATCCCCTCGTCGCGCAGGGAACGCACGAGCGTGAGGAAGACCTCTTGGTTGAGCGGATCGAGTCCGCTGAACGGCTCGTCGAGAATGACGAAGCGGGGGCGGTGCAGTACCGCCGCGGCGAACTGCACCTTTTGCTGATTACCCTTGGAGAGCGAGCCAACTTTGTCCTTGAGGCGGGCACCAAGCTCGAGCCGTTCGAGCCACGCCGTACCGGAGGCACGCGCCTCCGCGCGACTCAGTCCGCGCAGACTCCCGAAGTACTCGAGCACCGTGAGGAGCGGTTGGTCCTGATAAATGCCGCGGTCTTCGGGCAGATACCCGATCTGTTCAGCGGGCAAGCGGTCGCTGATGGCACCGCCGGTGTCCCATGCGACGCGGCCGCTGTCGGGGCGCGTGATGCCCACCAGCATTCGCAGCAGCGTAGACTTACCAGCGCCATTGGGCCCGAGCAGGGCAAAGATCTCGCCTTCCGCCACGCGAAACGAGATGTCGTTCACGGCGTGCACCGTGGCGAAGCGGCGATGGACGTTCGAGACAGTGAGCATTGGCTACGATGAGAGGATTCGACGAGCACCCGCCGCGACCAATACGCGAACGACTCGTCGGTGTTTCAGGTGCGCTCGGAGCCCGCCGCCCGCCACACACGTCGGCCGCACGCGACGAGGGCGCGTGGGACGAATGGGGACCTCACGATTTGGCACCCTCGGCGCCAGCAGCCACGACCCGCGCAAGCGTCGCCGCGAAGAGCGCATACAGCCGACGCAGTCGAGCCGCATCGTCGATGATCCCCGACACCGTCAGCTCCAGTGGATCGATCCCCGGCGTGGGATCATGGAAGAACGCCTTGTCATCCTTGAGCGCGAGCGACCCTTCGAAGTCGGCGAGATACTGCGCACGCAGCGCCGCATCGGCGAAGAGCTGCCGCACGAAATCCGGCGTGTCGCCCTTCAACACGAACGCACTATCGAAGGTGTGGTCGTCCACGTGGATATCGAGCTGTCCGAACCACTCGGCCACCGACGCGGCAAACGTGGCGCGCGACACGGAGAAACGGTGTGCGGGTCTCGTGGGCAACCGCGCGCTGAAGATGGTCGACAGGACGGGAATCATCACTTTGCCCGTCATAATGTGCGTAACGTCGCTTTCGATGGTGATGGTCCCGGCCGAATACGGGACCTCGATGCGTGCGTCTTCGCCAAAGGCCGGCGAATTACACGTCCCCCCGATTTCAGCAGCGAACGATTCCCAGACAGCGAGATACTCGGCGTGCAGCAGGCGATGCAGGCGCTTACCCATGGGTCTCCTCGAATGTTTTCTACGCGGAGCGGCGCAAAGTCTTACGCCACGATCCGGCCCGTCACCTGCCCGGCCGGCAGCGTGCAGTACCAGGCGCGCAGCACGAACTGGTCGGCCGATTCTCCGGGCGTCAGATCGGCGAACACCGCCTCCCGATACAGGACCGTTTCGGGACCCAGCCCATACGAAGCCAGCAACGACATTACCGCAGCATCATACGCCACGTCAGTTGTCCAGCCAAAGTGAAGATTGTCGTCGGTCGCGGACCGCTCCGCGCCCTGGCGCTACGCAAACGCCAGAATCGCCCGCGGTCAACCGCAGGCGCGTAACGGCTACCAATCAGTCGTTCGATAATCCTTGAGAAACTGCCCCCACACGTGGGTGCCGGTGGCAATGCCATCGATAATGGGATCGACGATACGCGCCGCACCATCCACGATGTCGAGCGGCGGATGAAAGCGGTGGCGGGCCTGCTTCCGTTCGGCGAGCGCGACCACATCTTCGTCGGTCACCCATCCGGTATCCACGCTGTTCATGTGAATGCCGCTCTGCTGGTAGTCGGCCGCCGACGTGCGCGTCATCATGTTCAGCGCCGCCTTGGCCATGTTCGTGTGCGGGTGCCGTGTCGTTTTGTTGTTGCGATAGAACTGCCCTTCCATCGCCGACACGTTCACGATGTGCTTGTCCTGGTTGTCGGTGCGGAGCATCAACGGCTTGAGTCGCGCATTGAGCAGGAAGGGCGCCACGGCGTTCACCAGCTGCACTTCCAGCAGTTCGATGCTCGGCACCTCGTCGAGCAGCAACCGCCACGAGTTGCGATCGCGCAGATCCACCTGCTGCAGGTCCTGATCGTACCTGCCAGCAGGGAACAGCGGCTGCGATGGATCGTGGTCTTCCGGGAGCAGGGGCACCTGCGAGAGCGCGGCAGCATGCGTAAGCCCCAACGAATCGAGGGCCAGCGCGTCGGGGCTCGTGACGGCCGTGGACGTCGCTGCAGGCAACCGCGTCGTGTCGGCCGACGCGCGCAGATCCTCGTAGCGCTCGACCAGCTTGCGCGCAGCGGGCGGGAGCACGCTCGCCGCGGCCTGCTCCCCCGCCATCATGTGCGCGTAGAACGCCGGCGGGCGGCGCACGGTCTGACACGCGTTGTTCACGATGAAGTCGAGGCGCGCCTCCGACTCCAGCAATTGCGTGCAGAACGATTCCACGCTCGGCGTGTGCCGGAGATCGAGCCCGAAGATCACCAGCCGGTCGCGCCACTCCGCGAAGTCGGGTTCCATCGCATACCGCATGGCCGAGTCGCGCGGAAAGCGTGTGGTGACCAGCAGCGTGGCGCCACACCGCAGCAGCTTGAGCCCGGCCTGATAGCCGATCTTCACACGTCCGCCGGTGAGCAGCGCCGTGCGCCCCCTGAGGTCCACCAATTCGGTGCGCTTCCGGTAATTGAAGTCGCCGCACGCCCCGCACATCTGGTCGTAGAAGTGATGCACGGTCGTGAACTTCTGCTTGCAGATGTAGCAGTGCTGCGGGATGAGCGTTTCCTCGGGCGCGTCGTCGGACGCCGCCGACGAGGTCCCGGCTTCGAC
>Ga0315906_10006103_pt1 | contig 14968 bp, 16 predicted proteins | sample LakEriMetagenome_4_FD_203526 | JGI IMG/M metagenome (GOLD analysis project Ga0315906, IMG submission 203526) | Freshwater fungal communities from buoy surface, Lake Erie, Ohio, United States - Buoy 2 MA122 | ecosystem: Environmental > Aquatic > Freshwater > Lake > Lake biofilm | place: USA...
ACACCGAGGAGACCCACTGAGTACACGAAGCCCCGGGCTCGGGCACAGATACGTGGCAACCGATCGTCGGGGGCGGTGGGCGCGGCCAGCATCACGGTGGCGACCTGAGCGGCATCGGCGGCTTCGCACCACGGACCGGCCTCCTCGAGCGGCAGGTCGGGAACGATCGCACCGGCGATGCCCGCCTGCGACAACTGAGCAGCGAAACGTTCGTGACCCGCGTGATGAACGGTGTTGTAGTAACACATCACGACCAGCGGAACGTCGACGTCGAGCCGCCGCACGTCGTTCAAGATCGATACGGGGGTCGCTCCGGCATCGAGCGCTCGCTGGCTCGCTTCTTGGATCACCGGGCCGTCCATCACCGGATCGGAGAAAGGAATGCCGATCTCGATCGCGTCACTGCCGGCCGCCGCGGCAGCGCGAACCGCGTCTTGCCACCCCGACAATCCGCCGGTGACGTACGGGATCAGGATCTTGCCCCCGGCCTCTCGACGCGCCCGCAACGCGGACTCGAGTCGCAACATCAGGACAGGATCTCCATCATCTGCGCCACGTCCTTGTCGCCGCGACCCGACAGGTTCATGAGCACCGTCTGGCCCTGCATCGAGCCGCTCTCACGAACGATCCAAGCCAGCGCGTGGGCGCATTCGAGCGCCGGGATGATGCCCTCGGTGCGCGCCATCAACTGGAAGGCATCGATCACTTCTGCGTCGGTGACAGTGGGGTACTCGGCCCGACCGATCGACGCCAGATACGAGTGCTCGGGCCCCACGCCTGGATAGTCGAGACCAGCCGAGATCGAGTGCGCCTCTTGCACCTGGCCGTGTTCGTCCTGCATCAGGAAGCTGCGCATACCGTGCACCACGCCCGGAACACCCCGGCCCACCGCAGCCCCACCGGCTGGTTCGACACCGATCAAACGCGCGTCGGTGTCGACGAAACCGGAAAAGATGCCGATGGCGTTCGAGCCGCCTCCCACACAGGCCACGACCACATCGGGGTCGGCACCGAATCGCTCACGACACTGGTCGCGCGCTTCGTCGCCGATCACGCGATGGAACTGGCGAACCATCCACGGATATGGATGTGGACCCATCACCGAGCCGAGGCAGTAGTGCGTCGTCTCCACCGAAGCGACCCAATCACGCATGGCTTCGTTCACGGCATCCTTGAGTGTGCGGCTGCCGCTGTGCACCGCTTCGACCTCGGCTCCCAACAGACGCATGCGGAACACGTTCAAGGCCTGGCGCTCCACGTCGACCGCACCCATGTAGACCTTGCACTCGAGGCCCATGAGCGCCGCCGCCGTCGCCGACGCGACGCCGTGCTGACCAGCTCCGGTTTCAGCGACAATTCGCTTCTTCCCCATGCGCTTGGCGAGGAGAGTTTGACCGAGAACGTTGTTGATCTTGTGCGACCCCGTGTGATTGAGATCTTCGCGCTTCAGAACGAGGCGAATTCCGAGCCGTGCACCCAACTGGTGGCACTCGGTGATGATCGACGGCCGACCGGCGTACTCCTGCAGGATCGCCGCGAGGTCACCCCGGAAGATCGGATCGTCCCACGCGTCGCGAAACGCTCGCTCGAGTTCTTGGCACGCCGGAACCAACGTTTCGGGAACGAAGCGGCCACCAAACTCACCGAACCGGCCGGAGGCCGACGGTTCCGACATGATCGAACGATCCACAGATGCTGACACGCCTTCATGTTCTCACCCGGAACGCTCGAAACCCCACCCGATTGGCGCTCGTTCGGGTGAAGTCGGTTACTCGTCGGTCCAGTCGTAGACGTCGTCGTCGCCCGATTCGAACTCGGCGGGAGCGGCCGCCCGGGCTGCGGCGATGAAGCGCCGGACCTTGACGGCATCCTTGCGGCCCGGACTGCTCTCGACCCCGGACGACACGTCGACACCCCATGGCTTCACGATGTCGATCGCCGAACCCACGTTTTCGGGAGTCAGCCCGCCGGCAAGGATCAGACGTAGACCGCCGGGGATCTCGTCCACGAGTTTCCAGTCGAAGAGGCGCCCCGAACCGGGCTCGGGCGCATCCACGAGAACGAGATCCGTTCCGTATTCGTTGGCCCGCGCCGCCTCTGGTGATCCGGCCGACACCGCCTTGATGATCCAGCGAATGTTGTCGGCCAGCATCGAGACGTGACGCGCCGTCTCGCGTCCGTGCAACTGCACGGCCTTCACCCCGGCTCGACTGGCCACCTCGAAGACACGATCGGGCAACTCGTCGCGAAACACGCCGACGGTGAGGATCTCCGGTGGCAGGCGACGTGTGATGTCGTAGACCACCTGGGGCGCGACCTGGCGCGGCGACGGAGCGAAGACGAAACCGACCGCATCGGCGCCCATCGCCACGGCCAACAATGCATCGTCCTCGTTGGTGATCCCGCAGATCTTGACGAACACGCTTCCAAAGTACCGGTCGCACCCGACGCGATGGGTGACCTCTACCGGATTCGCAACGAACGCAGCTCGGCGGTGGGGTCACCCGAGCGCACGAGGGTTTCGCCCACGAGGATCGCGTCGTAACCGGCCCGCCGTAACGCGCTCGCGTCGTTGGCGTCTCGCACTCCGCTCTCGGCGATCTTGACCACCGCGTCGGGAATCACCCCGGCCATCCGTTCGGCGCGGGCGTGGTCGACCTCGAACGTCACGAGATCGCGTTGATTGACGCCGATGGCTGGAGCGGCGGCGGCAACCGCCACGGCGAGTTCGTCCTCGTCGTGAATCTCGACCAGAACGTCGAGCCCGATGGCGAGCGCCGTGCCGGACAGCTCGACGAGTTGGTTCGCCTCCAACGCGGCCGCGATCAACAAGATGCAGTCAGCACCCATGAGACGCGTGTCGAAGACGTCGCGTTCGGACACGGTGAAATCCTTGCGCAAAACCGGAAGGTCAACCGCGGCCCGAGCAGTGCGCAGATCGTCGATCGATCCGCCGAAGTGCGGCCCATCAGTGAGAACCGACAGGCAACTCGCACCCCCGACGACGTACTGACGAGCCAGCACGGCCGGGTCGAGATCGGCGAACAGATCACCCTTCGACGGCGAACGACGCTTGATCTCGGCCACGACCGCTAATGCCGACGCGGAGTCGGAACGCAGGCGCGACGCAAATCCCCGACACGTTTCGAGGTCGGCCACCCGCGCACGCAGATCGGCGAGCGAGCGCGAGTCATCGGCCGCACGACCCCGATGGTGATCGAGGATGCGGTCGAGATAGGTCCCGCGCCGCGCCGCCAGGTCAGGCTCCCTTGCCGCCGAGCGGAGCGACGAACTTCAGGTCGGGACGTCCACCGAGGAACGGCCCGATGGCGGGACCGAGAGCCTTGAAGGCCTCCGAACCCATGTGCTCGTTCAACGCGTCCTGGCTCTCGTACATCTCGTACATGTAGAGCACGTCGGCCTCATTGGGGTCGGCGTGAAGGATGTAATAAATCGTCCCCTTCTCCGACTTGGCGGTCTCGAGAGCGGTTCCGAGGGCCTTGGCCAACTCGTCACGCTTTCCCGGAGCGGCCGGGATCTTGGCCCACACGGCAACTTTCGACATGACTTCCCCTTCGACGATGAGACCTTGCGAACCGGCCCCGAGTGAAACCTAGACCCTCGCGGTCGCGCCTCAGAACCCGAGTCGCTGCCGCAACGCCGATTCGAGTTCGGCAATCGGTACGCGCACCTGCTCGGTGGTGTCGCGATCGCGGACCGTGACGGCCGAATCCTCGAGAGACTCGAAGTCGACCGTGATGCACAACGGGGTACCGATCTCGTCCTGACGGCGATAGCGCTTCCCGATCGACTGCGTGTCGTCGTAGTCGACCATGTACCGATCGGACAGCGACGTGAAGATCTCACGAGCGAGTGGCGTAAGGGTGTCTTTCTTGCTGAGCGGCAGAACCGCGACCTTGAACGGCGCCAAGCGCGGATGCAACCGCAGAATCGTGCGGGCCTCACCACCCACCTCGTCCTCGTCGTAGGCCGCCAGGAGGAACGCGGCCATGGCCCGGTTGACTCCGGCCGCCGGCTCGATCACGAACGGCACGTATCGCTCGTTCGTCGACTGGTCGAAGAAGTCGAGGCGCTGACCCGAGTGATTCGAATGTTGGGTGAGATCGAAGTTCGTGCGCTGCGCGATTCCCTCCAACTCTCCCCAGCCCCACGGGTACATGAATTCGACGTCGGCGGTACCAGCCGAATAATGACTCAACTCGTCGGCATCGTGAGCACGAAGACGGAGCATCTCGGATGGAATGCCGAGATCGATGTACCACTGCAGACGTGTGGCGCACCAGTACTCGTACCACTTCGGACCATCGGCCGGGGGAACGAAGAATTCGAGTTCCATCTGCTCGAACTCGCGGGTACGGAAGATGAAATTCCCGGGCGTGATTTCGTTGCGGAAGCTCTTGCCCACTTGGGCGATACCGAACGGCGGCTTCTTGCGGCTCGTCTGCAGCACGTTGCTGAAGTTGACGAACATTCCCTGCGCAGTCTCGGGACGCAGGTACACCTCGGCACCCGACCCTTCCACCGGTCCGGCGTAGGTCTTGAACATGAGATTGAAGGCTCGGGCATCGGTGAGGCTGTTCTTGGCCTTGCAATTCGGGCACACCGATCGATCCTCGAGGTGGTCTTCCCGGAACCGCTGTTTGCACTCGCGGCAGTCGACCAACGGATCGCTGAAATTGGCCAGGTGACCACTGGCTTCGAACACTTGCGGCGGCCCGAGGATGGCGGCGTCGATGAGAACCACGTCGTCGCGCTTCTGCACCATCTCGCGCAGCCACGACTCACGAACGTTGCGAAGCATCAACGACCCGAGCGGGCCGTAGTCGTAGCTCGAGCGGAATCCTCCGTAGATCTCGGCCGACGGGTAGACGAAACCGCGGCGCTTGCACAGGTTGACGATCTGTTCGAGGTCGTTCGCAGGCATGGTCGCTCAGCCTACGGCTCGGAGCGTGTGTCGTGGCGTTCGAAAATCGCGACCGACCGCAGCCGACGCTCGACGTGGAATTCGAAGGCCCGCGTGGCGATCGACGCCACTTCGGCCACGACAGGGTCGTCGAGAACCTGCCCGCCTGGTCGGTGCGCACGATCGAGGGCCTCACCCAAACGTCCGTCGAGGACGTCGCGCAGCAAGTGCAGCGCACCCGCCGAGATTCCGACTCCCGAACGACAGCCTCGACATTGGACTCCACCTCGCTCGAGGTCGATCGACACGAGTGGAGTGGCTCCCGATTCTCCTTGGCCACACACGACGCAGCGGTCGAGTTCGGGCCGAACACCTTCGGCGGCCAACAGCCGAAGCAAGAACGCCGGCACGACCAGAGCGGACGGACGCTCGGCCAACGTCTTACGAACTCCCACCAACATCCGGAAAACCTCGGGCACCGGTTCGCGATCGGGAACGAGTTGATCGACCGCCTCCAGGACCGCCAGGCCTTCTGTCATGACGTCGAGATCTCCGAACATCCGGCCCGACGAATCGATCGTCTCGACCTGATTCACGACGTCGAGATTCGTGCCCCGGTGGATTTGTATCGCCACATGCGACAGCGGCTCGAGGCGACCACCGAACTTCGAATGAGTCTTGCGAACTCCCTTCGCGACGGCTCGAACCTTGCCGTGCTCGCGCGTCAGCATGACCACGATTCGATCGGCTTCGCCGAGCTTGTACGAGCGAATGACGACCGCTTCGTCTCGATAGAGGCGGCTCGTCACTCGATCACTCCGCCGAAGCGGCGTTGACGAACGGCGAACTCTTCGAGTGACCGACGAATGTGTTCACTCGACAAATTGGACCAGTCGGCAGCGATGTACACGAGTTCGGCGTAGGCCAGTTCCCAGACGAGAGCCTGCGGCAGAACGTTCGGCTCTCCGAGAACGATCACCAGGTCGACATCACCGCTCGAGCCCCCGATCTGCGCCTGCAACGACTGTTCGGTGATCGGACGTGACATCTTGTTGACGGCGTCCACCACATTGGATCGTCCATCGGGGCGAGGGTCGGCCACGACATCGCAACCCTCCACACGAGCGTGACGCTCACCGATCTCTCGCCTACCAGCGCGTCCACCGGCTGAGGGGACGATGCGCACCGACACGACCCCGGCCGCCGCGGCTGCGGAGCCCACGGTCGTGAGCCGGTCGGTCCACTGCGCCTCGGAGAACGCCGCCCACTCGTCGATCGATCCAGCGACGACGATCAAACGACGGGCCCGGGGCGAGTCATCGGATTCGTGTGAGCGCTCGCTGCCCCGATCGATGCCCTGATCGATGGCAGTAACGGCGGCGCGACGACGACGGAACACGCTGTCCATTGTGGCCTCACCGCTACCCTCGCATCGTGCACTTGGCCTGCATCATGGACGGAAATGGTCGCTGGGCGACCCGCCGTCATCTGCCGCGTACGGCCGGCCACACGGCCGGTGAGGAGAATTTGGCCGAGGTCGTTCGGCAGTGCGTTCGACGCAACGTCGACTGGCTCACGGTCTTCGGATTCTCCACCGAGAACTGGGTTCGCCCTCGGCGAGAGGTCCGCCACATCCTCGGACTGCACGAGAAGTTGTTCGGTCGCGTGGCCGAGTTGAACGAACTGAACGTCCGGATCACCTGGATCGGTCGCCCGTTCGATGATCCGTCTTCGCGAACACCTCGCCACGTTCAGCGGGCCATTCGCAAGGCGATCGCCGACACGAGCTCGAATACCGGCATGACGCTCACCGTCGCGTTCGACTACGGCAGCCGGGCCGAGATCGTCGATGCGGCTCGTCGCGCCAAGGCCCTCGGACGACCGGTGACCGCCGACGACCTGTCGTCGGCGATGTACCTTTCCGACATGCCGCCGGTCGACGTCGTTGTCCGGACGTCGGGTGAACGTCGGGTGTCCAACTTCTTGTTGTGGCAGGCCGCCGGAGCACCGATCTACTTCTCCGACGAGACGTGGCCCGATTTCTCGGCCGACGACATCGACGGCGCACTCACCCTCGCGCGAGCACACCAGCGCTCGTGAACCGTGCCGCGAGATAAGTCACTCTCCGTACGCGACGCTCTCGACGTCGCCACCGCCGGTCTCACGGATGCCGAGGACCGCCCCGGTCAGTGTTCGATGGCCGAGCACGTTGCCGATGCTCTCGAGACCGGCCGACACGTGATCGTGCAGGCAGGTACCGGCACCGGGAAGACCCTCGGTTATCTCGTTCCGATCGTTCTCTCGGGCCGACGAGCCGTGATCACCACGGCGACCAAGGCGCTCCAGGACCAGATCGCCCGCAAGGATCTTCCCTTGTTGCGCGAGACCGTGGCTCGTGAACTGAAGCGCGACCTGTCGTGGGCCGTCGTGAAAGGACGGCAGAACTACCTGTGCCGGCAACGACTCGCTGAAGCAAACGGCGAGACCCCGACCCTGTCCGACGAGATGCGCACGATTCCGGCCAAGCGGCTCATCGAATTGGCCAAGTGGGCCGACGGTAGCGACACCGGCGACTTGTCGGAATTCCCGGGACGTCTCGACGCCGCCACCACTGCGGCGATCACCGTGACGAGCGAGGAATGTCCGGGCGCTCGTCGTTGTCCGGCGGGAGGCGACTGCTTCGCCGAGAGGGCCCGCGATCGCGCGGGCGAGTCCGACATCGTGGTCGTGAACACCCATCTGTACGGCCTCGACGTCGCATCGGCCGGTGCGGTTCTTCCCGAACACGACGTGGTCGTCATCGACGAGGTGCACGGGCTCGAAGACATCATGAGCGACAGCGTGGCGTTGTCGTTCTCGAGCGGTCGCCTGCGCTGGTTGGCTGGTGTGGCCGGACGCGTCTTCGCACAACCCGATCTCCTCGATCGACTCACTCGTCAGGGTCCGCTGCTCGACGAGATCCTGGCACCTCTCATCGGCAGTCGACTCTCGGCCCCACTACCCCCCGACATCACGGCCGTTCTCGCCGCAGCTCGGTTAGCCGTCAACGATCTGCTCGAAGCACTCCGTGGTCTGAATACGAACGATCTCGATGCGGATCAACGACGGCTGCGAGCCCAACAGGCAGCTACTCGATTGGGCGACAACCTCGATCAGGCACTCAGCATCAACGACTCGTTCGTTCCGTACGTGTCGGGATCGCCCAGCAACCCGGTTCTCGAGATCGCACCCCTCGACGTGGCGCCCGTTCTCGCCAACGGAATCTGGTCCGGGCGCACCGCGATTCTGACCAGCGCCACTGTGCCGGCCAATCTGCCGACACGCGTTGGCCTCACCGACGGCGAATTCGACGCGATTGACGTCGGAAGTCCGTTCGACTACGAGAGCAACTCGCTTCTCTACTGCCCGTCGAAGTTTCCCGGCCCCAACACTCCCGATTTCACGCGCGCAATGCACGACGAGTTGTACCGGCTCATCGTCGCCGCCGGTGGTCGAACACTCGCCCTGTTCACCAGTTTTCGTGCCCTCGACCAGGCGGTGGAGAAGTTGCGTCCCATCCTCGACGTTCCGGTCCTGTCGCAACGCGACGATCCGAACAAGAGCCGCCTCGTCGAAGAGTTCAGTGCTGACGAGTCCTCGTGCTTGTTCGCCACCGCTGGATTCTTCCAAGGCGTCGACATACCGGGGCGCACGTTGTCACTCGTCACCCTCGACCGGATTCCGTTTCCTCGACCCGACGAGCCTCTGCTCTCGGCTCGTCGCGAACTGCTCGGCGATCGCGCCTTTCGGGAGATCGACCTGCCACGCGCGGCCACACTGCTCGCTCAGGCGTCCGGTCGTCTCATTCGATCGGCCACCGATCGCGGTGTCGTGACCGTGTTCGATCCGCGACTCGCCACCGCTCAGTATCGCAAGCAACTTCTGGCTGCGCTCCCGCCGATGCGTCGCACCGTGAACAGTGACGAAGTGTGTCGATTCCTGGAATCGATCACGCAGGCATGAGCCGATAGCCGATTCCGCGCACCGTGACGATGAGCCGCGGATCGTCAGCTTGATCTTCGATCTTCACTCGTAGTCGGCGAACGTGCGCATCGACGAGGCGGCTGTCGCCGAGATAGTCGTAACCCCACACCCGTTCGAGAAGTTGATCGCGGGACAACACGATGTTCGGATGATCGGCGAACTCGCACAGCAAGTTGAACTCGGTCTTGGTCAAGGACAACTCGCGGCCGGCTTTGAGCACGATCCCTTGCTCACGGCGCAACTCGACGTCCCCGAACGTGAGGCTCGACGACTCCGCGGCCGGGTCTCCCTGGAGTTGCACTCGACGGAGGTGAGCACGAATGCGCGCCGCCAACTCCTTGGGGACCACCGGTTTGGTCACGTAGTCATCGGCGCCCGCCTCGAGACCGGCGACCATGTCGTTGGTGTCGGTCTGGGCCGTCACCATCACGATCGGCACGATCGACATCGCTCGGAGAGCCCGGCAGACCTCGAACCCCGACATGTCGGGTAGGCGCAGGTCGAGGAGCACCAGATCGGGCTCATCGGCATGGAACGCGGCCAATCCGGCGCGGCCATCGGCAGCCTCACGCACCTGGTAACCCTCGTCCTCGAGGGCCAGACGTAGCGCGAGCCGGATCTGGTCGTCGTCCTCGATGAACAACAGCGAGTTCACGAAGCGATTCTGCCCGGTCGAGGCGACCAGCCGAATTCGTTACACAAAACGCACAATTCGCGCACGGTCCTTTCACAGAGCCTCGGGAAACTGATCCCGTTCACGTCGGACCGACGGGGGCCGTCCTCCCCCTGGCCCTCGCCGATCCGACGGAACCGGATATCTCCTTGGTCCGCCGCCCGACTCGCTGGATTTCCCCGAGTCGGGCGGTGTCATGTCCGGCGTCGGGCAGGATGTTGGCCGTGGCCCGTTCCGTTCGCCTGCCGTTGCGCACCCGCGTGACCTTGCTGTTCGTCCTGGTAGGCCTCGTCACGTCCCTCGCCCTGTCACTCGTCAGCTTCCTGGTGGCTCGCAGTTACCTTCTCGAGCGACGTGACGACGTGGTCGAGCGCCAGGCCGTCACCAACGCGGAACTGGTGAGATCGCAGTTGGCCAGCCGTCGATCGGAGGCCTTCGAACTCATCAGCACCACCCGCACCGAACAGGGTGGGTTCGCGGTGTTGCACCTGGGCCGCGAGGACCTCTTCTTCTCACAGGACCTGCGCTTCACCCAAGGGGCGTTCCCGGCCGAACTGCTTCGCAGCACGATCGACGGCGTGTCGTCGTACCAACGTTTCTCACTCGGGGACGACGCATTCATCGCCATCGGAATCGCCATGCCCAGCGTGGACGCCGCCTACTTCGAAGCCTTTCCGGTGGGTGACGAGCAACGGGCCATCACCGTCATCGGTTCGGCCCTCGTGATCGGAACACTCGTCATCGGATTGATCTCCGGGCTCGTGGGGTGGGCCGTGAGCCGACGTCTCATGCGACCCCTCGTGCGCGTCACCGAAGCGGCCGGAGCCATCGCCGCCGGCGGCCTCGACGTGCGACTCGAATCCGAGGGCGATCCCGACCTGTCGACTCTCGTCACCGCGTTCAACGACATGGCCGATGCGGTGCAGAGCCGCATCGAGCGCGAGACCCGATTCGCTTCGGATGTGTCACACGAACTTCGGAGCCCGATCACCGCTCTCGCCGCCGCGGTCGAGGTTCTCGATGCCAGGCGCGCCGATCTTCCCGATCGAACCCAGCAAGCCCTCGATGTGGTGTCGAGTCAGGTTCGCCGCTTCGACCAGATGGTTCTCGATCTTCTCGAGCTGTCGCGACTCGACGTGGGCATCACCGACCTTCACCGCGAAGACATCGACCTCGCACCATTCATTGCACGAATCGCCCAGCGATACGGCAGCACCGATGTACGGGTGGAAGTTGCGACCGATTGCCCCGGAATCGTCAACGCCGACAAGCGGCGACTCGAACGTATCGTGGCCAACTTGCTCGACAACGCTCGTCTTCACGGTGGTGGTGCGACTCGCGTGACGATCGAACGCTTCGCGAGTGCGTCCGGACCGGCCCATGTTCGTCTGGGCGTGGAGGACTCCGGACCGGGTGTGTCGCCAAGCGAACGCGCGCGCATCTTCGAGCGCTTCGCGCGCGGTTCGGCTGGCCGCTCCCGGGCCGGAGGAACCGGACTCGGATTGGCGTTGGTGGCCGAACACGCCCGTTCTCACGGTGGACTGGCCTGGGTCGAAGACTCTCCGAGCGGCGGCGCACGCTTCGTCGTCCAACTCCCCGAAGGTGGTCGAGCATGAGACGTGTCGCCTCCCGGTCGGCCACGAGAATCATCATGGGCGCACTGGTCGTTCCGACGATTGCGATCGTCGCCGCGTGCGGCGTGCCGGAGTCGTCGTCGAATCGCCCTCTCGATCTCGACGCGATTCCCGAAGTGTTCTCGGCCACCACCACAACGACGCCGCCGACCACCACGTCGATCCCGTCGGAGTCGACGACCACTCCTCCCGAATCGACGTCGTCGACGGTTCCGGCCGAAGAAGTGACGATGTTCTTCGTGGCCGGCAATCAAGTGGTCCCGATCAGTCGTCTGCTTCTCAGTCCAGCCGCCCCGCCCCAGGTTCTCGCGGCTCTCGTCGAGGGACTACCGGATGGCGATGTGGCCGCCGGCCTGCGATCGGCCATCCCGTCCGGGCTCGCCACCACGGTGACGGTGGAGCGAGGAAGCGCCACCGTCGACCTTCCCGATGCCTTCGTCAACGGCCTACCGGGTGCCGAACAGCGTTTGGCCGTCGCGCAGATCGTCCTCACACTCACGCGCCGAGCTGGCATCGGCCAAGTGGTGTTCACGAGCGGCAACCGTCCGCAGGCGGTGCCGCGCGGACGAGGTGACCTCACTCGACCGGGTGAGCTCGTCGCGTGCGACGACTACTCGAATCTTCTGCCAACCGGCTTCTCGTGCTGACTCAGTACCCGAGTTGCTGCACGCGCTCGGGACGGCGTTGCCAGTCCTTGTCGACTTTCACCTTGAGTTCGAGGACGATTCCGGGCGGCAACTGACGGCGCACACGCTCGCGCACCTTCTTCACCATGGCCCCGCCTTTACCGATGACCATGCCCTTCTGGCTCTCGCGCTCCACGATGATCTCGCAGCGAACGCGGGGCCATTCCCACTCGGTCACCCGCGTCGCGATGGAATACGGGATCTCGTCGCGCATCTCGGCCAGGAGTTGTTCGCGCACGAGTTCGGCCACCCAGTCGGGATCGGTTAGATCGCTGATCACGTCTTCGGGGTAGTACAGCGGACCTTCGGGAAGTTTTGCCGCGATGAAATCGACGAGAGCGGCCACACCCTCCCCCGTACGGGCCGACACCGGGAAGTAGGCCTCGGCGTCGAGAAGACCGGCGCGCGCCAACTGCTCACCCACCGCATCGCGACTGGCGGCGTCGCACTTGTTGACCACCACGATCGTCTTCGAGAGATCGAGTCGCGACGCGACCCACTGATCACCGGTACCGAAAGGTGCCGTGGCGTCGACGAGGAGACAGGCGACGTCGACATCGGCCAGGCTCTCGATGGCTGCCGCATTCACCCGTTCTCCGAGAGCAGTCACCGGTTTGTGCAGACCCGGGGTGTCGACGAAAACGATCTGCAGTCCAGGCCGCGTCAGCACACCGCGCACCTGGCGTCGAGTGGTCTGAGGCTTGTCGGACACGATCGACACCTTCCGACCGCAGATCGCGTTGACCAACGTGGACTTCCCGACATTGGGGCGACCCACGAGAGTCACGAATCCCGAACGAACGGTCTGGGCATCTCCCGATTGATCCGACATCTCCTCGTCCACGATACGAGTTCACCGACCGGTCCAGCGCCACATGATCTCGGTAGGCGGCCGAGCCTCGGGTGTGCGAAGGTACGTGCATGTCTTCGCTCGACCCTCGCAAGTGGTTCGATCGTTTGCAGCCGCAAACGCTGCAGATCGCGACACTGCTTCTCTATCTCAACGGCTTCTTCGCACTCATCGGGCTCGTGGACGAGTCCGACTGGATCGGATTCGCCCGAGTGACCAAAGGCGGGTTGGGCCTGTTGGTCGGCCTGGCCGTCGTGGCCGCTCACGTCCTCGGCGGCTTTCTCATGGCCAACGATCGCCGACTCGGGTACTGGCTCGGCCTGGTGGCCGCGTTCTCCCCCTTCCTCCTGCGCTTCTGGGTCCTGGCCGACTTCGACGGCATCGGCCTCTGGGATCGGATCTCGGGGAACAACACTTTGTCGCTCATCTTCGAAGTCGCGCTGTGCGCCCTACTCCTGCATCCCCACAGTCGCGAGCACCAGCGCGTCTGGTACCGCTGACTACGATCTCCCCATGGCACCGCGCATCATCAACGGCACTGAAGAACTCAAGTCACTCATCGGTCAGCACCTCGGCTACAGCGAGTGGCTCGAAGTCACCCAGGAACGGGTCAACCAGTTCGCCGAAGCGACCGGTGACCACCAGTGGATCCACGTCGACCCCGAGCGCGCCAAGAAGGAGAGCCCGTTCGGCGGACCCATCGCGCACGGCTACCTCACGTTGTCGCTCGGACCCGTCCTCATGCCTCAAGTCGTGTTGACCACCGGCTACAAGATGGGCGTGAACTACGGCTGCAACAAGGTTCGCTTCATGTCGCCGGTTCCGGTGGGAGCCAAACTCCGTCTGGGCGTCACCCTCATCGGAGTCGAAGACATTCCCGGCGGCATTCAATCGACCTACGCCTTCTCGTTCGAGTGCGAAGGCGCGGCCAAGCCGAGTTGTGTCGCCGAAGTGATCTTCCGCTCGTACGTCTGAATCAGCGGAAGTTCGGGATCACTTCGGTCGCGAACAACTCCATCGACTCGGTGTCGGGGTAGTCGGCACACCACGGAATGAAACCCTGACATCCGAGCGAGCGATACGCCTCGATCTTCTCGCACACCTGCTCCGGTGTACCCACCAGGTTGCCGGCGCGCCAGGCGTCGAGCGGTTCGCCCCACAGACTGCGGGTGCGATCGATCTCCGATTCGTTGCGGCGCACGAACAATTCGGGTGACCACGTCATGCGGATCGTGTCGACGTCACGGCCGACCTCTGCGCAGTGTCGCTTCAAGGTGTCTCTCTTGCGAGCCCACTCCTCGGGGTTGCCACCGAAGTTCGAGCAGTTGCCGTGTTGCGCCACGACGCGCAACGTGAGTTGCTCGCCGCCCCCACCGATGAGGATCGGCGGATGCGGATCCTGCAGGGGCTTCGGATCGCAGTTAGCGCGACTCAATTCGTAGTACTTGCCCTTGTAGGTGGTCTCGGCCTGGGTCCACATCGACCGAACGATCTCGACGCTCTCGCGAAGCATGCCGATGCGATCCTTCGGCTTGGGAAACTCGTAGCCGTACGCGCGGTACTCGTTCTCGTACCAACCGGCGCCGATACCCCATTCGAGTCGGCCACCGGAGATCACATCGAGCGTCGAGGTGATCTTGGCCAGGAGGCCGGGGTTGCGGTAGCTGTTGCAGCCCACCATCTGGCCGAGGCGAATCGTGGACGTCAACTGGCTGATGGCGGCCATCGCCGTCCAGCACTCGAACACCGCCTCGTGCGACGGACGCGGAACGTTGTGGAAGTGGTCGTACACCCAGATCGAGTCGAATCCCAGGCGCTCGGCGGTCTGCGCGATCTCCACCGCCTTGTTCCATTTCGCGCTCGCGCCATCGATCGACGACAACTCCATCTTCCACCCTTGCGGCATGAAGACGCCGAACACGATGTCGTTGGAGTGGTGGCCGGTCACGGGGCGATGGGACATACGGGCACGATAACCCTGCGCTTGCCTTGGCCGTGTCCCCGAGGGAGTCATAAGGTCGGCTCGTGAGACAGTTCACGGTTGGCGAGATTCACGAAGCCATCGCGGCCACGCGGCCTGACCAGGAATGCCTCGTGTTCCGCGATCGACGCCTCACGTGGTCCGAAGTCACCGAACGAACACGCCGTCTGGCCAACTACCTCAATTCGCGTGGACTG
>Ga0315906_10006105_pt1 | contig 14966 bp, 6 predicted proteins | sample LakEriMetagenome_4_FD_203526 | JGI IMG/M metagenome (GOLD analysis project Ga0315906, IMG submission 203526) | Freshwater fungal communities from buoy surface, Lake Erie, Ohio, United States - Buoy 2 MA122 | ecosystem: Environmental > Aquatic > Freshwater > Lake > Lake biofilm | place: USA: Lake...
CAGAATAACCAGTACTTCTATAACAATGTTATTCCTCCGGGTCAGAATGTACAATATGATGGCCTTATTCTTGGCCTTACCGCCAGAGTGGGTGACCTCATCCCCTGCCAAACCTATCATTTAAAGTTAATTATTGCCGATGGCTCAGACAGGCTATACGATTCGGCTGTTTTCGTTGAAAAAATAGAATCTAATCCTGTTACAGTAACTACTATTACACAGGGCGGAACTGATTATATGGTGGAGGGATGTAACGACGGCAGCATCATTTTTGAACGAGAGGAAGCAACTGAAGACGAGCAGGTAATTACCTTTTGGATTGGAGGAACGGCAACTGATGGTGTGGATTATTTACCCGCAATTGGAACGGGTAATCCAGAGGATCCGATTACCATTGTTATTCCTGCCAACGAAAGCTCCGTAAATATTGACCTGGAGGCAGTATTGGACGGTGTAGTGGAAGAAAATGAATACATTACTATATACCTGGCGAATCCTTCTTGCAATAACGGATTTCAAGACTCGGTTAATTTCTTTATTCAGGATTTTCTTACGGTAAACGCAGAGCCGGAATTCTCAGAAATATGCCAAGGACAATGTGTCCAGCTTAGTTCAGCTCCACTTACGGATGGAAATGCAAGCTTTAGCTGGTCGCCAGTCGAGGGTCTTTCGAATCCTCTGGATGCGAATCCTCTGGCCTGTCCACAACAAAGTACCGTGTACACCATTACTTCCCAGTTAGCAGATTGTATTGCTACGGATGAGGTGCAAATAGATGTCAATACACTTAATGCGCTTCTGGCGACTACCCCAACTAATTGCGCCGGGGGACCTTATGGATCGATTGACCTCAGCCTTACTGAAGGGGTAGCTCCATTTGCCTATGAATGGTCTGGTCCCGATGGCTTTACTTTCGAAGGGGAAGATCCTCAAGGGCTGGTGCCGGGAGAATATTGTGTGACCGTTACGGATGCCGAAGGGTGTACAGGTTCATTCTGCGCCACCATTGCGGAAGAAAACACCCTTGAAATTGGCAATGTGATATTTTCCGATTTTCAATGCTTTCCTATTTCCTGCTATGGTGTCTGCGATGGAAGCATTACCATCGTTCCCCAAGGAGGCCTTCCGCCATACAATTACCAATGGGATGATCCGGCGATGCAAACAGGACAAACTGCCGCCGGGCTTTGTGCCGGGACTTATAGCGTAGGTGTTACCGACAGCCAGGGATGTGAATTCTCCGCAGATTACACTCTTCAACAACCGGAACCGCTGGAAGTCGAACTTCTCGGAACAGTCGATGTGCTCTGCAGCGGAGAACAGACCGGCGCTGCCAATGTTAACTCGACAGGTGGTTGTGCTCCCTATTTCTATATCTGGAGTCATGACCCCATTCTGAATACCCCCGTAGCGAATAATCTTCCCTCCGGAATATTTGAAGTAAGTGTCTCTGATAGCAACGGCTGTATCTCAGAAGATGCCGTAACCATCGAAATTGGTGAACCCGGGGCGCCTCTAACTGCAAACTTCAATATTCCTGTATACCCTAACGGGTTCAACGTTTCCTGCGCAGAAAATAGTGACGGCAGTATCGGTACAACCATCAGTGGAGGTACCCCTGGTTACAACATACTGTGGTTTACCAATGGATTATCGATTGGCGCGACCGAAGATCTGACGAACCTGCCTTGCGGAACGTATACAATTCAAATAACCGATGCGAATAATTGTGTATTTACTCAGACTATCTCGCTTACTTGTCCGCAGGAAATTGATATCGACTGGGTATCTATTCCCAACCCCTGCATCGATCCGGAAGCCGGACTGGGGGCAATAGACATTACTGTTTCTAATGGTTTTCCTCCCTATTCCTATGACTGGAGCGGTCCAAATGGGTACAGCTCTTCCATCGAAGATATTTCCGGATTGAACAGCGGTACCTATACCGTTGTAGTTACCGACTTTTATGGTTGCACCCAAGCTCAAAACAGTATTGTCGGTACCTCACAGGAAATTCAACTGAGCGCATCCGTTACCAACGAAACTTGTTTCGGCGAGTGCAATGGGGCTATTGATTTATTCATAAGCGGCGGTATATCTGATCTCACATTCGTTTGGACCGATGAAAACGGCAATGTGGTTAGTAATTTGGAAGACCCGTCCGGCTTATGTGCAGGGGAATATCAGGTAGTGGCTACCGATCTGAACAACTGCGAACAAGTAGCGGTATTCGAAGTCTTTCCAGCCATACCGCTGGAAATTACAATAGACGAAATTATTTCACCTTTCTGCTCTGGGCTAAACGATGGATCCATTTCCACAAGTATTTCTGGAGGCACTGGTATGGTAAGTGTCGAATGGTTGCCAAATCCGGATGCTTCTTTTACCGGATCAACTGACGATGATATCAGCAATCTATTCGGTGGAACCTACACCATAATCGCTACCGATGAGACCGGATGCAGTGTCTCGCAAACTGTTCCACTCATCGCTCCTGAGGTTATGAATATTTTTGTCTCTACGTCCATCTTCAATGGCGGCTTGAATATAAGTTGCCCAGGCGCAGGAGACGGGCAAATTTCCGTGAGCGTATCCGGAGGTACCCCTGACTGCATTCAATTTGCTCCTAACTGTTACCAATATGATTGGGGACTTAGCCCCATAGGAGCCAATGATCCATCAAGTCCTTTTCTATCCAATCTTGACGGCGGCAACTATCTGGTCGTCGCAACCGACGCCAATGGCTGTATAGCTGCAACAACCATTTCATTGTTGGAGCCAGAAGTAATATCTATCCAGGCAAACGTAAATCCGGTAAGCTGTCCCGGTTCTTCCGATGGAACAATCACCCCCTTAATTACCGGTGGAAATGGCATTTTTGTGAGTTTTGACTGGTCACAGGGCGCCTCGATAGGAGCCAATGCACCCGATGCTCCTGTTCTTACCAGCCTTGAAGCGGGAACCTATGTACTCGAAGTTACCGACTCCAACGGCTGCATGGGAGCAGGAACCTTTGTTGTGGAAGAAAACCAAACGCTAAGCATCGCGTTGAATGATCTCTCTTCTCCGGCATGCCCTGGAGATAGTGATGGTTTCATAAGCATTTCTGCTTCAGGAGGAGATGGTAATTATATGTATGAATGGGAAGGTCCCTCCTGTCCATGCATCGGAAATGTTATTACAGATCTGGAGGCTGGAACATACACTGTAACTGCAACCGATGGCCAGGGATGCTCAAGTACTCAGAATTTTGTGCTTCCTGAACCCCCATCATTCAGCATTAATTTACTTACGCAACAAAATGGCTGTGAGGGCAACAGCAGTGGTACCATAACGACCTTAATTCAAGGTGGAACCCCTGGTTTCTCTTTCGAGTGGACGCTCAACGGAAACTTCTTCAGCGACAGCCAAAACATCGACAATTTAGAGCCTGGTATTTATTGTATTACCAGCACAGATGCCAACGGATGTGAGGCAGTTTCATGCGCGGAAATAACTTCGCCTGCCGATCCGCTTGTTGTAACCGGAGAAGTGACTCTCCTTGCGAATGGGTTTAACATTTCCTGCTTTGGTCTGTGCGACGGACTTATCGACCTTACTGTAAGCGGAGGCACCCCGGGGTATTCCTTCCTTTGGAGGGATGAGTTAGACAATGAGATTTATTTTGGTGAGGATCTCACGAATGCCTGTGCCGGGGATTATGAAGTACTTGTTCAGGATAACGCCGGCTGTTTCCAGACCTTATTTTTCTCGCTGACGGAGCCAACGGAACTGCAAGTGGAGGCTGTTGCGGATATAATCATCGCCCCGTGGAATGTAAGCTGTCCCGGAGCGATGGATGGAAGTATAAGTGCTAGCGCGAACGGTGGTATTCCGAACTACGATTTTCAATGGTCTGGAAACATCAATGCCAACGGCCAAGAAATCAGTGGCCTCTCCGGTGGCTCATATACCTTAACCGTAACAGATGCAACTGGTTGCGTTGCTGAAACTACCATTAACCTCTTGGAACCTCAGCCTATTACATTTGATGCAGCCATTACCCCTGCGGGATGTCCCGGGAACAACATCGGAGCTATTGATGCTAATATTAGCGGAGGCACAGGTAATTATATATCCATAGTTTGGGATAACGCGCCCGATGGCAATGAATTAATTGAGAATCTCAGTCCGGGTTCATACACCATAACTGTTACCGACAGCAATGGATGCGAAAGCGAGGAAACCTTCATTTTGAGTGAACCCGAACTGATTGCCCTGGACGCTATTGTTACTGATAGCGAATGCGGGGAAGCCAATGGATCCATTGATTTAATGGTAATTGGCGGAGTTGCCCCATACAGTTTTGCATGGACGGGTCCCACACCCATTTTCGCCGGAACGGAGGATCCAAACAACCTTTCGGAAGGAAGTTATACCATTCTTGTTACCGATGGAAGAGGTTGCGAAGCAAGCCTGGAAGTATTCGTTGACGGCAATCCGGGCGTTTCACTGCAGGCCGTATCGACCAATATCGATTGCTTCGGAAACAATACCGGTGCAATAGACCTGACAATAATCGGGGGTAGCGGACCATTTGCAATTGAATGGCTCGATGGCAATGGCGTCCTTATCGCCACTGAAGAGGATATAGCGGGGCTTGAGGTCGGCACATTTTTCGCGACGATAACAGACGCCAATGGCTGTAATGCCGGTGGGGCGTGGCAAATAGGACAGCCTTCGGCAATCAACGTAGAGATTTTGGCTTTCGAATTTTCAAATGGATTTAATATAAGTACCAACAGCGGAAACGACGGGGCTATCGACACACAAGTGGAAGGAGGTTCTCCAGAGTATACCTATGAATGGTCCGGCCCTGTTAGTATTGATGATAATACGGAAGATCCTCAAGGACTTCCCGCAGGAACCTATCTGCTTACGGTTACCGATGCCAACGGCTGTGCTGTAGATACATCTATAACGCTCGATCAGCCCTTACCGCTGGAGCTACCTACAGGTTTATCGCCCAACGGAGATGGCTTAAACGACACATTTGTAATACTCGGTATTGAGGATCACTTGCAGAACACCTTCAAGGTGTTTAACCGGTGGGGAAATCTCGTATACAATAAACCAAATTATTACAACGAATGGGGCGGCACAAGCAATGATGGGGAGGACCTTCCCGATGGCACCTATTTCGTTTTATTCGAAAGCAGCAAAGGGCTCAAATTCAATACCTATGTTGATTTGCGCAGATAATAACCATAACAAGGCAGCATCATGAAAAAAATATTCGCCATACTCATTGCCTTCGGCGGCTCTCTGGTAGCTTATAGCCAGCAAGAGTTGTTGGTTTCCCAGTACATGTTCAACGGTCTTATGCTCAATCCTGCCTATGCCGGAACACATGCCTATTTCAGTGCCAATGCACTTCACCGGAGCCAGTGGGTTCAGTTTGAAAAGGCTCCTGTAAGTCAAGTATTCTCAATAGATGGTCCTATTTCAAACGATAAACTTGGCATTGGATTACTTGTTCACAATGACAAACTTGGAGTAACAAGCCAACTGGATGCTTCTGCCAATATCAGCTACAAACTTCTATTAGGCAGCGGAAAACTGAGTTTCGGACTTCGAGCCGGATTTTCCAATTATAGCGCGAAATTATCTGAGGTAGTCGTTTGGCAGTCCGGCGACCAGGTGTTTGAGCGCAATGATATCAGCGGAGAATTCGTTCCAAAGTTTGGGTTTGGTATGTATTACTACACAGATAGTTTCTATGCAGGCTTGTCCGTGCCCAATATCTATAGCCTGGATGACAATATTCTTATTGAGGAAAGCCAAGATGAAGGATACTTCGAGCAGCACTACTATCTCAATGCGGGGGTAGTTATTGAGTCGAATACTACACTAACTATCAAGCCGAGCATACTCGTTAAGTACGTTCCATCTGCTCCTGTTGAGGTGGACTTGAATTGCAACTTCATGTTTTTTCGAAAGTTCTGGCTCGGGGCGGGATACCGCACAGGCGACGCTCTCATTGGCATGCTTGAATACAACATTACACCGCAATTGAGCGCTGGATATGCCTACGACTTTACGCTTACAGACATCGCAGAATACAGCAATGGTTCGCATGAAGTTATGGTTGCCTATGATTTCGGCAAGAGAATTGAAATTAAAACCCGTTCACCGCGATATTTTTAAGCGCTATGATGAACAGAACCTACCTTTCTATTCCATTGTTTTCGGCGGCCTTTGCGCTGGCATCCTGTTCCGGTCTTTACCTGCAAAGCGGTAAAACGGCTTATCAGGAGGAAAAATACATGGAAGCAATTCAACTTCTCGAAAAGGGCCTCTCGGGGAAAGAAGATCCTGCCGCCAGGAAGATGCTGGCAGAAGCCAATATGATACTCGGAAACTACAGTAAAGCCGCGGATGTTTATGCCTTGGCAAATACCGAAGGAGCCTTCGATGACAAAGATCGGATAGCCTACGGCCAATCGCTCATGACCACAGGAAATTACGATTTGGCTCTGGAGCTTTTCGAAGGTATACTCTCTCGCGAGCCTGGTCATCCTGTGGCAACCTCATTGGCGAGGGCTTGTCGTAATATAGAGGAATTGATGCGGGACTCGACCCTATATAACGTCTCTTTGATGGCAATTAATGGTTTGGAAACTGCCTTCTCTCCTGCCAAAATAAACGATGATTTTATCGTAAGCGGTGAAAAAACAGCTCCGGGTCCCAAAGATCCATATACCGGTTATTCTTTTACCGATTTGTATCTCGTAAAATCCTCCGGAATGGAATTCGAAAATCCGGTTGAAATTGCATCCTTGAACAGCAGCTACCACGAAGGTGTAGTTGCCGTTACAACTGACGGCAAAACCATTTACATCAGTCGGAGCTATTTTGAGGGTAATAAACCTTCAATAAATGCGGATAACGAGAATAACATTGGTATTTGGATTAGCAAGCAGATGGCAGACGGCACATGGAATTCCCCGGCTCTGCTCCCTCAGCCCTTTAATGACATCAATTACAATTATCTTCATCCTGCTTTAAGTAAGGATGGAAAAACCATGTACTTCGCTTCAGACATTCCCGGAGGTTATGGAGGAATGGACTTATATAAATCCACTTTCGAATCATCCAAATGGACGCAACCTATTAATTTGGGAGAAACAGTGAATACCAGCGGAGACGAATCGTTTCCCTATCTTAAATCTGCCGATACCTTATATTATTCGTCCGATGCTCATTTCGGTCTCGGAGGTAAAGACATTATGTACTCCGTGTATCGAAACGGAAAGTGGTCAGCTCCTTTCCAGCTCGGGTATCCTTTAAATACAAGAGCCGACGACTTCGGCGTTTATTTCGACACGAATGGAAAAACTGGGCTCTTGTCTTCAAACCGCAATGGAAAGGATCGAATTTATTCATTTGAAATAGTTAAGCCTGTTTTTAATATCAACGGCCTCGTAACTACAAAAAAGGATACTATTCCATTAAGCGGTGCGGAGGTCGCCGTAACGAATATTACCGATAGAACTGAAGAGGTTTTACAAAGTGACGGACAGGGTGAATTCAAATACCCCTTGCTTCCTGGAAAGAATTACCGGGTAAAAGTAAGTGATGACGGGCATTTTTCTCAAACCAAGGAAATATCAACTATTGGAAAAAATACCTCTCAGGATTTTACCATGATATTTGATATGGAAGCGCTTATTATTTCGGAACCATCGGCGGAGAAGCAAGAAGACGAATCTAGCAATCAACAGGAAAGCAATGCATCCGCAGATGCACCGACAAATATTAAATCCACAGATAATGAGGCGGTAAATAAATCCGTGGATCAATCCAAGAAAAATGAACCCGTAGATCAAAAGGATATTACTAAATCAGCAGATAAAACAAAAATAAAGCAACCGGAAGATCAAAAAGACATTTATAAACCTGCAGTTGAGCCAATAAAAAATGAACCTGTAGGTCAAAAGGGAACGAAGGAATTCAGTGGCCAACCGGAAAAAAAGGAGGCTGGTACTTACCTCGTTTCCAATATTTATTGGGATTATAACAAGTGGAATATCCGTTCGGATGCAGAGCCTTTTTTAGACGAATTGGTAAAAAAATTTAAAGACAATCCGAATCTGAAGGTCGAGCTGCAATCGCATTGCGACTGCCATGGTAGCGATGCATATAACGACGATCTTTCCCAAAAAAGGGCAAACGCATTGGTAGAGTATCTCGTAGCTAAAGGAGTAAGCCGGAGCATGTTTATCTCCAAAGGTTTTGGTGAACGAAAACTGATTAATGAATGCAAAGATGGCGTAGAGTGCACCGATGAGCAACATCAGCAAAATCGGCGCACAGAGTTCATCGTGCTTAAGAAATAAAGCGGCTCGCTGAATTTATTCTCAGCATAATTGCCTTTTCAAAGTAAATCGCACGATGGCAGCTTAGCAAATAATACGCAAAGCCGAGAGTTTCCTTAATTCGCATGCCAAAACTTCATGTTATTTGATATACCTATTCAACATGGCATATCGGAACTTCCATTCTCTGCTTTCAAACAGGATGGCCATTACTACCAACAAGTACTCAATAGCAATCCATTCATAACGCTCGTTAAATCCATTTCCGGCATAATGGGAATAGCTTAGGAACACGGCAAAAGACCAGACAAGAATCCACACCTTTCCGGCGGCAATGCCCAAAGCGGCAGGAACAATAAGATACCACGGATGTATCGTTGTCGCGAAAAAAAAATAAACACCATAAATAGTAAGGGCACGTCCCAACACTTGCCCCATTTCTGTCGAATTGGAGCGTATGGAAACCACTATCATTACTATTACAGCTAAAATCTGTAAACCAGGACCCAGCCAGGCGATAGGATTGTATCCAAGAAACCACTCCCCTATTTCCCGAAGCAGAAAATATACAGATGCATTAAACTCAAAGCTTTTAGAATACAAGGCAAGCGATTGCTGAAAATTACCCAGCGAGGGGGAAGAAAAAAATGCAAATGGCATAAGCACTAACATCACCCCCAGCCCAGCAAATAACCAGGTTCGGGGGTATTGAATGCTCAAGACATTCAACATGAGCGGTCTCAATTTAAAGGACGCTCCAAAAACAAAAAGCAACAACGAGGCCCATGGCTTTTTGTAACGGAAATAGAGCAGGGCAGCGCTCAAAATAAAGGGAACGGAAACCGCTTCAAAATGAAGATTGCCGACACCTTCCCAAATCAACAAAGGATTAAGTATAAACCACAGCGCATGCCATGGGTCGCCCTGGCGCAAGGCGATTAATCTTACCAATAGCCATAACGAAATCAAGTCGGCAATTACAAATAGAAGCCTGGCTAGCAGGATTTCGTAAGCCACATTACCATTTCCAAGTCGGGCAATTCCGATGAATATCGCCTGTTGCAGGGGAGGATACACCGAATAATATCCGGGAGAATTCATTTTGCCGAGCATTTTGCCGTCTGCGTCAATCTTTTCTTTCACTTCCGCAGGCACTTCGGAAGGTACAAAGGCATAAGGGTCTTCTCCCAAGGCGCCCAGTCGGCCATCCCATAGAAAACGAAAGTAATCATCCGATAGAACCGGCGCACTAAAGAATAAAGGAATCCGGGCAGCCAGCATCAAGCCGATCAGCCAGATCCATACGCGGGAAACTCGCAAGCTTGCCAAGAGTGCCAAGCCTAGCGCAGATAGACCAACCAATAAAATAATTAAAACAAAGTCTTTGCGACTTACAACAGTGGCATAGGCTGCTGAAGACGCAAGTACCAACAGCGCTCCCGAAATAAAGACTACGGTCGATTTAGTTAGCCCCACGCAGCTGGAAAATACTTTGAAAAGCTACATAAAAGAAACCAAATCCGAGCATACCATGAAAGAGCAACATACCATAATCCTCCATTCGAAATGCCAAATAAATGCCATAAGCAAAATAGCCGGCAAGCAACAATTCCCCAAAAGTCAACGGATTCATCCGTAACGAGCGGTATTGCTTGTCGGCCCAGGAATCTCCCTTCTTAGCTATTCCAAACTTCGGCGTTCGCACAAAGGATGTCTTACGACCAAAATATCCTTCTAATACCGCAATGGCATTGTGCAGAGACAATCCCATAGAAACGCTGAGAAAAAGGAGAAACGAGCCTATAAAACCAGGAAGCGCCATAAACCCGCGATGCTCGCATTCAGGACGGCTTATCCAATAAAAAACACCAAGAACAAGAAAGCTCAATAGAAAAACACTAGCCAGCCTAAACAATGTCTCATAATTGTCCAACTCCGGTTTAAGTTGTAACAATGGCACGCTCAACAGCGAAGTACTTAAAATACAAACAAATATGAACGAATTTAGCAAATGAAACAGGGCATGAACTTTAGTGCCAAAACCGATGTTTCGGGCGCTAAACACTTTGGGAAGATTTTTAACAGCGCACTCCGCAGCTCCTTTGGTCCATCTGTATTGCTGACTTTTAAGCGAATTCATTTCTGAAGGCAATTCTGAAGGGGAGCCAACCCCGGGAAGGTAGCGGAACTTCCATCCCTTCAACTGGGCTCTGTAGGAAAGGTCGAGGTCTTCAGTAAGCGTATCACTACTCCAACCGCCGCTATCGATAATACACTGCTTGCGCCAGATGCCAGCCGTTCCATTAAAATTGATAAAATGCCCCCCCATCGAACGCCCACATTGTTCCACTACGAAATGAGCGTCTAGCCCGAAAGCCTGTAATTTTGTAAGAAGCGAATACTCCTCATTCAGATGTTTCCACCTCGTTTGCACCATACCCGTTTCGGGTTCATTCAGTAAGAACGGCAATGTAGATCTGAGAAAACCGGGGTCTGGTATAAAATCTGCGTCGAAAATTGCGATGAATTCAGCCGTTGTTTGCTCCAATCCATAGGCCAGTGCACCCGCTTTAAAACCCTTGCGTACAGGCCGCCGGATGTGTTTAATACGGTATCCATTATTCCGGAAATGAGCCACACGGGCGGCTGCCAGTTCTACACTGTCATCGGTACTGTCATCGAGCAATTGAATCTCCAACTTGTCTTTAGGATATTCAATAGCAGCAACGGCATCGATGAGTCGCTCAACGACATAGCGCTCATTGTAAACAGGAAGTTGGATGCAAACCAGTGGTAAGTTCTCTTCCGGCGGCAATAATTTTTCGGGTGAACCCGGAACTGCTTTTTCTCGGCGCTTAGCTTTCAAATAATGAAATGTCAGGCTAAGCTGCACTAGGCTGTAGGCAAAAATAAACAGCAGAAAAACGCCATATACGATAAGCAGTGCCAAGCCCATTTACAGATAGCGGAAAATGGTTAAGAGAATCTTATATCCTGCCAAAATACTTCCTTTCAAAGTACCTGTTACCTTAGATGTTCCTATACGAACCCGATAATTTACCGGAACTTCTGCCACCCTCAGTTTATTTTTGGCTGCCTTCACCTGCATTTCAACGGTCCAACCAAAGTTGCGGTCTATCATGTTTAATCGAAGATAGGCCTCGCGAGTAATGGCACGAAAAGGCCCAAGATCAGTAAAGCGATACCCATAGAACAAGCGAATAAGTGTTGTCGCGAGCCAATTACCAAATATTTGCTGAGGCAACATAGCACCGCGATCCCTTTTTCCCAGTGCTCTGGAGCCAATAACCAAATCTGCCTTTCCATCAAGAATGGGTTGGAGCAAGTCAGGCAGTTGCTCCGGATAATCGGAATAATCGCCATCGATAAACACAAGTATATCCGGAGGTGAATGTTGCTGCAAACTAAAGGATACTCCGGCAAGACATGCAGCTCCATACCCTTTATTTGGTTCCTTCACAACATGAGCCCCTGCCTCCTGAGCAATTAGCGCGGTACCGTCTGAACTTCCATTATCAGCAACAATAATGCTCCTTAAAATACTGTAATCCAGTCCTTTAACTACTAATGCTATGCTCTGTTCTTCGTTAAAAGCGGGAATTATCACGTCAATAATCATACATCCAAAGTGGCTGCCTCTTTCCCTCAGGTTAAAATATTCAATTTCCAGCTTTTAGGTTGCCACCTGCTGCTTCTAGACGGCCGGCATATGCAGTTAGGGCTTTTTCCAGAACCACCAAGGCCTTGCGAAGTTTATCCACTTCAAGCACGTACGCCAGCCTTACCTGATTTCTTCCCAATCCCGGGGTAGCATAGAAGCCAGAGGCGGGAGCCATCATAACTGTAGCTCCTTCATAGCTGAATTCTTCCAGGATCCAACGGCAAAAATCTTCACTGTCTTCCACGGGGAGTTCAGCCATGCAGTAAAACGCTCCGGAGGGTTTTGGGCAACGTATTCCCGGAATGGCATTCAAGCCATCCACGAGGGTATCTCGTCGCTGTACGTACTCGGTGACTACAGCATTAAAATAGCTATCCGGTGTTTGCAGAGCTCCTTCCGACGCAATTTGCCCGAAGGTAGGAGGACTAAGTCTTGCCTGTGCAAATTTCAGGGCAGCGGCAAACACTTCCCGATTGCGCGTTATAAGTGCGCCAATACGGGCGCCACACATACTATATCGTTTCGAAACCGAATCTACCAACACCACGTTTTGTTCGAGTCCTTCAAGGTTAAGTACTGAAAATGGTTTTGCTCCCTCGTAACAAAATTCGCGGTATACTTCATCGGCAAAAAGAAAAAGATCGTGCTTGAGGACCACAGAGCGAAGGCTTTCCAGTTCTTCCCTGGAATAAAGGTAGCCGGTAGGATTGCCGGGATTACAAATCAGGATACCGCGTGTTCTAGAAGTAATCAACGCTTCAAAATCAGCAATGGGGGGCAGTGCAAAGCCATTATCGATCGTAGCGGTAACGGGAACCACCTTAACCCCGGCCATTACCGCAAATCCATTATAATTTGCATAAAACGGTTCGGGGATAATAACTTCATCGCCAGGGTTCAGACATGTCATAAAAGCGAAAACGAGAGCTTCCGAGCCACCAGTGGTAACCATAATTTCGGAAGCGTCTATGGAAATGCCGTTTTTACGATAATATGATGCCAGTCCTTCTCTGTATGAAGCAAACCCCTCTGAATTGCTGTATTCTATTACGCGTCTATTGGTAGACTTTATGGCCTGAAGAGCTTCCACCGGTGTTTCAACATCGGGTTGCCCAATATTGAGGTGGTAAACTGTAATTCCCTTTTTCTTCGCTGCTTCTGAGAAAGGAACAAGTTTACGTATGGGTGAAGGGGGCATCAGTTTCCCCTTGGAAGATATGGCAGGCATGGCTTTTTAATAAGTTGCAAAGGTAGGAATTGGGCGGCAGACTTGTACTCACAATCGCAGCTCAGAAAGCCCTTATGTAAAGACGTATCGCAGAAATCAAAGGATACTGGGCGAATGATTGAGGCCGCTATTTATTTCTCTCTGAAGTATAAACGCACGGGCACCCCGGTAAAATTAAAGTGTTCACGGATCCGGTTTTCCAGGAAACGCTTATAGGGCTCTTTAATATATTGAGGATGATTGCAGTAAAAGGCAAATGCAGGAAAATGCGTCGGCAGTTGCATTACATATTTAATGCTGATAAGTTTGCCCTTAATGGCGGGCGGAGGGTTTTGAGCGATAATATCCTGAAGTACGTCGTTGAGCTTAGACGTAGGTATTTTTCGCTTTCGATTATCGTACACATCCAGCGCTGTTTCAAGCGCTTTGAGGATACGTTGACGAGTTACGTTGCTCGTATAAAGAATTGGAACATCCGTAAAAGGGGCAATGCGTTCGTGGATATAGGCTGTCCATTCATTGGCTGTTTTTTGATCTTTCTCGACCAAATCCCATTTATTCACGAGGATTACGACGCCTTTATTTTGTTCGGCGGCGTCGTAAAATATGTTTACATCTTGCTTCGTAATACCGCTCGAGGCATCGATGAGCAGGAGGCATACATCAGCTTCCTGAATGGCGCGGATAGTCCGCACGGTGCTATAGAATTCTATTTGATCTTCTATATTTCTTTTTTTACGGAGTCCCGCTGTATCGATTAAGATAAAATCGAACCCAAACGCCTGATAGCGGGTATGAATAGCGTCACGGGTAGTGCCAGCGATATCGGTAACGATATTTCTGTCTTCGCCTATGAGTGTATTGATAAAAGAAGATTTACCTACGTTAGGCTGACCGATAACGGCTATTCGGGGAATATTCTGGTTGGAATCGTCTTCAACTGGCGTTGGGAGGGATGCCAATATATGATCAAGAAGTTCGCCGGTTCCGTAGCCATTATTAGCGGAAATGCATTGTATATCTCCACCAACACCAAGGGCGTAGAAAACGGCCGCTTCGGGTTCTTTATCGGAGGAATCGACTTTATTGGCAACGAGGATTATTTTTTTTCCTGACTTGCGAAGAAGGTCAGCAAGCTCCTGATCCAGGTCGGTGATACCCGTTTGAATATCTACGATAAATAAAATAAGATCGGCTTCTTTAACAGATAATTCGACCTGTTTACGGATGGACTCTTCGAAGCGATCTTCGGAGTTTACGCTGTAACCTCCGGTATCGATAATGGAAAAGGTTCTTCCGGTCCAAAGGACGGAGCCATATTTTCGATCGCGAGTTACACCAGCGGTTGGATCAACGATGGCGTCGCGGGTTTCGGTAAAGCGATTAAAGAGAGTGGACTTACCGACGTTAGGGCGGCCTACGATGGCAACGATGGCGCTCATGGGAGAGGGGGGGTTTTGTCGAGTATCCGAATGTTTACAAAAAGGGTTAAAAAAGAAAAGCCCCTTTTTGAGGAGGGGCTTTTCTAAAAGTGGCGACGACATACTCTCCCGGAAAACCAGTACCATCTGCGCTGGTGGGCTTAACTTCTCTGTTCGGAATGGGAAGAGGTGGACCTCACCGCTATAGTCACCTGAAATAAGGTGATATATTGATAGAAGATCATTGCGTAGAAGCGTTTGAGCAATTAGTACCGCTC
>Ga0315906_10006111_pt1 | contig 14960 bp, 13 predicted proteins | sample LakEriMetagenome_4_FD_203526 | JGI IMG/M metagenome (GOLD analysis project Ga0315906, IMG submission 203526) | Freshwater fungal communities from buoy surface, Lake Erie, Ohio, United States - Buoy 2 MA122 | ecosystem: Environmental > Aquatic > Freshwater > Lake > Lake biofilm | place: USA...
TAACAGCGGTTTGGCGTAATGGCGGGTGCAGTGCTTCGTATGACAGTTTTGTGGTAGGTTCAAGTGCGGTTCTTCGATTGAACTTTTGTGCTAAAAATCCGCCACTACGCCAAGCCGCAAAACGTTATGCGAAACCCGTTGGCGACAGTTATTCTAATGAACTACATTGCTGAAATCAAGCTGAAACCATGCACACAAAAATTGAGAATTGCATTTCGCACGAACACCCCACAGCCAAAAAATGCAATACACAATTTTTTCCTTGCGCACACTTTGAACAACCTTTTATTTTATTAAAACAACTATGAATGCTAAACCACTGACTGAGAAAGAACAAGAAATTTTAAAATTATTGAAGAAAGGCAAACCACGGAAACAAATCGCATCTGAAATGGCTATATCCATTAACACGGTGAATACGCATCTCAGAAATTTGCATCTGAAAACCGGAACACATTCTATACAAGAACTTATTTTATTGAAAGAAAAGAAGTGATTAACATTGCTAATTTCTCATCACTTTTGATTAGTCAATTTTGACTAATCACTTTTGGCGATTGTACGTTTCGGATTCGCTGCTTTCATTTGCAGCGTTGAATTTAATATTATGAAACTAAATTTACATGACGCCCATCATCCGTATCTTTTTATAAATTTGAGCAACAAATGTTTCAATTTTAAAAACATACTTCAATGAAAAATCAACTACTTATTCTTTGGACAATTCTCCTAACTGTCAATTTCAGTTTCGCTCAGCCCCAATGGAAATTTCACATCGCCTTTGAAGATGCTACAGGAGCCAAAGACACTATTTGGTGTATTTGGGACACCGCAGCAACCGATGGCCAATTAAATTCTGTTGATACCGCTTTTGGAGAAGCAGGTGTAACATTTGATTATAACCTATTTAACGTCTGGATTTATAACAATGTACCGTTTCCATATACAGATTCAACTAAAACCTCAGCAATTCCTTTTAATGGGGCTTTTTCATTGGAAATACGTGCATTTAATTATCAGTATCCAATCACCGTTTCATGGGATAGTTCATTGTTTCATGCTCCCGGCTTGCCTTTACCGGTTGGATATGTTAATAGGGCAGTTATGGATAATGATTATTTTTTTCTTGTGAATAATGACCCGCCATTGCAAAGGTTTAATATGCTTTTAGATAACTCTGTAATAGCGCCCTCTTTTTGGTGGGGAAGCCAAAGCCAATTTCCGTTAATAATAGGAATAATGCGTGATGAAACAATTGGAATTAATGAAATGGATATGGGCAAAAAAACACTAACTGTTTACCCAAATCCTGCCAATGAATATTTAATCATTAAATCAAATGAACCATTGCGAAAAGTTATTTTTTGGAACAGCATGATGAAAAACGTTATTGAAATTGATTCAATCTCTCAGATTAATACATCACATCTTCCTGAAGGAATATACATACTTGAAATAACTAATAATTTAAATTTGAAACAATATGAAAAAGTTGTCATTCTTCATTAGCACAATTCTAATTGTGCTTGCAAATCAATTGTCAGTAGCACAATGTCTTTTTGTTGACCCACCACCACCACCCACCCCTCAAGGTAATGGTGGAGAAAACCAAATGATGGCTCCTTATGACAGTAAAAACGGTTGGTATATGCCTGCTTTAGGCGAAGTAAGAATTTTATTTGTGTTTTATGAAGTAAATTACACAGGCGGAACAGACCCTACACCTCCTAACGGCAATCCCGGCTGGCCTGCTCACTAGTTGCCCACGTGGGCAAATCAAATTGCAGAAGCATTTACACCCGCTGGTACTTCAACTAAACCGTTGACACAATATTTTCAGTTGGCATCATCAGGCAACTACACTGTTTTGGGAGATTACCTGCTGGCTCCAAATAACGGAGGCATATTCAGTGTTAACAGCAATACAGGTTCAGTTGGTCCGTCAAACGCTATAGCAGCAGTAAATGCTGCACTGGGTTCGAGCATAGTTACGGGCAACGGCTTTAACTCCATTACCGATTTTGATAAATGGACTATTGGTACAGCATCTACCGGACCCGGTCAGCCGAAAATTACACCAAGCTCTGAAAGCCCCGGCAAATATGACCATGTAATGTTTATTTGCCGTAACAGCAGGGATGCAAACGGCAATCCCAACAATGGTACCGGATATGCGTTAACGAGTTGGTCAAATCCAAGCATGCTCGGTTTTCCTATTAATACTTTAAGCAGCTTTGGTGCCTATGACGGCTTGCCTTTTAACATCATCCGGCATGAATTTTCCCACTTGATTTATGGTAATAATAGTTTCCATTGCGGGGGTGGTGGCACGGGTAGTGGCTTAGGAGAAAATTATTGGATACCGCTTGAAAGCGGCTGGAGCAATATGAGCTTATACAATGGTTCCTTAAATAGTTGGAATGCATGGGACAGGCTGCGACTTGATTGGAAAGCAACTGGAAGTATTTATGGAGTAGCTGCAAGAAATCAGAATAACACTGCTTTCGTAAATGGCGATTTGGATGCTACTAATACATCACAAGCAGGAACTTATACGCTACGAGATTTCGTGACTACCGGAGATGCAATAAGAATTAAATTGCCTTTTACAAATCCAACAACGGAGTTTCCTATGTTTTTATGGATTGAAAACCATCGTGGGATGAATGCCAACGGAATCCCTTTTGACAAATGGCAGCATGAAGTGGGAAATTCCTGCATTGCACCTGTGATTCCAGGTTTATATGCTTATATGCAGGTGGATAAAGAGGTGCGCTCAGGCGCTTCGCCAGGCGAGGTATATTACGGATATGCCGATTATTTAAGACCGATTACTGCCGATGGAATGTGGGACAGGGAAATAGAAAGTACAACCACATTCAATCCCTGTGTGCAATGGGGTAACACCAATGCCTTTACCAAAACAAATCCCAATCCGCTTACCGGAGGCAGCGATCAGGATTTTTATGCTTATGACATCAATAACAATAACCTGATAAATTACAACGATAATAATTTAAATTTCACTGAAAAAATTGGCAACAATTATTTTCAGAATTTATATAACCTTGGCCATTCCCGCCATGCCTTTACGTTAAGCGGAAATAAAAAAATGGGAATGGGAACCAACCCGTCCTCGGCAAGCATGATGAATCTTGTAAGTTATGAGCAACCCGGTGTTTTAAGTGCGAAAAACCTCCGCAAAGTTTATCTCAACGGCATTTCCATTGAAGTACTTAGTCAAACTGGCGGCAACATTCAGGTACAGATTCGTTTTGACGATGTGGATATAAACAACGATGCCCGATGGTGCGGTGATGAAATTGTGCTTAATCCGATAACATCGCCATCCGGCTTTTCAATGAATATAAAATCAGGAAAAACCGTTATACTTGACCAAGGCACAACATCCACACGGATGGATAACCCGCAGATATTTAACGGCAAGAAAGTATTTGCATCCAATACGCTTTTCAGAGCAACGGCAAATACCATCATCAATATGGAAACCAACAGTAATTTTATTGTTGATAACAACAGCATTTTAAGAATGGAAAGCGGTTCGCGGCTTGATATTGCCAATGGTGCAACACTGCGAGTAAAACGAGGTGGCAGATTGGAACTGCAATCCGGCTGTACCATTAACGTTGCTGATGGAGGAAAAATAATTATTGAAGAAGAAGCCGCAACCAACAATGACGGCTGGTTGGTTTATTTTCCAAATGCAAGAATCAACCTGAATGGAATCAATGCACAGTTGGAGATTGCTGGGTTTTTAGACATTCAAAATAATGCAACGTTCACTAGTTCATCAACTGCCAATATCAATTCAACATTAGGCAGCGTAAAGTTCAGTAGTACCGATGTACCGAGCCAAAATATTTTAGTTGGCACAGGATGCAAGTTTATAATTCAAAGCAATGCGAAAGCGCGAAAAATACTTTATGTAAATCAGGAAACGCTTTATGGCCCGAATGCACTTACAGAATTTACGCTCCAAAACGGAACGGCAGTTATGGCGGCTAATGCAAGAATCCATGCGCCCATTAGCAATACCTGTACAATTAAATTTATTAATGCCCAACTCACCACATCTAACAGTGTGCGAAATAATCACAGAGGGTTGCGTTTGAACGGGCAGGCACTGGTAACTTTAACGAATTCAACCTTTGCCAAGGGTTATTATGGCATTTATTCTTTCAGTACCACATTAGGCACAGGTCTAACCATGAATAATTGCCAGTTTATTGATTGCGATTACGGTTTATATTCCTATGATAAAAATGTAAACATGACTAATTGCTCACAGCAGTATTGCACAGTTGGGTGGTATGCTGAGCAGATGGCATCTACTTCAAACTATACAACATCCAATGCAAAGTTCAATACCCAAAATGGCATTTATTATCAAGGCGTGTCAACACTAAACGTGAATGACCCTTTAATAGATAATAATTTGGTAGGGCTTACAGGCGAGCAGGCTTCGGTTTATATTAAGTGCGGTTCCATAAGTACAAATACACAGTACGGGTTGTACATGAAAAACAGCGGCACATTATTTATGAGCGGAAGCAGCGGCTCACCTCACGACCCTACAACAGCTTTAAATAACGGGACTACGATTAAGTGCTTAAAGGCAAACAACCTTTATCTGAATCTTGGGATAAATAGTTTAAAGCCATTAAACATTGGTCAGCAAAAAACACTAAACGGAACACTCCTTTGCCAAACCTATTCATCGCAGCCAGCCAATCAGAACAACTGGAATGGCAGCGTTGGCACTGCATTAACTTCAGCAGAATACAGTATTACAACTTCTTGTACAGTCCCAACAAATATTGTTTTTACAGATCCTTCTTCTGTTGCACAGGTTCAGTGCGGGCAGGCTATTCCACCGTGCAACCCACCTTGTAATATGGCTTTGATGGATTTTCTTGTAAGCTGCCCGACTTGTGATGAAATAAACACACCCGCCTATCCAAACACAAAACTAAACGATGCGAGCATAGATGCTAAAGCAACTGCCGAAGATGATAACCTAACGGATAATGAAAAAATAGCATTGGATAAGTACAATCAGATATTAATGGAACCATTGCAAAATATTGACATAAAAGAAGATTACATTTTAAACTACGATTACCAGCGAATGAAAGAATCATTTAGTGATGCTCTTGCCAAATATCAGCTATTCCCCGATGCCAACCCTTCTCCTGTTGACCAGTATATGCAGATGCTGCTTGATGTTCAAGATAAAATAATCAATCAGGCTGTTGCAAAGGGAAATTATGATGTCCGGTTTTTTGTGAGCCTGGATAAGGCGCAGACTTACCGGATTTCCGGCAAGTTGAACGCTTCCATCACCTTGCTTGATGATATACTGACGTGGGTTGGGATAGACGAATACGATTATACAAGCCGTATTCGCTGCCTAACGCAAATTGAGTCAGATGTTTTAGCAGGAATTATTTCACCGGATGATGTAGAAACAGAAATTCAAAATTGTACTCCGGTAAGTTATCGCATGGCTAATAACAATTTGCCTGCTGAAGCAACAAATAAAAAAGTCGGAAGCGAACAGGCAAGGGTTTATCCCAACCCTGCCAACGATTATATTACAGTAACTGCTTCAAATAATGAAATTAACACGATTCAAATAATTGATGTGCTTGGACAAATATTGATCACCGAAATATTTACCAATAAAACAGATATTCTAATTTCCGATTTGAAGCCGGGTATCTACCTTTATCAGATTAACAATAAATCAGGAAATGTTCAATTCGGTAAATTGACAAAACAATAATTATTTTCTTATTACCAAAGCCATTCCTCGTTTGTGAGGAATGGCTTTCTGTTTAACCGCCACGCGCACCCCGCATTTCATACACAATTAAAAGCCGCACCTGCTTCGCTTCAACCAAAGCTTTTAATAGAGTATGAAATATTCCAGCCCTCTCTGCCTCGGTGCAAATAGTTAACTTTATCACATTTAATGAGCAATCGGGTATTCGCATAACAAGGGATTTAATGAAATTTATTTTTGGGGACTGACATCGTAAATCATACTTTTGTATTTCTATGAAACTATAGTGGGTTAACGTAGTTGAGTGCTTCAAATCCCCCAAAAATAAACTTCATAAATCCCCCGGCCGTTATGTGCAACGGCGAATTGCCGTAGTAAACCCCAAACCAGGGTCGCAGCCACAAATTTCCCTGTCACGGTAGCCCTATAATTTTCTTGGCTTTCCTTTTTTCACGAGACAATTTCTGACAAACAAATTGGTTCTCTTTTTTTCGTTTTGAGATCAGGTGTTGCTGAACCAACAAGGCAATGATTTTTTATTTTTTTCTCTGGGCTACCCATGCCAGGGAAAAAAGGGGTGTGCCGGAGTCGTGCAAGCATATACTTCGCAAGGCGCCGCTTCACATAACAGCGTGTGGCCGCCAGCCCGCCCTTTTCGTATAATTTCCTATATTTATGGGCGGGCAGGCCGTCGGCCACACGCGGAACGTTAAATTCATGAGCAGACTATACATTGTCTTATTAGTAATGATCATAATCTCACACGGGGCGTCGGGTCAGAGTCGGAATGCTACATGGTGCTTTGGTGATTCTGCCGGAATAATATTTACGACATCGGGTGTTTTGCCTTTTACCACTGTCATCCAATCACAGGAGGCGTCAGCCAGCATTTCAGATCCAAACGGTAATTTGTTATTCTATTCAGGGTCAATAGGAGGTAACGGCATCCATTTCGCTAGTGTTTATAATAATTTGAATCAGATGTTATTAAATGGAGATTCAATAATTTCTGCAGCTAGTGTAACTCAAGGATTAATTATTCTTCCATTTCCAACAGACACAAACATGTATTTCCTAATTTCAATTGGTTTCATTCCCAATATTTCTACAGGTCTTTCACTTTATTCGGCCGACGTTGATTTAAATAACGGAACTGGGCTAGTATCAAACAAGAATAAAGTTATTGACAGCACTGTAGCTTACAGTGAAAAAATGATTGCTGTCAAACATGGCAATGGAAGAGATTGGTGGATTATAAACCATTTAAATAATTCTGACCAATTTGTTATTAATTTGATACAAAATGATTCTATCAGCTTAACATTATCTCAAAATATTGGGTCAGTCCTTGCTGGTTTGGGATGGGGACAAATGACTATAAATCCATCAGGGAATAAAATTGTAGTTGTTGATTATTCGGGACTGTTGGAAGTGTTTGATTTTAACAGGTGTAGTGGTAATTTAACAAATTACATCAATATGAGCGATTTCCCATTACCTGGTTTCGATCGATATTATGGTGCCTCTATTTCACCAGAAAACATTTTGTATTATTCAACATTAGATAGTCTATGGCAAATTAATCTGAATTCTGCAAATCCAATTCAGACAAAGCAATTGGTTTACGCTGATCCAAATGGCAATGTTTGTATGGGTCAGCATCAGTTAGGACCAAATGGTAAAATTTATATCGCCAATGCGATGCCATGCGGGTATCCAAGTACAATTACCGACTCATTGAATACACATTTGACTGTTATAGATAAACCTGACAGTGTTGGATCTGCATGCAATGTTTTACCTTATTTTCAACTTATTGGAGGTGCACGAAGTTATTTGGGCTTGCCAAACATGCCCAATTATGACCTTGGATCTTTAACAGGCAGTCCGTGTGACACATTAACATCAATACACTCTGAATTGTATTTTGAACCACGCATAGAAATATTTCCCAATCCGGTGACGGACCATTTTAAAATTAATAGCTCCATTATAACTAATGCTGACCTGTTTTTAGAAATAAAAATATTCAATTCAAATGGTAAATTGGTACTTGAGGATAAAATGCACAAAATCGGCGATGAAATTAATTTCAATGAATATGCTGCTGGACTTCATGCAATAACACTGTCACGAAATGGAAGACTGTGGTTCAGTAAATTCATTAAACTTTAACGGTATGGAGCCGCACAGCTTATAACAGCGCATATTGTGCCAATGGCGGCATTTATCTTCTTTTGAAATTGCTATTAAAATCAAAATTTATAGTGCAAATGAAATTCGTCCACATCATCCGCCACCGGCGCAAATGCGCATCACGTTATTTCAACGCTACAACCAACATTGTTACCTGCAACGACCTTTATCATAACCGGATTGGCGTGAGTCTGGAAGGTAGCAACATTGGTGATCAGGGCAACAATGGTAATTCACAGGATAATAAATGGAATATATTTTCAGGAAGATTATGGGACATACAAAGTCTTGGAACTATACCTCCAAACCCAAATTGGTACGCTCAAAGCGTAAATCTACCATGGACACCGGATTTAAACTTTGTGTTTCCAACTGCTACAATAAATTTCCCATATGCTCCTTCAACTAACGATTGCACTAACCCGTGTCCAAATTGCCGACAAGAGGAAATGTATCGTATTGTAACCGAGGATGGTGATTATGCTTTGCTTACCGATGAGGAAATTTATGTACTGAAAAAGGAAGTGTTTCTTGAAATTCAACAAGACAGTGTTTGGGTGAACATGAATACTTTATTCGATCAGCCATTACAAGCATTCTATGACAGTACGCTCCAAACCAGCATGGGGCAACTGAATTTAGTTCAAAACTTAATTCCATCAGATACTACTGAAGCAAAAACCTTGGTGAGTGTTATACAGCCCCGGAACCATTTTGAAGAAAATGAGCGTATGGTTTACGAAATTTACCTTGCTACCTGGTCACGAGGCATTGACGAATTTACCACCGCTCAATATGAAGCGCTATTAAATATTGCACTAGAGAATCCTATAAGTGGCGGGCCATCCGTTTACACAGCAAGAGTGATGCTTGATCTGGATATCGATGATTTTATTATGGAAAATGGCCGATTCTCGCAACAACAATCCCAATCAATCCGAAATAATATTACAGGGAAAGTTTACCCCAATCCTACTTCTGGTTTATTAAGCTACCGGTTAATTCTTTCTGATTATGAAAACCTAATGGTGTTGATCGAGGATGTCTATGGAAGAACTGTTGGTAAATATAAATATAATAGTACGGGAAATATTTTAAGATTCTCTTTGGAAAATCTTATGCAGGGAATATATACTCTGAAAGCATTTAAGCACCATGAGCTCATAGATTCACAAAGAATTGTGAAAGTTAACTGATTAATAACAGGTTAGATTTATCAGTTATGTCTTTCAATCGCAAAATGATGCTTGTGCTATTTGCACTTTTGAATTTAGGTACAAACAGAACATATGCTCAAAATTTGGTGTTAAACCAAAGCTTTGAAGACACATTGCCTTGTCCTACATCTGTAGTTTACCCTTTCATTAAAGCACAATATTGGATTCAACCAACTGCTGGAAGCTCAGATTTCTTTTCTGTCGATACTAATTGTATTTACAGTGGAGGTGGCGGAGTGCCACAAAATGTTTTTGGTTGGCAGAATCCACATTCGGGAGAGTCGTATTGCGGTTTTTCAATTTATAATGCTCCACCTAACCAGAATTCGCGGGAATATATTACTGGTATATTGTCGGATTCCTTAATTACAGGAAATAAATATTGTATTTCATTTTGGATTTCATTCGCTAATAATTGCAAATATCAAACCGATGATATTGGCGTTTATTTTTCAAGTGATACAAGCAGTTTTACTGATTATACAATGAATAATGTGTTAAATCTAATTCCTCAGGTTGAAAATACGCAGGGAAATATTTTATCTGATACATTAAACTGGATGCAGGTAACCGGCGATTTCATGGCACAAGGCGGGGAAAAGTTTATCACCATTGGGAATTTTAAAAATGATACGAATACCACATTAATAGTTTTACCGGCAGCAATTTATAATTTCGGATATTATTATATTGATGATGTAAGTGTTATTGATTGTACAGTCGGCATCAACGAACTTGGTTTAATTGCAAATGATATTACTATATTTCCTAATCCTTGTAAAGACGAAATTACTGTTGAGATAATCACTCATGCTTATGATTTTTTCCGTTATGAAATTACAGATGTTTTTGGGAAATCAATTTTTACAGGAAACATTAGTTCCGGAAAAGAGACAATAAATGTTTCATCATTAAAGGAAGGAGTTTATTTTGTTAATGTTTCAAATAAACATAATACTGTCATGAAGAAATTTATCAAACTTGGCAGTAATCTACAATAAGCAATAAATAATTGTAATAATTGAGCGACGCACCGCCGCATAACAGCGCATTTGTCGCCAGTGGCGGAATTTTCTACTTATGAAAATCTTATATAGCATTAAAATTATCGATCAATTGATGTTCATTCTAATCAACCGCCACCGGCGCAAATGCGCATCAAGTTATGTGCAACGGCGAATTGCCGTAGTAAACCCCAAACCAGGGTCGCAGCCACAAATTTCCCTGTCACGGTAGCCCTATAATTTCTTTGGCTTTCCTTTTTATAACGACAATTTCTGACAAAACAATTGGTTTTTTTTCAATTGACTAATGGCTTGCGAACACCAACCACTCATTACTCACTTCCCATGAACCTATCCAAAATCATCGGCGTGATGTGTCGGTCGATGGGGAGCGAAAATGTTTCTGCTGATAATTCGTTTAATGCTACCCAGCGCAAACCATGCTCGTTTTGTTCATTGAGCGTAGGGTCTTGTTGGAGAATTTGCCTTGGCTTCACAACATAGTAGATGCTGATGACCTGCTGTTGTGCATTGAATGCCGATGGTTGGAAAAAATCAACCGTGTAAAAGTGTGAGGAGATTTCAATCTCTAAGCCGGTCTCTTCCAAAAACTCCCTTTTCAGGCAGTCCAATGTCCCCTCACCAAATTGAAGTCCGCCACCTGGTAGTTTGGTGAAGGCAATACCGTCATAACGCTCGTCGGAAACAAGCAGGCGCTCCTGATCGATCAGGATGCCATACACCCGAACGTTGAATGGAAGCGACATGATGTTTGCTTATCAGCTCTCGTGGATCTCGATCTTTTCGATCAAATCACCTGCGCGGATGTCGTCTACCACTTCTACACCTTCAACTACTTTACCAAAACAAGTGTGGTTGCGATCGAGGTGTGCGGTGTTCTTACGGCTGTGACAAATGAAGAATTGGGAACCACCGGTATCGCGTCCAGCGTGAGCCATCGATAAAACACCACGATCGTGGTATTGGTTATCTCCGTTCAATTCGCACTTGATCTTGTAACCGGGTCCACCTGTACCGGTTCCGTGTGGACAACCTCCTTGGATCACAAAGTCGGGGATAACCCGGTGGAATTTCAACCCATTATAAAAACCCTTCTTTGCCAGGTTGCAGAAGTTGTCTACGGTTCCAGGGGCGTCATTTTCAAAAAATTCTACTTCCATAACGCCTTTGGAAGTGTGGATGGTTGCGGTACGCATAAGTGATGAATTTTACTGCAAAGATAAGAATAGCAATTGACGATTGACGATTGACGATTGACGATTGAAAAATTGGCATTGGCTGAAATAGTGTTGACAAAATGTGCACAAAAACAACCCCAACCCAACTTGTCACCTTACACTTTACACTTGTCACTTGACACTTAGCACATGTCACTTGTTAATTGTTTTATGCAATAAAATGCGAAACTCACTTACAATCATCGCCGTTGCGCCCCAGAGCTTGTGCTCGTTCAGTCGGTAACAGGGGGCCTGCAAGGTGCCATAGGAGGTTGGGAAGCTGCCTTGCTCTATTTCGAATGTCAGCAGCTCCTTAATCGGCGTCTGGATCAGCGACTGCACCTCCACCGGGTCGGGTGTGAAAGCAGGAGTGTGGTGTGCTATCCCCACAAACGGATACACCATAAATCGGCTAGCCGGAATAAACAATGGGGTTAGCGGACCAATCACTTCGATTTGGGATCCCGAAACCCCAACTTCTTCCTCAAACTCACGAAGTGCAGCATGCATGGGTGAGGGGTCAGCATGTTCGAGCCCTCCTCCTGGGAAGCCAATTTGTCCGCTGTGAAGGCTTCCATCATGCGCCCGCTCCATGAAAATGGTGTGCGCCACCCCGAATTCATCCGGGAAAAGGAGCATCATCACCGCACTTTTACGGTGGTTCGGGTATTTGAGCAACATGCTATCCGTACTTGGCCTACCAACAGGTGCCATAATAGATTGGGCCTCCTCGCCAGGCAACGGGCCCTGAAAAGAAGACCTCAATTGGATATGTAGTGCCTCAAATTGCATGGTGTGAATTTAAGGCATGGCTTTTGATGTTGAAAAAAAAGAGGTTCGAATATCCCAAGCCGCCCAAGTCCGTCGTTAATTTTGAAACCAAATATCATGAAAATGAAAAAACTCTTTGCTGTTGCCTGCATCCTGACTTTGTCAATAACTCAGTTGAACGCCCAGCATCAATTGGTGCTTAAAACCGGTGAATCACTTAGCGGTGAAATCAAATCGCTCAACGATGGCGTCTTGAAATTCGTTCACAAAGGCAAGGAGACCTCATACAAGATTTCCGAAATTTCAAATATCAGCTTTGGCCTTACCGACAGCGGTCCGTCCAATAATTCCACCACCAAAGGCGTAACTTATGTGATGGCTGGTCGCAAAATGACCAAGGAGCCCCGCATCGATAACATGACCATGGAAAAGGGCATTGTAGTTGTGGAAATCACCATTGATAAATATGGCAATGTGGTGAAGGCTGTGCCAGGCATAGAGGGCACCACTACCACCAGCAGTTATTTACACACCAAAGCTAAACAAGCCGCCGAGAGCGTCAAGTTCGATACATCGCCTGTGATGCCTCAGTCGCAGACGGGTTCGATTACGATTACTTTTTGATATCAGGAAAAAGCGAAACGGGCTTTTGTCTGTAACAAAAGCAGCAATTTCTGTCCATCAGGAACGCGTATTCTCGCCTGCATGATTTTTTCCGCAGGCACATGTCTGATTTTGCGAAGCAACCTTTTATAATAGATGTAAGCCACATACACACCAGGCCTTACACCCTTAGGCAAACGCATCATGCCCTCGTAAGCCTCATCGAAATCTTTTTCGATGTCGTCCTCAATAAGGCGCTTTTGCTCTTCGCTGAAACTAGAGAAATCAACACCCGGAAAATAAACACGACCGCGGTCTTGGAAGTCGCTTTTTAGGTCGCGAAGGAAGTTTACCTTTTGAAATGCCGCGCCCAATTTTTTGGCTGGCTCCAACAATGCATCATATAGTTTGCTATCGCCATTGCAGAAAACACGCAAGCACATCAACCCAACCACTTCTGCAGAACCATAGATGTATTTGTTGTAAAAGGCTTCGTCGTACTGTTTCTTGTCCAAATCCAAGGCCATGCTGTAAAGAAAGGCTTCGATGAGTTCATCTTCGATTTGGTATTTGTTGACGGTAAGCTGAAACGCATGCAACACCGGATTGGTGCTAATTCCGTTTCGGATCGAATTCCAAGTATCTTTTTTGAAATCTTCGAGTAACTGTCGCTTGTCGAAGCCATGAAAGGTATCCACAATCTCATCGGCCACTCGCACGAAACCGTAAATCGCATAAATGGGCAAGTGATATTGCTTGTCCAAGGTTTTGATGCCCCGCGTAAACGAGGTGCTGTATCGTTGTGTGATGATGGAGCTGAGCTCCAAACATAGATCGTTATACTCCTGCATGTTCTTTTTCGATGCGCTCCGTTACCAATTTGGAACTGATCACCACGATGGGCAATCCGGTTCCGGGAACGGTACTGGCTCCAACGTAGTAAAGATTGGAAAAATCTTCGTCTTTATTGGCAGGCCTGAAAGCTCCAATCTGATTTAATCCATGGGCAAGTCCCAAGCCACTACCACGGTACAGGTTGAATTGATCCTGCCAATGAATGGGATTCATGATAGTTCTGCTCAACGTATTGGCCTTCAGGTCGTAACCGATCCGTTTTGACAAATCAGCAATGATGCTTTCAGCAAGCTCCTCTGAATCAGACCAATCGGGCTTATAGCGCAAGTCGGGCATCGGGCAAAGAATGAAAAGGTTTTCGCAACCCTCGGGTGCCGATTCGGGGTTCGATCGGGAACTCACATTCACATAATAGTATGGCTTTTTCGGACTCACTGAGGTCTTGAAGATTTTGGAAGCATATTCCTCGAAGTTATTCCCAAGGAAATAGTTGTGGTGTTTGAGGTTCTCCAAACGACCTTTAACACCTAAATAAATTGTGAAAGGCGATAGGGTCCAATCCATTTTATCCAATTTGGCCTCATTGAATGATGGTCTTCCCAATACTTTGCCTCTAAATGAAGCTGCATCCGAATTGGAAACATACACATCAGCGGTCCAAATTTTACCATTGGCGTCCTCGAAGCCTGTTACTCGCGAGCCAGACTTATGAACTTTCACGATTTCGGTATTGAAATGGAATTTCACACCACGGGTGTCTAGGATTTCCTTGATTTTGGTGACGATCTGGTACATGCCTCCTTGGACATTCCAATATCCGTCGTGGATCAGTTCGGTGTAGTTGAGTAAGCTGTAAACAGCAGGGGTTTGGAATGGAGTGGAGCCCAGGAAGAATGCCACCAAAGAAAAAATCACCTTTACCTCTTGGGAATCGTAATGCTTTTCCAATTCCTGCCACATGGAGCGAAACATCTTTGGAGCGTGCTTCCATGGAACCCGTGATAACTGATACAGATAGTCGGCAGTTCCATTAAAGTTGCGCTTGATGACGATGTTCTCCGTATCGTGGAAAATCTTACCAGCTGCCTCCAAGTATTTGCGGGTCTTATTGGCCATATCACCCTCAATACCATCAAATTCGGCTGCCAGTTTGTCTAGGTCTTTATGAATCATGAACGGCTTCTCACGGCCTTCGAAATAAACGGCGTAAAGCGGATTTAATTCATTAAGCTTCAATGGATTTTGAACACCGCAAGACTTGAAAAGCTCG
>Ga0315906_10006113_pt1 | contig 14957 bp, 39 predicted proteins | sample LakEriMetagenome_4_FD_203526 | JGI IMG/M metagenome (GOLD analysis project Ga0315906, IMG submission 203526) | Freshwater fungal communities from buoy surface, Lake Erie, Ohio, United States - Buoy 2 MA122 | ecosystem: Environmental > Aquatic > Freshwater > Lake > Lake biofilm | place: USA...
CAGCGATTTTGCCTTTGCGGACAGCAAGCACGTCAAGGTTGCGAGCATCACGCTCATTGTTGCGATAGCGCATAGACAGGACTCGCGCTGCAACCTGTTCCATTGATAGTGCCATTGTTATCCTAACGTTTGATTGAAATAATTATTTAATTATCTGTTTGCGTCGTTAAATGCGCCGCCACCGCCGCCGCCGAAGCCGCCACGCATACCGCCACCACGAGGGGTGCTCTTAACTGAAGAAAGTTTTTTAGTACTTCTGCTACGAACTTTGACTTCTACTGGCTTGGCTTGCTTGGTGGGCTTATTTACTTTAGCCGCCCTAGATGCTGGAGTGGATTTTTTAATGGCGCTTACCACAGTAGCCTTAGTTCCTGAACCCATAGCATCTAAAACTTTTTGTAAGTCTCCTGGGTTGCCTGTTTTGTAAATATACTTTACATATTTAAGGGCTGATTTTTCAAGAGGAGTTAGTGGTTTATTTGCCATTATGGTTCCTAACCGTATTGGTCTGCCCATTGTGAGGCAAACGCTTCATCTAAATTCAGTGAGCCACGTGTGGACATCTGTGCCCGTGTAGCCCATCGGTTTGTCTGGTACTGACTGATTCTTGTACTCTGTTGCATTAACTCTCTTACGCGGATAACCGCAAACCAGAGAGCCATTACAGTATCTGTGGGGTTTCTAGTGTCAGGCTTCCAGGTAATCAACTGCTGTACCAAGGTCTTCAAACCTTCAGAGCCTTCGTTGCTTGGTAGTTCAATCAAGTTGTTATCTTGGAAGCGTCCATCTCTGGTGTTACCGAATAGGCTTGCCATAGATGCCACACCAAAAGATGTGTCCCACTTGTTCTTACCAGTGAAGTGTGAGTTCAACTGGCACCCATACTGGGCTAGAAAGTTTCTTAAGTTCTCATCCAGGGCGTAAGCCTTCTGGTGAGCGTTAATCTCAATACGCAGTTCTTGTGGACGGTACTTCTCCACCCAATCCTCAATCAAGTCTTGAATCTTTTGAGGAGTTGGCTCTGTCATATTGACAGCATCAAGAACATAAATCTTTCCATCGGTACGGTTGTATGTAATGACTACCGCACCTGTGGCACCTGCCATAGCAGGGTCAAGTCCGATTACCGTATATGTTGACTCAGCGTGCTTAGGGTGGCCAGGAATCCCTGGTTTGAGTGGCCCACGCTTTCGCATTCCGTTAACACTTCCTGCGACGCAGGTTGGTGAGAAGATTGAGTTTTCTTGGACATCCTCTTGCTGGTAGACCATAGCCCAAACTGACGGTGCGACCTCAGAGCGTCTTGTAAAGAGAGAAGGTCCATCCCACTTGGGAAAAAGTCCATTTTCGTCCGCCCCATCAATTTCGTTTTCTTGCATATTAGACTTAGGCCAGAGTGTTTTCCAGTTCTCTGGCTTCTCGTCAAACTCAAGGACAGCAGGTTGTGAGAAGTAAGTGAAGGGTGATTTGCCACCTGACCACTGGCCTGGGTCACGAATCATCTTGTAGAGGTCTACAGCCGAGATTCGGGTACCCACGATAACAAGTTTACCGTGGCGACCAAGACGGGTGATAACTTCCTTCTGAATCCACTCAAGTTGCTTTTCCCACTCGTGGGCGTTAGAACCCATCACGACGTCATCTAGGATAATCAAGTCGGCACGAGCACCGTAAATCTGAGAACCAAAGCCAAGTGCTTGAACCGTTGGGTCCTTCTCGCCTGAGTCACGGCCTGTACCTAGGTAAATCATATCGGCTGACCATTGGGTTGCATCTGCCTTGTAGCCACCATTGGGGCCGAAGGCCACCTGTAACTTGGTGTAGGCTGGGTGTGAAAGTCTGGTCTTGATAGCCCCTAGGAACTTACGGGCCATACCCTGGGTCTTAGAGACGATGATGACTCTAGCATTCGGGTTGGTAACAATCTTGTGGACGACGTAGTTGGTTGTGATGACTGTGGACTTGGCGTGCTCAGGGGGTACGTTGATAAGTACACGGTTGAGAGCGCCAGGCTCGTAGGTCATCGCTGGGTGAATCCATCTAGGTGTTCTGCCTTCGATGATGTCATACCAGTCAAGGTGATGGTCAAAGAGGGGTGAGTCTAGGAACTGCTCGCAGAAGTCGGGGAAGGAGATTTCCTTAATGTCCTTAAGGTCTGCTTTAACCCCTTTGCCCATAAGTCGGGCTTTCTCGGAGCGTTCTTTGAACTCAGGTGATTGCATCACCCATTGTCTAAAAGTTGTGTCGTTGCGGTTGACGGTGGCCATAGCCGCAGTAATGGTCAAACCCTGCTCAAGTTGGAGTAGTACCCGTTCCTGGGCTTCGACCTTGGAGAGGTCTTGCTTTCCTGCTTTGCGTCCCATAACATCCCATCCAGTCGCCCTGAAGGAGGGGCAAATATAACATCAATAACGCCTATAAATTAACGGCATAACTCTGGCGCATTCCCTACGAAGTAGGTTCGATATTTATATATTATATCGAACGAGCGAAGCCCTAGCGAAGCGAAGTTCGCTAGAACTTATTAGTTCTTGCTATATAAGATAACCCGTTCAAGTACCCAAAACCGAACATCGGTTTGGGATATATTTTTAAAATAGTTGCCCTCTGGGGCAAAAGTCCTGTTCAAGTACTATATGACCCCTAATATAACAGAAAATTTTAGAGTGACAGTACAGTATAGTACTGGCACATAATTAAACAACCCTGGGTCAAAATGTCTAACCCTTACCCTGACGTATAGACTTGGACACTTACCCCCTCGCGTGTCCAACACTTACCCTTACCCTGAGGGTTAAGGTTTAAATAGGTTACTCACTGGTAACTTATAAATGAATTACGCAACATTTGTGTATCTTAATTCGTGGCGAGTGACTCTCCAATCCGCCGTCAATATCTCGCCCCTACATTCCCGTGATGCGTACAATATAAATGGAATCCATCGCCTAATTTGGGAAGGTTCACGGGTTCCGAAAGTGTGACCGACATCACACGTTTATCTCTTGACACGCCTATCTCCCTCGTATATTGTTCTTCTTGTAGCCGAGAGAACTACCTCGAAGCACAGAACATCGAACAGATGTTCGAATAGAACAGGAGACAAGATTATGACCCGTAAAGACTTTCAACTCATCGCAGACGTCATCAAGGGGATGAATAAGCCCCACAATGATAGCGAGACAGTGGCCGAGATTGCCTACCAATTCGCCCTAACCCTAGCGGATACGAATGACCGCTTCAATCGTGAGATGTTCCTCAAGGCTTGCGGGGTGAACTAATGCTCACAGCATCTGCAACCATCCGCAACCAGTGGAACCGCGAAGAGATACGAGAGGAAGAACACGAGTTCGCCAGTATCGGTGCGCTTGAGGACTGGCTCGCCTATAACCGCGCTTATATCCTCACCCTATCATTCACGGGAGAATTTGTGAGGGATGAGGAATGAGCCTAACCCTACACCTAGGCGACTGTCTCAACGGGTGCGACATCTGCACCGCCAACCATCACGAGGGGCGCGAGTTCTGCACCGATTGCGGGGTGGAATTGTGAGCATCTATGAGATTCTTTCAATGCTAGGCGGAGACCTATCGGCAGACCCTGCCCTAATCTTGGAAGCATTCAACGAGAACCCCGACTATAAGCCCCTAGTAATTCAATGCTCACGGGGTGAGATTACCTACACGGCACTCTTGGAGAGGGTTAACGAGATAATCTAAATGTGACGAGAGTCACCGCCCTAAACGCTTGACGAGCGCGACATCTGCAAGAGATGATTAGGGCACAAGATACCAAGCAAGGTGCGAGGTATCGGCAAGAAACTAGACGGGAGATTAGCAAGATGTCACAATTGACAGAAGAGACACCAAGCACAGAGTGCAATTCGTACATCGTCGGCGGGTATCGTGTGAAGTTCACGAACTGGCAAGACGGCAGAAATGAAGAGTTCTTCGCAAGCCGAGAGGATGCAGAGAACTATCTCTTAAGCCGCAAGGCTTACGGGTACAAGGGCACAGTCGAGACGATTCATTTCAGAGTAAAGGATGAGAACTAATGAGCCAGCCAACAGGAATTGCGCTAAAGGTTACCAACAAGGACGGACACGTATCCTACCCCGCTTATGAAGCGTGGGGATGGGAGAAGGTAAACGCGGTTATACAAGGCACACTAGCAATCGAACACGTCGCCACAGTTGAAATCGTGGACGTCAACATCAGGGAGGGAATGTGATGAGTTACAGGGTACACGGGGCATATGAGAACCCGAAGAAGGCCAAGCAGTACGCGAGATTTACATCTCGCCTAGATTATCAGACACGAGAAGAAGCCGAAGCACTAGCCGAAGCGTGGAAAGTAGAACGAGATTATCCGTATATCTGGATTGAAGGGGGCAACTAATGCGCGAGTTCATCGAGAAGGAAGCCGAATTCATATTCGAGAAGATGCGCGAGAATATCGGTGACGCGTACTGGCAGGGGAGACTTGACTCTCTCGCTGTCGTGCTAAAGAATCTACCAGAGGAGGGCAAGCGATGAGTTACCAAACCAAGCAAGCGATGAAAGAGGAATTCAAGACCGAGATGGAGAAGGGGTACGTCACCCTTGACGAGATACGAGAGAACAGTGGGGAGTGGATAGACGGGTATCTGCCCATTTACTATAATAAAATCGTAGAAGAATGGCAAGCGATGCCGAGCGAGTTCAACGACAGAGGGGCAACGGAGTTGGGAGTAGGGCACGCAGGGGAGAATACTATCTACAACCTAATGAGCCTAGACCTTTATGTTTATTACAGCGACATCTTCAACGAAGCCATCGCAGAACTTGAGGAAGAGATGGAGATGAGCGAATGATGCTCCAAGAAGTAGACACAATCCAAGACTTGAGGGTATGGGTTGAGGAGAATATGCCAGGAGCAAGGCTCACAGTAGACAGCGCAGGGGACATCGTGATACACACGGGGTTAGGTGCATCTATGGGTGGATACTTATACGAGACAGGGGAAGCAGAATGAAGCAGACACACTCAGAACTATTCCGAGAGTTGATGGCACAAAGATGTCACGGGAATCTCTCGCTTAATTGCGACGAGCAACCAGTGACGGCACTGATGGCGGACTATGGGTACATCCCAGTATGCGAGGAACACTTGCGAAAGGTGGTGACAGGATGAATGAATGCGTATATTGTGAGGGCGTAGCAGATTTTGAGTGGCTAGATGGGGGCTGGTATGTCTGCACGGGATGTATCAAAGAAGGCAAGACAGACACAGAAGCACAGGGGGAATGATGGAGACCAAGCAAGATTACGACGTGATAGCACTGAGCGAGAAGTCAACAGGGTTTGCAAGGCGATTGCTCATCACGCACGAGGAGATTTCCTATTACGCGACGCTATTCTGGCACGCAGGGGACGGGTATGAACTTATCTTTAGGGACATAGATTACCCCGATTGGGCAAGAGATTTTGACTTAGGAGAATTGGAGACGCAGACGTGGGGGCAGTGCTAATGAGTGAGATTCTATGCGGTGATTGCTTGATATCAGTCAAAGAGTGCGGGTGCTTGCGATGATTTACTTATACATAGCGGTGCTACCTATCTTACTCGTGGCCTTGTATGGAATTACAGTTAAAGATGAGGGATATGGTGACCGAGATGCACTTGACTAGACTCAAGGCAGGGCACTATATTCACGGGTACTACAGCATCACACGCCACTATGACGAGGACACAATCACGTGGACAGTACGCCATAGAGACGGGGAAGTATGGACAGTGGAGAACCTAGACAAGGCACGAGAACTTGTCACCAAACTAAGGGAGGGTAAGTAAGTGAGACTAACTAAACGCGGTGAGATTGTGCTAGCAATCGGAGCATTCGTACTCATAGGGCTAGTGCTAAAGGGTGGATACGAACTCATCAACCATATCTGGTATGTGCAGGGTGAAGGATATTGTTGGGGCGAACTATCAGAGTGTATGTATGGGGGTAAGTGATGACCTATGGATGCGGAAGTTATGCGTGTCTATCTTGTTATCCTTTCCAATATGGATGCGCCGATTGCGGTACAAGGTGGGAGCAACCGATAGCAAACGGGCAAGTCTTCACTTGTCCAGAGTGTGACTATACAAACAACTCAGAGGAGGGGATGTGATGTCTAAGTATGTGGTGTTATGCGAAGCGATGCCAGAGGGTGACGTGGTATGCGAGGCAGAGAATGAAGAATGGGAAGACAGAGACGGGACGTACTGGTTTACTTGCACGACGTGTGGATGTTGGAATGAAGTGGTATACAAATGGTACTAGAGAGGGAGACTATGAATAAATTTCAGATTACATATCTCATCAGTGGCACAAGGCGTGTTGAGGTGACGATACCAGAGGGCACAGAACTACCAGATAATCTTGCAGAGATGAGCCTTGCAGAGTACGACGAATGGATTTACTCAGTACAAAGTAGCAAGGTTACAGAGTGGGAAGACATAGATTATGCAGAGGCACACAAGATTGTGAGAGTGGGGTAATGGATGTCACACTGATTATGGCAATACTTGTAGCACTTACCATCCGCAAAAAGGCTACAGAATTATTCCTAGACTGGTGGCGTGGATGAACCGCAACTGGCACACAGAAGCAGCGTGTAACGGACACCCTGACCCTGATTTATGGCACTACGAGAACTCAATCTATGCAGACGAGCAGCAACTAACAGTGCTACGCACAGTAGAAGCCATCGAGGTATGCCATAGATGTCCAGTCAAGGCAGAATGCCTGAAGCAAGGGCTAGAAAGTGAGAATGTTATTAGCGTGGGTGGTGTTGGCTCAGTGTGGGGTGGCCTACTCACGGGTGAGCGTGCCCTATTAGCAGGGCTATCTGCCAGTCATAACTCAGTGCGACACGAGGCACGTCACAGACGTGATGTTCGCAGAAAGATTGGTAGAATAAGTGTATGAAAAAGAGAGCGTTCATAGTCATAGGTATTGTGCTACTTGCTAGCCTTGCACCCTTGACTCACACCCTGACAGTAGATGTGAAGGTAGATGTCAACCCAAAGGTGGTGGTCAAGCAGACTAAGGCTACGATGAAACAGAAACACAACAACAGAGTAATGGCTATGAAGTTTGCTCAACACGGATGGGATTGGGATGTAAACGAACGTAAATGTATCCGCCTATTGTTTGATAAGGAGAGTAGGTTCGACCATCTAGCCAAGAACCAGCGTAGCAGTGCCTTTGGTATAGCCCAGATGTTGAAGGAGAAGAGTAAAGACCCAGCAGTACAGATACTCAATGCCTATCGCTATATCGAACACCGCTACCAGACACCTTGCCAAGCGTGGAAACATTCTCAGCGCAGAAACTGGTACTGATGTTCGACCTCACTGGTGAACCAACCTTAGCCTGTATCTGTGGTTGCTTGATGTTTGAGATAACTGTGATGTGGGATGAGGAGGACAGGGCAGTGGGTTGGTATGATTTAACGCAGAAGTGCAAGGACTGTGGCTCCATCAGCACAGCACCTACACCTATAGATGGAGAGATGTAATGCCTACATATGAATACAAGTGCAACCTATGTGGTGGTACACAAGAAGTACAGAGGGCATACGGCGACAGCACCGAACCTATCTGTTGCCAAACTACGATGAGCAGAGTATGGTCAGCACCAGCAGTAAAGTTTACTGGCACTGGTTTCTATAGCACAGGGGGATAAGATGAATACAATACAAAGTTGGAAAGAGATAGTCGAACTATATCTAGCAGAGTTAGATAAGGATTACCCAGAGGATTTATGGGTTGACCCAGCAGAGATAGACTATGACTCTAAGGAGTCTTGAGGTTCATCATCCACATCTCTGTATGGCTTGAAGCCACCGACCTTATGGATAAGTTTCTTGATGGCACGCTTGTGTCGCATACGCACAGCATCTTCAGTACCCATATCTAATTCTTCACCTATCTTTGCAAAGTCTAGCGACTCAGCGTGACGCAGGAATAGTATGCGCCTATCATCTTTAGGTAATTTCCAGAAGGCATAGTCAATCTCAATCATCATAGCCATCAGATTGCCACCCTCATTGGGTGCAGATGGACGGCCTGGCCTACCAAGATTTAACTTAGTGGTGACACCGAACTCACCTCGTAATACAGAGGGCAACAAAGCCTCAACCATATCAGCCTCATAGTAGAACAGGTCAGAGGTTTCATAGCCACCCGACTTAGCCTTCCAGTGTTGGCAGTAATCCAATGCTTGATTGCGTAGGCTACGATAGATTAAGTTCTTTGCATCACGTTCACCGATAGCCTCCCACGTATCTAACTTTACGGGATGCTCAACGAACCATTGGTACAAGGCTTGACGTATATCTTCTGGTTCAATCTCAAACTTCTTGTGGTACTCAGCAGTTACTGAGTCAATGATATATTGCCAGCGTTCAATTCTATTCCACTCTATCGTCATCTTTATATTTTCTCGTCGCAGTCATTAGGTCATCTACTGTAATGAGGAAGCCTTTACTTTGATTAGGTGGTATGAAACAACTAATCGCCCTGCCAAATTCTTTCACCGCATAGCGCAACACAGCAGTAGGTACGATGAGGGTTGATTCCTGTAGCACAAATGCCCAGTACCCTGCCTCAGTTACACCTAGTCCAGAGGGTGCCCAGTCTCCCACCTTTTGGAAGAAACACTCAGTCTCTATGTATAAGTTGTTGGTCTTGAACCACTTGCGGTCACGCTTGACTTCAACAGTAAGGTTACCAGTAAGCAACTCATCTACAAGTTGTTCGCCTTTGCGACCATAGCCAAAGTCTAAGTCAAATGATGACTTAGATGCCATTACTTATCCCACTTTCCTCGTAGAACTAACAGTGCAATTATACCATAGTTTGCTAGGTCTTTGAAGGAGTCCTCCAGTGGTTCGTGTTGTGCGTCAGTGCCATTGTCAATCAAGTTGTTGATGCGTGCTGTCTTATCGTGCATTCGTACACGTAATCCATTGAGCGCACCGCCTGGTGAGTCAGAGATATTCTTTGGGCCATAGTCACGATGCTTGCTTATCAGCAGGTCACCGAGTTCCTTCATCGTATCTCTTACGTCTTGCTCAAAAGTGGAACTGATAGTGTTACCTTGAGGAACTGGCCCTCCACGCTGTATGACTGTACGTTCAATCCTTGTTCTGCCAGATGGGTTATAATCTGCCATATCTCTTCACGCTCCGCCTTCTCCATCGTCATCCTTTGTCAATAGTTTCTTTAGTTCTTCATCAAAGTTCTGCAACTCTGTCTTCACTACCATATCCTCAACCAATTCGTCAACCATATCGTAACCCATCTCTGATGCAAATAGAGTTACGTATGTTGACTGAGTAATCAACGCAATCTTCTCTGGTTCATCCTTGTGGTAGTACATAAACCTTAGCAATGAACCAAGTAACAACTTGAATCCATTGGGTAGTACGTAGTACGGGTTGAACTCTTCATCATCTTCCAACGTATGGTCTATCAACTCAAATGAATTCTCAAACTGTGTCTTGCATTCGTGGCAGTAAGACTCAGGTGGTTCGAGTTCGTCAAAGTCCATTCTTCATATCCATCTTCTGATGGAAGTAGTCAGCACCTTCTTGCACGAACATAGAGTTGACATCGTACCCATCAGGTAACTGAATGATAGTAACTGGCAGTTCACGGGCTAGGCTACGTGCGAACTCTGTGCCTGGTTGGTCACCATCTGCAAAGACAAAGACTCTTTCAAAGTCTGCAAGCAAACGTGTGTAATGTTTCTTCCAACTGTTAGCACCAGGTACACCAACACAAGGGATGCCAATGACAGATGAAAGGGTAAGCGTATCTATCTCTCCCTCACATACACCAATGTAATCACCTGCACGTTCAACATCTAGTACGTTGTACATCTTTGTCTCTGCTCCAGTTAACCCCATATACTTAGGCTCAACGGCAGGGTTAAGTGCACGAAATCGCAAGTCAACAACACCAGTCTTAGTGATGTAAGGGATTGATAACCTGCCAACCATTGCTTCGTGTCCAACTTCAGGCTCCGCGACTACGCCGAATGATGCCAGACGTGCTACCTCCAGAGGTATTCCCCTGCTTGCTAGGTAGTCTTGAGCCAGAGAGATGCTTCCCGCGTACTTGTTCGCTGCTTTGCCCAGTAATTCCTTCTGCAATGCGCTTTGCTTCACGTATGTTTACTCCTTCTCTTGACGAAATAATTTGGAGCGAGTTACCTTGAACCCCACAGGCAAAGCATATAAAGATATTCTTGTCGAGGTTGGCTGAACCAGACTGGTGCGTATCTGAATGGAACGGACACTTAAGGTTGACTTGCCCGTGTCTTTGTCGTATGTTTGCACCATAGTGTGTGAGGACATCTGCGATGTTTGGCAAGTCACTGTCAATTTTTATCACCATATCCTGCATCCCTTAATAGTTTCACTGCATCCTCCAGTCTAAGTAAGCAAACCCAATCGTCTACTGACTTCTCACCTTGACCATTAAGTCTTAAGACTACTAGGCCAAGCAATCCTTTATCTCTTTCCTTCAACTGTGCGATAGCAGCAGCGGGATTAAATCCTGTTCTTGCCTTTACTTCCCAGTCGATACCGATAGTGCCAGTAATGTCAGTACCACTACGACCAGCACCTGTGCTCTCAGCAAACGGAAACCCGTTCTCTGCGAGATAGTTCGCCAATACTTTTTGACTGCGGTATCCTCTATGTTTACGCGATTGTGATGCCACTCAGTATGCACTCTTATCCTTACGCAAGATGCGGATAGCCCAGTTCATACCAACACCAACGCCTTCCGTCCACTCATCAGTGACAGGTGGCTTGGCTTCTTCAATCTTTATAATGAATGAGGCAATCTCTTCTGCTACCTTAGCCATTACTAATTGACGCATCTCTTGTGTGATGTCGTCTTCTTCTTCTCTTAGCATCTCTTATCCATTCTCTGGTATGTCTTCGATGTACATATACTCAGGGTTAAATGATAGCCAACAAGTGAGGTTAGCGTTGGCATCGGCACGCCCATATCTATTCTTTACAGGAGCGACAGCCATAGAAGTACCGACAACACCAAGAGTGCAGATAAGTGCAGGAAGTTGTGCCACCTTACCTTGGAGGGCAGAACGAGGTTGGCAAGGGTTACCCATAACAGCCTCAGAAGTGTGGTGTAAAATAATAATAGCAGTGTTAGTTGCACGAGCAAGGTATTTCAACTCCTTCATAATCGCACGCATTGAAGCAAACTCTTCGCCACCATCAGTGGCTATGTCCATCAAGTTATCTACAAAGATGGCAACAGGTGGGCAACCCCAGAGTTCTTCAAATGCTTGGACTTCTTCATCTATATCTTGCAAGGTGGGTGAGGATTCAAATGACCAGACAATGTGGTTGCTCTTTTGTAGCACAGCCTTTGTCCAACCAGGGTCAGCATTCATTAGGTTCTCAACATCTGTCTGGTTCTTACCAGATATCATTGAGGCAAGGCGCATAGCCATAGTGTGTGCATTGGTATCTGCTGAGATGTACAGGCAAGGCACCTTCATCTTCAGCGCTAGTGCGATAGCAAGTGTTGACTTACCTACACCAGGTGTACCTGCGAGCATAGATACTTCTGACCTACGAAATATAATCTTATTGTTATCAAATGTTTTGAAGCAACTTGGTAGCGGTTCACCGCCAATGTCCTGTCGTCCTACGCTTCTTACTAAAGTTCTCATTGCGTCTCCTGTCTTAAGTTGGAAGAGGGGTAATCATCTTCCCCGTCTGACTACCCCTCCACCAATTCTTATAGCATCTCGTCCTGTATTAGTTGACGGGCTTGCACTGGTCTGGTGTTCCCTGCGGTGTTGGACAAGCCCAGAATGCGTAAGGCTTCCCATTCGTCTTGCTGACTCCTTGACGGAAGATGCGTGCTCCGTGTACGCAAGTCGGTGTAGACATCCCGCCCACCCCAACGGACTGAGTTGGAGCCTGGGTTGGCACGAAGGATGGCTGCTGCGCGGTGTCTTGAGTTGAACCGCCAGTCGCTAAAGGGAGCACTGTGTATGCAGCAGCAACCGCCTTAGATGTAGCAGCAATCTGATGTGAGTAGTCTGCAATGCCTTCAAGCATTACGCTAAGTTCATCTGCTGTGTTGGCACGAATGTTAATCAAGTCTCCATTGGGTGACTTAACTGATACCTGTAACTTCCAGTTTTCTGTTGTCATTTCTTTTCCTTTGTGAATTGGCAATGTGCTGTGAGTCCACAGAAATTGCACGATTGTAGGTTCGGTAGAAATATACCAGCCTTGCGTGCTTTATCAAAACCATCAACAAAGTACTCAAGCGTGTCCAGCGTATATCTACTCAGGTCAATCATCTCTCCTGTCCCCGACTCACGAGACATCCAGTAGTTTCCTAGATTGACTTCTGCTCCTATCATCTGTTCGACTCCTACTTTGTAGAAGCCTAACTGAAGGTCAGAGGTTGGGCGTGTACGTGATGTCTTCAAGTCAACGATAACTAACTTACCATCTACCTCAAAGATTCTGTCAATGAACATCTTGACTGGCACACCTGCGATTACTGGGTTCAACTCCAGTTCGATGGCACGAGCACCTTGTGGAGTTGTCCAGATTTTCCAGTTAGGATTGTTCTTGCGCCACTTGATGTAGTTGTCTACCCAAATGGAACCATTAGCATCCCACCAGAAACCATCTTCTTTGTTGGGATTATCTTTAGTTGCTCGTCCTGCACGTCGTGCAGTGTTGAGGTCTAAGCCTTCGGTTTCTTTCTTCCAAGCCTTAGCCCATAGGTCATTCGTTGTCATAGTCGTACAACTCCGTTGCGTAGTGGAATGCACGGCCACCTGCTGACCAGATGCTTGGCTCCTCAGGTACCTGCAGTAGTCTGCCTAGGTAATACTGATAGCCACAGGTTAGATAGGTTGTGAATGCTGAGTAACTGATGTGCTCAGGTAGTGTGTAATCATCTAACTTAATCAAGGTTTTCTTCCACGAAGTCAGTTAAGTCTTCTAGGTCTTTGCGAAGTTCTTCAATCAACTCTGATATCTCATCAATCTCCGATAGGAGAATGTTAATCAAAGAGTCAAGTGTTTCTGTCTTGATTCGTTTCTTAAATGGGTTGAACATTTTGTCCTCCGTCTAGTAGTTTTTAGATAGTACCCCTGTCAAGGACAGGAGGGTACTTAAGACAAGAGTACTATCTAAATCTATTGTAGTATATAATATATTATATATATATTATATAAGGCGCTCCGCGCTTATATATTATTTATATGTTATTATATAACTAATTATACACAGCGAGGATACCTAATGCAAAACGACACGCCGAACTGGTTTGAACCAGTAGCACGTCAGAACTTCGAGAACTATCTCAGCCATCTGGCTGGTCAACCTAATCTGAGATTTGTTCAGGTGGGTGTATTTGCAGGTCACGCATCAGAGTGGCTACTCAACAACATCCTTACTGACCAGTCATCTAAGTTGTTGGACATTGATACTTGGGAAGGTAGCGATGAGCATACCGACATTGACTTCGTTGCTATCCACAAGGAGTACCTTGAAAGGGTTTGGAAGTACCCCAATGTCTACTCAGTGCTGGCTGACTCCACGATGTACCTGCCACACCTGAAGAAGGATTACTCTGACTTCATCTACATAGACGGTGACCATAGAGCACTGGCTGTCCAAGAGGATGCAGAGAATGCGTGGCCACTGCTCAAGTCTGGTGGCATCCTAGCCTTTGATGACTACCTATGGACTGACCAGTCAGACACACCCAAGGAAGCAGTGGATAGATTCATAGCCGTACACAACGAGGAACTAATTGTGCTACATCACGGCTACCAAGTTTGGGTCCAGAAGAAATGAGAAAAAGACCCCCACTCCTAGGTAAGTACCTAGAGGTGAGGGTCTTCGTGTCTCTATGGGGCTGCTAGGCCCCTATTTGAGGGTGTTTACTTCTTGCTTCCAACGCCAAATTCCTTGGCCTTAGGGTCTAGTGCCTTCCAGAGTGGGGCAATGAACGCTGATGCGAAAGCATATGCCAGTGTCTTTGGGTCTGTCACTCCTGCTGCGTATAGGGCCACCACTGATGGGACCGCTGCACGTGCGTAAGTAGTTGCCATAGCAACGAGTTTGGTTGTATTCATTTTCTCTCCTTATGACTTGAAGACTGGCTTACCGAATCCCACAACTGTCACGGCTTGTGACCTGCGGAGTTTGGAACCATTCTTCTTCTTGTAGGCACGCACCTTGAGGCAGACTTGGCCTCCGTTGCGCTGGTCACCCTTCTTATCTGGGGCAGTGTTGCCTTCGATACAGGTGACTGTCCCGTCTCCGTTGTCCTTGACCACAATCCCTACGTGAGAGATACGGTCAACGCCATCGTTCGGGAAATCAAAGAACACTACGTCTCCTGGTAGAGGGATTGCTTCCTCTGCCTTCTCCCATTGGTTCTTCTTCATAAAGGCTGTTGCTCCTGCCACTGTAGATACACAGTTAGGAATCTTCAAGCCCACTTCATTAGCACACCAGTTAACAAAAGAACCGCACCAAGGTAGGAAGTTTGCTTTTGTAAATGCGCCGTACTTTGTTTCGTTGTCCTTCGGACCTTCAATTACACCTAGTTCGCCTTCGGCTACCTTGATGAAGTCTAGTCTTTGTCCCATTTACTCACTCGCTTTCTTGTCAACCTTAGCAAAGGCTGCGTTGATTTCTTCTGCGGTTAGGCTTCCATCGTTAAGGAAGAAGCGTGCAAGTGCTTCAAGTACACGGGCTGCACCTAGTGCGCCAGCCAGTACTGCTGCTTGCCATACTTCGATACCTACGAGGGAACCAGCACCGATAACTCCTAGTGCTTCTGCTGCAATGACTGCGAAAATACGCATCATTACGTTCTTAAATGTGGCCATTATTCGTCCTTTAGGTT
>Ga0315906_10006116_pt1 | contig 14955 bp, 13 predicted proteins | sample LakEriMetagenome_4_FD_203526 | JGI IMG/M metagenome (GOLD analysis project Ga0315906, IMG submission 203526) | Freshwater fungal communities from buoy surface, Lake Erie, Ohio, United States - Buoy 2 MA122 | ecosystem: Environmental > Aquatic > Freshwater > Lake > Lake biofilm | place: USA...
GGAACACGTCCAAGACTGTCTTTTTCAATGATAGTCCCTTCTTCATCACGCACCTGGGTCTGGAAAACGTTACCACGGTACGGGTTGAAGTCGGCTTTGTCCTCGTGAGACAATGGACGATAAATATCCATTACCCACTCGTTGACGTTACCGGCCATGCAATACAGACCGTAATCGTTAGGCCAGAATGAATGTACAGGTGCAGGACGATCAGCGTTATCGTTCAAGAAGCCGGCGGTACCCATATTGTCACCTCGTCCGCGCTTATAGTTGGCCAACATTTGGCCTTTATATTTATCATCACCGTTACGCATAACGTGACCATTCCACGGGTATTGACGACGGTCGGTAACGCGCTCATAAACGGTGTTTCCGATTTGCGAAAGTGCTGCGTATTCCCATTCAGCTTCGGTCGGGAGTCGGTAGCGCGGAAGAAGAATGCCGTCTTCCATACGAACCTTGCGGGTACCGTTAGTACCTGAACTAGGATTAAGATCCATCAGATCGCTTTTCACCATGCCCTCGTACTGTCCGGCCAGGTATGCGTCGGTATTGAAATTATCCTCGTTAATCTGATTTGGATTCACACGAAGGATGCCTTCTCGGACCATAATTTGCTCATTGACACGATCCGTACGCCATGCGCAGAAATCGGTCGCCTGTAACCAGTTCACGCCAACAACAGGATACTGCTGGTAGGCAGGATGACGCAGGTACAATTCAATAAGCGGCTCATTGTAGCCGAGTTTATCGCGCCAAACCAAGGTGTCAGGAAGTGCTTTTTTGTACACTTCAGGATAGTCGGCACCAAAGACACGCGTGGTCCAATACAGGTATTCCAGGTAGTGAACATTGGCTACCTCAGTCTCGTCCATGTAGAACGAACTCACGGTAACACGACGTGGAATGTTATTCCAGTCGACCGTAATGTCCTGCTCGGTACGGCCCATCGTGAAGGTACCACCTTCGATCAGCACCAAACCAGGACCGGTTTCTTGCTCATCATAAGGGGCTACTTCAAAACCACCGTTTTTAGGGTCGTTGTAGTTCCATCCGGTAACGGAGGATTTTTCTTGGCCACAAGATGCCAGAAGGGTGACTGCAGAAAACAGTCCGAGGCCGTGACGCCAGAGGGTCTTCATTGGTTGGTTAGCTAGTTTAAGTGCAAAAACGAAGGCCAAATGTATTTATTTTAAATAAATAAGCCAATTTTTGATTAGAAGGAAGGGCATTTAATCGTTCTGAAACGCTTTTTCTTCGGATGACACGGGAACAGGAGTCCCAGTGACAATTCGTGAGAGCCAGCAGAGGCGTTATACAGCTTGGAAACAGTTACATCGTAACTGTAACCAAACTTGAAAATACCTTGCTGGAGGCCCACCAACGCGATGAAGGAGTCTTGTCCGCGGTACCAAACACCACCGATCAACGGCGCTTTAGCTGCATAAAAACCAACGTTAAACTGCTTGAAATCACGCTGTTGCTGGTACAATACATTTGGTGAGATGTAGACTGAATTATCGCGGGAACCTCCCAACGGAATGATTGCTCCGGCATGCGCCGTTATTTTCATAGGAAGTTCAGAACCGGGAGCCTCTTTAATATAAAACTCCTGTGGTTCAGTGAGGTGATGTGCCGAGATACCACCGTAAAAACGGTTGCTGTACGCCAAAAGTCCGGCGGAGAAATCCCAGAAAGAACGATTTTCATTGGGACGAATTTCCTGTGTCTGATAAACGAATCCGTAGCGCGGATCAATCATATCCCCGAAGGTGAGTTTATCCCAGTCCACTTTCTTTTGAAAATAGGTCGCCTGAAAACCTGCGCGAATGGAAAATTCGCGGGTTACGTTCAATTGATAGCTGTAAATGCCGCTCACGCTGGTGGTGGTCAGCGTAGATTCCCCGGCCTTGTCGTTCATTACAATCAGTCCTAAACCACCGATTGGATCAACATGCTGGTCGTATGAAGCCGTATAAGTGATGAAGTTTCCAGAAAGTGCCGGCCACTGGTTTCGATAGTTCAAATTAACCCGAGGACAACGCTGCGCACCGGCAAATGCCGGATTGAGATAAATCGGATTGGCGTAGAACTGCGAAAACTGTGGATCCTGAGCCAGGAGCAGTTCCGGTAAAATCAACAAGAGTGCGAATAAAATTCTTCTCAACATTGGTGTGCGTTTTGGTCTGAATGATACGACAGTCAAGATAGCTTAGTTTCGTACTTACCGGTCATAAACCTTCAGCCCTAATCTTTTACGTGTAAGATTACTGTACAATTTTAATCAAAATTTAATAGAAATAATCTGTTTGCTTGTAAAATGACAAAATTAACCCTGCCGGACACCCAATTATTTTGTACCAAAACGGGACTAGTTAAAGGTTTCTGCTCAAATAATCTTTTTTGCGGTAAATTTGTTATTATCAATAAAACTGAACGATTTTCGTTAAGTTTTCTCCAAACACCTGAACGATTCCATGAACCTCCATCGGTTTCTCACTTTACTCTCCCTCCTGCTGACGCTTTGTACCAGTCCGACCTATGCTTTTCAAAGTCGTCCTGTCGGGGAATCGGTACGTGTTAAACTAGACTGGCAGCCGGTAAAAGAAACCAAACTTCCCAACGAGGAGCGTTTTTACAACCAGTATTTCAACGGCGCTTTTCTGGACAATGACTTGTTACCCTTTCATCAGGAGATGTTCGTATTGCCCGCCGGTGCCGGTGGATTATCCGCCCGCTTGAATATCATCCGCGTGGAAACAGTAAGTGATTTACGCGGCATCCAGGATCTGGCAGCGATCAGCACAGAATTCCAGTTAGAAACGGCTACAGTAACACAAAAGAAAAAAAACTATGGCGCTGTGAAAGTTCATCCGTTTCGGCGAACAACCACAGGAAATTACGAGCGTCTTGTTGAGTTTGAACTTTCCACCACAGCTACACCGGCTGTGTCCTCCGCCAAAAATGCCCGGATGATGCGCCGAAGCAGTGTCTTTGCATCCGGCAATTGGTACCGCGTGGCTGTCGTAAACAACGGTGTATATCGCCTAAGTTATTCGTATCTGAAAAGTATCGGAATGGATGCTGACAATATCGACCCCCGCCATATCAGAGTTTATGGAAATGGCGGCGGACAATTGCCTTATCTCAATGCAGCAACGCAATACGACGATCCGGAGGAGAACGCCATTTATGTGGCGGGCGAAACTGACGGAAGGTTCGATGGAAGTGATTACGTGTTGTTTTACGGTTCGTCGCAGACCCGCTGGAAATACGATTCCGTAACCAAACAATTCCAGCATGCCAACAACCAGTATTGCGACACTACCTATTATTTCCTGACGACAGACCTGGGAGCCGGCAAACGCATAACACAGCGAAACAGCTCCACGGTGCAGCCGCAGGTAAATGTCACGTCATTCAACGACTATGCATTTCACGAAACCGACCAATACAACTTGTTGAAATCAGGTCGTGAATGGTACGGAGAACGGATGGACAACATCAATACTTCCAGAAGCTTTTCATTCAGTTTTCCCAACCACTCCTCTTCTGATACTGTATTCCTTCGCGCCAGTCTGCTGGGACGCGCAACGAACAGTACTAATCACAACAGCAATTCCTTTACGATAAAAATCAACGGTGCAACACTCACCGCTCAAGGATTTGCTGATGTTGGCAGCTCGGCTCAAGATAATTACGCCGTACCGGTAACTATTAACAAACCGATTATTGGTGCGGGCACTTCGATAGAAGTAACTGTATTCTTTTCGTCTACCGATCCAAATGCTCAAGGCTGGATCAATTTTCTGGAACTTACAACACGCTGCGGACTTTCCATCTCAGGCCGCAGCAGCCAATTTCATTTTCGCGACATAAACTCCGCCGGCATCGGTACTATTGCCAACTATACTATTTCCGGCGCTAATAGTAACCAGTGGTTGTGGGACATTTCAACGCCCAATGAAATTGTCCAACAACAATCCACCATTACCGGATCAACATTGAACTTCGCCGCGGCGGCGGATATCGTTCGAGAATTTATACTCTTCACACCTACTTCGACACCTGAACCCATCGCATCGGGACGGATTTCTAATCAAAACTTACACGGTCTCAGTCAGGCTGACATGTTCATCGTTACCCATCCCAATTTCCTTTCGCAAGCCAATCAACTGGCCGAGTTCCATCGAAACCGGGGATTATCCGTGCACGTCGTCACACCGCGGGAGATCTACAACGAGTTTTCTTCTGCAGCGCAAGATGTCTGTGCAATCCGCAACATGATGAAGATGTTTTACGACCGATCCTCTTCACCTTCAGATATGCCGCGTTACCTGTTACTTTTGGGGGACGCATCCTATGATAATAAATACCGGATTACCGATAACACGAACTACATTCCATCCTATCAGTCTGCAGGTTCACTGAACAACACACAGACGTACATGTCGGACGACTTTTTCGGGCTGCTTGACGATTCCGAAGGTGAATGGACCAGTGGCGAAATCGTAGATATGGCTGTCGGACGACTGCCGGTAAAATCGGCCGCAGAAGCGGATGCTGCCGTTCGTAAGATCGTCACGTATGGAGGCGCCAATCTTTCCGGATCATCTACGGCGCCCAACACGCCGTTGGGCGACTGGAGAAATATCATTGCCTTCGTTGGCGACGACCAGGATAACAACACCCACTTCAAACAAGCAGACACACTTGCTTCCCGTGTCAGCCGAACTTATCCCATCTATAATATCGACAAGATTTATTTGGATGCCTATAACCAGCTGTCGACGCCCGGCGGCCAACGATACCCTGATGCACAACGCGCCATAGTCGACCGTATCGAACGCGGAGCGCTGCTGATGACGTATATCGGACACGGTGGTGAAGTCGGTTGGGCGCACGAAAGAATACTTGAGATGAGCGACATCAACGGATGGACGAATTTTCCGCGACTTTCTGCTTTTCTGACAGCCACGTGCGAATTCACCCGGGTCGACGATCCGGCGAGAACCTCGGCGGGCGAGGATGTATTTTTAAATCCCAACGGCGGCGGCATTTGCCTGTTCACTACATCGCGCCTCGCGTTCTCCAGTTCCAACAACAATTTGTGTCAACGATTCTTTACGCACGTCTTTGAACCGTACGAAGGCAGAAATCCTACTATCGGAGAAATTTTCGAGCAAACAAAAATCGACGTTTTCTCCGATGTATATGTTCGGAACTTCCTGCTTATCGGTGATCCCGCCCTTCCGCTTGCGTATCCGTCGTTAAACGTAAAAACCACCGCTATCGACGGATCGCCTGTACAAATCGCTTCAGACACCCTGAAAGCACTACGCAAGGTGACGATCAGCGGAGAAGTGACTGATAAATACGGTAACCGTATGAATAACTTCAGCGGTATTCTTACTCCGACCATCTACGACAAATGGACCACCTATTACACTTTGGGTAACGACCAAAGTGTTTCCAATGACCCTTCCTATGCACAGCCGTTTGCCGCACAACGCAACGTGATTTATAAAGGCAAAGTGAGTGTCACGAACGGTGCTTTCAATTTCTCCTTTGTGGTTCCGAAAGACATTCAATTCTCTTACGGCTTCGGCAAATTAAGTTATTATGCGCAGAACGGAACTGTAGATGCCTGCGGTTACGACACCTCGATGGTAGTGGGCGGCTTTGATGCCAACAGTGCCGCCGACGATGCAGGTCCGCAGGTACGGATCTTCATGAACGACGAAAAATTCATTCGAGGTAGCATAACGGATGAGAACCCTTCCCTCCTGGCCATCGTTGTTGACTCAAGCGGCATCAATGCTGTAGGTAGCGGAATAGGACATGACATGACCGCTACCTTGGACAACGATGCCAATAAGACCTTTGTACTGAACGATTATTTTCAGAACGAACTGAACAGTTATCAGCAAGGTCGTGTACTCTTTCCGTTTCAGGATCTTACTGCGGGCCCACACACGCTCACCTTTAAAGTATGGGATGTACACAACAACAGCTCAGAAGCGTCGACGGAGTTCATCGTAGAGTCATCTGCCGAACTGGCCCTAGATCATGTATTAAATTATCCGAACCCTTTCACCACTTCCACCACGTTTATGTTTGAGCATAACCGACCATTTTCGGTGCTGGATGCTCAAGTCCAGATTTTCACCGTTTCGGGAAAGCTTGTTAAAACAATCCAGGGTAAAATATTCAATGAAGGATTTCGTTCAGAGGAGCTGCAATGGGACGGACTGGACGATTACGGCGACCGGATTGGAAAAGGCGTGTATCTTTATAAGCTCAAAGTGCGGACACAAGACGGTTCCAGTGCAGAAAAGTTTGAAAAACTCGTAATTCTGCGTTAATTGCAGTTGTTTGAATAACCGCTATATTTGCCTACCACATACGACATGTCAATGCTTTTTAACAAAAAAACCATCCTTTTAGCGTTTACAGGCCTCCTGTTCACCGCTTCGTCTTCTGCCCAAATCAATCAAACCCGTGACGAACTGTTGGGTCAGGTGAACACCATCACCACCGCTGTTCCCTTTCTGTTAATCGGACCGGATTCTCGTGCAGGCGGTATGGGTGACTATGGAGTAGCGTCCGCACCGGATGTGAATTCCATCCATTGGAATGCAGCTAAATTGGCGTTCACCGATAAAGATGCCGGCTTTTCCATTTCATATACTCCATGGCTTCGTGCACTGGTGAATGATATTAATCTGGCCTACCTTTCCGGCTATAAGAAAGTGGGTGATGGCGATCAGGCTATCGGCGGCTCACTGCGTTACTTCTCACTCGGCAATATCGATTTCACGAACGAGAATGCCGAAAAGACCGGCTCCTTCAACCCGAATGAATGGGCATTGGATCTGGCATATTCCAGAAAGCTGGGTGAAAAATTCTCCGGTGCTTTGGCGATGCGTTACATCTACTCCAACCTCACCGGCGGCATTGCGATTCAAAACAACACCATTCAGACGCGTCCCGGGACGTCAATTGCAGCAGATCTTTCCGGCTACTACACGACAGAGATCGACCTGAATGGCAAAGACGCCATGCTGTCTTTCGGTGTCAATATATCCAACATCGGATCTAAAATTTCCTACACGGATACCAAATCAAAAGACTTTATCCCTACCAATTTCCGTCTCGGTGGAAATCTCGAAGTGGAACTGGATGACTACAACACCATCTCCTTCGGAATTGACATTAATAAGTTGCTGGTGCCAACACCTCCAGTTTATTTGCGCGACAGCGCCACCGGCGATTATATTCTGGATCAGGAAGGCCGACGTATCGTACAGTACGGTAAAGACCCCTCCAACATTTCTCCTGCCAACGCCCTTTTTAGCTCCTGGAGCGATGCGCCAGGTGGCTTCCCGGAAGAAATCAAAGAATTCATTTGGTGTACCGGTATTGAATACTGGTATGACAACCAGTTCGCTATTCGCGCCGGCTATTTCCACGAAGCCGCTACCAAAGGTAACCGTCAGTACTTCACAGTTGGCGCCGGACTTCGTTACAATGTTTTCGGTTTGGATTTCGCCTACCTGATTCCAACCGAACAACGAAACCCGCTGGAGAACACCCTTCGCTTTACGCTCATCTTCAACTTTGAAGGATTAAAAGCAGAGAATCAGGATTCTGAATAATTTCAAAACCCCGGTCCGCCGGGGTTTTTTAATACCCCTAATCATCACGCTACTCGATTACTATTATGAGAATTGGATTTGGTTTCGATGTACACCAGCTTAAAGCGGATCATCCGTTCTGGCTTGGAGGCATTCGCATTCCGCACGACAAAGGCGCGTTCGGGCATTCTGATGCCGATGTAATGATCCATGCCATTTGCGATGCCCTGTTGGGCGCGGCAAACCTTGGGGATATTGGAAAGCATTTTCCGGATACGTCCGCCGATTTCAAGAATATCGACAGCAAAATTCTGTTGCAACGAGTTTGCCGACTGATCGATTCCTCCAATTATGAAATCGGAAATATTGATGTAACACTTTGTCTAGAAAAACCGAAAATCGCTTCCTATATACCTCAGATGACAGAGGTATTGTGTGGTGTCATGCAACTTCCAATCACCGACTTGTCCATTAAAGCAACAACCAACGAGAAGATGGGATTTATCGGTCGGCAAGAAGGGGTGGTCGCGTACGCCGTAGCTTTACTGCTCCGAAAAGGTCAGAAAGAAAAAGAATAACCTGCACTTACAATAAACTCATTCACGATTGGTGAACGGTTATGTTGCAGCATGTAGGAAACGCTCAGGCTATTTCGGCGATCAATTTCATACTCGATACCCGCTTCATAACGAAAGCGTGTTACATCTCCGTTACGATAAGGCTCTTCTGAAGAGCGAAGTAACAGAAACGTCTCCTGCGAAACAAAAGGAGTCCACCGTCGTTCGGTGTCATAGGATAAACTGAACTTAGTTCTGAAAAACCAGTTCGGAGAAAAACCATTTTCCTCGATAAACTGATCCTCTACCCGCCCTTGTAATCTGCCGCGTACGGTCAGGGATATAGGTTTCCATTTTTTCTTCCAGGCCAGATCAGCAAAAAAACCATGACGTGTACTCCAGTAATCCAATTCATTTTTCTGAATCAGTCGGTAATTTACTGCAGCTTTAAAATTCCTGGCAACGGTAAACTGTGCGCCGATCTGTGTAAAACAGAGGTCCACTGTTTCCAGATTACGATTCAGACGCACCTGCCCGGCTAAGGACAACTGCCAACGAGAAGTGATTTTATGATTCACCTCGGCACTTAGCCAAGTACCGAAATCTTGGTCCTGCGCCAGCAGGATGCCCGGCATGAACAGCAGATAAACAAACAGGCGAAGACCGTTCATGTATACGGCAGGAAGTTAGCGGGATCAACCCTTACGGTGTGAAGTTTCCTCGTAATAATAGATCTTGACGATGGCAATATCCTTGAGAAAATCAATCTTGTTGACTGCTGCCCGATGAATATTCAGACCGGTACGTTTTCGCAAATCAGCCAACATTGACTCGTAATTTTCAGGACGTATCAGTTCTATATTTTCATATTGAACCGTTTTTACCAACTCATTACGCATCAGCAAATTACCATCCAAGGCATACGTAAATGCAATGATGATCACATTAATGATGATCAGTTCGAAATAGGTCGACTTACTCACGGCGGCAATTAAACCGACTGCGATGGACACAAACAAATAGGTCATATCCTTGGTCGTGAGGCCTTCCGTACGCAAGCGCAGAATGGAAAAGACCGCAAACAATCCGAATGCCGCACCCATGGACATTTCTACTTTATTGAGCAAATACGTAATCACGAAAATGATCACATTGAACAAGAAGTAGGTGAAAAGAAAATCTTTCTTCTTGTGAATACGAAAGTAAATCATCCGCACCAGTACAAACATGGAGACGAAATCAATTAATAATCGCCAGAAGAATTTGTCAGAAAGTTTGTCAAATAAATCTAAAGAAGTAGCCAGGTCATTCATGATGCTTTGAGCAGTTTATTGAGATATATAAGTGTAGGTTTAAATCTGTTGTGTTTGAGTTCAGGATGAAGACTGATAACGCCTAAGCAATACTTGCTGATGGACTTTTGCTGGATTTTAAACTCCCGCATCAATGCAATGAACGGACTTTTGTCGAGACCACTCCCCTGCTTCACTTCGGCAATCACCAATCCGTCGTACAGCACCTTGCCGGCATCATCAACGAAATGCAATCCGGTATCGACAGTTAGTCGCTCTTGACTGTGTTTGTTGACAAAAGTAATCCGCAGGTAATTTACCCAAAGTTGTGGCTTGAGTACGCCTGGATCCACCGTAGATGCCGTGCGTACCAATTCCTCTGCTTTATCCGAAATATTCTTGATGATCTCCGGACGTTTAATACGCTCCTTAATGGTCCTACCTTTGTTATTCTTGAATTTCACTTCAAAGAAACACAAATTGGATTCTACATAGCGACGTGCCCGAAACTTATAGCGGTTGAGCTTGCCATTATGATGCATGACGTATAAACCGAACCCTTCGGTATCGAAGTAGAGCGTTTCATAATTGGTATAGCGCTTACCGGAAATCTCCAATATGAAATAATCCTTCTTCATTCGCTCCAGCAAAACAGGCAACTGCTGTGCACGAAACATGAACTTAGTATCAACCCTATCAAGCAGCTTAACACTATCCATCTGCTGTAAGGTAATAGGATCAAATCCCTCCAATATGTTATCCAGTGTCTCCAACTTCACAATCAATACTCGTAGGTGTATTTTTTTTCGGTGACCAGCGCACCTTTGCCATCATAGGTAAGGCGTGTGGTTTTCATCCCTTTGTTATCGTATAGTATAAGCACCTTTTTCACCAGAACACTCTTTCCGTCGAAGGTGACTTCAGCATTCTTTTCACCGGTCGGTGAATACGTCCACAGTTCCTTTTCTAAAAGACTACCGGCACCATCGTACTTGGCCATTTCCGTCTGGTCGCCATTGGTATTGTATTTGTAGGCTGTGCGCTTTTTTACCTTCCCCGTAGCATCAAATGATTTCTCTTCCGTGACGTCGCCATTCTTATTGTACGTCGTTATCACATGACTTTCCAGCTTGCCTTCCTTATCGTACTGACGGTCCTCGGTCAGGTTCGCATCTGCATCAAATCGCTGGAAGGACTCCGTATACGTCGATGATTTACCGTCCTTGTTGGAGGTGACGGTTACTTTAACGGTTTTCACCCGATTACGTTTAATGTCTTTTTTGCTTTGCGAAGAAGCCGAAAAGACAGAAAAAATAGCAAGGGCAAGAAGAAGAAAATATTTCATCACGCTGTTATCGTTCGTCAAAAATAATGATGTCAGGAGCTCTTACCTCCGACTTATTGTCGGTAATCTCAATAGTTACTTTTACCGGAATGCGCAGACTGTTTTGTCCATTCGGAAAAAAGGACTGATGCAATCCTGTTGTATCACGAGAATAGGCGAAAAGGGTGTATTTACCTTTCCTCAGGTTCGAGAAACGGTAACTGCCGTCATAACTGGCTTCGAAATCGTCATCATAGGTTCCACCATACGGTCCATAAATAATATAAACATCTTCCCGGGCACCAACAACTGTATCAACGATGGACGTCTGATTGACATCATACCGGTAGACGAACACATTGCCGACGATCGTAGAGGTACCACCTTCGCCCGCATCCTTTTCGCACGCCAGAAAGGACGACGAGATGAGTATTACTAATATCAGAACGTATTTGTTCATTTCAGAGAGTACTTGACTACAAAGTTGGCAAAACGCCTTGACAACTATTTATCGAGGTAAAGGTTTTTGCATCCACTATACGAGAATAGCTCAAAAATGTTGTAAAACTGAGGTGTTATGCGGCAAAAAAGCCACGTTATATTACATTTCATGATAATGTAGGGGCGCAAACTACTACAATCAATGTTCATGCCACTGATTTACAAATATTTAGAAAATAAATAAATGGTGTATCTTTATCCTGAAATGAGCAGAAAAATAGAAATAAAGGCCGAATTGACTGAATTCGATTCGGAAAACGAGCTATCGGCCGCGGATCGTGAGCTGGTCAGTGCAGCCCGTAAAAGCACCCAAATGGCGTATGCGCCCTACTCTCATTTCCAGGTAGGCGCTGCATTACGGCTTGATTCAGGGGACGTAATTTCAGGAAACAATCAGGAGAATGCTTCCTATTCACTGGGACTTTGTGCAGAGCGGGTAGCCCTATTTTGGGCGGGCGCTAATCATCCCGGAAAGAAAATAACGACGATGGCGATTACTGCATATTCTGCCAACTTTGCCATTAACCGTCCAATAGCTCCGTGCGGTGCGTGTCGTCAGGCAATCGCCGAGTACGAACATCGATACAACCAACCGATCCGACTCATTCTGGTAGGAGCATCTGGAAAAGTATGGATCACGGATTCTGTAAACCAATTATTACCCTTACAATTCACTGCAGAAGATCTCACCAAATAAAAGCACGGCAGTTACCACCATGCAAACTTACCTGCGGATTTTTATAATCTTGTTCCTTGGGACAATGGTTTCATCGACGGCTGTTCGAGCTCAAGTCAGTGTACGCGATTCTGTGTTTGGATTTTCCGCGGCGGCGGTCACCGGCGGCTATTCATTACCCGGTGGCGATCTGGCAGACCGTTTCGGCAACAACTTCAGTATTGGCGGAAAGTACATCCGAAAGACCAAAGCAAACTGGACCTGGGGATTTCAGGGAGACTTTTTGTTCGGTGACGAGGTTCGGGAAACCACTATACTTAATGGTCTTGTAACTTCACAAGGAGAGTTGATTACGCAAGACGGAACGTATGGAACGGCACTGTTGTATGAGCGTGGATGGAAAGTGGAGACCCAGCTTGGCAAGATCTTTCCGGTGCTAGGGCCGAACAAAAATTCAGGGCTTGTATTCATGGCCGGTGCAGGCTTCTTGCAACATAAGATAAGAATTGAAAGTCAGGGCGATCGTATCCCCTATCTTGAAGGTGATTACACGAAAGGATATGATCGCTTGACGAACGGTTGGTACATCTCTGAATTTATCGGCTACATGAATTTCGGGAATCGTCGTCGCGTAAATTTTTTCATTGGCATAGAGGCTGTACAGGCTTTTACTGCTTGTCGCCGGAGCTTTAATTTCGACACTCGTATGGCGGATGATAAAGAACGGAATGACATGCTGCTTGGACTAAAATTTGGCTGGATCATTCCTCTGTACAAAAAAATTCCGAACGCCTATTATTTCGACTAGATGATCAAGTGGCTGTACGGTACAAGCATTAAAGGCTACGGCTTCTTATTGCACCTTGCTGCATTTTTCGGCAACGAAAAAGCGCGTAAATGGATTGACGGCCGGAAAGCATGGAGCAACGCCTTGCTGAAAGCAATAACACCAAATACCTCTTGGATATGGTTTCATTGCGCATCGCTCGGTGAATTCGAACAAGGAAGACCGTTAATGGAGGCTTATCGAAAAAAGTATCCTGACAAAAAACTCTTACTCACGTTTTTCTCACCCTCCGGCTACGAGATCCGTAAAAACTATCCGGGCGCTGATCATGTGTGCTACCTCCCGCTGGATACTGCAGCCAATGCCGAGAAATTCCTCGATATCGTCCAACCGGAAAAGGTCTTTTTTATCAAATACGAATTTTGGTTTAATCTGTTAGAAGCGGCCGTTCAACGTAATATTCCGGTATACCTTGTAGCAGCCATCTTTCGTCCCGGCCAGTGGTTTCTACAACCGTACGCCAAACATTTGGCCAGCACGTTGAAGAAAGTGACGCGTTTTTTTGTTCAGGATGAAGGGTCAAAAAAAATTCTGCTAGATAACGGCATCCAAAACGTCACACTTGCGGGAGACACCCGGTTTGACAGAGTAATTCAGATTGCCGAAAACTTTTCGGACATCAATGGAATCCGTGAATGGAAGGGTGACAATTTCCTGATCGTTGCCGGTAGCACCTGGTTGGCAGACGAAGAGCTGTTGCTCGATGCTTTTGTCCAACAAAGCCACTCCGTCAAACTGATCCTGGTACCGCACGAAACGGATGAATCTCATCTTTTACAGCTGAAGAGACTACTGGAGAAGAAAGGGCTACTGCAAACTGCTGTTTTTTTCTCTGAACAAGCATTGCCGTTTGATGTATCGTCATCCATACTCATCGTTGATACAATTGGGTTGCTTTCCCGGCTGTACCGATACGCTGATATGGCACACATCGGCGGCGGATTTGGTGTTGGAATACACAACTCTCTTGAAGCAGCGGTTTATGGCATTCCGCTTTCCTGGGGCCCCAACTACCGCAAATTCCGGGAGGCCAACGGACTCCTCGAAGTTGGAGCCGCTAAAGCCGTTTCCAAATCCTCCACCTTAAGCGATTACATCACAGGACTAAGGTCAAATCCGGAAATCCGGAAACAAAAAGGAGAACTCGCGAAAGCATTTGTTTATCAGCATCATGGCGCCAGTGAATTGATTTTGGAGTACGTGTGAAGCTACCAACGAGCCCCACACTAGCACTCTACTTTTTTCGTTATTTTTACAGCATTGTTAACGAGGAAGCAAAAATCCATGAAACGTATTATTCTACTTACCGGTTGCCTGACCATTTTTGCAATCCTACTGCTAGAGTCCTGCAAACACGATCCGCTTGAATTCGTAACCCCTAAGGATGACGGTAGCGGCAGTAGTAACACACCCTGCGATCCTGATTCTGTTTATTTTCAAAACACCGTACTTCCGCTATTGACTGCTAACTGCACGATGAGTGGCTGTCATGACGCTGCATCTAACCAGGACGGCGTTACCTTGGTTTCTTATCAAAGTGTGATGAACTCGGGTATAATTGATCCCGGAAATGCATCCAACAGCGATTTATACGATGTCATAACAGAAACAGATCCTGATAAAATAATGCCACCACCACCTTATGCTCCATTAACTTCCTCCCAAATTGCAACCCTTAGCAATTGGATTGAACAAGGAGCATCTAACAATTCCTGCAGCAGCGGATGTGACACTACTAATGTGACTTATTCAGGATCCATCGCTCCTTTGTTACAATCGCGCTGTACCGGTTGTCATGGTGCTACCAACCCCCAAGGCAATATCAATTTAACAACCTACGCCAATGTAGCTGCGCTGGCTAATGCCGGAACACTTTATGGTGCGGTCGATCGGCAACCAAATTATGCGGCCATGCCACCCTCCGGCTCAAAAATTCCGCAGTGCGAACTAGATTTGATCCGTATCTGGATCCAGAATGGAACCCCGAATAATTAAGATATGTTCCGAAATAAAATCACAACCATCATCTTGTTGCTCTGTATTACGTTTGCTGCTACAACTTGGGGCTGCTATTACGATTCTGTCGAGGAACTGTATCCCGTTTCTTATGGAAGTTGCGAC
>Ga0315906_10006122_pt1 | contig 14949 bp, 18 predicted proteins | sample LakEriMetagenome_4_FD_203526 | JGI IMG/M metagenome (GOLD analysis project Ga0315906, IMG submission 203526) | Freshwater fungal communities from buoy surface, Lake Erie, Ohio, United States - Buoy 2 MA122 | ecosystem: Environmental > Aquatic > Freshwater > Lake > Lake biofilm | place: USA...
TAGGGAAAGGGCACCCGGGGGGATGCGCCCCTTGGCACATGCCCCCATCGTATCATAAATGATACGCCTCGTCGAAAGTGCCGCACTGATCGGCATAGTCACCGACCACGCCCGCACTTGCTGCAGGGCGCCGGGGCCTGCCACGGCGCGCGGCGCCAGCGGACCTCGGCGCGCCCGTCGACGATGGGCCCGTACTCGCGCCGCACGTCCAGGGCTCGCAGCGTGCTGACAGCCTCGACCCGCATCGCGCCGCGCTCGTCGACCACCGCAGGCACGGCATCGATCAGCGCGGCTTGGGTGACGTACTCGCCGTGCCCCAGCCCGCGGACGAAGGCCCACACGTCAACAGCGACCTGCGGCGCCGAGCGCAGCCAATCGGGCCGCCCGTCGTCGGGGGAGGGCTGGGCTGGCAGGACTGCGGGGAGTGGCATGGCCTGACAGGTTGAGGTGAGGAGAGCGACCGCCGCGCCTCCCGCCCGGTGATGCCCCACCGGTCGGAGTGCTCACGCCGAGCTTGGCCCGGCGGTCGCTGGCGTCAGTGTAGCGCAGGGGGCGGCGGGGTGCAATAGGCGGGCGGGTTGCGGGCCTGGACCGGGGCCGACTATGCGGCGCCGTGCATGCGGCAGCCCGGTTCTATGCAGTCGGCTGCATACGCGAAGCGGTTCTATGCGGTGCCGCTGGGGGTCGGCCCGGGACCACTGCGACCTGCCACACCTCCTGATGCCGCTAAGGCTCTGACATCATTGACAGTGCCACACCTCTGCCACGCGGTGCCATAGCTCCGGGCTGAGGTGTGGCAGCGAAGCTGTAGGGTTGAGGCTGTCTTTCGGCCCGCTGCCACACCTGCCACACCTTTTCGGCAAAACTCCAGACTCCTATGCGCTCCGTATGCACTGATTATGCAGCCCTCCCACTACTTCTACTCTACTTTTATACTGAACAGGTATGGCAGAGAGTAGATAGAAGGGGAAAGAGGCCGACTTTCGCTGCCACACCTCAACCGGCAAGCTATGGCATGAGGTGTGGCACGACGACGAGAACACCGACCACAACGGCGCCCATCCTGCCACACCTCGACGGCCACCTGAACAGAGGTCTGCCACATCCATCGAAGCGGACAGCCGCCAAAAGCAGCACCCCGGCGACGTTGTAGCGTCTGCCGGGGTGTACTCAAGATCGCAGGCGGCTCCGCTCATCGCCCCTGCAGGACTGCATAGAGCGGGGCGGTTTATGTCATAGGGAACCACCGCATCTCGCGGCGCCCGAGCACCTGCGACCGCTTCTTGACCCACCCAATCGCCCCGAGGATTCCGGCGACGCGCATCTCGTCGCCCCGCGAGCAGTCGGCCAAGTCCTTCCCCAGGGTCTGCATAAGCACCTCGCGAGCCGTCACCCCCTCGATCCGTCGACCTTCGTCGGAACATGCCGCGAGAACCGAGCCGTGCCACGGGTCATCGTGCTCGTAGATGCCGCGCGCGTCTTCGATCTGCTGTTCTCGCGCGTCATCCAGCCACCAAGGCTCACCTTTGCGGAAAGCCTCTGCAGCCTCCGCCCAGAGCTGATCTCGGTGCGCCGCCGTCCATGCGAGGTCGATCTTGCCGACCGTCACCGGCCAGAACCGGCGCGCCCCGGTTGGATCGGCCAAGAACGTCGGCTGGTTCGTTGTTCCCACGAAGATCGTGGACCGCTTGAGCGTGATCATCGACTTGCCGTAGGGCGGCCGGAACCGGTCCTCCTGTGCCGACAGGAACGCCTTGACCTCTTCGGCATCCTTCGCCCGCGTGCTCGCCAGCTCGGCCAGCTCGTAGCACCAGACGCCGCGAAGGCCCTGCAGCGCGTCCTTATCGCCGAGCTTGAACCGAGTATCGCAGAAGAACCGATCACTGAACAAAGTACGGCACCACGTCGACTTGCCCGCGCCCTGCTTGCCGGCGAGGATCAGCACCGTATCGACCTTGCAGCCCGGCTTGAGCGCCCGCGCCGCCGCGCTGATCGCCCATGCCCGGCTGATCGCCCTGTGCAGCCCGCTGTCCGCGACGCCGAGGGCTCGCGTCAAGAGCAGGTCGATCCGGGGCACGCCGTCCCAGACGAGCCCGGCGAAGTAGTCCTGCAGCGGGTTGCGCGCCCACTTGCGCTCGGCCAAGTACCCCATCACCTCAGCGACCTGCGCGGACGGCACCCGCAGGTCGAAGGTGCGCCCGAGCCCGATGGTGATCTCAGTCACGACGGCATCGGTCACCTCGGCGCCGTCGTAGCTCAGCCGGCCCGCAAAGCCGTCATAGTCGATCTTCTTGGCAAACACCGGATCGGTCCCGAGCGCGACCTCGATGTTCTCCAGGCACCGGATCGGCGACTTGACGAACACCTGCCGCCCGTGCTCATCCATCTCGACAGCGCCGGCCGGGTGCACCATGCGCGACCGGATCGTGTGGATCAGCGAGGCCCGCGCATCGGCTGCAGGCTGCCGCGGCGGCGGGGGCACCTTGACCCGCCCATCGCCTGCCCCGCCGCGCCCGCCCTCCGACTTGCCGCCCGCGCCCCTCTTGTTGCTCTCACTCATCGGACACCCCTTGATCAAGCTGTTCTGTGAGCCCCAGAGCGTAGCCCCGGCGCACGTTGTCGGCGGCGCGCTTCTCGGGCAAGCCCGCAGCCACGCCGGCATCCACCAAGGCCAAGAGCCACGCATCCGGGTCCGGAACCAAGCCCGCCGTGGTCGCCTGCCCGACGAGCCGCCCGTTGCCGAAGCACGACATCGCCTGCCCCCCGCCCGGCGGGATCTGCTGCAGGTGCGCGACCCGATGCGCCAAGAGCCCGTGCATGCGCCTCGCCCGGCGCTCGTGCACCGGCACGTCATCAGCCCCGAACCGCGCCAAGGTGATCGGCCTGTTGGCGCGCTCCACCGGCGGCGTTGGGAACGACCGGACCAGCCACGCCGGGTCAAGCAGCGCCGGCGCCCCGTCCTGCGGTGCGTCGCACCCGGCCGCCGCCACGGTCCCGCCCGCGACCCACGACTCGAAGAGGTGAGCCCGGTCCGGCGGCGCAGCCGCTGAGAACCACAACCGCGACGGGTCTTTGGCGGCCTTGTCGATCACCACGCCGCACGAAGCCGCCCACCGCTGCGCGGCCAGCCACACGGCATCCCAGCGCTCGGCCGCGACCGGTGCGGACAAGGGGAAGACGATGCGCGCCTTCGGCTTCGCCGGTGTGTGCGAAAACGACGTGTGGCCGATGCGAAGCAACGAGTACGCCCCGCCGACCGCATCGGCCGCCCCGTCGCCCATCGCCCGCAGCCGCTCGACCGGTGTGCCGTCATCGCAGTCGAGGATCAGCATCGAGAGCGCCTCGACGTTCGCCTTGCACCGGCGCAGCCTGCCCTCTTCGTCCGGCCGCAGGCGCCCCGGTATCCACACCGGCGCCGCGGTCTTCTCTTCGACGATCAACGGCTTCGTGAGCCGCTCCACCAACTGCCACCCGTACAAGCGACGTGGCACCATCCACCGGCTGTGGACCCACCCGGCGCACACGTCCCAGACGCCCGTCCCTGGGCGCGGGTCGTCCGCCGGATGCGGGCCCGCCGCATCCCAAGGATCTTGCTGCATTGCTACCCCTTCCCAGCGCGCCGCTTGACCGGGAGGCCAATCCCGAGCGGCGCGCTTGACAGGCTACCCCCGTGCGCACCGAAGGTCAAGCGGCACCGCTCAACCACCCGGCCAGCCCCCGCGCCGCCCGCTTGACGCCCCGCCGGCGGTGCGCTACCCTGCAGGCGGCGCTACCCCGCCCGTGCCCCTCTGGGCACCCCGCCCCCGCGGCCCTGAGCCGCCCGCGAGCCGGCCAGCTCGTGTGAAAGGGGGCGGGCCGGGCAGGCGGCGGCGCAGGTAAGGGGTAGCAATGAAAACAAAGGCATCCAGCCGCAAGGCTGGGACGATCACTCTTGCGCGCGCCAAGGCCATCCTTGACGACGCCCTGCCATTCAGCGTTCGAGGCTCGCACTACCGCGCCGGTGTCCGATGCGACGACCCTGACCTGTTGGCCTTCCAAGACAGCCACCCGCTCGCCATCCTGAGCGGCATGACCTGCGACCACTTCGCGTGGCAACCCAACGACCTGCCGCCCGATGGTCGGGGCTTCGTCGAGCCGCTCGCCCGCATGGCTTGGATCGGCGGCTGCTACCGGTCGCCGCGCTTCGCTGACCGGACGCCCCGTGCGCTCATCGGCGCGACCCTGCGAGACGTCTGGAGCGTCATGCGCGCCGAGGTCTTCGCCGGCCTCGGGTCGCCGCAGGTCTGCCAAGAGGCCGACTGCGGCGCCGACCTGTCCGCCGGCTACGAGGTCGACCACGTCGTCCCGCAGCACGCCGAGATGGTTGACGAACTGCTGATCAAGATCGGCGGCGCCGAAGCCGAAGCCGATTGGTGGGGCTTCCGCTGGCGCTACGGTGAGAACAACCGCCTGCGCGACCACTTCGCCGCACACCCGCACAAGCCGCTCGACTTCTTTGCCGGCCTCATCCGCACCGGCACCTATCAAGCCCTGTGCAAGCCCTGCCACAAGGCGGCCACCAAGCGTCGGCGCGGCGCAGGCTCGGCCGATCCGGGCGGTGCCGAGTGAACGCCGCCGCCCGCCCTCGCAACCCGGGCGCCGCGGTCCCGATCCCTGACGCCCCGCCCTTCCCTCTGCGCGCATGGCAGACCGAGGCCCTCGAAGCCATCCGGCGCGCCCTCGCCAAGCGTCAACGCCCCGTCATCCACGCCTTCATGGGCGCTGGCAAGTCCGTCCTGCTCGCCGAGGTGAGCCGCGCCGCCTGCCTGAAAGGGCTGCGCGTCGTCATCCTCACCCCACGCCAGAACCTCGTGCGGCAGCTCGCCGAGACCATCGGCCTCTTCGTGCCCGGCACCGGTCAGTGGTACGGCGCGCGCAAGAAGATCGGCCGGGCGACCGTCGCCTGCTATGCGAGCCTTGACAGCCTGATCGAAGCCTTCGCAGAGAAGGCCCTGACCTGCGATCTTCTGCTCGTCGACGAGGCCCACGGATCCGAGGGCGAAGGGGTCAAGGCCGGCATCGAGCGCCTCGACGCGCGCTTCCGGGTCGCTGTGACGGCCACCCCCTACCGATCCCAGCGCGGAGAGAGCCTGACGCTCTGGGATGAGGTGGTCTATCGGTACGACTGGCGACGAGGCGTCGCCGAGGGCGTGATCGTGCCCTGGCGCGTCATCGAGTGGCCCGACGACGACCTGCCTGACGTGGATGACGCCCTGATCGCGATGTTCCGCACCCACGGCCTGCCGGGGCCGACACTGACCAACGCCACGTCCATCGAAGACGCCGAAGCCTTCGCGCTGCGCCTGACCGGCGAGGGCTGGCCTGCTGCTTCAATCCACAGCCAGATCAGCGCGACTGAGCAGGCCCGCCGCATCGACGACCTGCGCGCCGGTCGGCTCGCCGTCCTTGTCCACGTCTCGATGCTCAGCGAGGGCGCCGACTTCCCGTGGCTGCGCGGACTCGCCCTTCGCCGAAACGTCGGCGCCAAGGTCCGTTTCGTGCAAGAGGTCGGCCGCGTCCTGCGCTCCGATCCTAAGACCGGCAAGCGCGAGGGCGTGATCTTCGACCCGCTGGCGCTGATGAGCAAGTGGGGCCTCGACCACGCCGATGCGCTGGGCGACGTGGTCGAGCCACCAACCGCAACCGAGTCCACGGAGCGCGCTGCACCGACCGACCGCGCCGAGAAGGCAGGCAAGAACGCCGTCAAGACGATGCCTGTCGACGATTGGCTGCGCGAGGCCATCGACCCCGCCTTGCCCGCACTCAACACCGACACGATGCGGCGCCCCTACCTCGCAACCGCCCTGGCCGGCTTGGGTGCGACCTCCCCGCCAACCGCAACCGGCCCGCAATGGGGCCGCTTGGAGAAGCTCGTTGACGGCAAGCGCGGCCCTCTGCGGTTCTACCCGTGCAAGGAAACCCGCGACCGGGTGCGCGCCGCCGTCGCCCGTCGCGCCCTGTCGCGCCACCAAGCGACCCTGCTGATCGACCTGCTGCTCTGGGCCAACGACGAGAGCGCCGAGTCCCGCACCGCCGCCCGTGAGCACTTCCAAGCCAAAGGCACCTGGGCCGGCGCCCCGCGCTGGGAGTGGCCCGATCCACGCCCCGCCTTCCCGCCCGCCATCGACCCCCTCACCGCCGCCGAGCTGCGCGCCCGCAGCCAACAGGAGCCCGCATGACCGAGCACACCGAGCCTGTCAGCAACGCCGATCTCTACGACATCCTCTGCCATCTTGAGGGCGCGGCGACGACCTGCGCCGACCCGACCACCGGCGCCCTGTCGCCGATCCAAGACGTGCTCGATGCCTGGGCGCTCGCCGAGCCGTTCTTGCTCGACGCCGACTGCGACCCCGACCTGCCCGCCATCGTGCGCCGCACCTTCGACCGGCACCCGGGCCTCTTCGCTGCAGCGGAGGAGTACCGCAACCTCACCGAAGCGGGCTGGCCCCTCTTCGACGATGCGACCGCCGTGCGCGCCTTCTTCACCGAGCGCACCGGCGCCAACCCCTTCGCCGCGCCGTTCTGACCACCTTCCACCCCAAGGCGCGCCAGCCTCACCCGTTGGCGCGCCTTTGTGCCCCCCACCTATTGCACCCCGCACCCGCCCGCGATACCCTCCCCACGCGCCCCACCGGCGCAAGGAGCCCCGATGCCACCGGACCCCGCCGACAACACCGACCACGCCGAGGCCGCCGCCATCGAGCGCGCCACCGGTGATCAGGTCCGCGCCGCCCTGCGGCCCTACCTCGACCACCTCCGCGAGATCAACCCGGCCGGCTACGCCTACCTGACCCGACCCCTCACCGCCTACGGCTGCGACTGGCTCGACGCCTTCCGCGACCCGACCCGCTTCGGCTGGCGCGGCAAGCGCTGGCCCGCGCCGCTCAACGCCGAGATCGCCCGCGTCATCGCCGACCTCGGCGACCTCGAAGCCGCCGCCTACCGCGCCCACCACGGCCTCACCGCCCCCCAGCCAACCACGGAGCCCACCCCATGACCGTCAACAAAGTCACCCTCATCGGCAACCTCGGCCGCGACGCCGAGATCCGCAACACCGCCGGCGGCACCCAAGTCGCCAGCCTGCGCCTCGCCACCACCGACCGCCAGAAGAACCAAGCCGGCGAGTGGACCGATCACACCGAGTGGCACGCCGTCGTCTGCTTCGGCAAGCTCGCCGAGCTGATGGACCGCTTCGGCAAGAAGGGCAAGCAGCTCTACGTCGAGGGCCGCATCCAAACCCGCGAGTACACCGACAAGGACGGCAACAAGCGCTGGTCCACCGAGGTGATCGCCGGCGAGATCCGCCTCTTGGGCGGCGCCCGCGACGACGCGCAGAGCCAGACCGCTGCCCCGAGCCGTGCTCCGGCCCGCGACGACGGCGGCCGGACCTCAGCGCCCCCGCAGCGCGCCCCGGCCAAGCCCAGCGCGCCGGCCGATGACTACGGCGACGATGGATTGCCCTTCTGACCTGACCGCAGACAGGAGCCCGCATGACCGACAACCTCCCCACCGGAAACGCCATCGTCTGCGACCGCTGCTTCGGCCCGCTGAGGCTCAACCGCCGCACCGAGCGCGACATCGGCATCATCAACGACACCGCCCGCTGGAAAGCAGTCATCGGCTGCCCGGCCTGCAACCGCAGTCTGTCGGGCACCGGCCCAGAGGCTGGCGACGCTGTCGCCGCAGCCATCCGCCGCTGGCAGGACCGCCTCGCCGCAAAGGACCCCGCATGACCCGCGACCACCACGACCGCCTCGATACCCCCGACGCCCCGCCCACCGCCGGCCTCCGCTGCCCCCGGTGCGGCGGGGCGCCCGTCCTGCGCACCGACCGCCTCCGCCCCGAGGACTGCGGCACCCGGGTCGCGATCTTCGAGGCCACGCTGACCTGCTGCCGCCACACCGCGGGCGGCTCCGGCTACGGCGAGCGGCAGGCCGTCGACCACGCCGCGGGCCGATGGCTGCGGCTGTACCCCACCCCAGAGGAGTCCGGCGATGCTTGACGTCCGCCTCGCCCTCACCGACGCCCTCCTGCGCCTCGCCGAGCGCACCCTGGGCCCCGCCACGCGCCCCCAGGCCACGCCGCGCGCTGCCCCTGCCCTGCCGACCGGCTACACCCGCACGGGCCGCCCTGCGCGGTCCTGCGGGGCCGTGGGGCGGGCGGTGGAGGTGAGGGCATGACGCCGATCCCCCTCTTCGTCGAGCTTTGCGCCGGCACCGCCGCCCTCAGTCTGCGGCTTCACCGCGACGGCGCCAAGCCCCCGGTCAGCCGGATGGGCTCGAAAAGTGGCTACGCATCGGCACTTTTAAGAATCCTCGGCCTCCGCCCCGGCCAGCGCGCCGACCGCTACCTGTGGTGCGAGCCCGACCCCGGCGTGCGCCTCCTCCTCCACGCCTACCGCGACGCCGGGCTGGCGAAGGCCGCCGCCGCCATCATCCGGTCGTGGGCCGCCGAAGACCCGCGCGCGCTGTGGGAGCGCCTGCGCGCCGAGGGGCCGCCGCGACTGCCGGAGGGGCCTGTGGACGCGGGGGAGGTGGCGCGGTGGGCGATCGGTGAGGCTTGGCAGAACGGGGGCCGCTACATGGGGCCTGACCGCCCCAGTGCTCGGCGAGAGATCGACCCTGGATGGACCGCAAGCATCACCAGCGAAGGGCTCGCCCGACGCACCGACAGCCTGCCCACCCTCCCCGCCACCATCACCCCCGACGCCCGGACCATCGACCCGCGCGAGGTGGCCCGCTTCGCGCAGATCGTCGCCTCGAACCGGCTGATCCACACCGCATGGAGCGACACCGAAGGCCGATGGATCAACACCGGCGACGGCGGCGCGACCTTCGGCGGCGCGGCGTTCTGCTCGCCCCCGGAGCGCACCGCCGAGGGCATGGAGGCGGCGCCCGGCGACGTGCCCGCGGTGGTGGTGCCCGATGCGCGCGAGGTGGACCCGAGGGAGGTGGCGCGGCTACTCTACATGGCGCCAGTTCCGACGCGCCCGGACGGCGTCGATGCATGGAACGCTGACCCCAAGCTCGGCGGCGATGACCTTCCGGGGCGTGGGGCTGTGCCTGATGTAGCGCACAAGGTCATCATTCAACAGGGCGCGACCATGCCGCTCGCCGAGCTGGGCGGTCCCGTGAGCGACCTTGTCGCCGATGTTGACCGCCTGGGTGGACCACGCGAGGTTGTCGGCCCGGTCATCGTCGCACAAGCCGTTCAGGTGGCGGGCGACCATTCCGGCAGGCCTCCGGCCATGGAACGCTTCACAGACCAGAGCGCAGAAGCGCCGATGGATGCGGCGGCCGCCGGTGCACATGACGAGCTTTCGGTAGCCGTCCTTGTCAATGCCGCCGACCAGCGGCCTGTTGGTGTAGACGGACTTGATCTGCCCCATGTTGCTGACCATGTACTCGGGAGCCTCAGCGACGACGCGCCATTCCTCAGTCATATGGACACCTCCACCGCCACCATATCATATGGTGGGGCGAGTGTACAGCTTCCACCGGGCACGATCTGCTACATGGATCCAAGTTACGTCGGGACCACCGGCTATGCGGAGAATCTCGGCCGCTCCGAGGTGGTTGCCCTCGCCCGCCGCTGGGCCGCCGCTGGGGCCACGGTCGCGATCAGCGAGGCGGAGGCGATCCCCGAGCTGGTCGCCGAGGGGTGGCACGCCGTTGAGATCACGGGTGAAAGGATCGGACAGGCCCGGACGTTCAGTAAACAAAAATCCGAGTGGGTCACCTTGAACCGGCCCCCGGCTTGGGTGCCCCCAACCCAAGGCCGCTTGTTCTAAACCAACCCCCCATCCTGCAACAAGGCGCCCCCGCGGGCGCCTTTATTTCGTCCGGGCACAACACCACAAAGACGAACCCCCGCCGGCGCGAACCGGCGGGGGCGGGACTGCAGACAGGAGGAGGAGGGAGCACCAGACCAGAGCGACCATCGCGACGTGGGGCGCCGCACAGGTAGCCTACCCCACGCCGCGGGGGTGGTCAAGCGGTCAGACGATGCTGCAGGCCCCGCCGGCACAGGCGAAGGTCTGCGCGCCCTCGCTGACGCCGTTCTCGAACTCGGCGAGGCGGCTCCAGTCGACCACCGGCAGGGCCGCGGTGCGGGCTTCGTAGTCCTCGCGCTCCAAGTCGGTCATCGGCGTGCCGTAGTACGCGCCGCCGTCGAAGGGCAGGAACGACACCCCGCCCAAGCCGTGCCGATGCTCCCAGACCCAATCCCGCACCCGATCCCACTCATCGGGCCGGACGTTGACGGTGACGCTCTGGTTGTGGCCCTTCTCGCCGAGCCATCCCCGGTTGATCACCTCGACGCGCTCGAGCAGGTCCACCGCGCCCTCGTCTGCCCGGACCAGCGCCCCGGCAGGCGCGCCCATCGGCAGCTCGAAGAGCCAAGCGTTGACGTCCTCGACCCGCAGCGCGCCCGCCGCGATGGCCTCGGCTTGACCTTGCAGGCCCGGGATGCACGGCACCCCGGCCTCACGGAGCACAGCGCAGATCGGCGACTTCGCCGCCACCGTGATGCGCCGCAGGTAGTGCGGGGCGTGGTGGGCATGGACGCCGCTGGAGCACCCGAGGAACACCGATGAGTTGCCGTCCGGCTTGCCGCAGGTGACCCCGGCCGCCGCGTTGATGCCCAGGACCTCCGCCCAACGCTCATTCGCGCCGACCGCCGCCCCGGCCATCATGCCCAGCTTCGCGACCGACGAAGCGATCTGCGGGCAGTCCGCCTGCCCCGACAGGCCGACCCCGAGCAGCGCGTCGCGCCGGGTAACCTCAGTCCAGCCCGAGCGCAGGCCGCGGAAGTCGGTGCACGAAGCCTGCAACGTGCCGATGAACGCCGCGATCTCGGCCTTCGCGAGCGCGGTGGTCAGCGTGTCGGTCGGGCGCAAGATGACGTTGGACAGGTTGCAGAACTGCCCGCCGCCCTCGACCTCCGCCGAAACCAGCGCGCCATCCTCGCCAAAGACCGCCGGGGCGTAGTCCTGCCAAGACAGGCCGATCTCCACGCACGGGTTCGCCCGCAGGCGCCGACCGCGCTTCTTCTCAAGCCGCCCCGGCGCGAAGATCCCGCGCTCGCCCGCCTTCGACGTGCGCAAGACTTGCCATTCGCTGTCGAAGTCCTCCCAGGCCAACCCATCGGGATCGGCGAGCACCCAAGAGTTGTTGGCCTGCCCGCGGACGTGCGGGATGCTGACGCCGAGGCCCGTCGCCGCCGGGTAGTGCTTCGCCCAGCGCAGCCGTTCGTCGTCGCGGTCGCTGAACGAGATCATCGCGCTGCGCCGCACCCCGCCGACCTGGACCGCGCCGGCACCCGTGCACAGCAGGTCGTGGACCTCTTGGGTGGTCAGGCGCCGCCGCTCCAAGCCCGCGGTCTGGATCGCGGCGTTCAGCGCAGACAGGTACTCTCGCAGCGGCTCGGGGCCGCTGGCCTCGCCGCCCTTCGTCTTGAGCCGCGACCCGGCCGGCCGGATGCGGGAGAAGTTGAACGCAAGGTCATCGCCGGCGAACCACGCCCGAACCCCGGCCTCGACCGCCGCGCGCCAGCCTTCGGTGGAGTCCTCGACGACATGGGCGGCGTGCAACACACCCGTCCCGGGCGCCTCCGGCACCGGCAGCCGATCCACGAACTCACGCTCGACAGAGAACCCGAACCCCGTCCCGTGCATCAGGATGTACAGCGACTCCCAAAACACCGCGATAGAGTCCGCCGGTGCGAAAGCGCAGTTGTACAGGGCGATATCGTTGCTCTCGATGACCTCGCCGGCCGCCCACAGCGACCGCATCGAGGGCATGACCTCCCGCCGGAACACTGCCCGGACCGCCCGGCTCATCTCTTCGACGGCCGCGACAGACCCCGTGCGCTGCCCCAGCCGATACCGGAAGTACCCACCCCACCGGGTGACAGTCTCCCGCCACGTCTCGCGGGTGCCGTCCGGCTTGACCTTGGCATAGGTCCGCAGCCGCACGATCTCCGAAGCCAACCGCGCGCCCGGCGAAAGCCCCGCCAGCGCGTCGTCATCGGTCAGGTCAGCGATCTGCGCCGCCGCCCACGCCTCACACTCCGCCTTGTGCTCCGCCCAAGTCCCGGGCACAAACAACCCCGCGCCGCCCAAAGCGGCCGCATCCTCTCCGGTCATACACACCTCCAAGCAAAAGCAACAGACCGACCCTCAGCATACCACACACCGAGGGCCGGTCAATGTCAAAAACGCTACAGGTAGGGCCGGCCGATGCGACAGACCCCTACCCATCACCCTCAGTCCAGCCGCATCGGCATCACGACGACCAGATCGGCCACGTCCGCGAGCCGCCCGGCCTGCGGGCGCCACAGCTCGCCGAGCCAGATCGACGGGTCGAGGGCCTCGCCCAAGTGCACCGTCACGCTGTCGCCAGCCACGCCGCGAAGCACGGCCTCCAGATACGTCGCGTTGAACCCCGTGGACAGCGGCGAGCCGTCGAAGTCGCACTCGACCTCCGCGCGGGCCTCGCCGCCCTTGCCGCCGGCGTCCTGGGCAGAGAGCAGAAGCCGCCCCTCCTCGAAGGAGCACCGGACCGACGACTGCTTGTCAGTCGCGCTGACCGCCACCGACCGCAGTGCCGTCGCGAGCGCGCCGACCTTGACCGTGCACGTCCGCTTGATGCTGGCCGGGATCACGAGCCGATAGTCGGGGAACTCGCCCTCGACGAGAGAGAACCGCACCCGCAGGCTGCCGACCTCATCGCCGTCGGCGTCGACTTGACTCCACACCGCCACCCGCTCGCCCACCGTCAGCGCGAACAGGTCCTCGGCGCCCGCCGACCCGGCCGCCTTGCCGAGCACCCCGGCCATCTCACGGGAGATCAGCGCCTTGCGCGGCAGGTCCGCCCCGATGATCGGGATCGTCGCCTCGGCCCGCGCCCCGCGCCAGCACAGCCGCGAGCCGTCCGTCGCCGCGGCCCGCAGGGTTTCGCCGTCGCCCACGCGCTCCAAGTGCACCCCGGCCAACCCGTAGCGGTTGACGTCGGCGCTGGCGTACCCTGCCACGCCCCACAAGTGCGACCACCCCGCCGCGGCGAGGATGATCGGCGAGGGCGCATCCGCACCGCGACCCTTCGCCGCCCAGTCGAGCGGCGCCCAGTCCGCCGGATCGGCGCAGGTCAGGATGTGCGACGCCTTCGCCGCCCGGATCGTCAACGCCCGCGTGCCGGCCTTGTAGCTCAGCGCCAGCGTCTGGCCGTCGTACAAGCCGACGATCTGCGACAGCCGGTCGTGCGGCGCGACGACCTCGCAGGTATCGCCCGGGTCGGCCCGGAACGCCGACCGCATCGAGATGTCGCCCCGGTTCGCCGTCACCGCCACGCTGTCACCACCCACGACGACCTGCACGTAGGCCGCAAGCGGGTTCGCGCCCTTGGCCTCCACCGCGGGCCGCACCACCGCCAAAGCGGCCTTCAACGCCGAAGCCTCGATCTGAAAACCCATGATCACACCTCCATCGGGCCGCGGTCCACCGCGGCGAAAAGACCAAGCTGCCCATCCACCGAGTCACCCGCCGGCGCCGACAGCGGCACCGCACCCGACCCGGTCGATCCAAACCCACCCTCACCCCGCGCCGTCGCCCCGAGGGCCTCGACGCTCTCGACCACCGAGAGCCGCACCTGCGGCACCGGCGCGATCACGAGCTGCGCGATGCGCTCGCCCGGCTTGATCGTGTAGGCCGACGTGCTTTCGTTGACCAAGAGGATCTCGATCTCGCCGCGGAAGTCGCTGTCAATCGTCCCCGGCGCGTTCAGGGTCGTCACCCCGTGCTTGGCCGCGAGGCCCGACCGAGGGCGCACCTGCCCCTCGTATTTGTCAGGGATCGCCAACCGGAGTCCGGTCGGGATGCGCGCCCAGGCGCGGCCGGGAAGCTCGCACGGCACATCAATGTGCGCGCACAAGTCAAGCCCCGCCGCACCGGGCGTGGCCTGGGCCGGCACCTGCGCGCCGGGCTCGACAAACACTTGCACCTCAACCACATCGCTCATCACTCACCTCCTTCGCCTTGCTGTCCTGCTCTTCGAGGGCCTTGAGCCCGGCCCGCAGCGCGGCGGACCGACTGCCGTAGATCGCGGCCAGCCGGTCAAGGCGCGCCGCATCAGCGCTCCCGGGCTTGACCTTGAAGCTCACGGGTGCGTACTTCTTGTCAGTCACTTTGCACCTCGCTGCGCCTTGCGGGCGCGCTTCTCGGCCTTGCGCTTCTGCGTGCGCTTCTCACGCTCACGCTCGGTCAACGGCTCCACATCGCCGCCAAGCGATACGACGCCGGCTGCCTTTCGCGCCTTCGCAGCGTCGAGCGCGGTGGCACTGCGCTTGAAAGCCTTGCTGTTCTCACCCATCCCTACCTCCTGCGCGCCGCAGTCCAGCGGCGCCCACCCACGCTATCGCACCCGCCCCCGACGCGCAATAGCCGCCACCGCAGACCGGCCTAACTTTTCTTCGCTCAATCTGCGCAGCCGCTATTGCACGTCTGCGCCCGCCCGCATAGGCTGGGGGTGTCCCGAGCGCCCGACGCGCCGGCCCCCAGGAGCACCGATGACCCGCAACAGCAACGACAGCAGCCTCTTGATCAAGCTCGCCACCCGTGTTGACAAGCTGATCAGCCTCGGCATCCCTGCCGCTACTGCGGTTGATCGTGTGTGGATGGAGAACCCCAACGCTCCGACGACGGTTCTGAATGCGCTGTTTCGGAACTTCATCCGCTGACCCCCTCAAGCGCACCGACGTCCCGGCCGGGGGTGCGCGCTGATTTTGTGCCCGGCCGGCGGGTAGCGGACCCCGCAGAACCGCACGGCGCCCGCAGCCCCCGGGTGCGCCGATTGGCGTCTCAGCGCCAGCGAAGCCGCATACGAACGGCAACCCGGGGCCTCTCTGCCCCAGACG
>Ga0315906_10006123_pt1 | contig 14945 bp, 14 predicted proteins | sample LakEriMetagenome_4_FD_203526 | JGI IMG/M metagenome (GOLD analysis project Ga0315906, IMG submission 203526) | Freshwater fungal communities from buoy surface, Lake Erie, Ohio, United States - Buoy 2 MA122 | ecosystem: Environmental > Aquatic > Freshwater > Lake > Lake biofilm | place: USA...
AGTAACTCAGAGGGGTGCCTTTAAAGCTAACGAATTATCATCCGTTGGAGTGCTATTCGACAAGGTCAATGCATTCTTAGAGGCTGCAAAAGCACAGTCAACACAAGCACCACAAGGAGAATAACATGGCAGATCTAAAACATGTAGGAAAAATTAAAGCTACAGGAAAAAAAGTACTAGTAGCATTTAGAACACTTCCAGGTGATGCGTATAATTGTTTAGTAGTTCCTACAGAGAATCTACTAGACGACCAACATAATTCTCTTATTCAACTTGTTGAAAGTCCTGCGGCTCAGCAAGCATTTGAGTTTCACGAAGTACTTGCAAGAGCAAAGTTTCCAGATGGTAGTACTATGCTTCCTACACTACATGTTCAAGGAAAGCTAATTAAAGTAGGCACTGATAAAGTAGAAATGACTCCTAACTTTCAAGCATCGATTTCTTTGGCAGAGCTTAATCAATTGATCGCTGAACAAAGAGGAACAGCAGTTGATGACCTTTCAGTCAAGGATCCAAATGCTGTGCCTCCGAACGTAGAAGTTCAAGAAGTTGCCACTGTAAAAGACATTAGTAATGCAGGTAAAACAACCTCAGGATCTGTTAATGAAGATGTACAGCCTGTTGTTTCTGCTCCATTGTCTGTTGAAGATCAAGCTAAGAAATTCCGCAGTGATGCAGATCGTCTAAGCAAAGAGGCGGCAGAACTAAGACGCCAGGCAGAAGCACTAGTTCCAACTACTAAAAAGAAAAAAGAAGCAGTAAGTGAATAATGGGAAGACTCTTCCCAAAGATGTAGTAGATTTATGGCCTGAGATATTCGGGGAAGTTACATTAAATGTAGTTCCCCTTGTTTATGTACACACTATTGAAATTACATTTAAAAACACCAAAGTTTGGGAAATAGATTTTAAAAAAAACTTAAAGGCTCAGAGCTGGGATGTCTTTGAAAAAGAAATCAAAGAAATTATTCGCCAATACGAAGATGACATTGATAAAATTGATTTCAAGTTAGACACAGATCGTATTAAAAAAGACATGATCAAACACACTAAAAAATTCTTAAACAATAGAAAGCTAAAATGAAAGTTAAATTAGTATCTTATAGCAAGCCCACAGAGGAATTTCAAAATCAAGACATTGAAGATGCTCTTGATCTTGTTGCATACTGTGCTCGTGTAAGTAATCCTGCTAATCAGTTCAATACAGAAACTAGTGAAAAACTAATTAAGTATTTGATCAAACATCAACATTGGTCACCTCTCGAAATGGTTTCAGCTTGTATTGAAATTGAAACTACTAGAGATATTGCTCGACAAATTTTACGTCATCGTTCATTTAGTTTTCAAGAGTTTAGTCAACGCTATGCTGATCCTACAGCAGAATTAGGCGAAGCGTTTGTAGTCCGTGAAGCACGTTTTCAGGACACAAAGAATAGGCAGAACAGTGTTGAGTTTGATATGAACGACGAAAGCCAACGTTTACTGGCTATTGAATGGGAACGTGCTCAAAAGCGTGTGCTATTTGCAGTAGAAAAAGAATACAAATGGGCTATTGCAAATGGCATTGCTAAAGAACAAGCTCGAGCCGTTCTTCCTGAAGGACTTACAGTAAGTCGCATGTATATGAACGGAACTATCCGTAGTTGGATTCATTACATTAACTTGCGTAAGGAAAACGGAACACAAAAAGAGCACATGGAGATTGCTCAAGCATGTGCTAAGATTATTTCCGAAGTATTTCCTTTAGAAATTTAATTTAAATGTTTTATACAACCAATCGAAATCATTAATCCTATGAGTTTCGGTTGGTTGTGTTTCGGCAAATAGTTTACCTGCTACTGCTCCTGCAATAGCATATTCCCCAAACAATTTATCAGCGCCTTGTGTACACCATGTATCAAGGCGCTGTTCTGTTTCTTCCGTTACTTGTCTATTAATAGATTTGCTGGCTAATTTAACACATTCTCTAAATGCACTTTTCCATGTGTTAAAAGGATCTGTATTAAACGCTGTAATGTTGCTGGCGTTATCCATTATTTTAAAATTGTTACTGATACTAGTTGTCATATCAGTTGAACTAGTGTCCATACCTAGTGTTAGTTGTCTAGGTAAGAGTTTAACTCCTCCATATCCGTATTCTAAATTATTAATAGGATTTTTACTTCTCCATACATGAACTGTTTCAGCGTCCCATGTAGGTACGTGATAGTCAAAGTTGAAACTGTCTAATATTAAAGCATCACCGTCAACTACCCAGAATAACGGAGTATCAGATATTTCAGCTGCTTTTATATGAGCATTATGAATACCTTTAACTCCGTGTACTCTTTTAGCAGTAGGTTGTTTATCTTTTAGTGCTTGGAAATTACTGTCTGCATTAGGTTCGTTATAGCTTATAAAGACAATATCATAAATTTTAGATTTTGGGGTGCTTGCTTGTATGTTCCATTCTTTGCGGGTAATCAAGAATCTACTATTAAATTCTCTTTCACTAACTGGTCGATGCTTACTCATTAACATAATACCATCATAATGATCCCCGTTAAGAAATACATGATTCATTTTACGATCATATTCATTGTCATGACTAAAATAAATATCAAACTTAAAAGAAGGACTAATGACGATATCATCAGGCACTACCCAAAACATCTCAGTTGGGGAATCTGTTAATGCTTTTAAATAATCTTGATAAGATTTAATTGACAACATACTGCTGATATGTTACAGGACCACTAGCAACAATATCCCACTCTTTACGTTCTAATGGAGTCCTATACTCTATTTCACGTTTGCTAAGAGGTTTGTTTTTACTGCAAAGGAAAATACCGTTGTAGCTGTCTTTATCTCCAACACGATGTATAAATGCATGTGTTTGACCTCTATCATAACTGTTGTGATGACTAAAATAAATGTCAAACTCAAAATCTAAGGCTGTAGCAATGTTACGGCTTGTCATCCAAAACATCTCTGTTGAACTTCTTTCAAGTGCTTCTTGATATTCTTCCCATGAGTCAATGTAAAAAATATCGTACTTCTTAGGAACACTTGCAACAATATCCCAATCTTTTTTATTTGTTAAAAATCTGTACTTGAACTCTCTCTCACTTATAGGACTGTGCTTACTTAACAGCATTACTCCGTCATAGTGCTCACCATTTAAAAATACATGATTTGTCTTTCTATCGAAATCGTTATCATGGCTAAAATAAATGTTAAAATCAAAGTTAGAATCTAACTTAACGTCATTAGGTATTACCCAAAATAGTTCAGTAGGACTCTTTTCTACCAGTTCTAAATATTGCTCATATGTAGTTACAAGTCCGCAATAGTTTTCATAGTTTTTAGGGAGGCTTGCTACAATGTCCCACTCTCGACGATGGATTGGAAATCTATGTTCAACTTCTTTCTTGCTTAATGGCTTATTCTTACTGCAAAGAAATATGCCATTGAAAAAGTTAGACACCGGAGTTTGATGTACAAATGCATGATTTTGATTTCTGTCGTCAGTATTGTAATGGCTAAAGTACATGTCAAACTTAAAGTCAGCATGTGTTTCTAAGTTCTTACCGGTCATCCAAAACATTTCTGTTGTAGATGTAGTTAGAGCTTCTTGATATTCTTCCCAAGAATCAATATAAAAAATATCATATATTTTAGGAACACTTGCCTGTACATCGATTTCTTTTTTCTTAATAAAAAATCGATGCTTTAGTTCTCTTTCTGATACATTTGCATTTTTAGGAAATAAACAGACGCCGTCGTAGAACTCGCCATTTTTAAAAACGTGTGTATAAGGTCTGTCCCATTCTGGGACTTTATAATCAAAATTAAAATTTAGATTTAGCTTTAAATCATCCCATATTACCCAAAACATTTTTGTCAAACTCATTTGTTTAGCTTGAGCAAAGTTATCAACTTGTTTTGCTAACGGAAATCTTATTTTTAATTTTTGATATTCGTCGTTACTTTTACCTACAAAAAATATATCGTACATCGTTTACCTCGTGATATAGTAATTATCAACACAAGAGGGACATCAAAAAATTTTAACTATAGTCGCCGTATTCATCATCTCTAACTGTGTCTAATGTAGCACAGTGAGGGCCGCCACTGAGTGTACGACAATGACGCATTACTACAGGCATAATATCAAAACCGTTTCTTTCTAATTGTTTTATTAAATGAGTTTGTCTAGATTCTACTGCAACTAGTTTATCGCTAATGCTTAACACATTCATTCCTAACCAAGGACTAGCTGTAGCCCAATCTTTAACATAAGGAGTTTCAATAGGATCTTCGGACCAAATCTTTTTCCAATTTTTAAAATATTCTGGTAAATTATTTTCGTTAACTCTACTAGGATTTAGCAATACTGTTCCTGCTGCCAAAGGAAGAATTGTAGTATCTACATGTACGTAGGCATAGATATTATCCATTACATGAACCTTATAGCGATCACCTAATGTACTCTGTAACCATTTTGCACCCATCCTATTGCCGCTGTTGCTAACAAGGTAGAATATATCCTTGCCACACTTAATGACATTAGCAGCATCAAAAGCTGGTTCAAAGTCTGTAAGTGTAGACTTACTTAGATCTGTACGATCATATAATGCATCTAACAATTCACCTTTAGGAGCACTGATCCAACGACTGCCTGCGTTAAAGTAGTTCTTAAAAATATCTTTGTAAGCAAAGTTTTCAAAGTACCTTGCACGTAAAGGCATAGGTGTTTCTATAATAGTGTCGCCTATAATTAGTGTGCTGTCTCTTGGGCAATAACCATAATAAGCATCTGTAGACCAATAAGGATTACTGTGTTGTGTAGCATAATCAAACACTTTAGGTCGGAGAACTTTAACACCTACAGACTCTAACTGTTTTTGAAATACATCTAAATCTTCTACAGTTTCTTCAATAATCTGATCCGGATAATAACCTCCTGGCAATCCATTAACTATGTCGTAGTTAGCATAGTCTACACAATGTATGTCGTGTCTTTTAATACTAGGAACCTGTGCATATTCAGCACGACCTAGTATAACTTCTTTTAGTGTTCCCCACTCTGTATTTGAATTAGCTTTTAACATCATTTATTAGATAACCTTGTATTTCCGTAATGAATAACATTCACACCTAGTATAGGTGCAAGTTTTCTGCATGTATCTATAACAACTGATCCTTTTGGCCAAATGATTTGTTCTACCCAATCTTCCCAATAAGAAATTAGATAGACTTCAGCTTTAGGAAAAAAATTGTCCCCAGTGTTTAAATCGTAGTAATTTAAAAATCCGCCGTGTTTAGAAATGTAATGTCCAACTAACATACTAGGAGATCCTACAGTTACATTTACTTTAGGTTTGTAACTTTTACCTACAATACAAACTGTATTGCCAAAATCTAAACATCGTTGCGCCATTCTTTCAGCTTGAACTTCTCTGGATACAGAAATTGCTTCAAACAAATCATAACCCAAATCAAGTTTTTTAGACAAATATCGTTGTGCTATATTATCTCGAGGTTGGCAAGCGCCGCCTGCACCCATACCTGCTTTCATGTAACTAGCACTAGTAATCATCTTTGTAGATTTCATTAATGCATTTCCTACTACATCTACGTCAATGTTTCCATTAGATTCAGCTACATCTTGTATCATATTGATAAAGCTTAATTTCATACTGATAAATGTATTATAAAACATTTTAATACTTTCAGCTTCATCCCAAGTTCCTACTTCGTAACGAGGATTGTTTTCCATTAACGTCTTATAAAAATCAACTAGTACTTCAGGAGTAGATCCATCTTCTGTACCAATGATAATCATTTCTGGATTTGCCATATCTTGTTTAACCGTGCCCATTGCAATAAGATAAGGGTTGTATACAAAGGTAGCATTTGGAATATATTTTATTAAATGATTTCTTACTGTGCCAACTAATACTGTTGAAACTAATACAACTATTTGATTCTTATCGACATATTTGTTAATTTCAATTAAACAATTAATTACTGTATCATATAAAAAATCTCTAGGAGGTAAGTGACTAGAAGGAGTTTCTCCTCCATATTCTTTATCATGAGGAGTTGGTACAGCAATAAAGATTATGTCTTTTCCTTCTACTGCTTCTTTGATAGAATTTACCATTAAGAAATTTGCAGGGTTTCTCGGAACTACATCGTAGCCAACTACTTTATGTTTTGTAGCCATTACTTCGGCACAATTAATACCTAAGTTTCCGCAACCAATCATTGATACATTTTTCATTTTTTATTTTAAAAGAAACATAGTTTCTTAAGCCTGTTATAAGATTCTTGAACATAGTTTTTTGATTGAAGTAAATTAAAATTGTGTTCAATTAAATCTTTAGATCTTTTTATATTTTCTATTTTTACATCCCTACTTAATGACATCCATTTTGTTAGACTTAAATGAAATTGATAAAATCTAGTTATAGGATCTATTATCTCATCATAACTTTGATCTATTCCATAAAAATTAGTTTTATAACCTAAATCTCTAAAACATTTTAATATTCCGGGTTGGCCTAAAATCATAAAAGGATGTCCCGCTGCTATAGGTTTAAAAGCCTTTTCTGTAATAAACATTCCAGAATAAAAATATGAAGATTCTGTAATTACACTAAGTAAACTGTTTTTATAGATATTAAGATTAAAAATTGCAGTGTCATCACCGTCAGGATTTACGTTAAACCATTTACCGTCTACTGTTAATGGTCCTACTTCATCTAGCGTAGTCTTTATATTTTTATATGTAACATTATGAAACATAGGAACAAATTTAAAGTCCTTAGGAAGATGGCCACTGACTAATCCTTTTTGATATTCTTTATTTTTAATTAACCGATACAAATGTTCTATTCTATGAGTTCTGTTGGTTCTGTTTAGACTGTTAAAATCTTTTGATTCTTCATTTTTTATAGCATCTAAACACAAAGGATACTCAGGAAATTTATTATCAAAATAATAAAAACATGTTAAAAAATAACAGTGCCTTATCATCGGAGATTGATTATTTTCACAGCACCATTTATGATAATCTTGTTCAAAAAATAAATTCGCATCACCTACAATAACACTAAATTTAGGAAGACCTAATTTTTGCATTACTTTATGTATTCTGTCATATCCATCACATTTATCATATACCATCGGCCAACCTTCTCCTTGACCATTTAAGAATATTTTTAATTTTCCCTGTTTAGCTAGGTATAATGCATCTTTAGATATAAAATCTAACACATGTTTATCTGTATCGTTAATTTTTGACCATGCTCTAGAAACTCCAACACTTATGTTGTAAATTCCTTTTTCTTCAAAGTCAGATAATAATTTAGGTACAAATCCTGATTCTATCAATTGATGTTTAATAATGTTAATGTCATCAGCTACTGCATAAGGAAAATTAATTTCATTATACAAATTATTAACGGTTAAATCATCGAAGTAAGCAGGTATCATAATTTTTTACAATTTTGATAAAAGGCTGCTAACTCAGGAAATGTTGTTGACAAGTTTAAGTTTTTTCTAACATCATATTGATCAAAATAACTGGCAAAGTTTTTTCTATCTAATGCTAGCTTGTTAAAATCTAATGAAGTTCTTTCTCTCATTATTGCAAGATTTCTTTCAAGTTTAGCTATTTCAAAATCATAAAATCCATCAAAGTTATCAACATTGCTGTTGGCTTTCATAAACTCTATTGCTTCTTCTAAGTAGATATCAAACTCATAAGGTAGTAGTTGTACGCTCTGCCATTCCGGACTTCTTAATAAAGGAACATCGAACCAAATACGTTGACGAGGATGAATTTCATAGTCAGGATGTTTTGTCCAAGGATCAACAATAGGAATATATTTTATGCCTTGTTTTTCTTTTGAAAATTCTTTTCTAAGCTCAAGGACATACTCTAAATAATTTTTAATCTTAGGAACACTTAAAATATTAAAAGTATTAATAAATGTAACTGTAGTATTAGAAGTGTCTGTTAAGAACCTTGATACATTGTCTTTCATTGTTTGAAAGTTTAAACCTGAACGAATATATTCAGCTTGTTCGTCAACGCTATCTACGCTGACAAATAAGGCAAAGTTTTTAACTGCCATATTCACATACCAGTTATTGCCTGAGCCGGGATTAAATCTTTCTTTTTCTTCCCATATTTGTATTTTTTCAAGCTTCTTTACTTTTTCAACAAACTTATCCATTAGTTCTTGCTTAGGAGGACACATGTTTGTTGTTACACTTACTTCTAACCAAGCATTGGGGTTTTCATAAATGTAATCAAGAACTTTAAATGTGTTAGCATCCATTAGAGGTTCTCCGCCAGTCATACGGAACACTTCTAATTTCTTATACAACTGAGGCCACCACTTCCAAAAAGCTTCAACATAGGGATTGTCTCCTTGTTTTACTTTCAATGGCATGTTGAGATACTCTAGTGCATTGTGCTTGCTAGCATTGCCGTTGGAGTCTAAAACATTGTAAGGTCCATGTTGTTCAACTTCGTCTTCCCAACTAGTGCTAAGGTGAGGACTGCAATACATACATTTAAAGTTACATGCTTGATTAAAGTTAACTTCTAAATAACGAGGATCTACATTGCCTGTGTCTAATGCTTCAATAATATCTTTACGTGCGTTTTGAGCCCAGTATTCACCGCTTCGGTATATACGATCACTACGTGCTCCAGCATCTTCAATTCTCCAACAGTAGCTGCATCCATCAGGTCGTTCGCCCTTAAGCATTAACTTGCGTTCTAATTTTTTATGATCTGTGTTATGTAGAGCAGCTGGATTTTTTTTAATATCGTCTATACTGATTTTATGCAACGGAGGATGATAGCAACTGTGAGTCATTCCATTGGTCAGATGCATACTTGCCTGCGTCCATTTTGCATAGCACATTGATTTGCTAATAAGGTTTAGCTGTTTTTCTGCTGTGTCAGCAGCTTGATTGTAATTACTCATAATAGTTTGTAAATTTCTTTTGCGGCTTGTTCGTGTATTTCTGTGCCGGGATGAACTAAATCTCTTGCATTTATGTTAGCTGTAACATATATGTCTGCTCTATTAATGTGTGCCATATAATCAAAGTAACTTAAAGTTACATATTTGATTCCTCTACACATGGCTTTTACAGCTTTTGATATATAATAATTTTCACCTACTTCGTGATATCTGTTTATATATCTGCTTTCCCAAGTTTGAGATAAATTAAGTCCGTCTAAATATTCTTCTGCTACACCAGTTACTGTTTTAGAATTCCAAGGACCTATATCAAAATATCTATTTTTAAAAAAATGTCTATATCTATCACCGGTTGTCCAGTTTACAACAACAGCATAAGGGGTTGGAAATTTTTCCAAGGTTAGCGCACATAAATGTGAAATTAAACTATTTGAACCTCCAGATGTTCCAAGATTTACTACTTGTCTTCCTGTTGATTTTTCTATATAATATGCTAAAGTTTCATCTTCTGCTACTCCAACACCGTAGGTATTAGAACATCCTAAAAGTAATATTGCATTAGGCCAATCTATATCATCCCATTCGTATGTTCTATAGCCACTAGAATTAACTTTATATTCCACTTGCTTAGTTAGATACTTCCAATCAGGTCCCATTTTAATTTTGTTACGCTCAAATTCTTTAGGGCCATCTGAACTGGACCAAGTATTTAAAATATTTCCGTTATTGTTTCTATGTGTTAGACTGTTACAGAAAAATAAAGGATGTTCTTTATTATCTACATATCCAGGAAAATATGCAGGGTATTCAATTCCTTCCATATTTCGATGAACTACTTCCATATGGAATTTTTCATCTTCTAGAAAGTGACGTTCACCGTCCCAGAAAACTTTTTCTTCGTATTTTTTCATAGAGTTTTAATGTGATTATACAGTAGTTTAGCATAAAGGTCATGTGCTTTGACGCCCGGATGAGCACAGGGAGTCATCCAACCATTAGGAGTTCTATTTCCTAAAAACTGAAAAAAGAAATCGTTAGTGCTTTCTAAACTAGGCTCTTTACTCATTGCTAAATCAGCTAACGTTTGAAATCCTTCTGGTTTAAACATTTTTTCCCAAGGCCATAAATTTGCAAGACGCTTATGCTCTTTGCTGTTATCATAGGTAAAAAAGCCAGGAGGTGCAATTGTCTTTACATTGCCGTCCATATCTCTTTCAATTGAAACAGATAGTTCATGTTCAAAATATTCTCTATCATATCTTCTATCAAACCCTGGAGTAACAATAAGTTTTGCATTTCGAAGTTTGCACCAAGTCATTAACTCTTGGACATGTGCTAGTTGTTCAATCACTCCAAATTTTTCAGTATAAAGAGATTTATTATAACCTGTCCACAGATGCTCTCTGCCGTTGCTGGGATTTTCAGTGATGTTAGGCCACATTGCTTTCCAATGAAAATGTTCAGGCCATAGATCATTAACAAAGTCAAACCGTTCTATACCACTTGGCATATATACCACTACTAACTCTTTAATGTCATCCCAGTTTATTTCAGGTCTAAAATAAAGTTCTTTAATTGATGCTCTGTTTCCGCAACCTCTAATCCCCAAGTTGATAGGTGCGTATTCACCATCAAAGTATTTTTCGCACAATACATTAACAAATGCATTTTTATATTCCATTAATGTAAAATCAAGAACATGATCCGGATCAGGTCTAATAATTCCGGGATGTTTTTTTAGAATTTCAAATTTTTGTGCATTTGTTATATCAATTCTAATAGGATATCCCATTCCTTGATATTTCCAAGTATAGTTATCATACAAGTCATCATCTATGGCGCCTTGTCCTTGAACAAAAGAACAACCTATTGATACTACTGCTTTTCCTGTTCTTTTAATAGTTTTATTAATTAAAGGTATCTGGCTGTGTAACATTATTTCTCCAAGTGTGCCTTTATTGTTTCGATCATATCTTTTACATAATTAGACGTTCTAGTTTTTAAAGTATCAAAGTTATGTTTAATAATAGGTTCTAAGTTTTTAAACCATTCTAATCTTTCTTGATCGGACATGGCATTAAGTCTTACTAGTTCTTTAGTAATAGCTTGCATTCTTTCCCAAGTAGGTAACTCGTCGTAGCTTTCATCAATATAAGGATGGAATGTTTTGTATCCCATTTCTTTTAAGTTTTTAAGAATATTCTTACTACCTAAAATAATAAATGGTTGTTGACATGCTATAGGTTTAAAAGTTTTTTCGCTGATAAAACATGCACCTTCGCTGTCTCCGTAGCTAGCTTCGCTAACTACAGTACACCAACTGTCTAAAATAGTTAAGTCATTTAACGACAATACATAGTTGGCGCCGTCACCTGAATAGAAATTATCAGGAGTATATGCAGGAGGATTCTCTATTGGTATCATTGGTAGTATAGCGTCTAACTTATCAAAGTCAGCAGTATCCATTTTTCTACCTTCAAAATAAGTGCTTTCTACATCAAACTTATTCATTGTTACAATATTTCCTTTAATTAAACCTGCATCGTAGATATGTTTAAAGAACCACTGTCTATATGCTCTAGGTCTTTTTTGCAAAATATTAAACATTGCAATCTTTGATAAGTCTGCTGTTTTATGTTCTATATGCGTTTCAAAGGTAGGAAGTTTTCTTCTTTCTGAAACTCCTGGAGGTAAATGTCCTGTATCATAACTATTAGATATTTCATTTACTACGTGTTCAAAATGAGCAAGCGGGATTGTTAAGATCCTAGGAACTAGTTTACATTCGTCTGCCCATTTATTGTACTGTTTACTACAATCCATGTTACCGGTAATATAAATTATCTTACCAGGGTGTATGCCATATTCATTACAGTTATTATGAAACCATTGCCACATCCAATCTGATTGGTATCCTTCATGTGTTTGATCTATTAACAAATAGGCCTTGCCATTTCTCAAGTCTTCCAAGTACTGTTCATTTATAAAAGCAAACAATGATTTTCTATTAGGAAAATCTTCGTTGTATCCGTTTTTATAAGTGTCAGGACCACACCAGTCATAAGGACTATGTGCAACACCTACAGGAATAATATATGTCTCATCAACAGGAGGAGTCAATACTACTTTAACTGCTGTTGCATATTCTCTATGTAATTGTGCTTCAGTTCTTAAAATTCTTAAAAGTGTCGATGTTACAGGACTTACTGTGATTCTACCTATACTGGATTTGTTAACATCTTCACAATTGGTAAGATTTAAAGGAAGCTCATCTACTATTTTTTCAAATACAAAATACATTACATCAATCTTTCTGACCAAGTTTTAGGAGTATATTGATTAATAATTTCTAAAGGATATGTATAATCAAACGGCTTAGAGCCTCTACTTTTTATATATTCAATAGTACTACGAACACCTTCTACTAACGACGTAGAAGTGTTGTATCCTAAAAATTCCCTAGCCTTGTTAGCATCGCAAGTTGCATACTTAATTTCTTTAGGACGATCAGGCATAAAAATAGGATCTCCTTTGAAATTTAATTCTGACATAATCAACTCAGCGAGACGTTTAATAGTAACAAATTCTTCATCTGGGCCAATATTAAATGTGTCATTTTTAATGTTAGGGTCAAGTGCTAATTTTTCTAAACAATAGATACAGTCATCAATAAAACTAAAACAACGCATTTGACTTCCATCGCCGTATATTATTGGAGGTTTATCTTGCAGTACACGGTTAATCATAATACTCATTACATTACGGAACGGGTCGTCATAACGCTGTCTAGGCCCAACAATGTTGTGAGGTATAGCAACAATCCATTCCATACCGTTCATAGGAGCAAGTGCTTTAAGAACGTCTTCACCTGCTACTTTGGCAATACCATAAGGATCAACTGGATCAGGACGCTGTGTTTCTTTAAATGGATATTCTTGATTACCATAACGTGCCATGCTTGAACAGTAGACAAATCGTTTTACTTTGTTTTGTATTGCTGCACTAATAGTCGACACACTTGCTTGAAAGATATTGTTAGTAATAAAGTAAGGACTGAATACACTTAGTCCTTCGTGAGGAGTTGCAGCAGTATGAAATACAATGTCACACCCTTTAGAAACTTCAACCATGAAATCTAGATGGCAACAGTCGCCGCGTTTAAAATCTACGCCAGCAGGAATGTTGTCTACATATCCTCCTGTTAGATTGTCACATCCTACAACTTCGTGTCCTAACGCCAACATTCTATCAGCTAGATGACTTCCTAGAAATCCTGCTACTCCTGTAATTAAAATACGTTTTTTCATAATTCTCCGCCTGTGCCTGGTACTGGCAAATTCTTTTCTAAATATGGTTCAACCCATGCAAATTCTTTTTGTAAAGAAACGGCTTCTCTAAGTTTGTTCATAATTTGAAAATTATGTTTTGCAATCTCATTGCATTTGTTCATAACTTCTAAAAATTCTTCTTGTGGCATTTTACATAGTCTTTCAACTTCTGCAACAATAGCATTTAATCTTTTAACATCATCTCTAATATTGTCATAACTTTCGTCAATATAAGGATGAAAAGTTTTATAACCTAAATTTTTAAATTCTTTTAAAAACCAAGGCGTTGAAAAAACGATAAAAGGTCGTTGACATGCTATCGGTTTATACATTTTTTCAGTAGGAAAACTTGGACTAAAACTCTGAGGATGCATGGCTCTATGTCCTCCAAAGTTCCAGAACGGATCAAAGTGAGATTCCACTACAATATTAATTCCTGATGTTTGAATTAAATTAAATGCATCAGCTGCAAGTTTTTCTTGAATATGATCTTTAGGCAGCGTGTAAGGCATGCCGTCTACCCATTTTTCTAACTCAGGAGTTAAGGGAATTTCTAATGTTGCTAAATCTGCTTTTACATTTTCAATTGGATACACTGTAAGTTTACCATAAGGGTTTATATTATTAAAAGTATAATTAAAATGCTTTGTTAATAATTTTTTATTAAAAATCTCAGCATATAAATGTAGTCTCCATTTGTTATAGTTTCTGCTTAACATACTAAATCTTTTTGCTAATGGTTTAATTTTTTGAGGCTTAACCCTATCCATTAGTAAATTAAAATCTTGTATATTAACTCCCTTATATCCTTTTTCAGCAAATTGTGCAATAGTCCAACTGAGCCAATTTTTATCAAGACACATTAGATATACCTGGTTAGGTGCAATGTTCCATTTTTTCAAAGTTGCTATCCAGTCTTCCATGTCTAGCCAGTTATAATATTCGTCACCGTAAAACATGAATATTTTTGAAGTTGGGTCTCGTTGTAAATGTTCCCAATGGGGCTTATCTATAAATCGATTGAACGGAGTTCCTTTTATAACCATATCGTGTTGGTCATACCAATAGATAGAGTTTTCTTGAAATTTAGCTGCTTTTAAAGGTCTAAATAACTTTGGATCAAAATATCCATGATGAGAGTTAGTCTTTGTGTATATCATAATTGGTTTCTGTTATCTGTAGGTAATCCGTTATCATCTATCCAATATTGGCTTCTATGAGGAGGATCATCTTGTTTGTATGTAGAATTACTTGTGTAGTAAAATAATCTAAAAGTTGTTCTTGGGGTTTCTACTGGGCACGCCAATGGCTTAAGATGTCCGTGCCATCCGTACTTATGATAGTTCCATATTAAACATCTATTAAATAGACAGTCAACATGTGTAACAGGCGCTTGTCTTTTGTCATCATAAAAATCTAATCCCCCGTTCCATTCAGGGTTCCAATTGGGAGTTAGATATATAATCAAAGAAAGTGCTCTGTGCAGTTTTAAACTGTCATTCCAGTTGAAATCAGTATGAAGATTAAGTACATCTCCAGGGAATGATTTACTATATCCTGCACCAATTAAATGTGGATCAGGAATAAGATTAGGAATACCGGTTAGATCAGATAGTTGTTTTAATACT
>Ga0315906_10006124_pt1 | contig 14942 bp, 10 predicted proteins | sample LakEriMetagenome_4_FD_203526 | JGI IMG/M metagenome (GOLD analysis project Ga0315906, IMG submission 203526) | Freshwater fungal communities from buoy surface, Lake Erie, Ohio, United States - Buoy 2 MA122 | ecosystem: Environmental > Aquatic > Freshwater > Lake > Lake biofilm | place: USA...
GCCTAGTGCGCCTATCTCCGAAGTTCCTCCCCCTTCACCTTTTGCCAAGCTGAGTGATGCAAATTGGGCAAGATTAGCAAGGCTTTATCAAAATCGAGTATATCTCGATCAAGGGAGTCTGAAGCTCATGGAACGTAAGTTATCGCCGAGCGCATCAATGCCAACGGTGGTCAGTAGCTTTGAAAAAGCGATCGCTCAAGATACTGTCCGTAACGAATATGTATTTCATGCACAGATTCACAGTTGGTTTGCTAATGGTGAATTTCTCGGCAATGAAAATCTCAATGGCAATTCACTGGCTCTAAACTCCCTGAATCGCCGAGTTTACGATCAATTGTTTCTCACTCCAGCTAGTGACCCTTGGTTGGGATTAGTAAACGAGAATGTGTATACAGGACTTAGTAAAGTAAATTAGTATAAACAGCGCTAAGCGCTGTTTATACTAATTTCAGAATGTTTATGGCAAATCGAAATATTCGCGATCGCATTTATCAATTTAATCTCAGTCAACCGCGAGATCCCGATTTGCTGAAGGCAAAATATCAGTATATGCGTGAGGAAAAAGAAAACCCCTTTATCTTTTTTCGATCCACCTGTCATCTATTTTATGAAGATTTGCCGATTAAGTCATGGTTTAAAAAAGCACCTCTAGTCTGGATTTGTGGCGATCTTCATGTAGAGAATTTTGGGAATTATAAAGCAGCTAATCGTCACGTTTATTTTGATATCAACGATTTTGATGAAGCTATGCTTGCTCCTTGTACTTGGGAAATCGCCCGTTTGTTGACCAGCATCTTTGTATCTACGGAGACTTATTCAGTCGGGTTGCAAGTTGCAGAAAAGCTCTGCCAAAAATTCCTCAATTCTTACATTAAGACTATATCTGAGGGGAAAGCTTATTGGATGGGCGAAGATATGGCTCCTCCAGTGATCGAAGATTTGCTGGCACGCAAAAATCAGGTCAAGCGCAGAGAGTTATTAGAGGAAAGAACTGTTTTAGATCAAGAAAAGCAAAGGAGATCGTTAAAAATTGATTTCAAAAAGGCGAAGCCAATAACTGACCAACAAAGACAAAAAGTGGAGAGTTGCATAGAGGATTTTGCAGCACAGCAGACAAATCCCAAGTTTTTTAAATTATTGGACGTAGCACAGCGCATTGCTGGCAAGGGAAGTTTAGGGATAGAGCGTTATGTTTTATTAGTGGAAGGCAAAGGCTCACCCGATGGTAACTATCTCCTCGATCTAAAAAGAGCCCTACCTTCTTCGCTGGCAGTGCGTAACGTTTGGGCTCAACCAACATGGAAAAGTGAAAGCGATCGCATTGTGTCAATTCAAAAGCGATTACAAGCAATTCCTATCGCTTTTCTACACTCTGTGACTATTGGTAAAGATTCATTTGTGTTGAGAGGACTTCAATCTACTCAAAGTCCAACTGATCATTTAAAGATCGAGAAATGGGATGATAAATTGCAGAAGTCTGAGCAATTAATGCTGTCATTAGGGGAAGTTGTAGCTTGGTCTCATTTGCGTAGTAGTGCTAGACAAGGCTCTGCGACCATCGATCAATTGATCGATTTTGCTGGTAAATCTAAATGGAAAACTGAAGTAATGGAATATGCCAAGGCATATAGCCAAAGAGTACATCAAGATTGGAAAGATTTTTGTCAATAGTAGAACTCACTCAAGACCAACCAATTTATTGGATCTTGGGCAGACATGGACTAAATTTCTAGAAGTTTTGCTTTTAAGGCTCCATTTATGACCAAATTTGTCCATAGTATTGCTAATATATTGCAAAAATACAGTACATCTTCTGACATCTTGAGCTTGACATGTTAAAAACTTTCGTTATCATTCGCCAAACCGTAATTGTAACTATTTGTTCGTTTACACTTACGGCAGGCGAACTTGCGCAAGCTCAAACAGAATCAGCTCCTATTCTTAAAATTGGTATTGTCCAACGTTTTGGGGAAAGACCGCAGGATCGGCTTATACTAAAGGCTCCCTCAGGTGGCAAACTTACCCTTTCTTTCCCATCTGCTGACGGGAAAAGCACACAAACCTTAAGCAGCGATCGCCTAGTTATTGACATTGCCCCACAAAAATTAACGCAACCAATTCTTGAAGAGAAGTTAGTTCTTAGCAATCATCGTAGTTTTGAAAATGCGGCGGCAAGTGCTTTCCATTGGAATGAGAAGGGTATCCAGACTGAAATTGCTCAACCGAGACGTTGGCAAGTCTGGGCAAAGCGCGATATGTATGACTCGATGTTATTGCGTTATTTGTTGTTTTATACTTTGCGATCGCAAGGCAATCTTACAGTCCAGCTTGATCGTCGGATACTGCCCCAAAAAGCGATCGCTTCATGGACAGTGGGAGATTTTCGGTATAACCGCGATCGCCTTGATGTCAGTAGCAGTAATGGTATTGTCGAAGTGAGCTATCAAAGAGAGAATAAGGCTGAGATTAGCAATCGAGCTTATGCAGGTAGTTTGAGATTACAACCTAATGCTCATCAAAGTTTTACCTTAGTCAATAACGTTCCTTTAGAAACTTATGTGCGCGGTGTAGTTCCCCATGAAATTGGTTACAATGCGCCTTATGCATCTGTACAAGCCCAAGCTATTCTGGCGCGTACTTATGTGCTGGCAAGTTTGCACCGCTTTAAGGTCGATGAATACGAACTTTGCGCTGATACACAATGCCAAGTATATCGAGGTTTAGAAGATACTACTGAAGTTGCCGATCGCGCGATCGCTGATACTAGAGGCTTGGTTCTTACCTATAACGATAAGGTCATCGATGCGCTCTATTCGTCAACGACGGGTGGAATTACCGCAAACTATAACGATATTTGGGATGGAACACCACGCCCCTATTTACAATCGGTACTAGATCTTGCCAATCGTCCTGAAAATCAGCGATCCGCAAATATTGCTGATGATAAAAATCTCAAAGCATTTTTAGAACGTCAGCAGGGTTTTAATGAGGTGGGATGGAAAAACCTGCGTTGGCGAAGAATCGGTTCATTAGAAGAATTACAAACTTCTTTGAAAAAGTTTTTGCGATTCTCTGGAGATAGTACAACTAATTTTAGTGCGATTAAACAACTGCAAGTCTCAAAAAGAGCTACCTCAGGACGAGTTTTGGAATTAGAAGTAACCACTGATACTGGCAAAATCCTCGTCAAAAAAGATGAAATCATCGATGCCTTCGATCCACCTGATAGCACTTTCTTTAAACTAGAGCCGATTTATCAAGATAAAGTGTTGACTGGATATGCTTTTATTGGCGGCGGATTGGGGCATGGCGTGGGCATGAGCCAGACAGGTTCTTATAATTTAGCTCGTATGGGCTGGTCTTACGATCGCATTCTCAACTTTTATTACACGAATACGCGGTTACAGAAATTGCGTCCTGAGCATTACACTCCGCGACAATAAAAAAATCGCCCGCTAAGCGGGCGATTTTTTTATTGTCGTAGATCAGCGATCGCACTGAGCGCAACATTTGCGATCGCCTGATCGGTCGCTTTGGGTAAATGGTAATACTTCCCCCCACCTGCGGCGGCAAGTTCCTTTGCAAAGCCTGTAGACACGAATTTATTTTCTGTATCAATTACCAATAGCCCTAAATTTAAAGCGCGAACTTTGCGACAAATATCGATCAATTCCGCTTTAATATCAGGCTTGTTTTCAGGATCAATCGGTTCACCCATCGATCTCGCTAGAGGCACATTGCCACGACCATCAGTAATCGCCACAATCGTCACTGAGCCAACATCACCTGACTGTCTCGCGTTCATCGCTACTCTTACAGCTTGAGTCAAGCCATGTGCTAGCGGCGAACCACCTCCGCAAGGCATGGTATCCAAACGACGACGCGCTGCTTCGATGGAACGAGTGGGCGGTAATAATACATCGGCTTTCTCACCACGAAAGGGAATTAGAGAAATCTGATCACGATTTTGATAGCTATCGGTTAACATCCGTAAAGCCGCGCCCTTAGCCGATTGCATTCGATTGAGTGCCATTGAGCCAGATGCATCCACCAAGAAAATTGTTAGCGCTCCAGCCTTACGTGCTAGCTTCTTCGCTCTAATATCCACATCCTCAACGATCACTTTGCGATGGGGGTGGCGCAATCTTCTCGCTTTTTGATAGGGAGCCGAGGCTCGGAGTGTTGCATCGACCGCAATGCGATCGCTCTTACCTTGAGGCAAAATTGGCTTTATGTAACGCCCACGCTCTTGGGAATAAATCACATTGCGCGTCCCCGATCGTCCTTGCTTCTGCATTGACTGAGCAAAGAAGAGAACTTCTGGATCGAGAATTACTCCTTCAGGATCGAAGACAAATTCTTCAGGAATTTCAGGGGATTCATCCTGCTCTTGCTCTTGTTCCTGATCCTCTTGATCTTCCTCCTGTTCCTGTTCTCCTTCGTCCTGATTGGGAGGTGGCGGAGGTGGTGCTTGCTGCTGTTGCTGCTGTTCAGGTTGTTGTTGATCAGGAGAAAGAGGCGATCGCGGCACGATTACCAACTCCACCGCCTGCCGTAAATCATCAGCATTTACCTGTGTGCGACTTTCTAGCGCCGCCGCCGCCTTCGCCACTCGCAACGCAAACAGCTCTGCCCGATGTCCTTGGACTCCACCCCGCACCGCTTCAGCTACAAGATACTGAATTTGTGCTCTCGAAATTGTGATGTCTTTCAGCCATTCTCGCGCCAAAATAATCTGTGTCCGTAGATCGTCAATATCCGAGTCATAGCTACTCAAAAAGGCTTCAGGAGAATTAGCATAGCCCAATACCATATCCACTGCTTCTACTCGCTGATCAAGGGAGAGAACTCCATCCGCCGAAAGATTTATCGCAATCCGATCCATCAGATGTTCGCCTAAAATGCCTTCTTCAGGGTTATAGGTGGCAATCAGCAAAGGTTGACAAGGATGTTGGTAGCTGATGCCTTCGCGTTCGACTTGGTTATAGCCTGTAGAGAGTACGGAAAGCAACAAATTAGAAATCTGGGGATCGAGTAAATTAATTTCGTCAATATAGAGAACGCCACGATGTGCTTCTGCTAAAATCCCTGGTTGAAATACGGTCTGACCTTCGCGCACCGAACGACTCACATCCACAGAACCAATCAGCCGATCTTCGGTAATTCCCAACGGAATTTGGATGAATGGTGCAGGAATAACTTTGGTGACAATTTCGCTCTTGTCTTTGTCCTTCATAGCCTTGACTAGCGCATCGTCCCATATGTCGGGCTTAGTTGGATCACAGTTACTAAGAGATTCAACGGCAACTTCGATGGGAGGCAGAAGGGCATGAATCCCACGGGCAAGGACGGATTTGGCTGTGCCGCGTCTACCTGCGAGGGCGATGCCACCGATCGCAGGATCGATCGCTGCTAGCAGTAAAGCGGTTTTAATCGCTTCTTGACCGACCACAGCCGCAAGAGGAAATGTGATAGGGGTATAAGTGGTGTTGGTGGTTGGGGTGGCGGGCGGCGAAGAGACCATGCGATCGAGTTATTAGGTTTGAAAATATAAAAGTTTTAGGAAATGAAATTTTAAGCTTCGGGTTAATTATAGACTAAGGTATTCGTGTAATGTAATTTAAAGAAAACAACACACAAATAGTCTCTCTTGGCTAAGTCTGAGATAAGTACAAGAATCTATCAAAAGCGAATTTCTTTCTTTGTTGTTACCCCAAAATATTATGCTCACACGTCTGAAGGTATCTGGATTTAAAAATCTAATGGATGTGGATATCCGCTTTTCTCCATTTACTTGTATAGCTGGAGCTAATGGCGTAGGAAAGTCAAATCTCTTTGATGCTATTCAGTTTTTGAGTGCTTTAAGTGATTGCTCATTGATAGAGGCTGCACGTTCAGTTAGAGCTTATGATATACGAAGTGTTTTTCATCATGTGGGAGATGAATATGATACAGAAATGAGTTTTGAAGCAGAAATGATTATACCTAGTCAAGGTATAGATGATCTAGGACAAGAGGCAAAAGCCAGTAGTACTTTCCTTCGCTATACCTTAATTATTGCGTATCGTTCTGAACAGAATTTTTCTAAGTCTTTAGGCTCTCTAGAAATTCTCAAGGAAGAGCTTGTCGGTTTTAATAAAGATGATATCTCCAAAAACCTTATTTTTGATTACTCTAAGCAATGGATTGATTCTTTGTTTATAACCAGATCTCAAGGGAAATACATCTCTACAGAGGGAGAAAAAATTGATACTGATAGAACAATTAAACTGCATCAAGATATCAGTCAAGATAAAAGTGAGGGGGAGGGAATAAGAAGATTTTTAGCGAGAAATTTACCAAGAACTCTTCTTTCAGAGTCGAATGCCTTTGAAAGTCCAACAGCAATATTAGTAAGACGGGAAATGCAATCATGGCGTGTTTTAGAACTTGATCCTTCCTGCATAAGAAAATCAGACAATTTTATGTCTGAATCAATAATGGATAGTCATGGCTCTCATCTACCTTCTACTTTATATCGTCTTGCTATGTTTTATAGAGAAGAAGGTCTAGATCAAGAATCTATAGATGCATCCGAACAGCAAGTGTATTCTCAAGTTGCTAATACCCTATCGGAGTTAATTAGCGATGTTAAAAGTGTCAGTATAGATCGGGATGAAAAACGGCAACTTCTAACTTTATTTGTTCAAGATCATTATGGCACGTCTCATTCTGCTGTAGCCTTAAGTGAAGGAACCTTGAGATTTCTTGCATTAGCTGTACTTACGCTTGATCCTGAAATTCAAGGTTTGCTGTGCTTAGAAGAGCCTGAAAATGGCATCCATCCTGAACGCATACCTGCAATTTTAAAGCTCTTACAGAGCTTTGCTACAGATGTCAATGAACCAGTTGACATTGATAATCCGCTTCGTCAAGTCATAATTAACACTCATTCTCCTGCGGTTGTATTGCAAGTCTCAGAGGATAGTCTTGTTATTGCAGAGTTAAAAGAAATAGTTAACAATCACAAACGATATAAAGGGATCAGGTTTAGTTGTTTAAATGACACTTGGCGGAATAAAGATGAGGCGGTGAACATTGTTGCTAAAGGGCGATTACTTGGTTATCTCAATCCAGTAGCTTCTAATGAAGAGATAGATATCTATGGTAATGGAAATTCTCAATCTAAATCCAAGAAAAAATCTAGAGTAGTAGATAGACCCGACATACAACCATATATCACTGGACTTATGGAGGATATCCTAAAGTCATGAATTATTTTAGATTCACATTAATTGCAGATGGACGTACAGATGACGCTTTAATCCCAATTCTGAAATGGCTCCTAATAAAATTAGGAATTAATGCGCCTGAACCACAACTGCCGATTTTAGGGAATTTACGAAACCCTCCTAAGAAGCTACAAGATAAAATCGCGATCGCTCTAGATTTATTTCCATGTGACATTTTGTTTATCCACCGAGATGCTGAATCTGATGAAACTCCCATCGAAACTCGTACAAAAGAAATTCGCAAGGCAGAAAAGCTTGTTAAAAAATCATTGCCTCCAATAGTCTGTGTGATTCCTATTAAGATGATTGAATCTTGGCTTCTTTTTAATGAAGATGCAATTCGGAAAGTCGTAGGAAATCCAAATGGTAAGCAGGAATTGGATTTGCCAAAATTTTCTGAAATCGAACAAATATCTGATCCGAAAGAAAGGCTAGAAAAGCTTCTAATTGATGCAAGTTTTCCACGTAGACGTGGCAAAAAAGTTAATATTCCTTCTAACTATAGCAACGTAAGAGATAGATAGGACAATTCAAAACCCAAAAGATGGCAGAGCGAAGCTCTGCCATCTTTTGGGTTTTATGTCCTAAGCAAAGCTTACATTGCTATATTGCGTTAGAGTCGCTGAGATGATCGATGATTTTGAGCCTCTAAGAAACTTGTCTGCTTTTCAGGAACTGGAAAAAGAGTTGAAAGCCACTTTAAATGAGCATTTCCCTGATTTACTAAGTTGATAACTTAGCCAAGCAAAACAAATTGCCTGAATACTCAAACCCTTGCTGTATTGGCATATCCCAATTAGTCGAGATGATGTTGAAATTAGGTAACTGAATTTTCTGATTCCCCTCTCCTTTACGAAGAAGAGGGGCTAGGGGTGAGGTTTTAAACCCATCAGTAAATTAGAACGAGAATACAGTTCTCAATGTAGCGACAGTGATGGTGCTATTGCCACTGTTGTTATTGGGATTGAAGATGAACTGCACATCAGGAGTGATACTGATATTGTCAGAGATGGGGAAGCGATAGAACAATTCCACATTGGTTTGAGTAGCATTACCCACTTGGTTCTCAATGAAAGGTTGCCCAACCGCGATCGCAGCCATCGCACCTTCCTTAAATAAATCAGGAAAAGCAAAACCCGCAGACCAAGTTTGAGGGCTAAGAGAGGTATTACCTGAAACTGTGTAGCTGGGGAGTGCTGCGGAAATAGCATTGCTGCGATTACTGATGTTGCCAAATCCATAGCGTCCAAAAATTGCCACAGATTTATTAAAAGCCCACTCAAGGTTTACCCCGCCCGTGTTGTAGTCAAGATTATTTACTGAAGCGCGAGTATATTGCAAGCGGATTGCAAACGGACTCTCATCATTCGCATTTTTCGGCGCAAATTCTAGCTCAACCGTACCTTGGTACGGATCACCAAACAAACCTCGATTGATCGTGCCGTCAGAAGTGGGACTACTAGCATTTTGGGCTACATAACCTGCTCTCAGAGTAAAAGCACTACCACCAAAGTTCCATGCGATCGCAGCTCCAGCACCATCATTTACGGGCAAAATCAGGGGATTATTAATAAACATGCCACTGGAAAAATCGGCAGACTCATCATTAGCGAAGCTATTCGCATCAAGATGATCATTCAATGACATATTTGTCCCAATCGAAGCGCGGATATCTTTGCCAATCGGGAAATCGTAACGCAAGCGATTTAATGTTGCAATCGTACCAGCGCCACTGTAATCAAATTTAGAACTGTTCCCAAATCCTGTAAAACCTAATAAGCTAGCAGGGGCATCTAGCTGATTATTAAGCCCTGTGCCACCATTGCCAAGTTCGACGCGAGTTAGCAATAAATCTTCGCCCGTAAAACTCGTATTAAAATTCAGTCGCACGCGGCTGATCACAGTTGCATTGACTTTGCCCGCATTGGTTGTCGCTACTCCAGTTGAGGCCAGCAGAAAATCAGTACCTGAACTTCCCGCAGAGACAGCCGCAATTACTTGACCTGTGAGCTTAGTTGTCGTCGAAAATTGCTGCGCTTCGAGTTTGGCAGTTTTTGCATCAAGGGCATCAACTCTACCTCGCAAAGTTGCAAGTTCAGTCGCAAATTCTTCTTGCAATTTCTGTAATGTGGCGAGATCCTCTTTGCTAACCTTATCGGCTAGCCCTGCGGAGATAATCTCATTGATTTTGTCGAGACAAGCATTTAACCCTGCGGCAAATTCATAGCGACTGGTGGCTTGCTTACCGCGAAAGGTTCTATCAGGGTAACCTGCGATACATCCATAGCGCTCAACGAGGGACTGCAAGGCTGTAAAAGCCCAATCAGTCGGAAGTACATCACTGAGTTGGGAGACGGATGTGACATTTTGCGTTAGGACATCTTTAGTTGGTGATAACGACTGAGCCGAGGCTCTAAACATGTTGCTGGGCAATACTCCGATCGCAGAACAGGCGATCGCGCCAACTAGAGATTTCTGTACTTGTTCAAACCAAATTTTCGACATGGATTAACTCCTCACTTAACCTATTACGTAAACCTTAATAGTAATAAATATCATTAAAGTAGAAATAGTTTAAACATTTTTAGAACTTTTAGCCCAAATAAATTAGGATTTCAATAAAAACATCTGACTAATACTCGCAATAATATTTCTATTACAACTACCCATACTCTTGTGCCAGAAATCATATTTATCCGACCATTTACCAAGAATGATAATCATTATCACACACGATACGAGGATTTGAACTGTGCTTACTCTTTTTGGGGTTTATTTAGACCTGCAATGTTGTAAAGCCCAAAATTAAATCAAGTAATCCTAAAGGAAAACAGACGATATTGTTGGAAAAATGAATATATTGGCTAGAATCTACCTAGCGTTCAACAAACGAGCCTGTGGTACAAATACTCGAAAATCCCTTACGGGTTGGTTTACAACAAGAAAGAACACCTGAACCACTGATCCTTGTGATCTTTGGTGCGTCGGGTGATTTGACTATTCGCAAGCTAGTTCCAGCGATCTATTATCTCAAACAGCAGCGTCGGCTACCGCCCGAACTCACAATCGTGGGTGTGGCTCGAAGACCTTGGAGTCATGACTACTTTCGTGAACAAATGCGCGAGGGCGTGGAAAAGTTCTCTGTAGGTATTGGCGCTGAAGCAATTTGGCAAGATTTTGCTGAAGGCTTATATTATCAATCCCTTGATATGAGCAATCTTGAGGATTATAAAAAGCTTGATGAGTTTCTGAGTCAAATTGACAAAGAAAGGGGTACTCGCGGTAATCGAGTCTTTTATTTAGCCGTTTCACCCAATTACTTTACCGATGCGATCGAGAAGTTGGGGCAAGCTGGGATGATCAAGAATGCTGACAAGACTCGGCTTGTGATTGAGAAACCCTTTGGTCGAGATTTGTCATCATGTCAAGATCTCAATCGAGTAGTTCAAAAAGCTTGTGACGAAAAACAGATTTATCGGATTGATCATTATTTAGGAAAAGAAACCGTTCAGAATCTTTTGGTGCTGCGATTTGCCAATACGATTTTTGAACCACTATGGAATCGCCAGTTTATCGACCACATCCAAATTACGGTTGCTGAAACCGTTGGTGTTGAGGATCGAGCTGGCTATTATGAAAACTCTGGGGCGCTCAGAGATATGCTGCAAAATCATTTGATGCAACTTTTCTGCTTGACAGCGATGGAACCACCTAACGCCATGGATGCAGACTCTCTGCGAAATGAAAAAGTTAAGGTGATCCAAGCAACCCGACTCGCCAATACACGCCGCCTAGAGCGATCATGTGTACGAGCGCAATATGGACAGGGTTGGATGAAGGGTAAACAGGTGGAAGGCTATCGCCTTGAACCGAATGTTAATCCTGATTCCTTAGTGCCAACCTATGTAGCCATGAAATTTGAAGTAAACAACTGGCGTTGGCAAGGTGTTCCTTTCTATTTGCGAACTGGCAAACGGATGCCAAAAAAAGTCAGCGAAATTGCGATTCAGTTTCGTGATGTGCCTTATTTGCTATTTCAGTCAGCCGCAAAGCAGGTTTCACCTAACGTGCTGACACTCAGAATCCAGCCTAATGAGGGCGTAGCTCTGAAATTTGAGGCAAAGATGCCAGGAGCCGACCTGCGATCGCGTTCGGTAGAAATGGACTTCGGCTATGGTAAAACCTTCGGTATCGAAGGCTCCGACGCTTATGATCGTCTATTGCTAGACTGTATGTTGGGTGATCAGACACTATTTACACGCGGTGACGAAGTGGAAGCCGCATGGAAAGTTGTGACACCCGCGCTTACTGCATGGGAAATGCCTAATGATCCCAGCGTCGTGCCTCAATACGAAGCAGGAACTTGGGGCCCATCTGAAGCCGAACAACTGATCGAACGTGATGGACGACAGTGGCGACGGCTTTGATCAATTAGGAATTACGAATTACGATCTAATTTCCTTAAATTTATAATTCGTAATTCCCAATTCCCTACTCGTAATTCGTAATTCCCAATTCCCTACTCGTAATTTATAATTCCCATGAATACCCAAGCAACTTCCGTTGTATCTTTGCAAGCTCCCAAAGATGTCTCGGTATCTCAAGTCGAAGCGGAGCTAAGCAAAATCTGGCAGTCTTATGGTGAAAATTCGGCTGCTCGCGCCACAACTTTTAATCTTTTGGTGTATGAACCAGAAAATATGGATGTAGTATCGCGGATGGCTTCCGTTGATGCGATCGTTTCTCAGAGTCCTTGTCGCGTAGTCGATTTGGTAACTCTTAATGAAGAAGATCAAGGCATATCTGCACGGGTCGCAGCCTATTGCCCAATTAAAAAAAGTCGTAGCTCTTTGGTTTGCGGTGAATACATCACCCTAACTGGCGCAAAACAAGCATTCGATCGCGTTCATAGTATTTTGCCAGAATTACTGATCCCCGATTTACCTGTATTTTTGTGGTGGAAAGACAGCCCCGCACCTAATACACGTATGTTTGAGAAGCTGGTTAACTTAAGCGATCGCTTAATTATGGACTCAGCTACATTTGCCAATTCTGAGTCAGATTTACTCAAAGTTCAAGGGATGATTCAAGCAAGTAAGCAAATTGCGGACTTGAATTGGCAACGCCTTGCACCTTGGCAAGAACTTACAGCTCAAGCTTTTGACCAACCCGATCGCCGTTCGGCTGTTTGGGAAATTGATGGAATCACTATCGATTATGAGCGTGGCAACAGTACCCAAGCTCTAATGTTTCTGGGCTGGATCGCTAGTCGTCTGGAATGGGAACCAATCGAACGCATTACTGAAGGCGGTGATTACGATATCCAGCATATTATTTTTGAGGGTCGTAACCATATCAAAATTAAGGCTGAATTAGCAGCGATTCCCATTGGTGATGTTGGTGAGGTAGTTGGAGATCTGATCGGTTTACGCTTGACAGCCTCTAATCAAAATACTGATGCTTGTAATGTATTCTGCTCAGAGTCTACGGGCTGTATGCGAATGGAAGCTGGTGGCGGAGCTCAAAACTATCGTGTTCATCAAGTATCACCTTTGTCAGATCAAAGTGCTGATACGCTTCTTGGGCAACAATTGCAGCGCTGGGGACGTGAAGCTCTCTACGAAGAAAGTCTTGCGCTCGTATCGAAAATACTAGCACTATAAAAAAAGGCTCGCCAGTGCGAGCCTTTTTTTTATAGCTATTCTCTTTATAAAAATTGGTTTCATAATGAGAATAGGCACTTTTTTTAAAATTCTTCGATTTCTAGTTGCCCGACAATAAAAGCGACACAGCCAAAAGCACAGGTGATTGGGAGAGGATTTTTTAAAATAAAGCTAAATATTGATGCTAGGCAGGAAATAGCGATCGCGGCAAATGTCCAAGATTTTTCATCATCACTCATCCCTTTAGCATTTTTAATTGCCCGCAAAGTCTTTTCAGGTATCGGTAATGGCATCACAGAGCTTGGTGGAAATGCCCAATAATTGCAGCAACGTTCAACAAATAGGTCAGTCCAACCATTTTCCTGACACCATTCATCAATCCATTCATCCCGAAAACGCTTCATATGCACAAATCATCAGTAGTTCTGTAAAAGAGAAACATGAGCGGCGCTTTGATTGCTACTCATGTTTCTTTTGCCTAGATTAACAGGAGTTCCTATTGATTGGGGCATACGTTACAAAAACTTAAAGATGCACTCCATATTGCGTTTAACACCCTTACTTTTTACTTTATAGACACTTCGGTATGGGCTTCGGCGATCGCCTCAACTTTACTGGAACCATTCACGCCGCGAATTGTGTCAAAAGTACCTTTGATAAAACCTGCGATCGGCACAGCAACCAATAGCCCTAAAACTCCATTTAGCTTAAAGCCAATATCGAGGGAAATTAACATCCATACTGGATTTAGTCCTGTTAACTCTCCGACAATACGCGGACCCAGTACATTCTCCACAATTTGAATAATTGCCACTGCGACTAGTAAAACCTTGACCCCTAGCCAGAAATTCTGTAGAGCTATCAATAGGCTAACGGTGATAATAGTGCTAGAGCCGCCAAGGGGAATTAAACTCGCAAGCCCTATGCCAAAGCCAAAAAGCTGGGCAAGGGGAACCCCTAAGATTAGCATAGCTGTAGTTTGCAGAATACCAAGGATTGTCGCTAAAGTAACCTGTCCGACAATAAAGCGCTCAAAATTGCGGGGCAGTAAATTGCGAACCTGATCATTCCATTTCTGAGGTAGCCAACTTAATAAGCCATTCCAAAGGAATTCACCACGGATGACAAGAAAAATCGAAAATATCAAGGTCAAAAAGATATTTACCAGACTGCCGATCGCTCCAAAGACAATGCTAAAAAGTTGAGTGGTTAGAGATCGCAGTACCCCCGTTAGCTTTTCGATTAGCTGATTGAAAGTACTACTAATATCAAATGGTAATTGCTGTGCGATCGCCCATGTCTCAAGGGTCTGTAGTTGTTGCTGACCAGACTTAATCCAGTCCGGTAAGCGGACGATGAGTTCATTAGCCTGTGCCAAAATCAAAGGCACAATAAAAATGGCTAATGTTCCTAGCACCATGAAAAATATGAGAATTACCAATCCTGCCGCAATGCCACGATTTACCTTTAGTTTGGTTAAAAAGCGAATCGGATAATCTAGCAAAAATGAAATCACTGTCGCTGTGATCAGGATGCTGACTAGTGGTTGCAATTCTCGACCAAGCAATAGCAATAACCAACCGTTCAGAAAAATTAACGGAAAAGTTAAGCCCAGAGAAAACCAACGAGGCAACTTATTGAGGGTCTCAATCATACAAAACAATTTGACGCGCTAGGTATCTACTTAAAATTGTGCGCTAAAAGTGTTGGTTCAAACACAAATTCACTAAAAGTTTCCCACAAAGCTTAAAAAACGAAACCCAAAAGACGAGTGGCGGTGCTAAGCACCGCCACTCGTCTTTTGGGTTTTATCCTAGATATGCTTGGCGGACTCTTTCATCAACTAATAAATCCGATGCTTGCCCTGCGATCGTAATTACACCAGACTCCATCACATATCCACGATTCGCGTGCTGCAAAGCTAAAGTCGCGTTTTGCTCAACCAATAAAATCGTTACCCCAGATTGATTAAGATTCACAATGGTTTTAAAAATTTCTCTGACAATCA
>Ga0315906_10006133_pt1 | contig 14928 bp, 16 predicted proteins | sample LakEriMetagenome_4_FD_203526 | JGI IMG/M metagenome (GOLD analysis project Ga0315906, IMG submission 203526) | Freshwater fungal communities from buoy surface, Lake Erie, Ohio, United States - Buoy 2 MA122 | ecosystem: Environmental > Aquatic > Freshwater > Lake > Lake biofilm | place: USA...
GTAGACAACAGGCTTGCCGGACTCGAAGCTGACATAGGCTAGACGTGAGCCGTCTGGAGACCAGGCAGGGGAAATAACCGGTTCACGCGAACGCAGCGCGACTTGGGGGTTTTGACCATCCGCATCAGCAATTTGCAACTCATAGGTACTACCTTGCTTTAGCACGTAGGCAATCCGTGTCGCAAAAACGCCTCGGATTCCAGTGATCTTTTCGTAGATGCGATCGGCGACTTGGTGCGCAACACGTCTAAGTTCTTTCTCGGTTCCCGAAAAAGCGACTCCATCAAGAGGACCGCGTTTAACCGTATCCCCCAAGCGATATCTGACTTCAAAGCGCCCGTCTGGAGTGCGTATGACCGTGCCATAGGCAATGAAATCCGCGCCACGGGTGCGCCACTCATCGAAGGCAATTGGCGTGTCTACGGTCAGATTGGACCCAGAGGTCGCAATCAAGCGAAACTGTCCCGAGCGGGTCAGATCGGCCCGAATGATTTCAGCAATTTGTGCGCCAGCTGGGTCGCCACTGAAATCAGCGATTGCCACAGGGTACTGCTGTGCCCCGGTGCCTGAGATGTCTACACGGAGTTGTGCGTGAGCTGGAAGGGCTGCCGCGAGGCCTAAGAGCACGAGGCAAAGGGCTAGCCACACCCGTGTGCTCTGTAAAAGAGCGCGGATAGATTCTCGGTTGCCATACATGCGGGTAAGCGTCATTTTTTTGCGAGCTCCTGTCAATCGTACATATTGTAATTGACGTCTATGTAACCTGGATAGCTACCAGAGGGTGGTCTGGGGAAGGGGGTGCAGCGTCGAATACCTGTTTCCACTGCCCGGTCGAAATTCGGGTTACCCGAGCCCCGCGTGAGCTTGACGTCGGCAATCGTGCCATCTGGGCGCAGTTGAACGCGATACACCGCTGCAGGATTTGTTGAGCCGCTGCGTGGTGGCGTTGGAAACGCCACGCCTGGTTGCACGCAGGCGCGGACCTGGGCGCCATAGCCGTCATTACGGCCACCACCAGCTTGATTGCGGTCCGCGGTACCGCCTGGGATACCAGCGACTCCCATGGCGTCGTTACGGAACGCATCACGCAAGGCTTGCTCGCGTTTTGCCGCCGCTTCTTTGGCCTTTTGATCTGCCTGAGCCTTCTCTTTGGCCTTTTGATCCGCCTGAGCCTTCTCTTTGGCCTTTTGGTCGGCCTCAGCTTTTTCTTTAGCCTTTCTGTCAGCTTCTTCTTTTTTCTTCTTCTCTAGGGCGGCTTTAGCGGCAGCCTCTTCCTTAGCGCTTTTTTCTGCTTCGATACGCTCGGCTTTTTCGCGCTGTTGCTCTAAGCGCTCGCGTTCACGTTTGGCGGCAAGCTCGCGTTCCCGCTTAATTCGCTCTTCTTCCTTCCTAACCTCTTCACGCTCGAGCCGCTCTTGTTCTTCTCGCTTCTTGCGTTCGTCCTCCAATGCAATTTCTGGATCAACCTCGGCCTTAAGCGGGGGGGCTGGCGTGGAAGGGGTGGGCGGAGGCGGTGGGGGTGGCGGCGGGGGCGCAGGAGCGGGCTCGGGTTCGGGCGCGGGCGCTGGTGTCGGCTCTGGCTTGGGCTCAGATTTAGCGGGTGGTTGGGGGGGAGGGTTCACTGGGCTATTGCCATCGGCCCATAACTGAATTTGCAGCGGGCCCTCCGCCTCAATCTTCCAGTTCAGGCCAACGACGAGCAGCAAAACAAGCACGAGGTGCGCAAGCAAAGCCCAACCAAACGCGCGTACATCCAGCGTTTGTTTGGGCGGCAACATGGGGCCGCTAACAGGCGAAGCTTTACGTGGCGTCATGGGCGGTGCAACAGGCTCGGGGCTTGTGTGCGCGAATCCTTTTCATCGTCTGTTGGCGGGTTTGCCTGTTGGCTTTGCGTTTGGTGCGGGCGTGTCACTTTTTTGGTCGACAAGCAAGCCGAGTTTAGTCACGCCATTTTTACGCAAATCGTCCATGACTTTCATGACGGATTCGTAGGGCACTTTGCCGTCGGCTGCAATCACAACAGGTTGATCGGGCTTGAGCTCAGACAAAATCGTCTGAGCGAGCGCGCTGCGCTCTACGGGTACATTGACGGCGCCCGGTTCACGTTTACGCCAAGAGAGTTTCCCGTCTTCGGTAATTTGGATTTCAATTGGAGTGACTGGCACGTTGGCGGCTTGTCCCACCGAGGGCAATTCAATCACCCCTGGTGTAATAAGAGGCGCCGTCACCATAAAAATCACGAGCAGTACCAACATCACATCGATGTATGGCACGACGTTGATTTCGTTTTTTAGACGTCGGCCTGGGCGCCCAGAGCTTGAGCGAACGGAGGACATTAGCGCACCTGTCGTTGCAAGATGTTCAAGAACTCATCGACAAAGGTCTCAAAGCGGATCGACAGGCGATCGATGTCGTGGGTATAGCGGTTGTAAGCAACGACGGCCGGAATCGCCGCGAAGAGACCGATAGCCGTGGCAATCAGGGCCTCGGCAATGCCCGGTGCCACGGAGGCGAGAGTCGCTTGTTGTACGTTTGCGAGGCCAACAAAGGCGTGCATGATGCCCCAGACTGTGCCGAGCAGCCCGATGTAGGGGCTAACGGAGCCAGCGGAGGCCAAGAAGTTTAGGTGCGACTCGAGTTCATCCATTTCGCGCTGGAATGCGGCACGCATCGCCCGTCGAGCACCATCAAGACTCGCGGAGCTTTCGGTGGTAGACCCTGCGCGACGTCCTTTGAGGAATTCAGTCATGCCAGAGTCAAAGATGCGCGCAAGCGCGCCTTGCTCTGCGCGGCGAGTGGAGATGGACTGGTGCAGTAAGGCTAAATCGCCACCGGACCAGAAGTCGTCTTCAAAGCGACGCGTTTGTATCAATGCCTTTTTGATGGTGGAGCGCTTGGCAAAAATAAATGTCCAAGAGACGATCGAGATGACAATGAGCAATAACATGATGAACTGAACGGGAATACTGGCGTTCAGTACCAGGGAGAGCATTGACATATCTGAAGGTGTTTGCATCACTTAGTCCCGAGTAATTACAGCAAATTTTGTGTGAATCGATTCCGGAATCGCAGTGACTCGCATGTTAACTGTTTCTACACAGCAAACTTGGATGTTCCCTTGCGTCAAGAGTTCCCCCTGTCTACGAATCGATTGCCTGAAGTGTAACGAAGCACGGCCTAGTCGTGTCACTTCGCTTTCAATTTGTAGCAAATCATCAAGCCTAGCCGGTAAAAGATACTTGATATCAAGCTTGGCGACCATAAACATTCGCTGCGCAGTCTGGGCTAGCTCAAATTGATTGACGCCTAAGGCGCGCAGCCATTCTGTGCGCCCGCGCTCCATAAACTTGAGATAGTTGGCGTAAAACACGACGCCACCCATATCGGTATCCTCGTAGTACACCCGCACACTGAAACTGTGTTGCATCAATAGGCCTCAAGCAACGCGAGTGTTTGCGCGCAACAGTCTGACAATGGCACCCGCGCGGCCTCGTTTTGTTTGCGCCCCAGCAGCTCAATGATGCCGTCGTTGAGCCCACGCTCACCAACGGTGATGCGCACGGGCGGTCCAATCAGTTCCCATTCGGCAAACATAATGCCCGGGCGAAGGTCGCGATCGTCTAGGATGACATCCACCCCTTTGGCCTTCAGTTCGGCATAAAGGGCTTCAGCGGCGTCGCGCACCGTCTGACTCTTGCCCCAACCGACCGCGCAGATCGCAACCTCAAAAGGAGCGATTGCACGCGGCCACACAATACCTTTGGCGTCGTGGTTCTGTTCGATCGCAGCCCCCACAATGCGGGTAACACCAATCCCGTAACAGCCCATCTCCATTAAAGCGGGTTTGCCACCCTCGTCGAGGAAGGTGGCCTTCAATGCCTCCGAGTACTTTGTGCCCAGGTAAAAGACATGGCCCACTTCGATGCCACGTTGAATGGCTAGGGTGCCTTTGCCGTCTGGCGCTTGGTCGCCTTCGACCACGTTACGCAGGTCTGTAACGAGGTCTGGTTCGGGCAGATCGCGCACCCAATTGACGCCTATGAGGTGGAAGTCTTCCTGATTGGCGCCGCAAATAAAGTTGTGCATATTCGCGACAGTTAAGTCGGCGATGACTTTGACAGGCTTGGCCATTTTTACTGGTCCAAGATAGCCAGGTTTGCAGCCGAAGTGCTCAATAATCTCCGCTTCGGTCGCAAAGCGAAAGCCTTTATTTAGGCCAGGTACTTTGCCTGTTTTGATTTCATTGAGCTCGTGATCACCGCGCAGCAGCAAGAGCCAGATTTGTGCAGAACCTTTTTCGGGATCGCTAGCCAGCACGATGGATTTGACGGTCTGGGTAAGGGGAACACCTAGGAGCGCTGCCACGGCCTCGCATTTTGCGGCTCCTGGTGTGGGCGTTAGGGTGAGAGGTGCCGAGGCGGCATGGCGCTGGGTCAGTAAGCACGGCGCTGGTGCCAGTTCGATATTGGCTGCGTAGCTCGAGGCGGGGTCGTACACGATCAAATCTTCACCAATATCAGCAATCACCTGAAACTCATGGCTTTGCGAGCCCCCGATCGAGCCAGTATCGGCCGAGACGGCCCGAAACGTTAAGCCCATGCGTGAAAAGATCTTCATGTACGCATCGAACATGATTTGATAACTTTTTTGGGCGCTTGCTACATCGCGATCAAAGGAATAGGCGTCCTTCATCGTGAATTCGCGGCCGCGCATCACGCCAAAGCGTGGGCGTCGTTCGTCTCGAAATTTTGTTTGGATATGGTAGAAGTTGACCGGGAGCTGGCGCCAGCTCTGAATCTCGTTGCGTGCGATATCGGTGATGACCTCTTCTGAGGTTGGCTGCAAGACAAAGTCGCGACCATGGCGATCTTTCATGCGCAACAGCTCAGGCCCGTATTGTTCCCAACGCCCAGACTCCATCCACAACTCAGCGGGCTGGACCACGGGCATCAATAACTCAAGGGCGCCTGCCGCATCCATTTCTTGACGGATGATGTGCTCGACCTTGCGGATCACCCTCAGACCTAGCGGCATGTAGTTATAGATGCCCCCTGCAAGCTTGCGGATCATGCCCGAGCGCATCATCAGGCGATGGCTTGTGATCTCTGCATCGTTAGGGGCTTCTTTGAGGGTGGTGATATGAAAGGCTGAGGCGCGCATGAAAGACCGATAAATTTTATTGGGGCAAAATTGCCAACAGGTACGTATAATCAAATGCAATTGTATTGAATTCGTTGGGAGTGGCCATGCTTGATCGCGAAGGCTACCGTCCTAATGTTGGAATCATCCTCGTTAATCAAAAAAACGAGGTCTTCTGGGGTAAGCGCATTCGGGAACATGCTTGGCAGTTCCCCCAGGGTGGCATTAAACAGGGCGAGAGCCCCGTGCAAGCCATGTTTCGCGAGCTACATGAAGAGGTCGGCTTAAAACCTGACCAGGTCCGAATTTTGGGACGCACACGTGAGTGGTTGCGCTATGACGTGCCGGACACCTTTGTTCGGCGCGAATCGCGGGGGCATTATCGGGGGCAAAAACAGATCTGGTTTTTGCTGCGAATGCTTGGGCGCGACCATGATGTTCAATTACGCGCCACCCCGCATCCAGAGTTCGACGCGTGGCGCTGGAGCCATTACTGGGTATCGCTCGATGATGTGATTGAATTTAAACGAGATGTCTACACACTTGCGCTTAACGAGTTGGCCACCTTCATTTTTAAGCGCGGACAGGATACGCGGCCAGAAGCTGAGGGAGTGTCACTGGAAACAAAAACGGCGCTTTGAAGCGCCGTTTTTCATGACAATCGAATGAATTACCGTAGTCGCTTTAGCAAGCTTGAGGTATCCCAGCGATTACCGCCCATCTTTTGAACATCCGCGTAAAACTGGTCCACTAAGGCGGTGACAGGCAGGCGCGCACCATTGCGACGGGCTTCGTCCATTGCCAAGTTCAGGTCCTTGCGCATCCAGTCAACCGCGAAACCAAAGTCGAACTTATCGTCCACCATGGTGCTACCGCGATTTTCCATCTGCCAGCTCTGAGCGGCACCTTTGCTAATGACGTCCAGGACTTGTTTCATATCCAAACCGGCAGCTTCACCAAAGGCAACACCCTCGGCTAAACCTTGCACGACTCCGGCGATACAGATTTGATTCACCATTTTGGCGAGCTGGCCTGCGCCAACCGGCCCAACTAGCGTTACGGCTCTTGCCATTGTTGCGATGACATCGCGAACAGCGGCAAACTCTGCTGCATCACCGCCGCACATTACGGTCAACATGCCGTTGACTGCACCAGCCTGTCCACCAGAGACTGGAGCATCAATGAAGCGCACTGATTTCTGTTTGGCAATGGCATACAGCTCGCGCGCCACAGACGCAGAAGCCGTTGTGTGGTCAACATAAGTGGCGCCTGCCTGCATACCAGCAAACGCACCGTTTTCGCCGAGCACGACGCTACGTAGATCGTCATCGTTCCCGACGCACGAAAACACGATCTCAGCCCCCGAGGCAGCTTCGCGAGGTGTCGCGCAAGCGCGTCCACCAAATTCAGCGACCCAAGCCTGGGCTTTTTTTGTATTTCGGTTATAGACCGTGACGTGATGTCCTGCCGTGGCCAGATGGCCAGCCATCGGCAGTCCCATCACCCCTAAGCCCAGAAAGGCGACTTTGCGGGGGGATGAGGCTTCGTACGCTTTACTGTTGATGCTACTGGCCATGAATCAGTCTTCCACGAAGGCTGCTTCGCGCTTCTTCTTGATCGAAGGTAGCGCCACAATAATGACCAGCAGGGCAGCAACACCTAACAGCGATGCGGACAGCGGGCGCTCTAAGAAGGTCATGAAGTTACCGCGTGATAAGAGCAACGCACGACGGAAGTTCTCTTCCATCAGCGGACCGAGGACCAAACCTAGCAACAGCGGTGCACCTTCGCACTTTATTTTGGACCAAAAATAACCAATGATGCCGAAGATAACCGTCACGACAATATCGAATGTGTTGTAGCTCAGCGAGTAAACACCAATCGTGCAAAACACCAAAATAGCCGGGAACAAAATGCGGTAGGGCACTTTCAGTAGCTTCACCCAGATCCCGATCAGGGGTAGGTTCAGTACGATCAGCATCAAGTTACCAATCCACATCGAGGCAATCAGGCCCCAGAATAGCTGCGGGTGGCTAGTCATCACCTGCGGACCAGGCTGAATGTTGTGGATGGTCATTGCGCCGACCATCAACGCCATCACAGCGTTGCTGGGGATACCGAGAGTCAGCAATGGGATGAAGGAGGTCTGTGCGCCAGCGTTGTTAGCGGCTTCGGGTCCAGCCAAACCAGCAGGGTGGCCTTTACCAAAACGCTCAGGATTCTTCGAGAGCTTCTTCTCCACCGTGTAAGAAGCAAACGACGACAGCACCGCGCCGCCACCAGGCAAAATGCCAAGCAAGGAGCCAATTGCCGTACCGCGTACAACTGCCGGCCATGATTCTTTGAACTCTTGCTTGTTTGGATAGAGCGAGCCAATCTTGGAATCCAGTTCAACCCGATTCTCTTTGAGTTCGAGGTTGGTCATGATTTCGGCAAAACCGAACACACCCATCGCGACAATCGCAAAGCCTATGCCGTCTTGCAGTTCAGGGATACCGAAGTCATAGCGGGCAACGCCCGAGTTAACATCTGTTCCGACCATGCCCAGAAGCAGACCCAGCAAGATCATACAAATTGCTTTGAGCAGTGAGCCCGACGCGAGCACCACAGCGCCGACCAAGCCTAGAACCATCAGGGAGAAGTATTCGGCAGGGCCAAACTTGAACGCCAACTCTGCGAGCGGGGGGGCAAATGCAGCGATGAGCATTGTGGCAACGGATCCGGCAAAGAAGGAGCCCATGCCGGCGATCGCAAGCGCCGCACCAGCACGACCATTCTTGGCCATTGCATGGCCGTCAAGTACGGTCACAACAGCAGAGGTTTCTCCTGGTAGATTTACTAGGATTGCCGTTGTTGAACCACCATACTGCGTGCCGTAATAAATACCAGCCAACATGATCAGACCGGCGATCGGTGGCAAAACATAAGTAATCGGCAATAGCATGGCGATGGTCGGAACTGGCCCGAGGCCAGGAAGAACGCCCACCAGGGTGCCGAGCAAACAGCCAACTAGTGCGTATGCCAAGTTTTCCGGTGTGAACGCTACACCGAAACCAAGCATTAGGTTGTTAAGTAATTCCATGAACAGGTGCTCCTTAGTTCATACCTAGAAAGGCGGGCCAAATGGGGAATACCAGCTTGAGGCCTTTCACGAAGGCGGCCCAGCACAGCACGGTCAAACACACGGCGTTGATGACGGTGGTTTTCCAGTTGTGATCGTGGCCTGCAGTGCTGCTAATTAGCACGACTGCCATAATTGACAGCAACAGTCCTAATGGGCGGAGCATGACGGCAAAGGCCAGCACCGACACACAGATGATGGCGAGGATCTTGAAATCAAATTTAGCGATTTCAGTTATCTCAGCCTTTTTGCTAAACGAGGTCAGCAACACAATCGCACCAATGCCAGCCATAATGATGCCCAGCCAGTAGGGGAAGTAACCTGGCCCCATCCGAGCGGCGGTGCCCATTGAGTAACTGGTCGCTTTCCAAGCGAAGGCGAGCCCGAGGATGATAAACATCACCCCCGACCAGAAATCCTGTTTATTTCTAAGCTGCATAATAAGTAGCTCCTTAACTGCGCTGCTGATAATTATTTTGTTGAAACGATGGGCGCGCGTGACGCACATTAAACCCACTAGCGTCGCGATTAATTTTTATGCGCTCGACTAGTACGGAGTGCATGGTAATGGACTGTCTGCGCAAAGCAAACCAAAAAAGACGGTTTATGCGATGGGGTTTTCCCTAGACAAACCCTAGAACGAGCCCTTCCTGCAGAAAAAGCGCTCAATTCATCAATTTTTCTTAACAGGAATGAAATGTTTTTTTCGCCTAGCATAGTTTTCTGAATGCTAGCTTACATTTTTAAGTGAATTTGTCAGATTCCGATTTTGAGATTTGTAAATTTGCTTTACGATAGCGACATGCTTGACGATCTCGATCACCTATCCGCACGCTTAGCGAAGCTTGTTGCCCTGACGCAGCAGCTCGTGGCTGACCAAAAAAACCTCCAATCTCAATTGATGCAGGTTCAGTCCGAACGCGACGCATTAAAAGCGAAGCTGGATCTAGAGGGAACGCAGGCCAAAGTACTCAACAAAAAAGTGGACTCGTTTGCCAGCGAGAAGGCCTCACTGCAAGGGTCGCTCGATTTGTTCAAGCAAGAGCACACTGCGCTGCAGGCGCAATTGGAGTCGCGCGATCAAGAGGTCAATACCTTGCGCGAGGCCACTGTCGAGGCGCGTCAGCGTATCGAGGCGGTGCTCGAGCGCTTACCAGGCGCCGCGCAACCTGAGGAGCCACGCTAATGGAGCGCGTTGATATTTCTATTCTTGGCCGAGAGTATTCCTTGGCATGTCCCGCGGAAGAAAAAGCTGCGCTTACTACTGCTGCGCAGCACGTCAGCCAGTTGGCTGGGCGTATTCAAGGAACGGGCAAGGTTTCCGGAAACGAGCGAATCGCCGTCATGGCTGCAATACAGGTTGCAGTGGAGCTCTTGTCTGTGCGCGCGCCAGATGGTCCGCTCGGTGGCTTGGCGGTAGGAGACTTCAAGCGTAGAATTGACGATATGAACTTAATGCTTGATGCGGCCTTGGCTGCCTCAGGTTCTGGCAAAGTAAAGTAAACGCCAATTATTTCCAGTTTGTCCCTGCTGTGCTCGTGATCAGGCCATATATTCTCTGAACCAATGCTTTGGCATACATAGGTTGTGGGATAGCCCGACGGGAATGCGCGTCTCTAGTCAGATGCGCTCGAAGTCAGGCAGATCGCGGCCAACTTGAACCCTAGGTTCGAGATGCCGGCCTGAACGGCACGAGCGGGGCATCTACAGTAAAAGGGTCTGCCCAATTCGGCAGACCCTTTTGTTTATCTTCGCGGTTTGTTGCTATCACTACTTGTTTGCGAGAGTGACTACTTGCGTCGAGCCCAAAAAAACAAAAGAACCCCAGCGCCGATCATCGGCAGACATAGCCACTGCCCCATACTCAGGCCAAGGCTGAGCAGCCCCAAAAAACTGTCCGGCTCGCGCGCAAATTCAGCAGCAAATCGCAATATTCCGTAGCCAATCAAAAATACAGCGCTGATTTGTCCAGTGGGGCGAGTTTTGTTGGCGAACCACCATACGATGGCAAATAAAGCGAGGCCTTCTAAGCCGAATTGATAAAGTTGCGAGGGGTGTCTGGCCAAGCCGTCGCCGCTCTGTGGAAACACCATTGCCCAAGGCACGTCACTTGGTCGTCCCCACAGTTCCCCGTTGATGAAATTTCCAAGCCTTCCAACGGCTAAACCAAGTGGGATCAGGGTCGCGACAAAGTCCGCCACTAAAAAAAACGTGTAGCCACGTGCTCGAGCCAGCAGAAACATCATGACCAGCACGCCAAGAAGCCCGCCATGAAAAGACATGCCGCCTTCCCAGACGTAGAAAATTTCAAGCGGATGGGAAAGGTAGTACACGGGCTTGTAAAACAGGACATAACCTAGGCGTCCGCCTAGAACGACTGACAATACCCCATAAAAAATAATGTCTTCAAGGTCGCGAGCGTTGAGGTTAGTTTTGTGGTGAGATATGCGCCAGCGTCCAAGAAGCCAGGCAGATCCAAACGCGACGAGGTACATCAAGCCATACCAGTGTATGGCGAGTGGCCCGAGGCGAATTGCTACGGGGTCGATTGTCGGGAATTGCAGCATGGCGCCCCACCAAGTAAAAGATGTCCGATAATAACCGCTGAAATCTTCACTAACAGGTATTTACACATGGCAAACAACGAACGTTCCAAGCACATTACTGAAGGCGTGACGCGCGCGCCCAACCGCTCGATGTATTACGGCATGGGCTATAAAGAAAGCGACTTTGCTAATCCCATGATCGGTGTGGCGAACGGGCACTCCACCATCACACCTTGTAACAGCGGCTTGCAGCCGCTTGTCGATGCTGCGATTGCCGCAGTGCGTGAGGCCAAGGCGAATCCACAGGTTTTTGGCACACCCACGATTTCTGATGGAATGTCCATGGGAACTGAGGGCATGAAATACTCGCTCGTTTCACGCGAAGTCATTGCTGACTGCATTGAGACCGCGGTTCAGGGGCAATGGATGGACGGTGTTGTCGTCGTCGGTGGTTGCGACAAAAATATGCCAGGTGGAATGATTGGTATTGCGCGCATGAATGTGCCGGGCATCTATGTGTATGGCGGCACAATCAAGCCAGGCTCGCATAAGGGGCGCGACCTCAATATCGTTTCGGTGTTCGAAGCCGTGGGTGAGTTCACCATGGGGCGCATGAGTAACGAGGATTTCAAAGCGATCGAGCAAAAAGCAATCCCTGGTTCGGGGTCTTGCGGTGGAATGTACACGGCCAACACGATGAGCTCGTCATTCGAAGCGATGGGCATGGCGTTGCCTTACTCCAGCACCCTAGCCAACGAAGATCAAGAGGCAATTGCCAACGCCGCTGAAGCTGCGCGCGTCCTGGTTGACGCTGTGCGCAAGGGGCGCAAGCCGCGCGACATCATTACACGGAAGTCGATTGAGAATGCGGTGTCGGTCATTATGGCGATCGGCGGGTCTACCAATGCCGTACTCCACTTTCTGGCCATTGCGCACGCTGCAGAAGTGCCCTGGACGATTGACGACTTCGAGACAGTTCGCAAGCGTGTGCCAGTCCTGTGCGATTTAAAACCGTCGGGCCAGTTCCTGACCGTGGATCTGCACCGCGCAGGCGGTATTCCGCAGGTGATGAAAATCTTGTTGAATGCTGGCTTATTGCATGGCGATTGCATGACGATTACCGGTAAAACGATTGCCGAGACGCTCAAGGATGTTCCGAATGAGCCGCCAGCGGGCCAACACGTGATTCGCACGATTAAAAATGCGATGTACGAGCAAGGCCACCTCGCCATCCTGAAGGGCAATCTATCGCCCGAAGGCTCTGTAGCCAAAATCACCGGCCTCAAGAATCCCGTCATCACTGGCCCAGCGCGTGTCTTTGATTCGGAAGATGATGCAATGGCAGCGATTATGGATCGCAAAATTACACACGGCGATATCGTTGTGATTCGTTACGAAGGTCCCAAGGGTGGGCCCGGTATGCGGGAGATGCTTGCGCCAACTTCGGCGCTCGTGGGGCAGGGTTTGGGTGAGAGCGTAGGCTTGATTACGGATGGCCGATTCTCGGGCGGTACGTGGGGCATGGTGGTTGGTCATGTCGCACCCGAGGCCTATGTTGGAGGCCTCATTGGTCTGATCAAAGAGGGTGATTCCATCACCATTGACGCACACAAACAGTTGTTGCAACTCAATGTCGCGGATGCGGAAATTGAGCAGCGCCGCAAGTTGTGGAAGCAACCCGCTCCCCGCTATACACGCGGCGTACTCGCTAAGTTCGGTCATCTGGCCAGCACCGCAAGTCGCGGCGCTGTGACGGACGCGTTCGATAAGTGATGCGAATGGCTGTTCAGAGAAGAGACTGGCGTGCCATTTGCGCTAGTCTCGGCTTGGGTTTGCTTTACGCAGGCGTCGCCTGCGCACAGGCTACGCCTGATGGTTTGGCGCTTGCGAAGGCCAAGACCTGTATGGGTTGTCATCAAGTAGATGCCAAACGCGTGGGCCCGTCCTTTACGGCGATTGCGCAGCGACACGCAGGACAAGCAAACGCAGAGGAGTACCTCATTACAGCGATTAGGAAGGGCGGGAAAGGGCGCTGGGGTGCCGTTCCGATGCCTGCCCAGCCGCAGGTTAATGAGCAGGATGCGCAGCGTTTAGCGCAGTGGATTATTTCTTTGCGGCCGTAGTCGCACACAACATCTCAGTCATAGGCGAACATAAATGAGCGCAGCTCCTGTTGAAATGCAAAGTGCGATATTTGGTGGAGGCTGTTTTTGGTGTGTCGAGGCGGTCTTCGCTGCGCTACATGGTGTGCATAGCGCGCAGTCGGGCTATTGTGGCGGCGCTGTCGATAATCCAAGTTACGAGCAGGTTTGTACGAAGCAAACAGGTCATATCGAGGTGGTGAAAATCGACTTTGACCCGACGCAAATCAGTTACAAGGATTTACTCGAGGTTCTGTTTGCGATTCACGATCCTACAACACCCGGTCGCCAGGGTAATGACGTCGGTCCCCAGTATCAGTCGGCTATTTTTTGGCAGGATGTCGCACAGCGGGATGACGCACAAGCAGCGATTGTCGCGTTAGACGCATCGGGTGAGTTCGCCGCTCCAATCTGTACTGAGCTCAGGCCCGCCGCAAAGTTTTGGCCTGCCGAGGCTTATCACGACAATTACTTCGCACTGCATCCCGAGCAGGGATACTGTCAGATGGTGGTGGCGCCGAAAGTGCAAAAGTTTCGTAAGCGATTCGCAGCTCGCCTCAAATCTTAGAGGCCCTTGCTGTTAATTCGGTCGCTAAACTTGACAGGGCAAAAAATTCCCTTCATAATCTCGTTTCTTTGCTTCTAACAAAGCAAAGAAAGTAAGTAAAAGCAGACAGTAGCAGCCGTGGTGATCTGGTCTTTTAAGGCCATTTAATTCCCGAATACCTACAGATTTGCTGCATTTAGCTGATCTTCAGCTTTATGCAAGTTGTGCCTTGTTCTTTAAAAATTTGACAACCGATAAGTGTGGGCGCTTGATACGCGTAGCGCAGGTCACGCAGCTGTAACAGGCTGCTGTGATTGCAAACGAAATCAAGTGCTCACTTGAAGTGAAATAGTAATGTCTCTGGGTGTTAAAGCCCGGAGGTAAAACGAAGTCACTTCCTTTGAGCAGCGACGTATAACCGGCCCGAGCTTAGGCTTGGGTCATGGAAATACGATTTATACAGAGATTAAACTGAAGAGTTTGATCCTGGCTCAGATTGAACGCTAGCGGGATGCCTTACACATGCAAGTCGAACGGCAGCGCGGACTTCGGTCTGGCGGCGAGTGGCGAACGGGTGAGTAATATATCGGAACGTGCCCAGTAGCGGGGGATAACTACTCGAAAGAGTAGCTAATACCGCATACGCCCTACGGGGGAAAGGGGGGGATCGCAAGACCTCTCACTATTGGAGCGGCCGATATCGGATTAGCTAGTTGGTGAGGTAAAGGCTCACCAAGGCGACGATCCGTAGCTGGTTTGAGAGGACGACCAGCCACACTGGGACTGAGACACGGCCCAGACTCCTACGGGAGGCAGCAGTGGGGAATTTTGGACAATGGGGGAAACCCTGATCCAGCCATTCCGCGTGTGCGATGAAGGCCTTCGGGTTGTAAAGCACTTTTGGCAGGAAAGAAATCGCATGGATTAACACTCTGTGTGGATGACGGTACCTGCAGAATAAGCACCGGCTAACTACGTGCCAGCAGCCGCGGTAATACGTAGGGTGCAAGCGTTAATCGGAATTACTGGGCGTAAAGCGTGCGCAGGCGGTTCGGAAAGAAAGGTGTGAAATCCCAGGGCTTAACCTTGGAACTGCACTTTTAACTACCGAGCTAGAGTATGTCAGAGGGGGGTGGAATTCCGCGTGTAGCAGTGAAATGCGTAGATATGCGGAGGAACACCGATGGCGAAGGCAGCCCCCTGGGATAATACTGACGCTCATGCACGAAAGCGTGGGGAGCAAACAGGATTAGATACCCTGGTAGTCCACGCCCTAAACGATGTCAACTAGCTGTTGGGGCCTTCGGGCCTTAGTAGCGCAGCTAACGCGTGAAGTTGACCGCCTGGGGAGTACGGTCGCAAGATTAAAACTCAAAGGAATTGACGGGGACCCGCACAAGCGGTGGATGATGTGGATTAATTCGATGCAACGCG
>Ga0315906_10006138_pt1 | contig 14919 bp, 22 predicted proteins | sample LakEriMetagenome_4_FD_203526 | JGI IMG/M metagenome (GOLD analysis project Ga0315906, IMG submission 203526) | Freshwater fungal communities from buoy surface, Lake Erie, Ohio, United States - Buoy 2 MA122 | ecosystem: Environmental > Aquatic > Freshwater > Lake > Lake biofilm | place: USA...
TATGAAGGTCTGCAAGAGACTTGTTAGTGAACACTTTGCCGCAACCCAAGCAAATCCAAGCAATTCCCATCTTGACTTCGGTTCTGCGCTTACCGCTTTCACCTCTTTGTCTACCAAAGAATGTCCTAATTTGCTGAATCAAGTGTTGCGCTCCTCGGCATAGCCGTTCTTTTGCTTTAGCAAGGCAATGGCTTGTAAAACAGCACTCTGTTGGCCTAAATTTGTGTTGTAGAACAAATCTGTTAACTCATCATTCGTCAGCCCTACCCATGTGCGCTGTGCTGGCGCTTGCATTGAGTATTGGCACATACACCCTTGCAATATGCTTGAGTGAAGCCCCGCCACTTTTCCGCAGTTTGGACAAGTGTTCATGTGTTCTTCTCCTTCAGCTTTTCCTCTGCCCACCACACTGCTGACTGCCATGCCTGTTCAGTTACCCAAGATTCTTTACAGCCCTGTGCAATCTCCTCATCTGTCAGCCCTACAAATGTGCGCTGTGGTGGGGTGGTGCGAGTTAGATGCTTCAGCCAATCAGCCTGATGCCACTCATCTTGACCGTTGATACGCAACTTGATGTCAGTCATGTGTGCGTGTCTTGCTCGGTCAACCAAGCGTTGAATTGAATCCACTTGAAGGCTGTTGATTTTTTCATCTGTAATAAGCCACGCCACAGGCTCTTGCTCTGGCTGTGCCAAGGCTTCTTTGATGGCGGTGATAACTTCTAACTGGCGTTCAATTGAACCCACCCATTCGCCAACATGTACAGTTTCAACAAAATCAAGCGCCAGCTTCAGTGCTTCTTGTGTCATGTGTTCATCTCCATTGGTGGTGTGCAAGTATGAATGCTGTCAATGCCACCCAATCGTTTGCCGCATCGTGAGCAAAAGTTCTGCTCTGTGCGCTGTGCCAAGGCTTCTTTTAGTGCTTGGTGTGCCCCAAGCATTACTTTTTCTCTTAATTCTGTGTGACTTGCAGATGTTCCATACAGACTTTCTACGTACCATATTGCCCGCATATGCGCATAGTCCTCGGCCAGCTTCAATGCTTCTTGTGTCATTTCTTCATTCCTCTGATAAAAATCCCAAACGAATCAAGAGTATCCTTGCCGAACCCTTGCATCTTCTCAATCTCGACTGCTACTTCCTCAAGAATGTCATTCCTCAATTCGTCATAGACCTCTTGTTGTGTCTTCCATTCAGACATAGATTCCTCGCTTTTCACAGACGGTTGCATAGTTTTTGTCCTTCCTTTTGTAAAGTCGTTTACACGCCTTCAAGAGACTTTTCTTCTTGCTGATGACTTGGATGCTCTGTGATTGTGGCGATGGCGTTAAGACATGGTTTATGCCCACCAGCAAGGCAACAATGAATGCTATGCGCACAAAGGCTTCAGAGAATGTCATCATTGTCATTCTCCTCAATCAAGCGCACAATTTTGGCAAAGTCAAAACTGGAGAGTTCGTCAGTAATGTCAACCCATTTGCCATCAGCAAACTTTTGCAGTTCAAACTCATATTTTTTGTAGAGTCCCTCTTTAGGGCTGTAATCTGGGTCGTATGACCATTTGACCCTCAAGTCCCATTCAGACTCAGGAAGCTGTAAGTCTCTAAGTTCATCTAAACACACATCGAATTTCATACACGCCTTTCTGTTGATGGAGTGGATACTGTACGACACTATATTCTGTCGTACATTAGGACATACCCTTATTGTCAAACATTAAATTGATTGTTAAGGTATGGGCATGGCTAGACACAAATCGGAAATCACAGGAAGCCCACTCAAAATCGCAACTAGAGTTACTTTTGACCAATGGTTAGAGTTTCGCAAACTTGGCGGTTCTGTTTGGTTGAGAAACTTACTCAAGAATTCGATGGAGAATCGAAAGAGTCAACAACAGGAGAAAACATGAAAAAAGTCATTATTGGCGCATACTTAGCACTTTCTAGCTTCACATTGTGGGCGGCTTGTTCAACACATACCTACTATGCAAACGGCAAATATGTCACTTGCACCACTTGTTGTTATGGGAATAATTGCAATACGAACTGTTATTAAACTAGAATGTGGACTTGGCTACCCTTAGCGGGGGAAAAGGCGATTCGTTACCGCTCTGCCACAGTCTCTTTGTAACGATGACCGACAACGTGAGGTTCATTATGAAACTTATACCCAAAAATTGGGCTGTATTTCAGCACTATAAAGACCGCAATCCACCTTGGATAAAACTCCATCGTGAAACCTTAAACGACAGAACATATATGACCTTGCCACTTGCTAGCAAGGCGCTAGCACCATTGATGTGGTTGCTAGCATCAGAGTCCAAAAATGGTGTTTTTGATGGGTCAGCCGATGACCTCATGTTTAGACTACACATCACTAAGAAAGAATACGATGATGGAGTTAAGCCATTGATTGATAAGGGATTCTTTGAGATTGCTAGCGGAGTGCTAGCAGACTGTCAGCAAGATGCTAGACCAGAGACAGAGACAGAGGCAGAGACAAAGAGAGAGACAGAAGCCAAAAAGTCCACAAGAGGCTCACGCCTCTCTGCTGATTGGGTTTTGCCAAAAGAATGGGCAGATTGGGCTAAACAGGAAAGACCCGATTTAGATTTGCGGAGTGTGGGTGAGCAATTTAAGGACTACTGGAGTGCAAAAGCGGGTTCAGGCTCTACAAAACTGGATTGGCAAGCAACATGGCGTAACTGGGTGAGAAACCAAAAGATGGTGTTTAAACAGGCTGACATTGCTAGAACGACAGTACCCTCAAGCTCACAGCGTGACCCTGCCCTTGTCAAACTGGATGAAGACAGGCTAAAGACTGCACCACCAAATCCAGAGGTTCTTGCGAGAATGAGAGCACTTTTAGGGAAAACAGCATGAACAAAAATGAAGCAAACCGCCTTTTGGATGAGGTAAGAGATGGAAACAGATTGCACCCCATTGCCAGAATCACCGAAGCACTATGGGCGACAGGGGATTGCGTTAGAAACTTACCTGTTCACACTCAACCATTTAGTGAAGCTAGCATCAACGAATGGATGGAAAGCACACGCATGGTATCGGGCGAAGGAATTGGAAACTCACCCATTGGGGATTTACAAGGGAATCAGTCAGGAATTGACTCAAATAATGAAAGCAAAAAATGAACCCATTTCTGATAAATGAACCTACTTGCATAAGTTTCTCTGGTGGTAGGACATCGGCTTATATGCTTTATCGCATATTAGAAGCAAACAATATGACTTTGCCATCTGATGCAATTGTCTGTTTTGCCAATACTGGCAAGGAAGAAGAAGCCACTTTGCAGTTTGTTCACGATTGTGAGAAAAATTGGGGTGTAGAGATTCATTGGCTTGAATACAAATACGATGAAGTTCCGTCAAACAGGTGGAAAAGGGTAACTTTTGAAACTGCTTCTCGTGAGGGTGAACCCTTCTTTGAACTTATTGACCAAAACGGTTCGCCATACCTGCCAAACCCAGTGGCTAGGATTTGTACCGCAAAACTAAAAATCAGGGTGATAAACCACTATTTGAAGTCAATTGGTTGGCAACATGATGAGAATTCTGATTGGGTCGGCATTCGGGCTGACGAGATGCGTAGAGCCGCCAAGATGGACAGAAGCCGCACTCCATTGGTTACGGCAGGAGTTACCAAAGAAACAGTTGGAGAGTTTTGGAGAAGCCAATCTTTTGATTTGGGACTGCCAAACATGAACGGAGTGACAATGCATGGAAATTGTGATTTGTGCTTCTTAAAGCCAACTCATCAGATCATGTCCCTTATTGCCGAAAAGCCTGAAAGGGCATTATGGTGGATGAAGATGGAAGCCCATGCTAATTCGTCAAATAAGACATATGGCGATGGAGCAAAATTCAGAAAGGACAGGCCAAGTTATAAGGAAATGTACGATTTTGCACTGCAACAAACGGATATGTTCGGAAATATTGACCCTAACGAAGAAGCAATCCCTTGCTTCTGTGGAGATTAAATGATTTATATAGGAATCGACCCGGGCGCAGTCTCAGGCGCAATTGCCGCAATTGACCACAATGGACAATTTATAGATGCCTGTTACATAGCCCACGAAAACGGCAGAATCCTACCTTTAGCCTTAGTGGATACCCTATCAACCTTTATTGACCCCAAAGAAGGCGGAGAGATAGGTATGGAGGCCGTCCATGCCATGCCAAATCAAGGCGCATCGTCAACGGCTAAGTTCATGCGAGCCGCTGGCGCAATCGAAGCCGTTGCAATCCTGACACGATACCCTGTAACCTTTATTAGTCCTCAATCGTGGAAAAAGCATCACGGCCTTGGTCGGGATAAATACGATTCAATTCTGTTGGCAAGGGAAAAGTGGCCTGAAGCAGGAATGCACATCAGGAAAAAGGGAGATCACAACATAGCAGAAGCCCTTTTAATTGCTGACTTTTTGAGGTTTAAGATCAATGGCTAGGACGAGAAATCCAGATAGAGGCTACTTACAAAGGAAGCTAAAAGAGGCTGAACAGGCTGTCTTATTGGCGGCAGGACAGGGAGACATCATCGATGGATTCTACGAATGCGTCTCTTGGTATCAACACTGCTACAACCTCGGATTGCGTCCAACAATGAACTATGAGCATATTGGAATCACTGCTGGAGTTCTAAACAACCCTGAAGACTTTGAACCCCAATTAGAGCCAACAGAAGCCCCTATAAAGCGTTCATTGTGGAGAAAGGTAGTCAGGACAAGGCGAATCCAGAGAAACCGCTAAAAAAGGCTCTAATGCGGTCGGGCAATAAAAAACCTCCCGAAGGAGGCTGTAAGTTATTTTTTAAGGATTATTTTTAGAAGTAATGCAATCGTGGCATAAATCATTGTTTTCCTTCAATGCAAAGTGTAAGAGACGTTTTTAATTGATTTGTCCCAACACTTGCGACAATCAACGCATTTGTTGCCTTGTTTAGGAGCAGGACAGTTGCCTTCAGTGCTTGAAACTGTTGATGTATTTTCAAAGTTTTCTGGCGCATGGCTATCGATCATTGCGGCAGAGACTCTCACGCAGAGATTTTCGGGAAAACTACCAAAAGTGTCTAGATACTGATTTATAAGTTTTTTCTCTCTTGTTGGAATCCAAAATTTGACGTTTGGTAGCCTGTCTGCAATCCGCACAATGTCCAACAAATGCCCAAAAGACTGTAAGTCTCCTGAGTCGTGCCACCTGAAATAATCGGTTTTAGAGTCTCCAATGAGTTTAATCATAGAGTCAGTCCAAGAGATTGAATTTAGCCCTTCTGCTCGTTTCTGATGAGCCTGTTGGACACTTGGATATTGATAATTGGACTTTAAAGCATAGCAATCGTGGCAAACTGAGCCCTTAATTTTGGCTAGTTTTGCGCCTACCTTGCAAAGTTTGGCAGAGATTCCGTATGTGAAGCCCGGCATTTTGCTAGGCTTTCCAAGGCTTCCGGCAATCGACAAGGCTAGTTTTTTAGACAAGCGAGATTGAGGCACGGCAAAAAGAATAGTTTGTTGCATATTGAAACCTTTTAAAAAAACAAACACCTAGCCAATCGCTAGGCTGAAAAGCACCCCCAATTCGGGATGCTCAACAGTCTAGAGACTAGCCTCTCCAAGCCAATAAAACGCCAATGTAGGCAAAGGTTGCGAGACAAACAATAGCCAAAATAATGTCTTTTTTCATGATTGCGCCTCCTCATCCCAAAACATTGCTTCTTCATAGATTTCAGGGTAATACTCTTGAAGAAGGGCTTCACCCTTGGCTAAAGCCTCCTCAAGGGTTGCGTAGATGCCTTGGATAGCCTCAGAGAAGTCACAAGTGACATAGTAGCAAGTGACACAATAAACCCCTGAGAGCCTTTTATTGACAGAGACTAGCCCGTCTCCGTCCGCACAATAGACTTCTGAGACATCAGAGTATTGAGAAGGATGAATTGTCCAAGTAAGGTGAGAACTGTTAATAGTTTCTAATTTCATGATTGAAGCCTTTCAAAAATTTAAACGACCAAGAAAAAACTTTCCCGACCAAGAAGAAAAGCCCGAGATGGCAATCTCGAGCCTACCAAGTTACTCAGCACAACGGCTCAAAGAAAACTCGTAGTTGATGCCGTCAATCGTTGCTTTGACAAAGTCAACTTGACGCTTAAGGATTGGCTCGATTGCTTCCAAGACTTTGCCGTAGTGTGTGCCGTCTTCTTCTGTGCCGTTTTCTTGATCAACTTCAGCCGCTTCATAAATTCCGTCACAAATATCTAAACCGTTTTCTGTCTTGTAAAGCGGAAGGCTTGTCCAATCTCCCTCAGTTTGACGAGTAGATTTAATCTTTAACCAATAATCACAATTCAGGGATTGATCGACTTCTGCATAGGTAGCAGGTTTGCCGTCAAGAAGCATTTGCCAAGCATATTGATAACCCTTGTCTTCCTCAAAGTCTTCAGCTTCTACCTCACCCGAAGAAAACGGGCCTTCTCCGTAGTGGTAGGAGACTGTTTCCCAAGCCGCATAATCGCCTGTAAACATCTCTAGGTGGACTTCTCCGAGGTGATCCATGCAAGGCATTAGATATTCGTGCCAAGAGCCTGCTTGGTGGTATTCCGAGGCTCTGAAGGATAGTGGGAAGACTTTCTTGTCTCCACTTCTTAAAGTTACTTCTAAGGATAAGTTGCTCATTTTTACGCCTTTCTTGTTGACACTTGTTGAACTGTATAAGGGCATTTTTTTGCACCTTACATATATATAGGTGAAAGAATCGTGCCAACTCTCGTAACCCCTTGATTTATAAGATACCTCCAAAACCCTAAGAATCACAAAGGTTTAAATTCTTACTGGTCGGAAGTTATAGCCATGTGTCGAATCATTACTTTTTGTTCTTATGACTGGAAGTTGTTAAGGTATAGCGAAGATGCTACATCGCCCCTATATGCGAATCGTTCTCATTATCATTCTCATTTGCATAATGTTAGTTAGTGCTTACTCCCCGACCAACAAGTTAGTGAGTGCTCACTTCTATGTGTGTGAGTGCTTACTTGTAAGTGTGTACTCACTTTGATAGGGGGGAGGGGTATGCGTGGTGTTGTAAATATTTGTGAACCCTCCTCCACACTGGAAAAGCCAATCTAAGCGTACAACACTAAACAACAGCTATCAGGATTAGGAGAGAAGACGAAATAGGAAAGTCAGGATAGTATGGGCGTAGCAAGGCAGTCGTAGCACATCTCATGGTCTTGAGAGTCCCTAGACTAGGGTGGGTGTCGTATAGCGTACAGAGTTAAGTTAATCTCTGTGGGGCATCAGGTCGTATTACTGTTTCCAGTGCGTACCTCTTTATAGCCACCGCCCTTGACTTCCCTGTCGGGTCATGTTGGGCAACCGTATATCTCATGCCTTTGAGGGTGCGACTGCCACACCCGACATCCCTTTACTTGTAACGCCAATCAGTTGTATCCGTGTTGGATTTACCAATGTTACACGCCTCACACAAGACTTGCAAGTTCTCAATATCAAGTTCTAGTTTTGGATGCTTTGACCTTGGAAGAATGTGGTCAACATGGATGTACCCACTGGTTTCCCCACAAGCCTGACACTTCTTGCCAAACTTAACCAAAGCCTTGTACCTGACATCCCGCCACTCCCTAGTCTTATAGAAGTCTTTACCCATTCCAAAGAAATAGATGGGTGGTGGTTCAAACTGGACTTTCTTCTTGGGAGACTTCTTTTGCATAGCCCAAGCTATTTGAGAAGCCTTTTTGTTAATGAGTGCTTGGATGACAGGGCTGGATTCTGCTAGTTTTGCTAAAGTTTTCTTAGCTTTTGCGGCTCTGGATTTGCGTTGTTGCTTAACTGCCACCATTCCTGTCTTGCTGTAAATTGCCATAAAAAAAGCCTTTTAGGGGTGGCACAGTTGCGCCCCCCGAATGCACGGAGGCTGTACCACTTCTAAAAGACTCATAGTCTGGCGCAATCAGACTTACCTCCACTATACAAGAATCTGATTCTCGTGTAAAGTGTGCGCTAACTTCCAAGACGCATGGAGATTGTCACTAGGTACTATTAGTAATAGTCACCAGCCGTGTTGGTTAAGTTTACAGTTCATCAGAATAAGTATTCAATCAACAACCAAGACGCATGGGGATTGCAACGGCAGAGTTTGGTTCTGATGCATCCCGTGGGGTTAAGTGAAGTCCCCGCAGTCTCCAGCCGTGTTGGTGTAACTCAGTTGGTAGAGTCATGGGCAGATTTCTGTCGATGCTGTGTAGAGTTGCAACAAAGCACAGTAGGCGAGTCGCTGGTTCAAATCCAGCCACCAACAACCTTCTTCCCTAACTGGATAAAAGATGAACGCTGTAGATGCACTTCCTGATAACCTGAAGAAATCTAAAGGTCGTCCTCTGAAGGAAGAAGACAACTTGGCGATGCCAAGAGGTCGCCCCCGTGGTACAGGAAAGATGACTCTCTCTAAGTACGCAGACAACCCCTCTGCACTCGTCTTACCCAAGACTGAACAACAGAAAATCAAAGAACTCAAAGACCTCCTGATAAACAGTGCTGGATCGAACGTTGTCTACAAGGCAGTTGAGATTGCCATGAATGATGAACACCCTGCTCAAATGGCGGCACTCAAACTCTGTATGGACAGAATGCTTCCCGTCTCCCTGTTTGAAAAAGAAGGAAAACAACGCTCCGCTGTCAACATCACCATCTCAGGCATTGGTGGTGTCACTATTGGGGAAAACCCTGTCATAGATGCAGAAGATGTAGAAAGCAAAGATGTCTGATTTGAACTTCAGTCTCCTCCCTTGGCAACAAGAAGTCTTTGCTGATAAAACAAGGTTTAAAGTCATTGCCGCTGGTCGAAGATGCGGTAAGTCACGCCTGTCAGCCGTTACCCTCCTGATTGAAGGACTCCAATGTACTGCTGGTTCGGCTGTGTTGTATGTTGCGCCTACCAATGGTCAAGCAAGACAGATTATTTGGGATGTCTTGATGGAGTTGGGTAGAGAGGTGATTCAGTCTAGCCACATCAATAACATGGACATCACCCTGATAAACGGAGCAAAAATCTATGTTAGAGGTGCAGATCGCCCAGATACTCTGCGAGGAGTGTCACTCACCTACGCTGTGCTTGACGAGGTTGCCGACATCAAACCAGAAGCATGGGAGCAAGTCATTCGTGCTTCGCTGTCAGACAAAAAAGGTCGGGCAATGTTCATCGGAACTCCCAAAGGTCGTAACTTTTTCTATGACATTTTTAAACTCGGAAAATCAGAAACCGACCCCGACTGGAAAAGTTGGCACTTCACCACCAAAGACAACCCCCTGATTGACCCAACTGAGATTGAATCTGCCAAAAAAACCCTCTCTACCTTTGCCTTCAAGCAAGAGTACATGGCTTCCTTTGACAACGCTGGCTCGGATGTCTTCAAAGAAGAATGGCTGAAGTATGGGGTAGAACCTGACTATGGAAGCTACTACATTGCTGTGGACTTGGCTGGATTTGAGGAAGTTGCCAAACAAGCCGCCAATTCCAAGAAAAGACTAGATCAGACTGCTATCTCTGTGGTCAAGGTGACAGACGATGGGAAATGGTTTGTCAAAGAGATTGCTTATGGTCGGTGGGATATCAGGGAGACAGCCGCCACGATTCTGCTGAAAATGCGTGAATACCGCCCTTTGTCGGTGGGAATTGAGAGGGGTTCGTTAAAAAACGCAGTTTTGCCGTATTTGAGTGACTTAATGCGGAAAAATAATGTATATTCACACATAGTTGACTTAACGCATGGCAACAGGAAAAAGACAGACAGAATTATCTGGAGTCTCCAAGGGCGGTTTGAGCATGGGCGCATTGTGCTGAACTCTGAGGAAGATTGGGATGAATTCAAAGACCAACTTTTGATGTTTCCAGCCCAAGGCGTACATGATGACTTACCCGACTCTTTGTCATACATCGACCAACTTGCTGTCACTTCATACTTCCAAGATGACCAAGAAGATGAGTGGGAGCCTTTAGATGTAATTTCGGGAGTATAAATGGCAACCAAAAAATTAGACAAAGACGAATACTATCAACCCACAGAGGCTGATAAAGAGTTGACTTCATTCGTTACTGACCACTGCGATAGGTGGAGAGACTACAGAAACACAAACTTCCTACCCTCCTATCTAGAGTACGAGCGTATCTTCCGAGGAGAGTGGGCATCTGAAGACAAGACCCGTGAGTCTGAGCGTAGCCGTATCGTTACCCCTGCCACCCAACAAGCAGTTGAAACACGCCATGCCGAAATCATGGAAGCTATCTTTGGTCAAGGCGAGTTCTTTGACATTGAAGACAACATCCGAGATGTCAACGGCAACCCCATTGACATTGAGTTAATCAAAGTTCAACTGAATGAAGACTTCAAGAAAGACAAAATCAGAAAAGCTATCGACCAGATCGAATTGATGGCTGAAATCTATGGAACAGGCATAGGTGAGATTATTGTCAAAACTGAAAAAGAGTATGTCCCTGCCACCCAACCCATCCCCAATATGCAAGGACAGGCGGCAATTGGAGTCATGGAAAGAGACAGGATTGCAGTCAAGATCATGCCTGTCAATCCCAAGAACTTCCTCTTTGACCCCAACGGTACTTCCATTGATGACTGTATGGGCGTGGCTATCGAGAAATATGTCTCAATACACAAGGTTGTTGAAGGAATCGAGAGAGGCATCTACCGCAAAGTAGACATCACGCCCACCTACGAAGACACCGATCTTGAACCTACCCAAGAAGTATCGCAGTACCAAGATGAGAAGGTATTGCTGTTGACCTACTACGGGTTAGTACCCCGTGAGTATTTGAACAACTTAGAGGAAAACAAGGACATTGTTGAGTTGTTTCCTGACAATTCCTATGCCGAAGACTACACCGACATGGTGGAAGCCATTGTTGTGATTGCCAACGATGGTTTATTACTCAAGGCTGAGGAAAACCCTTACATGATGAAGGACAGACCTGTTCTGTCCTACCAAGACGATACCGTTCCCAACCGTCTTTTGGGTCGTGGCACAGTGGAAAAAGCATTCAATATGCAAAAAGCCATTGATGCACAGACCCGTAGTCACTTGGATTCACTGGCATTGACCACTTCTCCCATGATTGCGATGGATGCAACTCGTCTTCCAAGGGGTATGAAGTTTGAGATCAAGCCCGGAAAAGCAATCCTTACCAATGGCGCACCGTCAGAGATTCTTTATCCATTCAAGTTTGGTCAAAGTGACCCCAACAACCTAGCAACTGCCAAAGAATTTGAGCGTATGCTGTTGCAAGCCACAGGAACTCTAGACTCTCAGGGCTTGGTTAGCCAATCTAGCCGTGATGGTGGCGGTATGTCGATGGCAGTAGCCTCCATCATCAAGAAATACAAGCGTACTTTGGTGAATTTCCAAGAAGATTTCTTGATTCCATTCATCAAAAAGGCGGCTTTCCGCTATATGCAGTTTGACCCAGAGCGTTATCCCTCTGTGGACATGAATTTTGTGCCTACTGCCACCTTGGGCATCATTGCTCGTGAGTATGAACAACAACAATTCATTGGTTTGTTGCAGACTTTGGGTGCTGAAACCCCTGTTTTGCCGATTTTGCTCAAAGGCATCATTGGAAACAGCAGTTTGTCTAACAGAATGGAGTTGATTGCTAAGTTAGATGAGATGATGCAACCCAATCCTGAAGCACAACAGATGGCGCAGATGCAACAACAGTTGGCGTTGCAAGCGGCACAGGCTCAAATTGCAGTTTCTACTACTCAGGCAGAGCAGAATCGTGCTGAGGCTACCAAATTGTCAGTTGAAGCGCAGTTGTTGCCTCAAGAAATACAGGCTAAGAACCTTTCTTCGATCACCAAGAACTTGCCTAATGAAGATGATGCTAATCAGCGTGAATTCGACAAGAGAGTTAAGATTGCTGAGTTGATGTTGAAGGAAGCAGACATCAAGAACAAGTCTAAGATTGTTGAATTGCAGATGGCAGAGAAAAACAACAAGATTTCAGGCATGGAAGAAGACTTCCTAGAACAATTATCTCGTGAATTAGGTTCTGGACAGACAGGAATTCAATAATGGATATTGAAAACCTAGCCAAGGAGTTAATCCTTAAAAACATGACTCCTGAACAGCAGATGGCTGTTTTGGATTCAGTGCGTCAGTCGGTTCTTCAAGCCAAAGAAGTGCAAAAGAAGAAGATTGGTGAGAATGTTGACTTGGTTGTCCAAGCCCTCAAGAAGATTGAATCTGACATTCGTTCTCGTTTTGACGATGTTGGCAATGCCATTGAAAAGCGTGTTGCTTCTATCAAAGATGGTCGTGATGGTATCAACGGCACAGATGGAAGGGATGGCAAAGATGGAAAAGCAGGTCGAGATGGCGCAAAGGGTGATAAGGGTGACGCTGGTAAAGATGGGCGTGATGGAGTGGATGGTGTTGATGGTATTTCTGTTACCTCTGCTCGGATTGATTTTGATGGTAGTCTTATCATTACATTGTCTTCTGGTGTTGAACTCAATGTTGGTGAGGTTGTTGCTCCTGACCTTGCAGAACGCATCAAAGTCATTACTAATGGTGGCGGCACTTCTCAGTTTGTTCTTGATACTCTAGCTTCCCTACAGTCTCAAATTGACAACCTGATTCCTAGTCAGACAGGTAACTCAGGAAAGTTCTTAACCACCAATGGTTCTGCTCTTTCATGGGCTTCTGTTGCTGGTGGTTTGAGTTATCAGGGTACTTGGAATGCTTCTACGAATACACCTACATTGACAAGCAGTGTTGGTGTTAATGGCTACTATTACATTGTTTCAACTGCTGGCTCTACTAACCTAGATGGCATTACAGATTGGCAAATTGGCGATTGGTTGCTGTTTAATGGAACAGTTTGGCAAAAGATTGACCAAAGCAACTTAGTTACTTCTGTTAATGGACAAACTGGTGCTGTATCGGTTGGAACTGTAACAAGTGTGGCGGCTACGGCTGGAACAGGAATTACTGTTACTGGTAGCCCGATTACATCAAGTGGCACTCTGACCATTACAAACTCTGCACCAGATCAAACTGTTTCGTTAACTGCAAGCACAGGCATTTCTACTAGCGGTACTTACCCTAACTTCACGATTACCAATTCTGCTCCAGATCAAACTGTTAGCTTGACTGCAAGCACAGGTATATCAACGAGTGGCACTTACCCCAACTTCACTATCACGAATACTGCCCCTGACCAAACAGTTGCATTGACCGCTGGAACAGGTATCAGTACCTCGGGTACTTATCCCAACTTCACCATTACCAACTCAGCACCAGATCAGACTGTTGCTTTGACAGGTGCAGGGACTACCTCCATCAGTGGTACTTACCCTAACTTCACTATCACATCAAATGACCAGTATTCAGGTACTGTTACCTCAATTACTGCTGGTACTGGTTTAACTGGTGGAACGATTACGACAAGTGGAACTGTTGCCTTAGATACTAGTGGAGTTACTGCGGCAAGCTACACAGCGGCAAACATCACTGTTGATGCTTATGGTCGAGTAACTGCCGCATCTAATGGAACTGCTGGTGCAAGTATCAGTAACGATACAAGCACATCAACCAATCTCTACCCACTGTTTGCAAATGCAACATCAGGCACACCAACTACGATTTACACTGGCAATGCTAAGTTGCTTTACAAGCCTAGCACTGGTGAATTGCAGTCAACTGTTTTGGTGGCAAGCAATGGTATTGTTGTGAATTCACAGACTGTATCTGCTGACTACACTATTGCGGCTGGAAACAATGGATTAAGTGCAGGGACTGTTTCTGTTAATTCAGGAATAACTGTCACAGTTTCAACTGGCTCTGTGTGGACTGTGGTGTAAAGGAAAACAATGTCACAAGTAGCAATCTCAGGCAATGCCAGCGGCACAGGTACGCTGACCATTGCCGCACCTAATACAAACAGCAATTACACGCTGACTTTGCCGACAAATACAGGCACATTGATTTCAACAAAGAGTGCAGGGACTGTGTTGCAAGTGGCGAGTACAACTAAAACAGATACATTTCAAACCACATCAACCACATTTGTAGATTTAACAGGTTTGTCTGTTTCTATTACCCCAACAAGTACATCAAGCAAAATATGGGTAATTGTTAATACTTTTATGGGGTCAAGCGATACAGCTGGTCTTGCTGTTTTTAATTTAGTTAGAGGCTCTACAAATGTTTCACAACCTGCAACAACCCCAACATTTAATGGAACGGCTGGTGGCTTCACATCAACCGCAGATAATATTCTGCCTGTTGGATTTAATTTTTTAGATTCTCCTGCAACAACAAGTTCAACAACATATAAAGTTCAATGCAAAATGAATTCAGGCACTTTGTCTATAAATAGAAGAAACAGCGCTGATTGTGCATTTACATCAACAATCACAGTTATGGAGATTGCGGCATGAATTACAAAGCAATTTACGCACTTTATTCAAATGTTGTCACTATTGACGATGGTACAGGTGCTTTTGATGCCCAAGGCAACAAAGTCGAAATTGACATGGATGCAGTCAATGCTTGGGTTGATCCCAACGCATACAAAGCCAAACGAGCATCAGAATACCCACCAATCACAGACTACCTTGATGGTGTAGTCAAAGGCGATCAGACGCAGATTGACAAGTACATCGCTGATTGCTTGGCAGTCAAAGCTAAATATCCCAAGGTGACTACATGACCATAGCGATTTCGGGCACAACAGGCATCACCCTTGATGGGCAGTTCAATTCTGCGTCATCAATGGGCTTCAAGAACCGCATCATCAATGGTGCAATGGTGATTGACCAGAGGAATGCGGGGGCGAGTGTTACTCCTGCAACTGGTGCTTATACGCTTGATCGTTGGGCGGTTG
>Ga0315906_10006141_pt1 | contig 14912 bp, 14 predicted proteins | sample LakEriMetagenome_4_FD_203526 | JGI IMG/M metagenome (GOLD analysis project Ga0315906, IMG submission 203526) | Freshwater fungal communities from buoy surface, Lake Erie, Ohio, United States - Buoy 2 MA122 | ecosystem: Environmental > Aquatic > Freshwater > Lake > Lake biofilm | place: USA...
CCGCCACCGCGGTCACCGACACCGTGGTCGTGGGCCTCGGCCACACCGACCTGCGCCCGTGGCTCACCGGTCGCCCCGAGGTCGCCGAGGCGCTGCTGCAGGCACTGGCCCAGCGTCTGCGCCGTACCAACGAGGCCCTCGCGGACCTGGTCTTCTCCGATGTCCCCGGCCGTGTCGCCAAGCAGTTGCTGGAGCTCGCCGACAAGTTCGGCCAGCCCGGAACCGACGGCGTGCTCGTCCACCATGACCTCACCCAGGAGGAGCTTGCTCAGTTGGTGGGCGCTTCGCGAGAGACGGTCAACAAGGCGCTGGCGGACTTCACGCAGCGCGGGTGGATTGAGGTGGACCAGCGGCAGGTACTGCTGCTTGATATGGAGCGGCTCGCGCGGCGAGCGCGCTAATCAGGGCTGAGCGGCTCGCGCGGCGAGCGCGCTAATCAGGGCTGAGCGGCTCGCGCGGCGAGCGCGCTAATCAGGGCTGAGCGGCTCGTGCGGCGAGCGCGCTAGCTCCAAGTTCCCGGTAATCGAGGTTTGCGGGTACCGAGAAACCTCGATTACCGGGACGTCCAGGCCTAGCCGAGGCCGTCGAGGTAGGCGAGCTGAGCACGCGTGCTCAGCAGGGCGGCCCAGCGCACAGATTCGGGGATGTCGTCGTAGACCGCATCGACGACCTCGTCCGGCGTGCGCGCACCGGCAGCAACCGCGGCACGCACCTGCTCGAGTCGGGCACGGCGATGATCGAGATAGGCATCGAGGACGGCGATGGGATCGGCGAGGACGGGCCCGTGTCCGGGCAGGATCGCGCTGGCCTCACTCGCCTCGGCTCGTGAGCGCAGCGCGGCGAGCGAGTCTAGGTAGTCGCCCAGATGGCCGTCGGGCCACGCAACGACCGTGGTGCCGCGCCCGAGCACCGTGTCGCCGGTGAGCAGCGCGCCATCGCGCGGGAGGTGGAAGCTCAGACAATCGGAGGTATGTCCCGGTGTCGCGATCACGTGGATCTCGTCACTGCCGGCCACGACCACTTCACCCGCGCCAAGACCCTCTGCGCCGAGGACGTGAGTCGGGTCCAGGGCGCGCACGGGCGCGTCGGTCATCTCATGGAGGTGTCGCGCGCCCTCGGCATGATCAGGATGTCCGTGCGTAAGCAGGATCTGGATGACGCGGCCCTGGGCTGCATCGACGATCGCCTGGAGGTGCGCGTCATCATCGGGACCCGGGTCGATCACCACAATGGCGCCTCCGGGGTGGCCGATCAGCCAGGTGTTGGTCCCGTCGAGGGTCATGGGGCTGGGGTTCGGCGCCAAGACACACGTGACGGTCGCGCTGAAGGGCCCACCGGACCAGGGCGCATCGGATCCGATGACGGGCAGGCCGCTCATGCGCCCGCAACCTCAGATCCGGCCGGCTCCGCGGGCAGGCGCACCACGACGGAACCATCGCGCACGTCGATCACATCCCAAGCGATGGCACCACCGTCGTCGAATCGCGGACGAGGCATGAGCGGTCGGACATCGCGATCGGCTGCGCTCGCGAGCACGCTGGCAACATCAGACAACGCGGCCAGGTCGGCCAGGGTCGCGACCGTCGGCGGCAGCATGGGCAGCAGGCCCCGCGAGTAGTCGCCGAGCGCCGTCGACGGTGTCGTCCACAGGACCTGGTCGGCCTCGCCGCTGACATCACGCGCGCGCTGGCCGGGTGGCACGACAGCGACGAAGAACCGCACGTCGTACCTCTTGGACTCGACCTCCGGCGTCACCCAGTGGGTCCACAGGGGCAGCAGGGCCGGGTCCAGGCGCAGACGTCGCCTCTCGAACACCTCGGCGAGGGCGCGGCTCGATTCGGCCACTGCGGCGCGGTCGTCCTCCCAGGCATCGTCTTCGACTGGGGTGCGGCCGACTTCGTCAACGGCGAGGAGTACGCCGGTCTCCTCAAAGACCTCGCGCACTGCTCCGACGAGGAGGGCACGCGCCTGGCGTTCGGTCGCGGTCATGCGGTGGGCGTTGATTTGCTCGCCGACCCAGGTGAGTTGCAGTTCACTGTCGGCATCGTCGATGCGTCCACCGGGGAAGACATACATTCCCGCCGCGAAGGCCATGGTGGCGGCGCGGCGCATGAGGTAGGTCTCGAGCGCACCCGTGTCGCGCAGGAGGACGACGGTCGACGCGTCGCGCACAGGAGGGGCCTCCCACTCCCCGGTGAGCAGGGCGCGGGCGCGCTCGCTCACCTGTGCGGGCATGCGCGGCACGCTCAGTCGGCGACCTCCAGCACCATCTCGACCTCGACAGGCGCGTTGATCGGCAGTGCAGCCACGCCCACGGCCGACCTCGCGTGCCGCCCGGCATCACCGAAGATCTCCAGGAGCAACTCGCTCGCGCCATTGATGACCGCAGGCTGTGCGGTGAAGCCCGGCGCGCTCGCGACAAAGCCCACGACCTTGACGACGCGGGTCACGCGATCAAGCGAGCCGATGACACTCTGCGCCGCGGCAAGCGCATTGATCGCGCACTGACGGGCACAATCCTTGGCTGTCTCGGGATCGACATCGGAGCCCACGAGGCCCTCGGCGATCATCGCTCCGTCACGCATGGGCAGCTGGCCCGAGGTGTAGACGTAGCGGCCCGTGACGACAGCGGGGACATATGCCGCGACGGGCGGCACGACCTCGGGGATCACGATGCCGAGCTCGGCAAGGCGTGCGGTGTGAGACATCACTGCTCCTTGGGTCGCTTGAGGTAGGCGACCATATTCTCGGCGTTGGGGCCGGGCACGACCTGCACGAGCTCCCAGCCGTCCTCCCCCCACGTGTCGAGGATCTGCTTGGTCGCGTGGATGAGCAGGGGCACCGTCGCGTATTCCCACTTGGTCATGGCCCGACCCTAGTACGGCGCAGCCGCACTGCATCGGCGCACTAGGCTCGGGCAGTGCCCTCGACCGACTGGCCCGACGTGGTCTTGCACGTGGTCTCGGGCAAGGGCGGCACCGGCAAGACCACAGTCGCTGCCGCGCTCGCCCTGGCACTAGCCCGCGATGGCCGCCACGTGATGCTCATGGAGGTCGAGGGCCGGCAGGGCCTGGCACAACTCTTCGACACGCCGCCGCTGCCCTACGAGGAGCGCAAACTCGCGTCCGCGCCCGGTGGGGGCGAGGTCTGGGGCCTCGCCGTGGACCCCGAAGAAGCTCTCCTGGAGTACCTCGAGCTCTTCTATAACCTGCGCCGCGCCGGCGGAGTGCTGCGACGCATGGGTGCAATGGACTTCGTCACCACCATCGCCCCGGGCCTGCGCGATGTGTTGCTGACCGGCAAGGCCGTCGAGTTGGTACGCCGCGGCGACAAGAAGCACGCGCGCGCATACGACGCCATCGTCCTCGATGCCCCGCCGACAGGACGCATCACGCGCTTCCTCAACGTCAACACGGAGATCGCCGGTGTTGCCAAGGTCGGCCCCATCCGCAATCAGGCGGACGGGGTCATGGCGGTGCTGCGCTCAGACAAGACCGCGGTGCATCTCACGACACTGCTCGAGGAGATGCCGGTTCAAGAGACAGCCGACGGAGTCGCCGAACTCGAGAACGCCGCGCTCCCTGTCGGAGGCATCGTCGTCAACATGACGCGTCCGCCCCTCCTACCCTCCATGTCCGATCTGACATCGATTGATGCCCCGGGACTGGAGGCCTCCCTGCGTTCGGCCGGCATCCAGGCATCGCCGAGGGTGGTCGAAGCATTGCGGGCCGAGGGTGCCGATCACGCCGCCCGCGTAGCCCTTGAGGAGACGGAGCGGGCGCGGATCGCCGCCCTCGGGCGCCCGGTCTACGACCTGCCCTTCCTCGCGGGAGGCATCGATCTTGCCGCTCTGTACGAGTTGGGCGACATGCTGCACGAGCAGGGGATGGCCTGATGCCGGACGTCCCCTCGCTCGATATCGATGAGCTACTGCGCAACCCCGAGACGCGCATCATCGTCTGCTGCGGCTCGGGCGGCGTCGGCAAGACCACGACGGCGGCAGCGCTTGGCCTGCGCGCCGCAGAGATGGGTCGGCGCGTGTGCGTACTCACGATCGATCCGGCGCGCCGTCTCGCCCAGGCCATGGGCCTTAGCGAGCTCGACAACACTCCCCGGCCCGTCGTCGGCGTCGACGGCGACGGCTCCCTCAGCGCGATGATGCTCGACATGAAGCGGACCTTCGACGAGGTCGTGGAGTCGCATTCGGATCCGGACCGCGCCCAGGCCATCCTCGACAACCCCTTCTATCAAGCACTGTCGTCATCCTTCGCGGGCACGCAGGAGTACATGGCGATGGAGAAGCTCGGCCAGCTGCGCACCGAGGCAGATCGCGACGGGACCTGGGATCTCATCATCGTCGACACCCCGCCCTCGCGTTCGGCCCTGGACTTCCTCGACGCCCCCGATCGACTGGGCACCTTCCTTGATGGACGATTCATCAAGATCCTCACCGCTCCCGCACGCGGCGCGGGTCGCGGCCTCGGCAAGATCCTCGGAGCCGGCCTCGGACTCTTCTCCGGCGTACTCACGAAGATCCTCGGGGCGCAGTTGCTCACCGACCTCGCGGCCTTCGTCGGCGCTGTCGACACGATGTTCGGCGGCTTCCGCGAGCGAGCGGAGGCGACGTACGCCCTGCTCAAGGACCCGGGCACGTCCTTCGTCGTCGTCGCGGCGCCCGAGCGCGACGCTCTGCGCGAGGCCTCCTACTTCGTCGATCGGCTCGAGCAAGACGGCATGCCGCTCGCGGGCCTGGTGCTCAATCGGGTCCAGGAGGTGCGCGCACCCGAACTCAGCGTCGAGGAGGCCACGGCAGGTGTGCAGCGGCTCCAGGACGAGGATCCGCGCGCAGCGGCCCTGCTCCGACTGCATGCCGACCGCATGCGCAATGCCGAGCGGCAGGCGCGCCTAGCGCGGCGCTTCACTGCCGCGCATCCTGGAGTGCCGGTGACGGAGGTCTACGCACTCGCTGAGGATGTCCACGACCTCGAAGGCCTGCGCGAGGTCGGGACGCTGCTCGCATCTGCTCGCCCGACGCCCTAATCACGCCGCGCGTCGCTTATCGCGCTTGCGGCGCGCGACGAACTTCGGGACAAAAGTGACCTTCCACGGCGCTTTCGTCCCAAAGTTCGGGGGCGGTAGGTGTCCGTCAGCTGAGCGGACTGGTCGCGTCAAGGCAGCCGATGCCCTAGGCGCGGCTGGTCATCGAGCGGGATCTAGGACGCGCGGAAGACGTCGAAGCCGACGGCGCGCTCGTACTCTTCGCGCGCGGTCTGGAGGAGTTGCCGCCATGACGTGACCTGCGGACGACGGCGCAGCAGTGCGCGGCGCTCACGCTCGGTCATGCCGCCCCACACGCCAAACTCCACGCGGTTGTCGAGTGCATCCGCGAGACACTCGGTGCGCACCTGGCAGCCCTGGCAGATGATCTTGGCGCGGTTTTGGGCAGCTCCTTGGACGAAGAGGGCGTCAGGGTCGGATGTGCGGCAGGCCGCTCGTGCGGTCCACTCCGTCGACCAGGTCATCCCTCACCTTCCCGCCGCCCCGTCCGGCACGGCTTTCCCTCGGGTCCCATTGGCTTCACCAGTGGGGCCGGACGCTACGCCGGTCACCGGTGGTCAGACAGGTCCCGATGACCCTAACGCAATAGGTACTTTCGGGCTAGTCCCTGTCCAGATACTGACCCGCGTGAGACAAGACTCCCGCCCTGGACTCGCCTACCCTGGTGAAGCGCACCTTCCCCAAGGAGTCCCGTGAGAGAGCCCTACCCGCCGCTTGAGCCCACCCGGGCCGGCGGCGCGGCACCTCGGCCCCTGGCCGCGCTCGGCCGCCTAGGACTCTTCCTCCTGGTCGCCGTGGTCGCAGGCGCTGTCGCGGCAGCCATGGTCCTCCCGGTCGCCGCAGCCACCGGACTGCTCACCCGAGGCGCCATCGACAGCTTCGAGTCCCTGCCATCCCAGTTGGACGCACCCGACCTGCCGCAGCGCTCGGTCATCCTCGCCAGTGACGGCTCGGTCATGGCCACCATCTACTACCAAAACCGCGTCGAGATCCCGCTCGCAGGCGTGGCACCGGTCATGCGACAGGCCATCGTCGCGGTCGAGGATGCTCGCTTCCTCGACCACCCCGGGATTGACCTGCGCGGCACCATGCGAGCGATCGTCGCCAACAGCACCCAGACTGGCAGCACCCAGGGCGGCTCGACCATCACGCAGCAGTACGTCAAGAACCTGCTCATCGCGAGCGCGTCCAACGAGGACGAACTCGAGGCAGCCCGCGCGCGCACACCCTCGCGCAAGCTCCGCGAGATTCGCTACGCACTCGCACTCGAGCGGCGCTACTCCAAGGACGAGATTCTGGAGCGCTACCTCAACATCGTCTACTTCGGAGCCGGTGCCTACGGCGTCGAGGCGGCCGCTCGCCGCTACTTCTCGAAGCCTGCCGCTGAGCTCGACCTGGTGGAGAGCGCCACCCTTGCGGGAATCGTGCAGCAGCCCACCGCCTTTGACCCCACGCGCAATCCGGAGTTGGCCGAGCAGCGGCGCAATCTCGTCCTCGGGGAGATGGCCGAGGCCGGCTTCATCACTGCAGTAGAGGCGAGCGCAGCATCGCGCGTGCCCCTCGAGGGCGTGCTCGATCCGTCGCTCCAGCCCAACGGCTGCACGTCGTCCTACGCCCCCTACTTCTGTGACTTCGTCATCCGCATGATCAAGGCCGACGCCGCATTCGGTGAGACGCTCGTCGAGCGCGAGGCACTGCTGCGTCGAGGTGGCCTGACCATTCGCACGACGCTGGATCCCGATGTGCAAGACGCCGCCATGAAGGCAGTGACGTCGTACATCCCCTCCAAGGATCCCAGTCAGCGCGCGGCAGCCATCACGCTCGTGGAGCCCGGCACCGGCAATGTCATCGCGATGGCGCAAAACCGCGACTGGGGTCTCAAGGGTCGAGGCAAGACGACGTACAACTACAACGTCGACCAGGGCTTCGGCGGCACCATCGGCATGCAGGCGGGCTCGACCTTCAAGGTCTTCACGCTCGCGGCCGCGCTGGAGCAGGGATTCTCTCCCACCGAGGGCATCGACTCCCCCAACCCCAAGACCTTCGAGAACTTCGTCAACTGCACGGATGGGACAGCCTTCGACTCCGTCACCGTGCGCAACTCCGGGTCATCAGGCTTCCTCAACATGTTCCAGGCGACCGCGTTCTCGACCAACACCTACTTCGTCACCCTCGCTGAGCGCTTCGGGCTGTGCCGACAGGCGGAGATCGCCGAGGAGATGGGCGTGCGACTCGCCACCGGAGATCCGCTTCAGCGCGTGCCAACCTTCTCCCTCGGCACGATGGAGGTCTCTCCTCTCTCCATGGCCGGGGCCTACGCCGCCTTCGCCAATCACGGCACGTACTGCGAACCGCGCGTCGTCGTGGAGATCAAGGATCGCTACGGCAACGACGTCGACGTACCGGATCCTCGCTGCCGCGAGGTCGTCTCACGCAATGTGGCCGATGCCGTGACCGGCGTGCTCACCAGCGTCATCGACGGACCCTTCGAGGGCCGCACGGGCAGCGCAGCCTCGCTGCCGGATCGCCCGGCCGCAGGCAAGACCGGTAGCACCAACGACAACGCCGCAATCTGGTTCGCCGGATTCACACCCCAGATGGCCGCCGCCGTGTGGGTGGGAGATCCGCGCGGTGGCTTCGCCTACCCGATGACCGACGTCACGATCAACGGCATCTACTACTCCTACGTCACCGGCGGGCAGATCCCCAACCCCATTTGGCGCGACACCATGATCGCCGCGCACGCCAACCTCGCACCCCAGCCCTTCGAGCTCTTCAACGACTGGGGCGTCGGGCCCGTGCGCGGTGTCGGTCCGTCGCCGGTCTACATCCCCTTCCCGCTCCCCGAGCCCGAGGAGTCCAAGGAGCCGAAGCCGGAAGAGTCCAAGAAGCCCAAGCCGACGCCGGGCCCAGGTCCAGGTCCTCAGCCGACGCCACAGCCGACTCCACAGCCGACTCCTGAGCCGACCCCGACCCCCGAGCCCACGCCCGAGCCGAGCCCTGAGCCAACCGCACCGGGTTAGCCGAGCGCGGACTTGACCAATGCCGCAACCTGGCCGCCATCGGCGCGACCACGTGTCTGCGGCGTAACGACCTTCATCACCGCACCCATCGCCGCGGGTCCGGTCTTGCCGTCAGCAGCAGCCGCGGACACAGCATCGGCCACGATCTGCTTGATCTCGTCCTCGCTCAGTTGCTCGGGGAGATAGCGCTGGAGTACGCCGAGCTCCGCCCGCTCGCGGTCCGCCCGATCCGTGGCACCGGCGCCGTCGAAGGACTCCGCCGCCTCGCGACGCTTCTTGGCCTCACTCGTGAGCACGACCATCACCTCATCGTCGCTGAGCTCCCGGGCCTCCTTGCCGGAGACCTCAGCGTTGGTGATCGCTGACAGCGCCATGCGCAGGGTCGCCATGGTGAGTTCGTCCTGGGCGCGGATAGCGGTGGTGAGGTCCGACTGCAGTTGATCCTTGAGAGCGCTCATGGGGCCATCCTCGCCCAGTGGGCTGGGCAGGCGCGCACCGGTGACACACTTCCCAGGTGCAGACGCGTACGGCGCTCCTCGGCGGCGGTGCCCTCCTGGGCGCGGCCACCCTCGCCTACGCGCGCTGGGAGGCCGCCTCCTACCGGCTGCGCCGGGTGACCGTGCCCATGCTGGAGTCCGGACAGCCCGACCTGCGAATCCTGCACCTGTCCGACCTGCACATGACTCCGTCGCGCCATCGACTGCAGGACTGGGTCGCTTCGCTTGCAGAGCTGCGTCCCGACGTGGTCGTCGTCACCGGCGACTTCCTCTCCCACCGCGAAGCGGTCGATCCCGTGCTGTCCGCACTCGACCCGCTGCTCGACACACCCGGCGCTTTCGTGCTGGGCAGCAACGACTACTACGCGCCGCGGCCCATCAATCCCTTCTCCTACTTCGCCGGGCCGTCTGACCTGCATCCCGATCGACCCGAGCTCCCCTGGCCGGATCTGGTCGCGCGCCTGACCTCCGCTGGCTGGGCACACCTGCCGAATGCGAGCACGGCCATCGAGGCGGGTGGGCGCGTCGTAGAAATCCGTGGTGTCGACGATCCCCATATCGAGCGGGACGACTACGCGAGCGTCTCGGGCTCACCCCGCGATGACGCCGATATCGCCATCGGCGTCGCTCACGCCCCTTACCTGAGGGTCGTCGATGCGATGGCGGCCGATGGCGTCGACCTCATGCTGGCGGGACACACCCACGGCGGCCAGGTGCGGGTGCCAGGACTCGGTGCGCTGGTCACCAACTGCGATCTCGACCGCGGCCGCGCCCGCGGGCTCTCGCAGCATGAGCGCCCGCTCATGGAGTTCGCCCCGCATGATCGACCCGACATGTGGCTGCACGTGTCCGCAGGTCTGGGCACGTCGCCCTATGCCCCGATCCGCTTCGCCTGCCCACCCGAGGCCACGCTCCTGACGCTCACGTCCGGGGGATAGACTCCACCGGCTCCCTCGGGGTGTGGCGCAGCTTGGTAGCGCGCTTCGTTCGGGACGAAGAGGTCGTGGGTTCGAATCCCGCCACCCCGACTGAGTTGGGCCTGGATCCATGGATCCAGGCCCAACGTCGTTTCGAGGCGGCGACTAGCGCGAGGGATCTTCGTCACCATTACGTCGAGTGCGCAGTTGCGCGCGCCGCAGAGGCCCAATTCGGGTGCGCAGGTGCGCACTCGGTGAGCGACAGGCTTAGTCGCCGGAGGCCACGAGCTCGGCAATCTGCACGGCGTTGAGCGCTGCGCCCTTGCGCAGGTTGTCGTTGCTCACGAACATCGCCAGGCCACGACCCTCGGGAGCGCCCTCGTCGGCGCGGATTCGCCCGACGAAGGAAGGATCGGCACCGGCTGCCTGGAGCGGCGTCGGCACATCGGTCACGACCACGCCCTCGGCCGTGGCGAGGATCTCCTCGGCCCGCTGGGGGGACAGTGGCCGCGCGAACTCGGCGTTGATCGACAGGGAGTGACCGGTGAAGACCGGCACGCGCACGCAGGTGCCCGACACGAGCAGGTCGGGGATACCGAGGATCTTGCGGCTCTCATTGCGGAGCTTCTTTTCCTCGTCGGTCTCCCCCAGGCCGTCGTCGACGATCGAACCGGCCAGCGGCACGACGTCGAACGCGATGGTGCGCACGTACTTCTTCGGCTCGGGGAAGTCCACCGATGAGCCATCGTGCACAAGCGTGGTGACATCGGAGTCGATGACCGCGCGGATCTGGGAGTCCAACTCCTCGACACCGGAGAGGCCGCTGCCCGACACGGCCTGGAAGGTCGACACGACCAGTCGCTGCAGGCCGGCCTCCTTGTGCAGGGGCATGAGCACCGGCATCGCCGCCATGGTCGTGCAGTTGGGGTTGGCGATGATCCCCTTGCGCGCACCCTCAATGGCCTCGGGGTTGACCTCGCTCACGACGAGCGGCACATCGGGATCCATGCGCCAGGCAGAGGAGTTGTCGATCACGATCGCGCCAGCCTCGGCGAAGCGCGGGGCATGCTCCTTGGAGGTGCTGCCTCCCGCGGAGAAGAGAGCGATGTCGATGCCCGAGAGGTCCGCCGTAGCGATGTCCTCGACCACGACATCGGTGCCCTTCCAAGGCAGCGTCGTGCCCGCAGAGCGCGACGACGCGATGTAGCGGATGCGCCCGACGGGGAAGTCGCGCTCCTCGAGCAGGCGGCGCATGACGCTGCCCACCTGGCCGGTGGCTCCGACGACGGCAACGGTGAGATCGGTGCGAGCCATCAGCGGCCGGTCCCGGCGTAGACGACAGCCTCGCCGTCGGCATCGAGCCCGAAGGCGGTGTGCAGGGCCTGCACCGCCTGCTGTGCGACATCGGCCCGAGTCACGACGGAGATGCGGATCTCCGATGTCGAGATCATCTCGACGTTGACTCCGGAGTCTGCAAGCGCCTTGAAGAAGGTCGCGGACACTCCCGGATGCGAGCGCATGCCCGCGCCGACCAGCGAGATCTTCGCGATCCCTTCGTCAGTGAGCAGGTCGGCGAAGCCGATGCGCTCCTTCACCGCGGAGAGCGCCTCGGTGGCCTTGGCCACGGAACCCTGAGGGCAGGTGAAGGTGACGTCGGTGAGACCCGTCGATGCGGCCGACACGTTTTGCACGATCATGTCGATGTTGATGCCGGCATCGGCGAGCGCGGAGAAGATCGCCGCTGCCTCGCCCGGTCGGTCAGGCACGCCGACCACCGTGACCTTGGCGTCATTGGTGTCGGCGGCCGTGCCGGAGATGATCGGCTGCTCCATGGTGTCTCCCGCGGCGATTCGGGCCGCGATCGCGGCCTCGGACAGGACAAGGGTGCCCTCGCGGTCGGAGAAGGACGACCGCACGTGGATGGGCAAATCGAAGCGGCGTGCGTACTCCACGCAGCGCAGGTGGAGGACCTTGGCGCCAGCCGCCGCCAGCTCCAGCATCTCCTCATAGGTGACGACCTGCAGTTGGCGCGCCTTGGGCACGACGCGAGGATCGGCGCTGAAGACGCCGTCGACATCGGTATAGATCTCGCATACATCCGCACCGAGAGCGGCGGCCAGCGCCACCGCGGTGGTGTCGGAGCCGCCGCGTCCGAGGGTGGTGATGTCCTTGGTGTCCTGAGCGACGCCCTGGAAGCCGGCGACGATGGGAATGGCACCCGCGGCGAGCGCCTCCTGGATGCGGCCGGGAGTCACATCGATGATGCGCGCGGCGCCGTGCGAGGAGTCGGTGATGAGTCCGGCCTGCGACCCGGTATAGGAGCGGGCCTCCTCGCCGAGGTCATTGATGGCCATCGCGACCAGCGCCATGGAGATGCGCTCGCCCGCGGTGAGGAGCATGTCGAGTTCGCGGCCGGGTGGCTTCGGGGATACCTGCTCGGCGAGGTCGAGGAGCTCATCCGTGGTGTCGCCCATCGCCGAGACCACGACCGCGACGCCGTGACCTGCCCGGTGGGTTGCCACAATGCGCGCAGCCACTCGGCGGATGCTCGCAGCATCGGCGACCGACGAGCCGCCGTACTTCTGCACGACGAGGCCCACGCTGGCTCCCAGGCACGCACACCGGCCACCCCCGAGTGGGGTGAACACCTGACGGCGGAGCCTTGAGTCTAACGGCTGGACCGCCCCCCGCGACCCCACCCCACGGCGCCGAGTACTGGCTCGTGGCACGTCATCAAGGCGTGTCGTGCGTCACAACCCAGCACTCTGACGAGGTGCGCTAGCCATCGACGCGTCGACGCCCGGCGAAGGCGCGACCGAGCGTTACTTCATCGGCGTACTCCAGGTCGCCCCCGACGGGCAGACCGCTGGCGAGCCGCGTCACCTCGAGCCCGAGAGGCGAGAGCATGCGCGCGAGATACGTCGCGGTGGCCTCACCCTCGAGGTTGGGATCCGTCGCGATGATCACCTCGGTGATCTGCCCATCGGCCAAGCGCTGCATGAGCTCGCGAATGCGCAGGTCATCGGGTCCAACGCCATCAATGGGGCTGATCGCACCGCCCAGCACGTGATAGCGGCCGCGGTACTCCGCGGTGCGCTCGATCGCGATGACATCACGCGACTCCTCCACCACGCAGAGGGATTGCGGGTCACGACGTGGATCACGGCAGATCCGGCACTCCTCCTCCTCGGTGACGTGCCCGCAGGTGGAGCAGAAGCGGACGCGCTCCTTGACCGTGACCAGCACCTCAGCGAGACGGCGTACGTCCGTCGGCTCTGCCTGGAGGATGTGGAAGGCAAGGCGCTGGGCGCTCTTGGGGCCGATGCCAGGAAGGCGACCGAGCTCGTCGATGAGGTCGGCCATGATGCCGTCGTACATCTCAGCCCTGCTCGATCTCGCCGATGACCGTCGCTCCGAGCTCGCGCATCGCGAGGGCTTCACCGCTCACGTCATCATCACTGTCGGAGTCGTCGAGGCTGGGCTCGTCCGAGGGGGGCGCGTCGACCGTCGGAGACGGAGGCGCCGAGCCGGTCGCGACGACATCGACCTGCACATCGGCGTGCATGACGTCGATGATCACCTGGCGCAGCCGCTCCGCGTGACCGCTCGAGCGGGCATTGCGCACCTTGCTCTCCTCGGGCACGCCCACGGCGAGTACGCCGGCGTCGAGCGACAGCGGGCGCGAATCGCTGAAGACCATCCATGCCACCCGCGACATGGACTTCAGTCCCTCCAGGATGGCGGGCCACATCGTCGTGACGTCGGAGAGACTCGGTGTCGCTCCGGCGACGACCGGCGCAGCGGCGGCGGGCACGGGGGGTGCATCGGACGGCGCGTCGGATCGCGGGGCAGCACTGGGCAGCACGGCCGACACCCGAGGCGGAGGTGGTGGGGCGGTCCGGCCCGAGGGGTCGGCAGAGCCACCGGGCTCTGCCGCGCTCTCGCTCCGAGGTGGCGCAGTCGGTGCCTTCGGGCGCGACGACGGGCGCTGCGCGGGCGCCTCAGCCTGGCCCGGTGGGTCGGGCTCGACCGGCTCGGGCGCGGGCTCGGGAGCGCGCCCGCGACGGGCCTCGGGAGCAGACGGTGCAGCAGCGGGTCGGGGCGCAGACACACCGCGCTCGAGGCGATCGAGTCGCACGGCGAGTCCGGCGGGTGATGCATCTGCCGAAGGCAACAGCAGTCGCGCTGCGAGGAGTTCCAGGTGCAGGCGCGGTGCGGTCGCACCGCGAAGCTGGGTGAGCCCGTCGCTCACGAGATCCGCAGCGCGAGACAACTCCGCCAGGCTGAGCTTGGCGACCTGCGCGCGCATGATCTCGATCTCGGAATCGGGTGCGTCGAGTATGGCGAGGGCTTCCTCGCCCGGGATCGCGGAAAGCACGATGAGGTCGCGCAACCGCTGCAGGAGATCCGTAGCGAAGCGGCGAGGATCCTGCCCGGCGTCGATGACCCGGTCGATGACGGAGAAGAGTCGCGCTCCCTCGCCGGACGCGATCGCGTCGATGGTGTCGTCGAGCAGGGCCGCATCGGTGACGCCGAGCTGTGCGGAGACTTCGTCATGGGTCAGGCCCTCGGGACCCGATCCCGCGATGAGCTGGCCGAGGATCGACAGCGCATCGCGCACGCTGCCGGCTGCGCTGCGCGCGACCAGGGCTAGCGCCGCAGGATCGGCGGGCACTCCTTCGACCTCGCAGACCATCGCCAGGTGCTGCTGGAGCACGCGCGTGGGCACCAGTCGGAAGCCGTAGTTGAAGGTCCGCGACCGGATCGTCGGGATGACCTTGTCCGCCTCGGTCGTCGCGAAGATGAAGCGCACGTGATCCGGCGGCTCCTCCACGAGCTTGAGAAGCGCATTGAAGCCTGCGGTCGTGACCATGTGGGCCTCGTCGACGATGTAGACCTTGTAGCGCGAGGAGACGGGGGCAAACATCGCGCGCTCCCGAAGCTCGCGAGTGTCGTCGACACCACCGTGGCTGGCGGCATCCAACTCGATCACGTCGATGGACCCGGGACCGTTGGGTGCGAGGTCAGTGCAACTCTGGCACTCCCCACACGGGTCCGGGGTGGGACCCTGCGCGCAGTTGAGCGAGCGGGCCAGGATCCGGGCGGTCGAGGTCTTGCCGCAGCCTCGCGGGCCAGACAGCAGGTAGGCGTGATGCACGCGATCGTTCGCCAGGGCGCGGGCGAGCGGCTCGGTGACGTGCTCTTGGCCCACGACGTCGGCCAAACGCCCCGGCCGGTAGGTGCGGTAGAGGGCCGTGGACACCCGGTCACCCTAGCCCCGGGGGATGACATGCGGGACCCCCCGCACACCCGACAGAGCCCGCCTGCCCTTGCTGCCTTCCGGCCCTGGGGGATTCAGCGGGGTGACGCCGCGCGGGGGGTCGGAGCGAGTGTACGCCGCGCCGGGCGGGCGGACC
>Ga0315906_10006142_pt1 | contig 14911 bp, 10 predicted proteins | sample LakEriMetagenome_4_FD_203526 | JGI IMG/M metagenome (GOLD analysis project Ga0315906, IMG submission 203526) | Freshwater fungal communities from buoy surface, Lake Erie, Ohio, United States - Buoy 2 MA122 | ecosystem: Environmental > Aquatic > Freshwater > Lake > Lake biofilm | place: USA...
GCGAAACATCGCGATCGCCTTCGTGGCGTCGAGCAGGGCCACGTCCTGCGGCGTGCAGACCACGACGGCGCCGGTGAGCGGCAGGACCTGCGAGAGCGTGAGCGCGATGTCGCCCGTGCCGGGCGGCATGTCGATGACGAGGTAGTCGAGCGGGCCCCAGAGCGTGTCGCGGAGCATCTGCGTGATCGCGCCGTGGAGCATCGGGCCCCGCCAGACGACCGCCTCGCCCGCCGGCACGAGGAAGCCCATCGACATGACCGGCATCGAGCCTGTGCCGACCGCGAGCCGCATCGGCACGATCTTGCCGTTGTCGATCTCGGGGCGGCCGGAGAGGCCGAGGAGGTGCGGCACGCTCGGGCCGTAGACGTCGGCGTCGAGCAGGCCGACCCTGCTCCCCGCGCGGGCCAGGCCGATCGCGATGCTCGTGGCGATCGTGCTCTTGCCCACGCCCCCTTTTCCGGAGCCGACCGCGATCACGCTCTTGGCCTCGAGGCCGATCTGGCCGAGCTTTCCCGGCGGCCGGTCGTGGGGCGCGATCGCCACGGCGACGTTCGCCACCTGCGGAAACCGGGTGCGGATCGCCTCCTCGATACGGGCCCGCGTGGCCGACCAGAGGATCGCGGAGTGGGTGGTGAGGCCGACGGTCACGGCGATGCCACCCGGCCCCGCCTCGACCGCCGTCACCTGACCCATCTCGGTGAGCGGCCGGCCCGACTCGGGGTCGGCGATGCCGGCGAGGACGGCGGACACGGCGGCGGGATCGACGGTGGCGTGCACGAGAGGCTCTTCAGCGGGCGGCGGTGTCCGCAGTCGGCGCGGAGCCCGCGGTGGCGGCGGGCAGCGTGCCGGAGACGGCGGCGCCGGCGAGTGCGGCCCGGTCGAACAGCCGACCAGGCCGCACCGTCACGATAGCCACGAGCGCGAGGCAGGCGAGCATGGCGATGCCGCCGGCGATGCCGCCGTCGGACTGCACGCCCCGCTTCGACGTCTTGAAATACATGGCCGCGATGATCCGCAGGTAGTAGGCGGCGGCGATCGCCGCGTTGACGACGAGCACGATGGCCAGGCCCACGAACCAGGCCCGCCGGCCGCCGGCCGCCACCGGCGCGGTCCAGTCGACCTCGAGCGCGGAGGCCGCGAGCGACAGCTTGCCCCAGAATCCAGGCAGCGGCGGGATGCCCGCGAGCGACAGCATGAACACCGCGATCGCGAAGGCAGCCACCGGATTGGTGCCCGAGAGGCCGTCGAGATCGTCCACGACGGCGATCTCCTCCCGCGGCGGCCGCGGGCCGTCGCCGCTCGTCCACTCGGGCCAGCGGTGACCGAGGTAGGCGAGCGCCCCGAAGACGCCGATCGTCGCCGGGGCGTAGGTGGCGAGGTAGTAGAGCGCGGCCGACATGCCGCCGAGGGCGCCGGTCCAGAGCGTGGCGAGGTCACCGCCGACGGCCTGCGGGGCCGGGGCGGAGCGGGTGGCCGCGGCCGCGGCCGCCACGGCCACGCCCACGAGCAGGTAGCCCGCATGCGCGATCGACGAGCAGGCGAGCAGCCGCCGCAGGTTCCGCTGCCAGAGCGCCATGACGTTGCCCACCGTCATCGTCACGGCGGCGAGGATCGCGAGCAGCTGCCAGGCGAGGTCGAGATGGGCCGCGGCCGCGGGGCCGGCGAAGCCGGCGTCGGGGCCGGCCGCCGGCGCGACGCCCAGGGCGATGAGCCGGGCCAGCACGACCAGGCCCGCGAGTTTCGGGAGCGTGGAGAGCAGCGCCGCGTTGCCCGGGCCGGTGCCCTCGTAGACGTCGGGGGCGTAGAAGTGCATCGGCACGGCCGCCAGCCGGAAGGCGGCGCCGACGGCGGCCAGGCCCAGCGCCGCGGGCACGAGGGCCAGCGCCATGCCGGTCGTAGCGTCGCTCGCCCGCAGCCGGGCGGCGATCTGGTGGAGGTTCGTCGAGCCGCCGATGCCGTAGAGGCAGACGACGGCGTACAGAAACAGCGCTGAGGCCACCAGCGACAGGAAGAAATACTTGAGCGCCGCCTCCTGCCCCCGGCCGTCGATCCGCTTGAGCCCGAGCAGGACGTAGGTGGGGATCGACACCAGCTCGAGGCCCACGAACAACAGTGCGAGGTCGCCCGCGCAGCCGACGAGCGAGAGGCCCGCGAGCAGGAGCAGGAACGTGCCCGCCTCCTCGCAGGTGCCGCCCCGGTGGATGCCGGGCCCCCGGGTCACCGCGCCGGTGAACAGGTCGCCCGCCTGCACGAGCGCCACCAGCGCGCCGAGCACGAGCACCGCCTGCCGCACGAACGTGGAGAAGGCGTCGACCACGACGCCCCCCGACGCGGCCGCGGCGCCGTCGGCAGGCTGCGCGCCGGCGAGGACGAGCGCGGCGGCGATGCCGGCCAGGGCGACGACCCAGCCGTGGCGCAGGCCGAGAAAGGCGCCGCCGAGATAGGCCGCGAGCGCCGCGACGACCAGCGCGATCTCCGGCGCCACGAGCGCGAACGTCTGCAGGGAGGTGGGGGTCATGGTGAGGGCACCCGGGCGACCTGGGCGGGGGGCTGGAGGGCTTCCATGCGGGCGGCGAACGCGGCGGCCGACCCGGCGGTGGCCGCGCGGACCGCCGGCGACGCGGGGGCGAGGAACGTCGCCGGAAAGAGGCCGATCCAGAGGACGAAGACGACCAGCGGCGCGAGCGCCACCCATTCGTGCCAGGCGAGGTCGCAGCGGTCGACGGGGGCTGCATGGCCGTGGCCGTGGCCGCCGTGCCCATGATCATGGCCATGATCGTGGGCGTCGTGTCCGCCGCCGCGGGGCGGCTCGCGCGACGGGCCGAAGATCGCCCGCTCCACCGCCCAGAGCATGTACCAGGCGCCGAGCACGACGCCGGCCACGGCGCCGAGCGACATCACGAGATACGCCGGCCGCCAGGCCGCGGCCACCCCCGACCAGGCCCGCTGGAAGGAGCCCGCCAGGATCATGAACTCGCCCACGAACCCGTTGAGACCCGGCAGCCCGATGCTCGAGAACGTGAACAGCACGAACAGGGCGGCCAGCCACGGCGCCTTCGAGGCCACGCCGCCGAGGTTGGGGATGCTGCGCGTGTGGAACCGCTCGTAGATCATCCCGACGAGCGCGAACAGGCCCGCCGACGACAGGCCGTGGTTGATGAGCTGGAGATTCGCCCCCTCGACGGCGACCGGCGTGAGGGCGAACAGCCCCATCACGACGTAGCCCATGTGGCTCACCGACGAGTAGGCCACGAGCCGCTTGAGGTCGGTCTGCACGAGGGCCACGAGCGCGCCGTAGACGATCCCCGCCACGCCGAGGCCGAAGAGCCACGGGGCCGCCGCGGCCGTGGCGTCGGGCAGCATCGGCAGCGAGAACCTGAGAAACCCGTAGATGCCGATCTTGAGGAGCACGCCGGCGAGGTCCACCGAGCCGCCCGTCGGCGCCTCGACGTGGGCCAGCGGCAGCCAGGTGTGCACCGGCACGATCGGCACCTTCACCGCGAATCCGGCGAGGAGCGCGAGGAACACGATCCATTGCAGCCAGCCCCCCTCCGCGGTCATCGGCAGCGGGTGGGCGGCGACGGCGGCGGTGAGTTTCTGGATGTCGAACGTGACCGTGCCCGAGTGGGAGGCGTTCCAGAGCACGATCGTGAGCAGCCCGAGGAAGGTCAGGAGGCTGCCGGCCAGCGTGTAGACGAAGAACTTCGCGGCCGCCTTCCGCCGCTCCTCGTGGCCCCAGATGCCGATCAGGAAGAACAGCGGCACGAGCGTGAACTCGAAGAACACGTAGAACAGGATCACGTCGCGGGCCGCGAACACGCCGAGCATGGCCGCCTCGAGCACGAGCAGGAGCACGTAGAAGCCCACGGGCCGGTCGGTGATCGCCTGCCAGCTCACGAACACGGCCGTGAGCGACAAGAGGGCGGAGAGCCCGAACATCCACAGCGACAGGCCGTCGAGGCCGAGCGAGAGGCGGACGTCGAAGACGCCGCCGGTCAGCCAGGGCACCTCGATCGCCCCGAAGGCCGCTCCCGGGGCGGGCGGAGCCGCCAGGAACCGCAGCACGAGCCAGGCGGCGAGCCCGAGCGTGATCACGGTCGTGACGGCGGCGCTCTGCCGCACCGCGGCCACCCCGCGGCTGCCCAGCAGCCAGGCCACGACGGCGCCGATGAGCGGCGCGGCGATGACGAGCAGCAGGTGCGAACCGGCGGAGAACGAGGAGGGGTCGAACAGGTTCATGGTGGAATGCGTGCGGGCGCGGGTCAGGAGGTCAGCCGCCACCACAGGGCGGCGACGAGCACGAGCGCCCCGAGCGCCCCGCCCACGGCGTAGCGCTGGAGGAGGCCGGACTGCGAGCGGCGGACGACGGCCCCGACGGCCAGCGGAATCCGGCCGACGAAGTCGACGAGGCCGTCGATCACGTAGCGGTCGAACGCGGCGGCGAGGCCGGCGAGCACCTGGAGCGGCCGCACGACGAGCGCGGCCTCGATCTGGTCGATGAACATCCGGTTGGCGAAGAGCGTGCCGAGAGGGCCGAGGAACCGCTCCATCTGCGGGCCGTCGCTGCGGCGGCCGAGGTGCCCGAGGGCCGCGATGACGATGCCGACGGCGGCGGCGAGCGAACCTTGGATGGCGAGGTCCCAGTGGAATGCGTGGGGCACGACGGTGGCCTCGATCGCCCGGGTCTGGAAGGTGGGAGTGGCGGCGAGGAAGTCGGAGAGCGCGTGCGTGGAGAACAGCCACCAGCCGGCGACCGCCGAGGCCACCGCGAGGATCGCGAGCGGCACCGTCATCACGAGCGGCGATTCGTGGGCATGGTGCCCGGCCTCGTCGGGCACGCGGGTGGGGCCGGTGAACGTCATGAACACGGCCCGGAAGGTGTAGAAGGCCGTCAGGCCCGCCGTGACGAGCGACATCCAGAACAGCAGCCGCCAGGTCCGCGGGGCGTCGAGCGCGTCGAGGCCGACGGCGGGCGGCAGAGGGTGGCCGGCGGCGAGTTCCTGGGGAGTCGGAGTGACGCTCGTGAGCCGGAAGGGCGAGGCACCCGTGAGCCGGTGCGGGGCCATGCGTGGGGTAACGAAAGCACCCTCACCCCGGCCCTCTCCCAGGGGGAGAGGGAGAGAGGCGTGGCCGCCGGCGGGACCGCCGTCGTGGTGTTCGCCGCCGTGGGTGCCATGCGCGTCGGGCCAGCCCTTGGCGTGGAGCGTGGCGAGGATCTCGTCCTTGCTGAAGAACCCGGCGAAGGGTGCGACGCCCGCGAGCGCGAGCGAGCCCACGAGGAACGTGGCGGCCGTCACCGGCATGACCCGCCGCAGCCCCCCGAACCGCCGCATGTCGATGACGCCCCCCATGGCGTGCATCACCGAGCCCGCCCCGAGGAACAGGAGCGCCTTGAAGAAGGCGTGGGTGACGAGGTGGAAGATCGCGGCCGTGAAGCCGAGCATCGTGCCCGTGCCCAGGCTCGCGAACATGTAGCCGAGCTGGCTGATCGTGGAGTAGGCCAGCACCCGCTTGAGGTCGTTCTGCACGGTGGCGATCAGGGCCGCGATCAGCGCCGTCGTGGCGCCGACGATCGACACGGCCGTGAGCGCGCCGGGACAGCCGATGAAGAGCGGGGCGCAGCGGGCGATGAGATAGATGCCCGCCGTCACCATCGTGGCGGCGTGGATCAGGGCGCTGGCGGGCGTGGGGCCCTCCATCGCGTCGGGCAGCCAGACGTGGAGCGGGAACTGGGCGCTCTTGCCGCAGGCCGCGACCAGGAGCAGGAGGCAGATCGCGGTGCCCACGACGCCGCCGACGTAGCCCGACGCGTCCTCGAGGCGGGTCATGCCCAGGATGCCGGGCACGAGCGACCCGTCGGCGAGCGTCGCGTCCGAGAAATTGAGCGTCCCGTAGGTCAGCCACAGGAGAAACACGGCCACGGCCAGGCCGAAGTCACCCACCCGGTTGACGAGGAACGCCTTCTTCGCCGCGGCCGCGGCCGTGGGCTTCGTGAACCAGAAGCCGATGAGCAGGTAACTGCAGGCGCCCACCGCCTCCCAGAACACGTAGACGAGGAGGAAGTTGTCGGCCGCCACGAGCATCGACATCGAGAACACGAACGCGGCCACGAGCGCGAAGAACCGGGGATAGCCGGGGTCGCCGTGCATGTAGCCGATCGAATAGATGGCCACGAGCAGGCCCACGCAGGTGATGAGCGTGAGCATCATGGCCGTGAGCGGATCGAGCCGCAGGTCGATGCCGATCGACAACGGCAGCGTCGCGGGACGGCCGGCCGCCTGCGCCGCCAGGTCCGTGCCGACGGCGCCGGCGGCCGGGGGCGTGGACGCATCGGGCACGGCCGCCCAACGCCAGAGCGTCTGCGTTTCGACCACGGCCGGAGCCGCGCCGGCGTGGCCGGCGGCCGGCGCACCCGCAGACAGCACGTCGCGGCCGAGCCCGAGGAGCAGCGTGACCGCCGCGACCGCGGCGGCGCCGATCGAGATCACTGCCGGCCAGTGGGCATGGCGGCCGAGCAGCCGGCCGAAGAGCACCGTGAACAGGGCGCCCGCGAGCGGCAGGGCCGGCACGAGGACGAGCATGAGGGAGTTTTCGAACATGAGTCGTGGCGGGGGCTGGTCAGACGTGCTCGCGCTGGAGGCTCTCGTCCTCGTCGGCCGCCGGGAGGACGCCGGCGGGCGTGAGCCGCGGAAATTTCGGGGCGGCGGCATCGACGGGCGGCAGCCCGTGGTCGACGACGCGGGGCAGGTTCGACTCGCGCAGCGACTGCCACGCGGCGGCGTCGAGCCGGCCGGTGCGGGCGAAGGCGTTGAGCACGAACACGAGGGCCACCGCCGCCTCGCAGGCGGCCACGGTGAGCACGAGGATCACGAGGACGTGGCCGCCGAAGTCGCCGTGGTGGCGGCTCCAGGCCACGAGGCTCACCGAGATGCCCTGGAGCATGAGCTCGGCCGAAAGGAACATCACGATCAGGTTGCGGCGGGCGAGGATGCCCACGAGGCCGAGGGCGAACAGGATCGCGCCCACGGTGAGGCCGTTCTGGAGCAGGGCGAGGCTCGTCATCGCGCGGCCCTCCGCGGGGCGAGTTCGCCCGAATGGTCCCCGGCCCTGGCCACGACCGCGATCGAGCCGATGAGGGCCACGAGCAGGAGCACGCCGGCGACCTCGACGGCGAGCAGGTGGCGGCCGAAGAGCTCGCCGCCGAGCCGAGCCACCTGGTCGGCGGCGAGCGGGTCGACGGCGGCGTCTGTCGCGGCGGCAGCGGTGTCGTCGACCCGTGGCGCGGTGAACGCGGTGGCCCTCGACGGCATCCGGCAGCAGTCGGGCGGCTGGGCCGACAGACGGCCGATCGAGAGCGAGAGCAGGCCGAGCAGCACGGCCCCGGCGACGGCCGACAACAAGGGCTCGTTCGAGACGCGGTCGTAGGAGGCCATGCCGGTGGGCTGCGCGAGCATGAGCACGAACAGGAACATCACGAGGATCGCGCCGGCGTAGACCACGATCGTGGCCACACCGAGGAACTGGGCGCCGAGCACGAGCAGCACGCCCGCCACGCCCGCGAGCGCGAGCGCAAACCAGATCGCCGCGTAGACCGGCGACCGCGCCACGATCGTGGCGACGGCCGACACCACGGCCACGAGCGACACGATCAGGAACACCGCCTCCTCGCCCAGCCCGCCGAGCCGCGGACCTGCCAGCACGAAGCCAGCGAGCGCGGCGACACCGAGCAGCCCGCCCAGCCAGCGGTCAGCTCGCCGCTCCTGGCCGCGCGGCAGAAGAAGCCACAGGCTCCTGGCGGAGGCGGCGACTGAGGCGGCGAGGATGACGCCCGCAGGCGGAAGGGACGGCAGGCCGGCGAGCCCGAAGTGGGCCAGGGCGGCGCCACCGAAGAGGCCGATGAGCCAGCGGCCCGTCCGTCGTCGCCAAGAGCCGGGCAGCAGCAGCCAAAGGACCGCGGCGGCGGCGGTGGCCATGACGAACCACGCCAGGCCTGCCCGGATGGCGATGTCGAGCGGCGGCTTCACCACAATACCCGTCGATGCCGCGGGCGGCGCGTCAAGCCGGTCCTTGACCACGACGCCTGCCAACGCGGCGGCGCCGAGCAGTCCTCCGAGCCACCGGGCCACACGGCGCTGCCGGCCGCCGAGCACCAGGAGCCAGAGGCCTGCGACGGCGGCAATGACCGAGACGGCCAGGATGACATCCGGCGAGGGAATCGCGACGGCGATCACAGCGTGCCTCCGAGCGACGCCGACTTCATGGGTTCGGCGTCCTTCGTCATGTCGTAGACGCTGAGGAGCTTCTCCTTGTCGAAGATCATCTCCTCGCGGCTCTTGCCTGTGAGATCGAGCAGGCTCGTGAGCTCGATCGCGTCGACGGGGCAGGCCTCCTCGCACATGCCGCAGAAGATGCAGCGCAACTCGTCGATCTGGAAGCTCTCGGGATACTTCTCGCGGTCGGGCCAGGGGCTCTCGGTGGCCACGATGTCGATGCAGTGGGCCGGGCAGGCCGTGGCACAGAGGAAGCAGGCCACGCATTTCACGCGGCCCTCCGCGTCGCGGTTGAGCCGGTGGACGCCGCGGTAGATGAGCGGGTTGCCCACCTTCGGCCGCTCGTCGGGAAAGCTCACCGTGACCTTCGGGCTCACGAGGTGTCTCGCGGTGGTCGTCAGGCCGCTCACGAACAGCGGCAGGTAGAGCCGCTCGGCGAGGCCGAGGGGCTTCTCTTCGAGCCAGGTGATCGACGGGTCGGTCGATTTCATGTCAGGCCTCCACCAGTTCGTGCTCGACGTCGAGCGGGCCGTGAGTGATGACCGGCGTGTTGTCCGTTCCCGACGGCGTGAGCACGCCGGCCGCGATCCAGCCGACGAAGAACACGACCCACGGGATGGCGACCGCGGCCGCCTGCGCCCAGCCCGCGCCGAGGGCGGCCTCGAGCTGCGCTCGGTATTCCTCCACCACCGCGACGGTGACGAGGTTCACGAGGCCCAGCGGGAGCATCACCTTCCAGGCCAGGTTCATCAGCTGGTCGAACCGGAACCGCGGCCAACTCCAGCGGACGAGCATGAAGAACAGGATGACGCCGAGAATCTTGGCCGAGAGCACCACGAAGCGGATGAGCGCCACGGTCCAGGTCTCCACCGGCCCCGAGCCCGTCACGCCCCACAGGTGCCAGCCGCCCAAGAACATGATCACGATCAAAAACGCCGCCGTGACCATGTGGAGGAACTCGGCCACGAGGAACAGCAGCAGCTTGATGCCCGAATATTCCGTGTGATACCCGCCGACGAGCTCCTGCTCGGCCTCGGGCAGGTCGAAGGGCAGCCGCGCCGCCTCGGCGAAGCTCGCGACCAGGAACACGACGAACCCGAGCGGCTGGGCGAACGCATACCACACGCCCGTGTCGGCCTGGGCGTTCATGATCGTGTCGAGCTTGAGCGAACCCGCCGCGAGCACCACGCCCAGGAGGCCGAGGCCGAGCGGGATCTCGTAGGCCACGAGCTGGGCGCTCGAACGCAGGCCACCCAGGAAGCCGTACTTGTTGTTGCTCGCCCAGCCGCCGAGGAGCACGCCGTAGACGGCGATGCTCGAGAGCGCGAACACCCAGAGCACGCCCACGTCGAGGCCGGGCGCCACGAGCAGCGGCTCCTCGCCCGTGAGCCCGAGGGCGGGGATCGGCGGCAGCGAACTGCCGAACGGGATCGCCGCGAAGATCGCGAGCGAGGCCGCGAGGATCACGAGGGGCGCCGCCGTGTAGAGCACCTTGTCGACGTGCTTGGGCGTGAAGTCCTCCTTGAGGATGATCTTCAGGCCGTCCGCCAGCGGCTGGCCGAGCCCGAACATCCTGACCTTCGTCAGCGGGATGCCGACGCGGTTGGGTCCCTTGCGGTCCTGCACCCAGGCCGCCATCCACCGCTCGACGAGCACGAGATACGCCGCCGCCGTCATCAGCCCGCCGATGAGCAGGCCGATCTTCACGAGCGCGACGATCGTGGGCAACGAGGGGAGGAGGTTCATGCGAGCTGCCTCACGCGGAGGTCGACGCCGGTGGCCGGGATGTCGCCGGCGAGCGCCGCGAATGCGGCCGACGACTCGGCGATCTGCCGCCGCACCGATGCCGGGTCGTAGAGGCCACGGCGGCCGAGCATGTTCCAGAACAGGCGGCCTTCCGGCCAGACGCCCGCCGGCGGCCGGATCGCCGCCTCGAAGGCCTGCGCGTGGTGGCCCACGTTGACCCACGTGCCGGCCCGTTCCGCGAAGCCGGCCGCGGGCAGCCGCCACGTGGCGAGGTTCGTCAGCGGCGAATCGAAGAGGTCCTGCACGACGAGGGCCTTGAGGTCGGCGAAGGAGGCCGCGGTCGGCTCGTCGATCCAGGGCGCCGGAGAGCCGCCGGTGATCCAGGCGGCCTCGGCGTGGCCGGCGGCGACGTGCGTCACGAGATCGTCCCACGTGCGGCCGCCGGCGCCGTAGACGGCAAGCACTTCCTCGACCCCCGCGCGGTTCGGGCACTTCTCCGCGCGGATCGTGAAGCCGCCTGGGAACGTCTCGTCGGCGCCGGCCACAGGGACGTGACCGAGGGCCAGGAACGCCTGCGGATCGATCGAGCGGGCGATCGCAGAGAGCATCCAGGCCTCCTCGACCGTGAGGTGGGGCGAGACGGCGACGGCGAGCCGGCCGGCCGACTTGAGGTCGTCGCGGAGCCGCGTCACCACGTCGGCCCATTCGACGGTCTCGAAGGCGTCGCCCGGCGTGCCGTGGCCGGCGCGAACGGCGTCGCGGCGGCGACCGGCGGCGAGGATCCGCGCGGCGTCGTGGAGATGGTGCCAGCCGTAGCGGCCCTCGTCGCAGATCCACCAACGGTTGACGTGGGGGTTCTCGCGGGGCTTGAGCCGGTAGACCGTGTCTTGGTTGTGCTCGGTGTGGATCGAGCAGCCGGCCGAGCAGCCGCCGCAGACGTTGGCCTCCCGCTTCAGGAACCAGACCCGTTGCTGGTAGAGGAAGTCCTTGTCGCCGAGGGCCCCGACCGGGCAGAGATCGACCACGTTGCCGGCGAGCTTGTTGTCGAGCGGGAAGCCGGGGAAGACGTCGATCTCCTCCTTGGCTCCGCGGCTCGTCACCATCAGCTCGCTCGTGCCCGAGACCTCGCGGGTGAACCGCACGCACCGCGTGCACATGATGCAACGGTCGACGAACAGCGTGACGGTCGGGCCGACGTCGCGCTTGCGGCTCGTGAAGGGATGGAGGTCGGCCCGCCGCTCGGGCTGGCCGTGCTCGAAGTGGTAGTCCTGGAGCAGGCACTCGCCCGCCTTGTCGCAGATCGGGCAGTCGATCGGGTGATCGATGAGCAGCGCCTCCTCGACGCGAGCCCGGCTCTCCGTGACGAGCTGGCTCTCGGTGACGATCACCGTGCCGTCCTTGACCGGCGTCTGGCAGCCCGGCACGAGCTTGGGCACCATCGTGACCTTGCCGGTGGCGGCGTCCCGCTGCCCCGTCTCGATCAGGCACATCCGGCAGCTGGCCACGACCGACAGGCCGGGGTGCCAGCAATAGTGGGGGATCTCCTTGCCGGCCCGGCGCGCGGCCTCGATGCAGTTGAGCCGCTCGTCGGCCCCGATCTCGATCTCCTGTCCGTCGACGATGACGACCGGCATCAGTGGGCTCCCACGATCTCGAGGGCGGGCACGGGGTCGGTGACCATCCAGCCCGAGGGGTTCGTCCGCTTGACGTAGTCCTCGAACTCGCCGCGGAACTTCTTGATCGCGTTCTTCATCGGCCAGGCGGCGCCGTCGGCGAGGCCGCAGATCGTGCTGCCCGGCATCATGCCCATCGTGTTGCCCAACTCCAGGAGGATGTCGAGATCCTTGAGCCGCCCCTGGCCCGCCTTGATCCGCTCGAGGATCCGCAGGCTCCAGCTCGTGCCCTCGCGGCAGGGCGTGCACTGGCCGCACGACTCGTGCGCGAAGAACCGGGCGGAGTTGTGCAGGAAGTCGACGATGCTCGTCTGGTCGTCGATGACGACGACGGCGGCGGTGCCCAGGCCCAGGCAGCCGACCTTGCCGGGGCCCGCGAAGTCGAGCGGCGTGTCGAGTTCGCTCTCCGTCATCAGGCCCATCGAGATGCCGCCGGGGATCACGGCCTTGGCCTTCCGGCCCTTCCAGACCCCGCCGCCGAACTCGTCGATCAATCGCCGCGCCGTGATGCCGAGCGGCGCCTCGTAGCAGCCCGGCTTCTCCACGTGGCCCGACAGGCAGTAGAGCTTGGGTCCGTAGGAGCCCGGGTCGCGGGGATTGTTCGGATCGGCCGGCACGCCGATCGACTTGAACCACTCCACGCCGCGGCGGGCGATCTGGGCCACGCAGGCCATGGTCTCGATGTTGTTGACGACCGTCGGCTTGCGAAAGAGCCCCTCGATCGCCGGGAACGGCGGTTTGATCCGGGGCCACGCCCGCTTGCCTTCGAGACTCTCGATGAGCCCCGTCTCCTCGCCGCAGATGTAGGCCGCTGCGCCGCGATGGAGATAGACGTCGAGCGAGAAGCCCGTGCCCCGGATGTTCTTTCCGAGGTAGCCGGCGGCGTAGGCCTCGTCGATCGCCGCCTGGAGGCGGTGCCACGAGTGCGGGTATTCGTAGCGCAGGTAGAGGTAGGCCGTGGAGGCCCGGGTCGCGTAGGACGAGAGGATGATCCCCTCGATCACCTGGTGCGGGTCGTCCTCCATCAGGATCCGGTTGTTGAACGTGCCCGGCTCGCTCTCGTCGGCGTTGATGCAGAGGTAGATCGGCCCCGGATGGTCCTTGGGCAGGAACGTCCACTTGAGGCCCGTGGGGAACCCGGCCCCGCCGCGACCCCGGAGGCCCGAGGCCTTCACCATCTCGACGACATCGACCGGCTGCTTCTCGGCGAGCACCTTCTCGAGCGGCGCATAGCCGCCGCGGCTCTTGTAGCTCGCGATCGTGTGCCCGTCGGGCACCCCGACGGCCTCGAGGAGGACGGGCTTGAAGGGTGTCATGTCAGGTGGCCCTCGCACGGGGCTTCTTGAGTTCGGCCTCGGCGGCCGCGGGCGTCATGTTCTTGAGCAGGTCGTCGTTGGCGAGGATGCACGGGGCGAAGTCGCAGGCCCCGAGGCACTCGGCCGGCTCGATCGTCAGTTCGCCGTCGGGCGTCGTGCCGTAGGGCTTCACGCCGTAGGCGTGGCAGAGGTGCTCGAGCAGGTGGTCGCCGCCGCGGAGGGCGCACGACACCGACCGGCACACGAAGGCCCGCACCTTGCCGTGCGGCTTCTCCTGGTGGAAGAACTGGTAGAAGGTGAGGGTGTCCTGCACCTCGGCCGGTGCGAGCCCCAGCACCAGGGCGATCTCGACCACCGCCTCCATCGGCACGTGCCGGAGTTCCGCGTTGACGATGTGAAGCGCCGGCAGCGTGAGGGCGCGGCGGTTGGGATACCGGGGCGCGAGCGCCTCGATCTTGGCCACCATCTCGTCGGTGAGGATTTTTCGCTGGGCGATCATGGGCGCTCTCCGGCGATCTGCGGACAGGGTCGTCCGAACCGCCTCGCCCGGACGCTCGCTGCGGCCATCCTGGCCTCCGCTCGCTCGACGCTGCCTGCGCTCCGCCTTCCTGGCTCCGCTGGCCAGCGACGCCGGCTCGACGGTCCGGACGACCCCGTCCTCGCGTTTGCGTTCGGCCAGCGACGCCGGCTCGAGGGCATGGGCAGCCCCACCATCCCCGGTGTCGAGGTGGCAGTCGTGATCATCGGTCGAGCTCCGCGGCGATGATGTTGAGGCTGCCGAGCACGGCCACAACGTCGGAGAGCGTGTGGCCGCGGATGAGGTACGGGAAGAGCGCGAAGTGGAGCACAGACGGCGGGCGGCAGCGGGCCCGGTAGGCCGTCTCATTGCCGTCGCCCACGATGTAGAAGCCGAGTTCGCCGTTGGGAGCCTCGATCGCGGCGTACGTCTCCTCGCGGGGAACCTCGAAGCCGCGGTTGGCCATCGACAACTCGAAGTGGGAGATCGTGCCCTCGATCGTCGAGTACACCTGCTTCTTGGTGGGCAGCGCCGTCCGCTGGTCGATGCCCACGTTCACCGGACCGCCCGGCAGGTTTTCCAGGGCCTGCTGGACGATCTTCAGGCTCTCGCGCATCTCCTGCATCCGCACGAGATACCGGGCGTAGCAGTCGCCGGTGCTCGCGCAGGCCACCTTGAAGTCGAGGTCGGCGTAGGCGAGGTAGGGCTCGTCCTTGCGGAGATCCCGCGTCACGCCGCTGGCCCGGGCCACGGGGCCGGTGGCGCTGCGATTGATCGCTTCTTCCTTCGTGAGCACGCCGACGCCCTTCGTGCGGTCCACGAAGATGCGGTTCCGCGTGAGCAACCGCTCCATGTCGTCGAGCGTCTTCGGGAAGGTCTTGATGAACGCCCGGATCTTCTCGATCACCAGCGGCGTGAAATCCTGCGACACGCCGCCGACGCGGGTGTAGGAGTTCGTGAACCGCGCCCCGCAGAGCGTCTCGAAGATGTCGTAGATCACCTCACGCTGGTAGAAGGCGTAGAGGAAGAAGGTGAACGCCCCCGTGTCGAGCCCCACGGCGCCGTTGGAGAGCAGGTGGTCGCTGAGCCGCGCGAGCTCCGCGATGATCGTGCGGACGTACCTGCACCGCGGCGTGAGCTCGATGCCGAGCAGGGCCTCGACGGCGTGGTGCCAGGCCACGTTGTTGGCCATCGGGGAGATGTAGTTCATCCGGTCGGTCACCGTCACGTACTGGTTGAACGTGAGGTGCTCGCCGATCTTCTCGAAGCCGGAGTGGAGGTAGCCCATCTCCGGCATTGCATCGACCACCCTTTCGCCCTCGAGCTTGAGCACCAGGCGCAGCGTCGTGTGGGTGGCGGGATGCTGGGGGCCGAAGTTGAGCGTCCAGA
>Ga0315906_10006143_pt1 | contig 14911 bp, 12 predicted proteins | sample LakEriMetagenome_4_FD_203526 | JGI IMG/M metagenome (GOLD analysis project Ga0315906, IMG submission 203526) | Freshwater fungal communities from buoy surface, Lake Erie, Ohio, United States - Buoy 2 MA122 | ecosystem: Environmental > Aquatic > Freshwater > Lake > Lake biofilm | place: USA...
CAAGCGCCTGCGCATCCAGATCTTCGGCATAGACCACCGGCAACCCCAGCTCGACCGCCGTATCGGCCACGCGCGAAAACCAGAGCGTCTCGCCCGGGTGATCGCGATGCGTCACCACCAGCCCCACCTCGACACCGCCCGCATGCAGCACGCGCAGACACCGGTCACCGACATTCGAATAGCCAAATACGACCGCTCTCACCCGCGCACCCCTTGCTCGGGCCTTGCCGCGGCGACCTCGGCGCGTGGCACCTCAAGCACTGCACTCACGCGATAGCGCGGCCGCCTTCTCACCTCCTGCTGAATGCGGCCCACGTATTCGCCCATCAGGCCGATTCCGAAGAGCACGATTCCGATGAAGAAGAACTGGAGCGCAAAGAGCGTGAACACACCCTCCACCTCGGCGCCCAGCATGAAGCGACGCACCAGAAGGAGCGCAAAGAGTCCTCCTGCGCCCAGCGACAACACGATGCCCGCGAGCGAGAACCACTGTAGCGGCACGATCGAAAAACCGGTCATCAGATCGAAGTTGAGCCGCACGAGCTGGTAGAGCGAATACTTCGACTCGCCCGCAAACCGCTCCTCATGGCTCACCACAATTTCAGTGGGCCGCGCGGCAAAGGTGTAGGCGAGCGCTGGCACGAAAGTGTTGACCTCCTGACAGGCATTCAGGGTGTCGACCAGGGCGCGGTCATAGGCGCGCAGCATGCACCCCTGATCGGTCATCTCGATGCGGGTGATGCGCTCGCGCAGACCGTTCATCGCGCGTGAGGCAATTCGTCGGAAGGCGCTGTCCTCGCGCTGGCGCCGGATGGTGCCCACATAATCATGACCGGCGCGAATCACTGCCACCAGCCGCGGAATCTCCTCGGGCGGATTCTGCAGGTCAGCATCGAGCGTGATCGCGATCTGCCCGCGCACATGCTCGAACCCCGCCATGATCGCCATGTGCTGGCCGAAGTTGCCGTTAAAGAGCACCACGCGGGTGACATCGGGCCGGACGCGAAACTGCGCGGCCAGAAGCTGCGCTGAGGCATCGCGACTGCCATCGTTGACGAACACCACCTCGTAGGACTCGCCGGTAGCATCGAGCGCGGCGTAGAGCCGCTCAAAGAGCCGCGGCAGCACCCGCTCCTCGTTATAGACGGGAATGATGACCGAGATTTCAGGCGTGCGACTCATGAGAGTTCACCCATCACCGACACCAGCGCCGACACCACGCGCGCCGGGTCGGTGTCGCTCATCGCCGGAAAAAGCGGCAACGTGAGAAGCGAGCGCCCCAGCCTTTCGGTATGCGCAAGCATCCCCTCGCGCCAGCCCTGAGCACGATAAAACTTGAAGAGATGGAGTGCCGGATAGTGCACCCCCGAGCCGATGCCGCGTGCGCGGAGCGCCTGCATGACGGCCGCCCGTGCCCCGCGAATCCGGTCGACCGGTAGCTCAACCTGGAACATGTGCCAGTTGGTGAGCGCCCCAGCGGGGTCAGCGCGGGGCGGCAGGCCCACGCCCAGCTCCGCAAGCCCCGCATCGGCCGCCGCATCGAAGTAGCGCTCCGCGAGCGCCGCCCGCCGGCGGGTGATCGACTCGAGCCGCGCAAGCTGCCCGATACCGACTGCCGCATGAACATCAGAGAGATTGAACTTGCCGCCCGGTTCTTCGACCTCCATGCCGTCGGGGCCGGTGCGAATCACGCCCTGCAGCCTCAGTCGCTCAGCGCGCAGCGCCTCGGCCTCCGAGTTCATCACCAGGCAACCGCCTTCGACCGAGTTGATGTTCTTGTTCGCATGAAAGCTGAAACTCACGAGATCACCGATCGCGCCGATGCGCTCGCCCCGCCAGCGCGAGTCGATCGCCTGGGCCGCATCTTCGATCACGCGCAGGCCGTGTTTGCGTGCGATCGAATACAACCGATCCATGTCCACCGGCAGCCCGGCCAGATAGACCGGGATGATGGCGCGCGTGCGCGCGGTGATGGCGGCCTCGACCGCGTCCAGGCTGATGTTGCGCGTGACCGGATCGACATCGACAAACACCGGCCGCGCACCGACCGCAACAATTACGTTGGCGGTCGCCACCCAGGTGAGCGCGGTGGTGATCACTTCGTCGCCCGCGCCCAGGTTGGCGAGCCGCAGCGCCACCTCCATGGTGGAGGTGCCGTTAGCGAAGGCCCGTACCGGCCGGCCCGCAAAGAGTGCCGACAGCTGCGCCTCGAAGGCCTGCATCCTGGGACCCGAGGTGATCCAGCCACTGGCCAGCACCTCGCCGACGGCGGCGATGGTGGCCGCATCAATATCCGGGCGCGTAAACGGAAGAAACGTGGAATCAGTCATGAGATCAGCTTCGGGAAATGAGCCAGACGCCCGCGAGGATCAGGACGATACCGCCCCAGCGCGTCGCGTTCAGCACCTCGCCAAACAGCCACCACGCGAGCACCGCGTTCGCGACATAACCGAGCGACAGAAGCGGATAGGCCACCGACACATCCACCCGCGACAGGCCGATGATCCAAACCCCCACGCTCACCACATAGCAGGTAAGCCCGGCGAGGATGGGCCACTGCGAGATCACACGCCAGAACACGGCCGGCAGCTCGGCGAGGCCCGGGCTCAGCGCCCCGAGCGGCGCCACGCCCGCCTTAAGCAGCAGTTGCGCACCGGCGTTCAGCATGACGCCGGTCAGGATCAGCAGAAACGTGTTCAGGGTCATGGTGCGGTGGGCGCAGCAAAGTTGGCGACGACCACGCGTCGGGTGTCGCGCGCCACCTCGGTCATCGGCAGACCCTGCGCGCGCAGTTCGTTGAAGGTAAAGGGCGCCATGACGGCGAGCGCACGGGGCCCATGCTGCCAGCGATCGACAAACTGCGCCAGTGACGGCAGCCACCGCTCGGGTTCCTGCCGGACGCCAAAGGCGAGCTCATCCGCATATTCGACCATCGTGAGCCGATGCCCGAGGTAAAACGGCAGCGTGTGATCGAGCCGGCGCACCCCATAGAGTGGCATGTCGGGCGCGAGCACCGCGCGCACCGCAGGCACCAGCGCCACCCCCGAGGCACTCCGCCCCACGGTGTCGTGTCCCACAATGCCCATCGTCGTGGCAACGAGCCAGCCCATCGCATACACACCCACCGCGATCGGGCGCCGCCCGCGCCGCGCAAGCCCGAGCGACACCACCGTGGCGCCCAACACCGCCACAGCCGCCACCGCGAGCCAGCCCGCATACTGGGCGAACAGCGGCTGTGGAGTGATGTCCGAGCCCAGGCGCCCGACCAGCGGCGTGGCCGCTGCGAGCGCCGCCGCCAAAGCGAGCATCCCCCACAGGTGACGCACCAGGCTGCGGTCGGTCAGTCGTTCGAGCGCGAGCGCCCCCAGCACGGCAAGTGCCGGCATCACCGGCAGGATGTAACCGGGAAGCTTGGAGCCTGAGGCGCTGAAGAAAACGAAGATCGCCACAACCCAGGTGGCGAGCAGCCGCTCGGGCTGAAAGACCGAGGTCGCGCGCGGCGCCTCGCGCACGCGCGCCACGAGCCCCCGCCAGAGGCCAGACCAAGGGAGAAATCCCGCCACCATCAGCGGAATGAAGAACCACCAGGGCTCGTGGCGCTGATGCACCGTTGAGGTGTAGCGCTGAAAGTGTTCGTGGATGAAGAAGAAATGCGCAAACTCCGGATTCCGCGCGGTCACCAGCGCAAACCACGGCACCGTCACCCCGGCAAACACCACGAGCCCCAGGCCGACATGCATGCGCGCCCAGAGCGCCCAATCCCGGCTCCAGAGCGTGTAGACGACCAGCACCAGGCCAGGCAGCACCAGGCCCATCAAGCCCTTGGTGAGAACGGCAACGCCCATGGCCGCCCACACCGCAAGCATCCAGCGGCGGCGCGATACGGCGCCCGCCTGCGGGTGCTGAGCGAAGAGAAAACAGCCAAGCGCTGCGGTCAGCGCCGCCGACACGCCAATATCGAGGGAGTTGAAGTGCGAGCCAAGGTTCCAGAGCGGCATGGCAAGCAGCACCCAGCCGGCCGCCACACCCACCCCGCGCCCCCACCAGCGTGCAGCCGCCGCCATCATGATGGCGATGGCAAACAGGCCGCTCACCGCCCCCCAGAGCCGCGCCTGCCAGGCGCCGACGCCGAAAACCTCAAAGGCCAGCGCACTCATCCAAAGATGGAAAGGCGGTTTCTCAAAATACTTGAGGCCGTTATAGCGGATCGTGACCCAGTCGCCGGTCGCTGCCATCTCGCGGGCAATCTGCGCATAGCGGCCCTCATCAGACGGCATGAGCTCGCGCATATCCAGCGTTCCCAGCCAGAGCGCGACCACAAGAAAAACCGCCACCGCCACGAGCGGGCTGAAACCCGGCTGGCGGCGCACGCCCCCGGCCGTCACCTTGGGGCGAAGCGGGCTCACCGGCCGCCCGCCACGCAAAATCCATCAGACACTGCTTTCATCTCGATCTAACGCCACCCTGGTTGCTGCTCGTCACACGTCAGTCAACGCGTGAGCCGCGAGGATACCAATGCCGAACCCACCCGCGGCCTCGCAATCCTCGCGGCTCGCGCCATAATGGCCACATGGACACGCGGCTTGATCATCTGGTGGTGCTCGCGGCCTCGCTTGAAGACGGTGAGCGCTGGTGTGAGCGCGTGCTGGGAGTTCGCCCCGGCACGGGCGGCCGCCATACGCTGATGGGCACGCACAACCGGCTGCTGCGGATCGCCTCGCCCCCTTATCCCAATACCTACCTGGAAATCATCGCGATCGAGCCCGGTGCAGTTCCTGCGCGGGCAGCCGGCAAGCGGCGCTGGTTTGACATGGACGATCCCCGCCTCGCGCAGCAGGTCGCCGAGTCGGGTCCCAGGCTGATTCACTGGGTCGCGCGCACCGACGACATCGACGCGGCCTGCCAGAACTGGCTCGCGCTGGGCCTGGATCGGGGACCGCCTCTGGCCGCCGAGCGGATGTCGCCCCAGGGTCTCCTGGCCTGGCGGATTACCGTTCGCGACGACGGCGCCCGGCTTCTTGATGGCTGCCTGCCCTCACTGATCGAATGGGCCTCGCCCCATCCTGCCGCCACCCTGCCTGAGACAGAGATCGCCCTGGTCGGGCTTCGCATCCAGCACCCCGAGCCGCCGTTGCTGCACGCCGCCTGGCTGGCGGCCGGCCTCTCCGGTGCACCGATTGAATCCGGCCGCGCACAGATCGAAGCCTTCTTTCAGACGCCAAACGGTCGGGTGGTGATCTCAAGCCTCGCGCCGACCCCACCCGCCGCTCGCTAGGCGGCTCAATCCGCGCGCGGCACCGGCCCTCGGCACGCGGCCCGCTTTCAAAAGCCTGCGACCGCTCCGTCCGAGCGCGGATCGTAACCCCCCTCGAGCACGCCGTTCGGATGCCGGATCAGCATGCCCGCATGACCCACCGCCTCATCCCAGGCACCGATCGTCTCCACCTCGTGGCCCCAGGCGCGTAGCTGCGCGACCACCGCAGGATCAAACCGCGACTCGAGCTTGAGCGAATCGCTCGCCTTGCCCCAGGTCCGCCCCAGCAGCCAGCGCGGCCGCGCAATCGCCTGCTGCGGCGTATCGCCAAAGTGACGTACCCGGGAAAAGATCGTAGCCTGGGTCTGGGGCTGACCGTCACCCCCCATGGTGCCGTAGACCACGAGCCGCCCATCATCGAGCCGGGCAAGCGCCGGATTAAGCGTGTGAAACGGCTTCTTGCCCGGCTCAAGCGTGTTGATGTGGGTAGGGTCAAGCGAAAAACTTGCGCCGCGGTTCTGCCAGTTGACACCCGACTCGGGCAGCACCACGCCGCTTCCGAACTCGTGATAGATGCTCTGGATGAACGACACGGCAACCCCCTGCGCATCGATCACACCCATCCAGATGGTGTCGCCCGGGTCGGTTCGCCGACCCCAGGGCGCCGCGCGCGCCGGATCAAACTGATCGGCCAGGGCATCGAGCCGCTCCGGGCTCAGCAGCTCGCGGGCATCGAGCTTCATAAAGGCGGGATCGGTCACATGCGCATCACGGACCCGGAAGGCAAGCTTGGTGGCCTCGACCTGCGCGTGGATGAAGGCCGCACCCTCCGGGCCGGCAAGGGCATCGGCCCCGGGCGACATCCAGGCGCTGCGCGCGCCCATCCGGGCCATCAGACCCAGGATCATGAGCGAGACCACGCCTTGCGAGGGCGGCACCATGTTAAAGAGCGCCGACTGATGCGCCGACAGCGCCAGCGGATCGACCAGCCGGGCGTGATGCGCCTTCAGGTCGGCGAGCGCGAGGGGGCTCCCCACCGCGGCAAGTTCGGCCGCCAGCTGTCGGGCGAGCGCCCCCCGATAAAACGTCTCGGTGCCCTCGCGCGCGATCCGGGAAAGCGTGTGAGCGAGCCGGGGCTGACGAAAGAGCGCACCGCGCGCAGGCGCCGTCCCATTCACCAGAAACGTCTCGGCAAAACCAGGGGTTCCGGCGATTTCAGCTTTTTTCGCGTCAGTAAGCGCCTGCTGACTCCGGGTCACCGGTGCACCCTCCCGGGCCAGGAACACGGCATCTTCCAGCAACCGGGAAAGCGGCAACCGGCCGCCCAGCGCCTGTTGGGAGAGTGTCTGGGCCGCGCCCCAACCCGACACGGTGCCGGCCACGGTGAGTGCGGCAAGGCCGCCCCGAAACGGGATGGTGGCACTGCGGCCGGGCTCGGAGCCCTTCACCGAACCCGCCGAAATCAGCGGCCCGATGCCCTGCCGGGCATACCAATCGCGGGTTGCCGCGCGGGCGCTCGCGCCGCTCGCATCGATGCCGCCGGGCACACCGCCCGGGCCGCTGATCACCCAAAAGCCATCGCCCCCAATGGCATTCATGTGTGGATAGACCACCGCGATGGTGGCCGCAGCCGCAATCATCGCCTCGAGCGCATTGCCGCCTTCTCGCAGAACCGCCAGCGCCGACTGCGCGGCGAGGCTGTGGGGGGCGACCGCGATTCCGCGGCGGGCAAAGGTCGATTGCATCGGATGCATCCTGGTGGCGGGTCGAAACCGTGCGACGCCGGCAAGGCGTGCGCCCACCCCGTCATCGCTCAACCCGCCATGATAATTTCCAGACCGTCCGCGGCCTGCGGTTTACCGCCCCCGGCTGCGGGCTTCCCAGCCCGCACGCAATTTCTCCACCGCGGTGCCCGGGGTGTCCCACACCGGAATCGGGCAGGCGGCGCGCGCCGCCTCCAGCGCACGCGCCATGGAAAACTGGCCGAGCGCAAGCGCCTGATAGCGACCCGCGAGCTTCACGCACTGGTCGACCACCTTCTGATCATGATCGGGTGCACCAAACGCGTCCGGCACCCAGACAAAGTCGACCTGCGCCACAACGCCCGCGAGTGTCGCCTGCGCCTCCAGTTCCGTGCGCAAGGCCTCGAGCGAAGCGGGAAACGTGACCAGGACTGCGGTTCGCCCGCGGGTTGCGAGCAGGCGGTCAAACAGCGCTTCGTTGGGGGTCAGCACCGGAAAAGCCTGTTCGCGCCGAACCCGTCCGATCGCCTGGGCAAACGCCGAGCAGGTAAATAGGAGCGCCTCGGCACCCATGAGCGCCGCATACCGGCCCAGGTGCTCAAACCGCGCAACGATATCGGGATGGGCTGGCCCCAGGCGCGCCCCGTCGGTAGAGAGCGATTCATCGAGCACATGAATGGGTTCCACCTGCGGCCACCCCGCCCTGAAGGCGCGATCGGCCGGTGGCATCGATACCTGTCCTGCGCTCACCAGCACGATGCGGGGCTGAGCGCCCGCCGCAAGCGGTGCGCTCATTCGGGCCGGATACCGGCGTCTTTCACCACCTTCACCGCGCGCGTCATCTCGGCTCGCAGCAGCGCAGCCAGCGCCTCAGGGCTGCCAACCATCGGATCAAAGCCGTTGGCCTGTATCCGCTTTGCCGTGTGGGGCTCCGCGAGCACCGTCTGAATCTCGCGATCGAGGCGAGCAATGATCTCGCGCGGAACGCCCGCCGGCGCAAACACCGCCACCCAGGCGGAGTATTCAAAGCCAGCGAGCCCGGACTCGGCCACGGTCGCGAGCTCGGGCGCATCCGCCAGCCGCGCGGGGCTGGTTACGCCGAGCGAGCGCAGCCGCCCGCTCCGAATATGGGCGAGCGACGTTCCCACGGGCTCGCACACAAACTGGATCTGCCCGGCAATCAAATCAGCCAGTGCCTGGGGCGAGCTTTTGTAATTGACCATGGCCAGGTTCACACCTGCCTGGCTCTTGAACATTTCGGCGCAGATCTTGGAGCCGCTCGTCGCCGTGCCGTAGAACAACTGCCCGGGGCGCGCGCGCGCATGGGCGATGAACTCGGTAAGCGTTTGCGCAGGCACCGACGGATGAATCACCAGGATGTTGAAGGCGTTCTTGAAGGCCATGGACACCGGCGAAAAGTCGGCCACCGGGTCAAAAGGCAGTTTGGCGCGCAGGCTGTAGTTGGCCGCCAGCGTGGTGCTCGAACCCAGCACCAGCGTATAGCCATCGGGCGGCGATTTCGCCGCTGCATCCACACCAATGATGCCTTCGGCGCCGGGACGGTTCTCCACCACCACGGGCTGCCCAAGGCGCTCCGAGAGCCGCTCAGCCAGCACCCGCGCATTGAGGTCAGAGGCGCCGCCCGCACCCAGCGGGACGATCAGCTTCAAGGGGCGTGACGGATATCCCTGGGCATTCGCCGGCGCGGCCACCATCGCGGCTAGCACCAGTATCGACCCTCCGATCAGCTGCTTCAGACTCGCAGTCCTTGGTTTCATCGACCCCTCCCGTGGTGTGCGCCAACCGCACGATCTGTGTCTGTCACGCTACGCTTTGTTGCAGCGGATCGCTCGGGTTCGCTGTCGATGGTGGAACGAGGGCTTTGGTCCTCCGAGTCATCGGTTTCCGGGCGGCGAACCGGCCGCGAACCAAAACGCACCTGCCCGGCCCCTACTTCCCGATACAGAACCGCGAAAAGATCTCACCCAAGAGCGCATCGGCCGTCAGCTCGCCGGTGATCTCACCCAGCGCCTGTTGCGCGAGCCGCAACTCTTCCGCCAGCAATTCGAGCGTGGCGTTACCTTGCGCGAGGCAGGCCTGCGCGGCCGCTAGCGCCGAATCGCCCCGGCCTAACGCCTGCAGGTGCCGCTCACGGGCGATGAAGGTGGATTCAGCGCCTGGCTCACCCCCGGCAAGCACAAGAAGCCGCGCGCGCAACCGGTCAACCCCCTCGCCGGTGGTGGCCGATAGCCATAGCGTATCGGGTGTGTCGTCGGGTAGGCCCGCGGTCAGCAGATCGCTCTTGTTGCAGACGATGAGCCGTGGCACGCCTGGGCCAAGCTTTGCCGCAAGTGCACCTGAGACGCTCGACTGGGCCAAGCCGCCTCGGTCCGGCGTCCCGCCCTGGTTGAACACCTCCCGAGCGTCGACCAGCTGGAGCACGCAGTCCGCCTCGCTCACCGCTTCCCAGGTCCGCGCGATTCCCAGCCGCTCCACCGGATCCTCGGTCTCACGAAGCCCCGCGGTATCGACCACCCGGACCGCCACGCCCTCGATCTGAATCGCCTGCGCGATCCGGTCTCGCGTGGTGCCGGCTATCGGGGTAACAATGGCGAGCTCTGCCCCTGCTAGCGCGTTGAGCAGCGAACTCTTTCCAACATTGGGCTCGCCCACCAGCACCACGGTGAGCCCGTCCCGAAGAAGCGCGCCCTGCCGCGCCGACGCGAGTACGCCGGCAAGGGTTAATCGGCACCGATCCAGTCGCCCTGCCGCATCGGCGGACTCGAGGAAATCAAGCTCCTCTTCAGGAAAGTCGAGCGTCGCCTCAACCAGCATGCGCAGTTCGGTGAGTTCTGCCAACAAGGTTTCGATTCGCCGCGAGAACTCACCCGAGAGCGAACGCGCAGCCGATCTCGCTGCCCGTTCGGTGCTCGCATCAATCAGGTCGGCAACCGCCTCGGCCTGCGCGAGATCGAGTTTGTCGTTTTCAAAGGCACGTTCGGTGAATTCGCCTGGCGCAGCCAGTCGAACCCCCCACCGCGCGCCCGCTTCGAGAACACGTCGAAGGAGTAGCTGCATCACCACCGGCCCGCCGTGGCCCTGCAGCTCCAGCACGTCTTCGCCGGTATAGGAATGAGGCGCCGGAAAATAGATGGCAAGACCGTGGTCAATCGGCTCACCCGCCTGATCCCTGAAGGGCGTGTACGTGGCCACACGCGGGAGGAGTTCACGCCCGGTGAGCGCATGGGCAAGCGCGGCAATGCCTGCACCGGACACCCTCAGTACGCCGATCGCCCCGCGCCCGCTCGCGGTGGCGATGGCAGCGATCGGGCGCGCGTCCATTATCTGCGCCCCCGGTCCGTGCGCCCCGGTCGCCTCAGCCGGCCTTCTTCGCGCCTTCGATGCTGCGGGTAATCAGCCACTGCTGAATGATCGAGTAGATGTTGTTCACCAGCCAGTAAAGCACCAGTCCGGACGGGAAGAAAAAGAACATCACCGAGAAGATCAGCGGCATGAACATCATAAGCTTGGCCTGCACCGGGTCGGGCGGCGTGGGATTGAGCTTGGTCTGGATGAACATCGTGACTGCCATCAGGATGGGCAGCAGACCGACCGGCATATCCAGACCGGGAATGGTGCCAAACAGCGTATCGGGCGCGGCCAGATCCTGGATCCAGCCGATCCAGGGCGCATCACGCATTTCCACCGACGACAACAACACCCAGTAGAGCGCAATAAACACCGGGATCTGCACCACAATGGGCAGACAGCCCCCCAGCGGATTGATTTTTTCGGTTTTGTAGAGCTCCATCATCGCCTGGTTCAGCCGCACACGATCTTCGCCATAGCGCTCGCGAAGCGCCATCAACCGGGGCGTGACCGCCTTCATACGCGCCATCGAGCGATAGCTCGCAGCCTGGAGCGGATAGAAAATGGTTTTGATCACGATGGTGAGAAGCACAATCGCCCAGCCCCAGTTGCCAATCAACCCGTGGAGCTTCTCCAGCAGCCAGAAAATAGGCTTGGCGATGACCGTGAGAAAGCCATAGTCAACCGCCAGTTCCAGACCGGGCGCAATGGCTTCCAGCATCCGCTGATCCTGTGGGCCGGCAAGGAGCCGGGATGACACGCTGGTGGAGGCACCGGGCGCAATCTCGCCCAGACCCATCTTTGCGCCGACCGAGTAAAGCTTGGTGTCGACCTTGCGGGTGTAGTACTCACGGTCAAGCTTGTCTGCCGGGATCCAGGCCGACACAAAGTAGTGCTGGATGATGCCAAGCCAACCATCGCTCGCGCTGGTCGGATGCTTAGCCTTGCCCTTTTCGATGTCAGCGAAATCGACCTTCTGGAACTTTTCCTTATCGGTGTAGATCACGGGCCCGACATAGGTGCTGTAGAAATCCGATCCGCCGGGGGGTGGATTGGAGTCGCGTGTCAGCTGAAGATAGAGGATAGGCGACACCGTTTGGCCGCCCAGGTTAGTGATGCGATCGCTCACCTCGAGCACATACGATCCCCGGGCGAGTCGCAAGGTGCGCTCAAACCGAATGCCACCGCTCTCGGACACCAGTTTCACGCCTGCCGCCTCGCCGCTTGAACCCAGCTCGCGCGGCAATCCCGCCTCGGCTACCTGCATCGGGCTGCGATGGTTCGGAAAGGTCTGACCGTCGGGCGCACCAATCAGGCCGCTTTGTGCAAGGTAGGTGCTGTTCGGCCGCAGATCGAACAGCAACACGTTGCCGTTGCGGGTGATGGTGTCGCGATGCCTCAACAACTCACCGCGGCGGATCTGGCCGCCGATCGGGTCGATATCGAGCGCAAGCACATCGTTACTGAGCCGAATCGACTCGGTGCGCGGTGCGGCAGCCTCGGCCGCGCCCGGAATCTGGGCGGCGGCCGCCGAAGCCGGCGCGGGTGCGGTTGGAATGCTGGGGTCCGCTCCCGGGGCAGATGAGCGAGCGGGCGAAGCTCCGCTTGTGGATGACGTCGCACCGCCCGCCGGTGCTGCCGCAGGTTCGGCCTTCTGCGGTTGCGGACCGAACAGGGTGGGCTGACCCTGATGACGCTGCCACGCGTCCCAGAGAAACAGGAGCGACATGGAGAAAATAATCCAGAGAATCAGACGCTGGGTGGGCATGATCGGGAGTCGGTGGAATCTTTTGAAAACAGCGCGGCGGATTGAGCGTGCGTTGCGCACCGGCAGCTATGCACCGGAGGCACCTCGTCAATCCCGCTCGCACCAAAGGGGTGGCATCGGGCCAAGCGCCGGGTAATGAGGATCAGCGCATGCACCGGCCGGTGGGTGGATAGCGCCTGAAGCGCATAGTCGGAACAGGAAGGAAGGAAACGGCAACGCGGCCCGATGAGCGGGCTGATCGCCGCCCGGTAAACCTGCACCAGACCGCTTAGGAAGCTTGCAACCAGCGATCGGCCGGGATGGCGTGCAGCGACCGTCACGTGCGGCCTGCGCCCAGACTGAACAGACGCTCAAGCTCCGCACGCCAGGTGGCCTTCCGTGCGCGTTGGGAGAGCGCTTCAAACCCGGTGGGTGTTCGCTTGAGACGAAGCATGAGGGCGCACCCTGATGCCTGCTCGCGGGCCGCCCGAAGCGACTCGCGGGCCAGTCGCCTCACGGTATTGCGATCCACCGCCCGTTTTAGCACGCGCCGCGGAACCGACATCAGGAGAATAGGCTTGTCTTGTGTGCCCATGAGGCGCCGATGCAATCCGAAGCACGTGGTGGAGGCCACCGGCCGCGTTTTGAGGAGAACACCCGCGTTGACGCGGCCCGCAGGCACCGCGGGCTTGGCAACCGCCGAAGTCTCGGCATCAGCCGGCACGTCGCCGCTTGGTCCCCCCCCACCTGGACCCACCCCGTCCGGCGTTACTCCACCAGACACTCGTTCAGGCTGTTGTTTAGACACCGAGACGCTGGCGGCCTTTGGCACGCCGGGCCCGGATCACCGCCCGCCCACCGCGAGTTTTCATGCGCACGAGAAATCCGTGCGTGCGCTTGCGGCGGGTCACTGAGGGCTGGTAGGTGCGCTTCATCATCTATCCTTGCGCGCCCACACCGGGTGGGCGTCATAAAAAACTTCCAGAGAAACTTCGAAGGAAAAGCCTTTCATTACAACGCATTACCCGGTTCCCTGTCAATTCGCCCTATCGTTCGCCCCGTGCGTGTCGGGTTAGAATTTAAGGTTCGCCAATTTGGGCAATTCAAAATAGGCGCCGGTCCGGAGCCGGCACATACGATGCAGGATCGCTGGCTCGACTGCGTGGCACGGCTTGAATCCGAGCTACCCTCGCAACAATTCAAACCCTGGATCAAGCCCCTGGTTTTTCTGGGCTTCGAACCCGATTCGCAGCGCCTGCGTCTCGGCGCACCGGGTCAGTTCAAACTCAATCTGATACGCAGTCAGTTCGAGTCCCGCATTGGCGTCGTTGCGACGGCTGTGTTCGGCTGTCCGGTTAACGTAAGTTTCGAGCTGATTACCCCCTCGGGCGCCACACCCGCTGGCGACGACCCAGGTGGCCCCGCATCCCCTTCAACTGAAGCTGCAGGACGCATCGCAACAAGCCCTCCAAACTCGCACCGACCTGATACCGAAACCGTTAACGATGCGAGCGCCTCTCGACTACGCGCCGACCTGAGTTTTGATAATTTTGTTCACGGCAAAGCCAATCAAATGGCCTGGTCTGCCGCACTCCAGGTGGTTGAGCGCCCTGGCTCCCAGTACAACCCACTATTTCTTTACGGTGGGGTCGGTCTGGGAAAAACCCACCTGCTGCACGCGGCCGGCAATGCGCTCCGGCTGCGGGACCCCCGGGTGCGCGTTCGCTACATCCATGCCCAGGACTATTTCGATGAGATGGTCCGCGGCATCCAGCGTAAGTCACTTGCCGAGTTCAAGGCGAAATATCAGTCACTCGATCTGCTGTTGGTCGATGACATTCAATTCCTGGGTGGAAAAGACCGAACCCAGGAAGAATTCTTCTACACCTTCGAGGCCCTGCTGTCGGCGAGGAAACAACTCATCCTCACCTGCGACAGCTATCCAAAAGAGCTCTCCGGCATCGAGGAGCGCCTGGTTTCCCGCTTTGGTTCAGGACTGATCGTTGAAATCGAGCCGCCCGAACTTGAAATGCGGGTAGCGATTCTTTTGAAGAAGGCCGAGCTCTCGGGAGAACAGCTTCCCGAAGAAGTCGCCTTCTTCATCGCGCGGCACCTTCGCTCGAACGTTCGCGAGCTCGAAGGGGCGCTGCTGCGGGTCATCGCTTTTGCGCGCTTTCGCAACAAGCCAATCGGCGCTGAACTGGCCCGCGAGGCCCTCAAGGACATCCTCGCGCTTAACCGGGCACCGATTTCAATCGAGTCGATCCAGAAAACCGTATCTGATTTCTTCAAGATCAAGGTCGCCGACATGTACAGCAAGCGCCGCCCCGCACACATCGCCCGGGCGCGGCAGGTTGCCATGTACTTCGCGAAAGAACTCACCCAGAAAAGCTTTCCTGAGATTGGCGAAGCCTTCGGGGGTCGGGACCACACCACGGTCATGCATGCGGTCAAGCGCATTGCCGAAATCCGTCAACACGATCAGGAGATGAACCGCCACCTCCACGTGCTCGAACAGACGCTGCGAGGTTGAGCCGGATGCACCATTCTTTCTGTGGACAACGGGTCGATAACCCGGCCAACAACCTGCGAAGAGGTGGCCCGCAACCCATGGAACCGAATGTGGTTAACCCGGGCGTTTTGCTGCAATCGAAAAGTTATTCCACCCGGTCCCCAGCCCCTGGTACAGCTTGAGCGCAACCCGATTCACGCCATAAGACCTTGATACAGAACAACAAAGAACAGGTTTTCAACAGAGTTGTTCGCCAGTCATTCATTAACAACAACATTGATATCAAA
>Ga0315906_10006145_pt1 | contig 14906 bp, 8 predicted proteins | sample LakEriMetagenome_4_FD_203526 | JGI IMG/M metagenome (GOLD analysis project Ga0315906, IMG submission 203526) | Freshwater fungal communities from buoy surface, Lake Erie, Ohio, United States - Buoy 2 MA122 | ecosystem: Environmental > Aquatic > Freshwater > Lake > Lake biofilm | place: USA: Lake...
GAAGGTCGCGGGTTCGAGACCCGTCTTCCTCCCCAAAAAAAAGGCAGGAAATTAAAATCCTGCCTTTTTTACTTTAAATCTTTTTTTTCATACTCGTAAGGATTATTTTTACAGCAGCATAAGCTAATAAACCTTATCCAACGAATAAGTTGGAATTTCAAAAAAGTAGCCGATTTTTGGATTACACCTACTAATTTAACTTTGACAATTAACAGGGTATTAAATAAAGAGTTTTAATTTTCGGTGTTCAATCGCTTCTTTAAATTCAAAATTGCAACTGTTTGTTTACAAACGAACGATTAATTTCAAATTAAATAGCCTGTTGGTTAAGTAATTGGGTATTGAATAGTAACGCCCCTCAACATCTTGTATCCATTGTTTTGATAGCACATTTTTTATACCTAATAAATTAAATACTTCAAAAGACACGAGAGCATCCGAAAATTTTTTTGTCCAAAAGCTTACTTTTTGTTTTTTAGTATTCATGAAATCATAGGAAAGTCCTAGATCAACACGAAAATAAGATTTCATTCTCAAAACATCCTTGTATCGATCATGATCTGGCGGGCCATATGGCAATGGTGAACCATATTGTAACCCCATCTGAACAGTGAAATTTTCCAATCCAGGCATCTGATCTTGAACGAGTGCACCAAATGTAAAAATTTGATCTGTTGGACGTGGAATAAATCCCGGATAAGTGGTTGCACTATCGACGACAACCTGGTCTTCACTGTAACCAAAAATAATTTTTTCGCCTTTTGCATTGAAATATTCCTTGTATGAATCGTTTTTCAGATCTTCATAGGTTGACAAGATTCCTAACTTAAAAAACGATTCTATACCCTTCACAAATTCACCATGAATATTCAGATCAAAACCATAAGCATACGCAATAGCATTATTTTCTGCAAAATAGCGCGTTCGAACATTTTCAATTTCATACGGATTGACATCCCACAAGTATTTATAAAAAAGTTCACCCGTCAATTTAAAAGGCTTTTCACGCCCCCACATGTTAAAAAAATAGTCGGCTCCAGCAACAAAATGAATTGATTTTTGAGCATTTGTATTCAAGTTCAATTTCCCATCAAACGTTCTGAATTCACGGTAAAAAGGCGGCTGATAATAAAGCCCACTTGAAAAACGATAACTCATACCTCTTTTAATTATGCGCTCATCTTTAACCATGTAGGATCTTGGAAAATAAGTTATTGAAATTCGAGGTGTCAAATATGGTTCATTATTTACCTGCGCATATCCTCCACGAAGCCCCATAGCCAAGGCGAACTTACTGCTTGATTCAGGAATAATTGATTCGTACGTTTTAACATCTTTTGAATCCCCTTTTTTGATTTTTTTGGAAATTCGAACCTTGTAATTCTTTTTTAAATGAGTCCAACTCGTATTCCATTGGGTGAATCCACTCAAACGAAATGTAGTCAAAGATAAATTTCCTTTGATTGTTTCAAAAAGCTCCACTTGATCTGGTGATGCTTGTGGTAAACTATATCCAGCAGAATCAATCATCTTCCACTCACTCAAGACGTCCGTAAAATAATCCTGTTGAAATTGAACGCCCCACTTCAATGTAGAAACTTTAAAAGTTTTATTTGAAGCATCCGTAAAATTTGAAAATAGTTGGTGCTCACCATTGTGATAAACACTCAAAATAGTTGCATTCAATCTATTCCTTGCATGATTCAGAAAAGTACCAACACCAAGCACCGCAATGGAATCTCCATACTCTTCTTTAGAAGGATCTGTTTCAAGTTCATTAATATAATATTGCCCTTGAATGTCAAAATATTCGCGTTCATCTGTGTTAAATACGGAAGTGTAAAAATCTAACTTCGTGCGTTTACTTGCCTGCCATTTGAGAGCTAACCCACCTAACATAGTTTGAAAGCGCGTTTTTTCTTGGCCATCAAAATAAATTCGAAAGGAATATGCTTCGTTGGCAGTTCCGAAGTCAGTTTCGGAAGTTTGTGGACTGAATTGATAATTATTTAATGAAAAATGGCCTAGAAAACTGAATGTTACATTCTCACTCAGATTGTAATTTGTCAATAGTTGAGCATCCGCAAAAACAGGATTGTAGGAACCTTTCGTTGGTAGTGTATTTAAAAAATATCCGTTAGAACGATAGCGAGCCCCAACTAAATAATTGAAGCGGTGCGAAACTTCTTGCTCTACATGGGCTTCAACACCGAGAAGTGATGCAAGACACGAAGCACCAAATTTTTTAGGAGTTTTGTATGTAATATCCAAAACAGAACTGAGACGATCTCCATATTGTGCGTCGAAACCACCCGCTGAAAAGCGAACAGATTCAACTAACGAAGAATGAATAAAACTCATTCCTTCCTGTTGCCCACTGCGCGTAAGAAAAGGACGATAAATCATGAATCCATTTACATAAACAAGGTTTTCATCGTAATTTCCACCACGTACGTTATAGTTATTTGTTAGCTCATTATTGGAAGTTGCTGAAGTAGTCAAAACCAGAGCCTTCTCAATGCTACCGGAAATTTTCTGAAAATCAATCAACGGTAACTTTTCAATCGCAAATGGATCCGTTTTCGTCTGAACGTAGATAACTTCACGCTGCGGTAATACTGGGAAATACACCTCAGAAAGTTCTATGTTATCAGTTTTTTCGATAAAAATAGTTTTGAATTCTTTAAAATCATCATAGATAAATGTTATACGAGCCGTGTCCCCTAACCTTACGATAAACGAATAGGTTCCCGTTGAATCAGATACTTGACGTTGAACTTTTTCGTTTGTTTTTAATTCAATTGAAACACCTTGAATTGGAATGTTTTTTTTTCCAACGCAAATCCCGGATAAACGTATGTTTTGCCCGAAAGCAAATTGAATAACAATTAGAAATAGAAAGGCGTAAGTAAATTTCATCCCGCGCAAAGTTAATTCCTTAACGCTGCTTGCCAAGTAATATTGGATTTTTTTTGAGTCGATTAACTTATGGGTTTTTAAAACCTAATTTAAATTTATGATTGGAATGCTTAGAAAATGAAAATGATTGGGCCATCCAATGATTTACAAAACACAACGCAATGAAAAAATTTATTCTGACATGTCCCCCCTCTTGATTTAGCTAGTTATAATAATGCGGCAACGCAGATAATGTACTTTATGCTGTAGTACTTAGTTTAAAATGTTAACCTGCAAGATAAACTTAAAATTCCTGTAAATATTTAACAAATATCATTCTTAGATTCTTGAATACAACTTTAAACTAGACATGCGTGCATGATTACTCAAACTCTCTTAACATACTCATTACCTTTTCGACCATTAACTTAGATCCCACATAATATGGCACGCGCTGATGCAATCTTTCTGGTTTTAACTCCATAATCCGTTGGCGCCCTGTAGAGGCCAAACCTCCAGCTTGTTCTGCTATAAAAGCTAAAGGGTTACATTCATACAACAGTCGTAGCTTACCTTCCGGAGCACTTAAAACATCAGGGTATATGTAAATTCCACCTTTGATAAGGTTTCTGTGAAAATCTGCAACTAGTGAGCCGATGTATCTACCCGAATATGGCATACCGGTTTGGTTTTCTCGACTTTGGCAGTAGTTGATGTATTTACGCAAACCCTCCTCGCATTCGAAAATGTTTCCTTCATTCATCGCGTAAAGTCGACCGATTTCAGGCATTTTCATATTTGGATGAGACAAACAAAATTCACCAATAGAAGGATCAAGGGTAAAACCATTTACACCTTTTCCTGTGGTATAAACCAGCATTGTAGATGAGCCGTATAGAACGTAGCCTGCAGCAACTTGTTCTGTCCCTGGTTGAAGCATATCTTCAATGGTCGCATCTAATCCAATTGGAGAAATACGGCGATAAATCGAAAATATGGTTCCAATTGAAACATTCACATCAATATTACTTGATCCGTCCAAGGGATCAAATAGAACAACATATTTCCCGTTTTTTGCTTGCTCCGATTTGAAAGCCACAAAATTGTTATTTTCTTCTGATGCAATTCCACAAACTTCACCTCCTTGTTCAAAAGCTTTTATGAAAGCTAAATCTGCAACAACATCAAGTTTTTGCTGCTCTTCACCTTGAACATTTTGATTCCCCTGTGCACCTATAATATGATCAACAAGACCTGCTTTTCTGACATCTCTAGAAACAATTTTTGATGCCACAGAAATATCGTTTAATAGACGAGATAATTCTCCAGTTGCAAAAGGGAAATCAGCTTGATTTGTGTTAATAAACTCATTAAGGGTAATTAATTTCGACATAATTCCTAGAAACAAAAAAAGCCCGCCATGGCGGGCCAAGTTAAAAATTTAATTTATACTGAAAACATCGTGAAAGATCCTCCTTTGGCACTACTTGTATCTATTGGATTTAAAATAAGTGTTGGTATTAAAGCATCATTTGTAATGATGTATTGTTCATAATTTGCTGTAATTGCATTTAGAAAACTACTTCTATTCAAATTCATTATTGCAATTAGATCAGCATCAACACTTACAGCATATTTTACGACCTCTTTATCAAAACCACTACTAGAAACAATTGCTGAGGTCATTTCAATTCCTCTTTGTTTAAAAAATCGTTCAGAAAAAATGATATTTGAATTTACTTGGTGGCGCAAAAATTCATCAGATTCATCTGGAGTTACCACATGTACCTTTGAATTAAAATACTTCGCCAAACTTGCAACAATTGAAAGTTTCTGCTTTGTTTCTTTATGCAAATCCATTGGCACAACAATTGAATCATAACCAGTAGTTTTAACAGTCTTTTCTTGAACAATAATAAATGGAACTGTTGAACTTGTTACGACCTTCAAGGCATGACTCCCCGTAATATGCTGCCATCCATGAGCTCCATGTGTACCCATAAAAATTAACTCTGCAGAATGTTCAGCTGCATATTCACCGATGTCTTCAAAAATACTTCCAATTCGAACAATAGGAACAATTTCGACACCACTTTCTGAATACTGTTTAATTACCTCTTCTAATTTTTCAGTTGATTCTTTAATTTGACTTTCCTTTGATACAACATGTAATAAATGGACTGAAGCATTTAAAGGTCTTGCAGTGGCAATCGCATGTTCTAGGGCGAGATTTCCTACTGAAGTGAAATCATGGGGAACAATGAATACTTTTTTACTCATAAAACTAGTTTGTACAAATTTATAACAATCAAGGTAAAAAAAGCGAAGTTGACGTTTTTATTTTTAAATTCATCGCATATTTGTTTAATCAGAACAATTAAATATTCATGCCAATAATCGGTAAACTCATTAAGAAAACGACGGAAATAAGTTATCGTCGAAATGCTAAAAAAGGGATTGAATATAAAGATCAACTTGAAAGTTTGCGATTCTTATTAGAATCAGCGAAAAATACAAAATTTGGGTTATATTATTCATTTCACAAATTTGTATCGAAACCCGACATGGTTTCATTTTTTCAGAAAAATGTGCCCATTTCAAATTATGATGATTTTTATGAAAAATGGCTGAAAGAAACTATTGCTGGAGCTAAAGATCATACTTGGAAAGGTAAGATCAAATACTACGCCCTTTCTTCTGGCACAACAGGATCTCCGAGCAAACGCATTCCCGTCACTATTGAAATGATTCGTTCTTTCCAGCGAACAAGCATACGTCAATTGTCAATCCTACATGAATTGCACTTGTCTGAAAATTTTTACAATGCTAGTATCTTAACTGTTGGGGGCTCTACGAAATTGACAAAAAAAAGTAAGCACATTGAAGGGGATTTAAGTGGGATTCTTAAAAAACACACTTCCTTGATTGTGACACCCTTTACTAGGCCTGGAAATCGTATAACAGCAATTAAAGATTGGAACGAAAAATTAAAATTAATGATTGAAAGAGCTCCAAAATGGAATATCGGGATAATTGCCGGAATACCTAGTTGGTGTATTTTCTTAATGGAGCGAATTGTTGAAAATTATAACCTTAAAAATATTCATGAAATTTGGCCTAATTTAGAGGTATATGTCCATGGAGGAGTCTTTATGGAGCCATACATTGATCGCTTGAATAAAATCAGCGGCAAAAAAATTAATCTATTGGATACTTATTTGGCAAGTGAAGGCTATTTTGCTTATCAAACATCATTAAAGACCAAGGGAATGAAGTTATTATTAAATAATGGGATTTTCTTTGAATTCATTCCGTTCAATTCAGATTATTTTGATGAAAATGGAGAGTTAATAAATGCACATGAGGCTTTTACTATCAGTCAAGTCAAGGAGGGAGTAGATTATGCTATATTAATTTCAACAAATGCAGGACTTTGGAGGTATCTTATCGGAGATTTGGTGCGATTTACACGTATTGAGTCTTATGAGATAAAAATCACAGGTAGAATCAAACAATTTTTAAGTCTTTGTGGAGAACATTTATCTTTAGACAATATCAATCAGGCGTTGTTAGCAATATCCAATGAATTAAAAATTGGGATTTCGGAATACACAATTTATGCTGATTCTGAGAATAGTCAACATAATTGGTTCATTGGAACTGAAGATTGTTTTGACGAAAGTCTTTTTACAGAAAAAATGGATGAGAAACTTTCAGAGTTAAACGATGATTATGCTTATGTTCGAAAATACAATTTAAAAAAACCATGTTTCACAATTATCTCGGCAAATAAATTCTATGATTTTTTAGCTTCTATTGGTAAAATTGGTGCTCAACATAAAATGCCACGTGTACTTAACAAAGCACAATCAGAAAAATGGCTTAAATTTCTTAATGAAACTTTTTCGATTTAAAAAGAGAACTTTTTGAAAGCAGATAACTCATAAAGAATTCGATGGAATGGTTATATGCCCTTGAAACTTTCCCTAACTCATAATCATAGGATAATCCAATTTTTAAAGGCCCTAAATCAATTGCACCATAAGGTGTTATAGCTCCCGTCATTCTAAAATAAGCTCCTAAAACAACATATTGACCATTTACTAAAGTGGTTACTCTCGACGCTTCTTTAAGTCTGTTACGAAAAAACACACCCACATTGGTTTCATTATGCCTACCTTGAATAAACTGAACCACACTCAATTCTAATGCAGAGGCATCTGAAATTCCATATTTAAAATTAGCATGAATGCAAAACTTTGCATACAAACGATCCTTTGTGTATGAATTAATTCTTTGATTAGGACGATTAATGTGCGATAGAGATGTACCGATTTGAAATGCAGTTTCACTATATCCTAACGTAGCATTTTGAGATGGCTTGTAATTATATGAAATTCCAACCCCTGCATCCAAATAGGAAAATGAATTAAATTGGTTTTCTTCTCCCGATGGAATCGCAGCATCCAAATTCGTTCCATTCCATTGCGAATAAAAAAGCAAATTCGATAGGTCAGCAGAACGATTATTAAATGAAGTTTGGATTCCTGCTGAAATCCATTCCGTTGAAGAGATAGGGAGGTTTCCACTTAGATTAACTCCACCTGTTTTCAAAGAAATTTTAGAGTCTCCTCCAACGTCATTCATAAAATAAACACCCATGCCGACATAGGATTTATTCATTTTTCTTGTTTTTCCAATAGAAAACTCTGCAAGTCCATATGAGGTCATAAATTGCGTACCTGAACCCAACCACTGATTGCGGTGTTGGATACTGAACTTTTCAAACCCATTAAAATTCGATGTCAATGCAGGATTTATTATTGGTAAAGTTTGATCAACTTGAGATAAATGAAAATCTTGCCCCAAACAATTAAAACAGCTTATTACTAAAATAAAATACTGCCACTTCATTTCTTATCTCAATAAGGTAATATTTCCTGAAAGCGTTTCAGTTAATCCATCTGTATAAGTTACATCAACAATGTAACCATATACACCACTATTGCATGGCTTCGATTTGTAATTACCATCCCACATGAAATCTTTTTTATCAGATTGAAAAATTAGATTTCCCCATCGATCGAAAATTTTAAAATCAATTTGAGCAATATTTTTACCTACAATAATTTGATATACGTCATTTTGGGAATTTCCTATCGCATTTGGTGTAAAAGCTGTTGGAATGTGTATTCCGTTTGCACAAGCGGGCGTGTTTGAATTTGGATCACAAAAATCCAATGGATTTGAATTATTTGTCACTTCAGAGCCATCATTTAATCCATCGCCATCAGAATCAGCATTTCCTGGGTCTGTTCCCAATACCTCTTCTTGCGCATCTGTTAAACCATCACCATCGGTGTCGATATTACATTCGGGAAGCGAATTTACCGGATCGCATGGATTAAGTGGATCGGTTCCAGCCGTTACTTCATTACCATCATTGATTCCATCTCCATCTGTATCCGGATTATCTAGGTTTGTTCCCTCTAAATTCTCCTCTGAATTTGTCAAACCATCTCCATCCATATCGCAATTTCCAGCATTCTGATTTGGAATACACGGATCCATATTGGCCGGATCTTGTTCATTATTGACTCCATCCCCATCCGAATCAACATTAGAGGATTCCAATGCATCGATTACACCATCGTTATCTACATCTAACGGATTTGTTGGATCTGGACCAAATTCAGAACAATCATTTTGCCCATCACTATCTGTGTCGACTAAATTTGGGTTTGTCCCAGCTGTTATTTCATCAACATTCAAACAGCCGTCACCATCTAAATCAGGATTATCAAGTACAAAAACAGCAACAATATTTTCTGGGTTATTGATTGTAAGGCTATTTGTATCGCTCGTAATCGGAAGGTTCATTGGTCCTGTTGTAAATTCCCAATGATCAAATACATAACCCATATTGGCTTGAGCAATCACATTTGTTTGAATTCCACCAAAATAATTTGTTGACCAAGGATAGGATGGAGCCCAAACGGAGTTGACTTTGATCGTTCCTGAATTCGCAGGAGAAACATCAAAAATAGTTGCAAACGGACCTGTTAAAGAGTAACAATCAACTAAACCTTGAGTTAACGCAGTACAGCGAGCAATTATAAAATCCCTCAAAGTTTGAACATTGCTTTGCCAACCGTTGTAACTACCACCCCATTTTTGACATTGTGCGGTCATTTCAGGAGCAATTTCGTTAACCATACTATCTAGCAGTGGAATTAAGAAACTGCATGAAAATTTCGTGTTTAGTAAATCAGCATAGCGAGTTACATAATATTGTTTAACACTATCATTTTCATTAATTAATTTCTGGAGAATTTCAGTATGGCCTTGACCACCGGGATCTGGAAGGTTTTCGGCATTACAGGGGTCTGCATTTGGCGAATCATCTGGAATACCAGTGTAGTTAATATAATGCCCAAAAGTTGCATCCATATCCCACAAGGCATAACGCCATCTTTTTTTATCACCCGCAAGATTTGTTCCTCTCCACCACGCAGTATTCCAATTCAACCAATCCTGATTTACGACATAGGAATTGAACATGAAATAATCGCATAAGGATTCCCAGTTTAACAAACTGTCCACATAGTTAAAATTGATTGGATTCCCCATATTGTTGGATAATATGTAATTAGTCAAACTATTCCATTCAATAAGCGCATTCGGAGAACCATAATCTTCCCATGTACCGCCCCAAGTTTTTAAGTAGTATAAATCAAATTTATCTTGATTGTAATAATAATCAGTATAATCATTGTCATCAGCCTTCTCTCGAATCTCATAAACACCCCAGTATTGACCATTTAAATAAACGACACATGGTCGCCAGGTTCTTTCATCTAATTTCATATCAGCACGATCTGATAACGTATGAATAAATGCGTCGCGAATATGAGCACCATCCTCAAACGAATAGTTATCACTCGCAGCAGGCTTTAAAATTACACGTTGAAATTTATCTCTTGTTTTTTCAGGGAAAATTTGATGCTCCAAATCACCATTGTAACCATATTCGTCACGCATGATATAATCAAATCCCCTTTGGTCATACGACCAAGAATCATTTCCATGCTTATTGAAATCACCCTGACCCTCGTCCTTAAATACCCCATCATCTTCGAAGAGCTCAAAAGCACCAATTCGATTGGGTGGATTTTGACTACCGTTTGCTACTAAGCTAAAAACCCCTTGACTGCATACCGAAACAACGGGAATTGTGTGAGTAACATTTATAAAATATGTGTTTGTTTCTGTGAAAGACTGCAAATTCGCACTAAATGCAGCCGCTCTCAAAACTGTTGTGGTATTAATTGAAATAGGGCCGGAATAAAGAGTGGATGAAGTTGTTGGATCATTTCCATTAAGTGTATAACGAATTGTTGCTGTTGGATCTGGGCAAGTTATTGTAACCGTTACAGCATTTGGATAGAAACCTGCTTGCAGGTTAAAAACGGGTTTTGGTGTGTAAAAAATTTGAGCCCCATTATTATTAGCATTTGGGGTTGGAGTTGTAAAAAGTTTGAAGTCAGAAGCTCCATTAGTTGACCTACCAACAGAATGATCTGCTTTAGACATGTGAACTATTTTGAAAGAATCTTGCACCAGTCCTGATGGATTACTCAAAATTATCCAGTCTCCTCCCGTTTGAGTCAAACTAAAATTCGGATGATATTCATTTCCATTAACCGTGTTTCTCTTTGAACAATAAACCATTTTAAATCCATTGGCATTAATTGAGCCGCTTGGTATCATCCATTTTGTTAAGTTGCTTGCTTTATCAGATAAATACCAACCTGTTAAGTTTACAGGCGATGCTGCAGTATTGTATAATTCGATCCAATCCTCTCGCTCGCCATATGCATCTGTAACACCAGAAACATTTGAGCATGAGTACTCATTAATTAAAACCTGTGAATAGTTGGTTAGAAAATTTATAACAACAAACAAAAACAACAAAAATTGTTTCATTAAAAGTAGTTTTATTTCGAAAGTTAGTAAAAAAATCAAAAACTTAGAAAGTTATTTTTTTCGGCAATACTTATTTCGAAGAGCTGAGTTGATGATACATTTACAATTGTTCATTCGCCTGATCGTAAATAGCAGCGACCTAGACTTTTACTTGTAGAGCTAAAAAAATGAAATCCCTAAGATTGAATAAAGTTTTATAGCAAATGTTCTTCTTGTTTAGGGATTCTACCGCTTCATGAAAATAACCGCATTACAAAACCTGAGGATAAAACCATGGAAACAACTCCTGGATAAATCGTTTTCGATAAAAAAATCGTGACCAAATTTATAGGAATTAACAAAATTACCAAAAGATGAAATTTTCCTTGATTATTCTTATCTGAAATCATAAAAACCGTTCGGTGTTATGCAATAATGTAGAGGAACATCCATTGGGTTTATATCGTCAATTATAATAAATTCATCAAAAATATTAAGCCCGATAAAAAGGCAATTTGGCTTACATTTGGAAAGTAATTTGTCATAAAATCCTTTGCCATAACCTACTCTATGACCTGAATTGTTGATTGCTAGCAAAGGAACAAAAACAAAATCTAACAACACATCCTGTATTACATCTCCATATTTTGGTTCTGGAATACCGAAAGAGTTAACTTCCAATTGAGATGTTTTTTCGTATTTATAATGAATAAGTGAGTTATCATTAAAATCGGATTTCGAAAGCGCAATTGTGCCTCCCCTCGCCAAAATTTCCTCTAAAAGCTCATAGGTATTTATTTCCTTTAACTTTTCGATTGGTAGAAAAACACTTGCAATTTTTCCATTGAAGTCGAATCGTTCTAAAACTATTTTAGTGCAGACCTCAGAAATTCGGTTTAGTTCAAATGGAGTAACAAACTTTCGGCGTTGTTTAAATGCCTTTCGAATCTCCGACTTGAGCATAGATTAAATATTAGAGCCTTACTCGTAAATCAAAAAGTTTACGATTGTCAACTACATCAGCCTTTTTTCTCAGTGCTGCCAAAGTTTGTGACTGAACGGAACCTTTAACTGAATTCAGTAATTGGTCTCTTTCAACATTGGTATTGGCTACCGGCGATTTTATCGTTTTGTTTACCAAAATAACATAAACTCCGTTTTTACCCTTTAATGGCAAGGTTCTTTTTTTATCTTCTATTGCCGAAAACAAAGCCCCAACGATTTCTGGTTCAAATCCTGCATTATTGATTTGAGGAGACCCAAAAGTAACTTCTGCAGACATAACAGCTGTGTTCCCTGCTTTAGCTAATTTTTCAAGACTTTTAACTTTTGTCATTTGATTAATAAGTCGCTCTGCCTTTTTCTCATCGATTAAATCACGTTCCATTTGCACTTTGACATCTTCAAATTTTGGTTCACCTTTCTCTTTAATCGATGAAACCATGGCTATTACATATTTATCTTTATCTTTAATCGGATACGAAGTAAGCGTTCCAACCTCAACATTTGGACCGTAAGCTAATTCTAAAATTTTATCAGCTGCTAAAGAAGAAGTAAATCCGTATACTTTAGGACTGTTATCCTCGATTTGTATTGGTCTTGGAAATTTTTTGGCTTTCGTAACGATCGTATCAAATAGGGCAACCTTTTTTATTGGGTCAGATTCTTTTGAAATTTGACGATCTAGTTTGTACAAAATTTGGGTTACTTCACTTTCTTTATTCGAAATAGTAGCTTCAGAAGCTTTAAATGGTTGCGAAACTGATACTAATAACGGAAGCTTATCTGCTGATCGATCCAACACCTCAATAATGTGGAATCCAAAGTCGGTTTTTACAACTCCAATTTTTCCGATAGGCTGAGTAGCACAAAAATCACTAAATTCTTTTACCATTTCACCCTCTAAAAAATTTTCGTATTTACCTCCACTTGTCTTAGATCCTGGATCCTCAGAAAATTTCTCAACAAACGAAGCAAAGTTGTCTTTGTTTATTAATTTCAAGAGACTGTCTGCTGTTTTCTTTTTTATTGCAATTTGTTTTGCATCTTTCGATTTATCTGCGGCAATTAAAATGTGTCTTGCGGATAATTTAGCAGGTGTGAAACCAATAACCTTCGAAACAAAAATATTTTCTCCTGAATAATAAGGCCCAACCACTTGTCCAATATTTGCTTTCTTAAAAAGGGTATCTAATGCCATGGGATAAGTTTGAAAACGATTTGCTTTTTCATTTCCTTCAGGAACGGCCGTAGCTCGCTTATCACTGAAATATGTCTTATTATAACTATTTTTCACAACAAAAATTGAGTCGTTTACAGACTTTTGAAAATCAGCTTTCAACTTATTCATAAGCCTCTTGCCTATTGTTGAATCTTGTTTTGATGGCGCAATTACTACATCAAACATTCGAACTTCTCTACTTGAAGAACGTATTGCATATTTCGAATCTGATTTATGCTCTTCATAATAAGCTTTTAATTCCTCATCATTGATTTTAATATCGGCATCATTGATTTCCGAATAACGTCGAACTACGAAAGAAATATTTTTCTTTTCATTATTGGCACGATATTCATTCTCTGCTTCTAACTTAGTAACAAATACTCCCTGGCTTAATAGATTGAAATACTTTTCTTGTTTTCGTCTGTCCGTGTAATATTGCTTTGTGCTATTCCACTGCTGAACGGCTTGCGGATCTTTATTTGTTTTTAATTGAGTTAAGGTAGATTGAAGTTTTTGTCGACCTTTTATCGTCGATTGTTCTGTTATTGTTCCAGTAAGGGAATCGGTAAAAAACTGAGCTAAATCTTGTAAAACAGTAAATCCGTCGGTAGCCATCAAATAAGCGTTAAACTCACGGTCAGAAACGCTAATTCCCAAATTACTATATTCTTTTCCAAGAATCACTGAATCAACCATGAAATTCCATGATTTATCATTAGAAGATTCCATTTCGCGTTCTCCAAACTCTTTTTGCTGCTGTTGAGCTTGCGTTCGATCTTGATCTTGAACACGAGCACTAATTTGATTGTATTTGTTAGCATCAACTTTTTCACCATAAACAATTCCAATGCCGTATTCCGTATTACTTCCAAACAACGAAAAATTAGGATTAGCAGTTTTGAATGATTCATATAACATTGCTATTCCAACTATTACAAAAGCAATAATGATGATCATTGAGTTATTTCGAATTTTACCGATAATTGCCATAATAAATTTTTGAGATCGCGAAGATAGAAAGAAAAGTGTAAAAATGAAAACCAAAATTAAGGAAAATGGAGTATCATCGACCTCCTCCTTTGCTATTGGTTTTGTTTTGTGGATTTGTACTATTATTTATAGGTGTTTTATTATTGGTTTTTAAAGTGTCTGGAGAATTTTTCTTTGGTGTTTCTTCGGGCGGTTCATTTTTATTCTCTTTGTTCGTATTTGTTTTAGCTCCGTTATTTAAAGAACCTTGTTTATTATCTGTATTACTTTGATTTTTATTTTGATTAGGCGAATTCCCAGAATTGTTTTTTTGATCAGAATTATTCTTCCCTTTATTCGGGTTATTCAATGACCCTGTTCCATTATTCTTGGAAGAATTAGATCCTTTATTTTGTCCACCGGAATTGTTATTATTTCCTGTCTTTGGTTTACCGCCTTTACCTTGTTCATCATCTACTCCACTATTGGTATCTGTTTGACCATTTGGCCCGCCCGAACCTTGACCGGGGTTTGAAGAGTCTACACCATCCGTGTTATTCCCGTTGCCATTGTTATTACCCCCCTCTTGGTTGCTATTTGATCCTCCTGTATTTCCATTTGAATTTCCACTTCCATTATTTTGGTTGTCATTATTAATACTCGGACAAGGCCCTTGAACATCGCCATGAGCTTGGTGAGCTGGCCAAGCTGAAAGGGGAATCTCCAATTGTTGCGGATTTCCTATGTTTCCTGGTGGATAATGACAGATAATGATTTTCTCTTCAGAACAAGGTCCTTGGACATCGCCATGAGCTTGGTGAGCTAGCCAAGCCGAAAGGGGAATCTCCAA